>Ga0182027_10006056_pt1 | contig 18231 bp, 15 predicted proteins | sample 712E1DmetaG_FD_121300 | JGI IMG/M metagenome (GOLD analysis project Ga0182027, IMG submission 121300) | Permafrost microbial communities from Stordalen Mire, Sweden - 712E1D metaG (Illumina Assembly) | ecosystem: Environmental > Terrestrial > Soil > Wetlands > Permafrost | place: Sweden... | reverse complement strand
GCGCCAGCTTGAATTTGACGTAGTAAAAACGATAAAGGCGGGAGATCGCCATGGAAAGTGCGTGCAAGGTTTCCAAGTACTCGCGGAAGGAAAGAACCGGTTCCCCGCCCTCGGGAGTTTTGATGCTGAGGGCAATACGGTAGATCAGCACCTTGAGCAGGTTGATCTCATCACGAAAACGGACAGAGGCCGCAGATGAGTCGCGCTGTTCCTCGGGGGTGAGGGCGCGGGCATAGAAGCCATTTTTAAGGGCGTTTTTGTTGCCGCGCGGGGCGCCACGTTTGGGCTGAGGTTCGGGCTCATGTTTAGACATCTCCATAATTATAAAACAGATGTGCTAATTTGTGAGGGGTGGCACAGATGGGCAGAGTAAATGGTCGAAAAGTCTAAAAGGTCTAAATGGTCTAAAAAGTCGAAAAGGTCTAAAAGTTCGAAGGTTGGAAAGTTGAAGGTTTATAAAGAGGGACGATGTGAAAAGAAGGATATTAGAAATCCGAGATTCGATATTCAGGAAGTTGATAATTTGATATTCGAGAAGCATTGTTTCCGACGGGAAGATTCAACACGGCAATGAATCGTTGCGGACGACTCGCCCAGGCGGTCACTGCTGAGCTTTTGGTAATCCAGGCGCGGCACTTCGATATGAATATCAATGCGATCCAACAGCGGCCCGAAGATGCGCTTTTGATATTTGGTGCAGTGGAGGGTGCACAGGTGCAAGGCTTGAGGGAATCCGCCGTAATAGCCGCAGGGACAGGCGTGTGATGCGTTGCTACGGTAAAAGTCGAAAGCAGGGTTAACGGATTGTGTTACCGGCTGGTGGGTGGGACGAGATGACACTGATTTGACAGAAAATATTCGGACACAGAATCAACTCTTTTTGGCGGGGCGAATCTCACCTGTCAGGTGCGCGCTGTGTTAGCTGGCTATCTTATTAATTTTCTAAATAGAGTTGTCAACCAAGCAGCGACAAGTATCACTCCAAAAATTACTTCTGCAACAAGAAAAAATCTTCCCCAAGCGTTAATGGGGGCGATTTCACTTGTCCCTACACTTGTAAAAGTAAGAATATTGAAGTAGAAAGCGCTTACAAAATCTTTTAGCCATCCAGTATGAAAGCTTAGGTTGAAAATATTTTGAAAGAAATACGGAAAGTTAATATTATAGGCTACGATACGGGTAATTACATTTCCACTACTGTCGTTATACTTTACAGAAAATCCCACATACATATACAAAACAGAAAACAACAATACAACACCTAACGAAACAAGTAAACACCTCAATGGTTTTTCACCATAGCCCATCAAGTATTCTTGAGAAAACAGTTTATAAATTTTTTCGGCAAAATTTCGACTGTTATAACGAGTGTCTGAATGCTTTGCTAGATAATAATAATCCCATTCTTCATCATGTGCACCGCTTGATTGATAAGCATCACGTAGTGATATGTAAAAATCTTTTAGGATTTTTTTATCGAAAGAGATGTTCCATGACTTGTCATTCGGTTTTTCTCTGGGAGAAGATATTACAACTGAAGAAGAAAACCTACAATCCGTAAATGTTTGATTGGAAGTAAATAGCTGATTGAAACTTGAATTCTCGAAATCACAATTAATGAACCTACAACCCTGAATAAAATCACATCTAACAAATTCGCATTTCTCAAATCGACATCCCAGAAAACTAGAGTAATGAAACTGGCAGTCTATAAATTTGCAGTTGTAAAACTGTGTAAAAGAATGCGTCGCGCTCCAGCATGCGTTGCGAAAGATTGAATGCCAAAAATTCGAGTAAGAAAAATCTAGGGCATAAATATTATCAGCTCTTGGAAACTGAATATCTTCCTTCCAAAATTTAAATCCCCGAAGATCATTTTCGCTTTTGAGGAAGGTTCCGTACTTTCCATTCTGAAAATCCCATTGCAATAGGTGTTGCCCGCCACCATCGCGAATTAATTTAGAAATATATTTTTGGTAAGTTTCACCTTCCTTCGTTTCCCAACGAGATGTCACAAGTTCTTTTTCTTCTAAATCAAACTGTCTTAATTGTGATGTTGGTATATATGCCATTGAAAAAAACCTTGTGACACTTATTTGCCAGCTGACTAGTGTATAGGCGGCGGGTTGCCGTATAGCTGACTATGGGCGGCCAAAGATTAGAAAGAATTAATGTAGATTATAGCTCATTTGAGATGTGGCGGCAGTGCGCGGTCGTAGATACCGAGTACCCTTCTCGGTGCGCAGATACCGAATTCGTCTCTTGGCGCCACTTCCCGGCGAGTGCGGGGCTTTGCTCGCATTGGTCTGCTGCACACGGTGGGCTGCGTTTGGTAGAGGAATAGTGAATATTAAATAAAGGGACTGATATACTTGGCAAACCCAAATTCATAAAATAGACATTATCACGGTTTAAATATTGAGATGCACGTTCCTGTTTTTTTAGGCATTTTGAACCCGTTTCTTGGAGACGGACACCTTTTCAGGGTTACTTTGCTGCTCTGAATGGGAGAAAATGTCGCCAAAAAACAAACCGTGATAATGTTTAATATGGTTATTTTTTGATTTCTCTCATTATATAATAACCATACATCGTTAATACTTCTTGTGGAGTGTGGTCTGATTTTCTCAAACCATCTCTGATCTTTATTAAGACTTCTGTTTTAATTGGTTCTTTGGATTTAGCTTTTCCATCCCTAATCATTTGGTCAATAAATGTAACCGTCATTATCCGAGCACGATTGTAATTTATAAATGATGGTTTCTTTATAAACTCATGGTCACCAAGATTTAAAGTTGTAGTTTGATCTTGTTTTCTGCTTGTTAATGTATCAACTGGAACAACGATGGTATTCTTAGTAAATTCTTCTGGATTTATGACAATAACAAACAGATGACTGATTATTGTTCCATCTCTATCTCGATTTGTTTCTAGTAGAAAACAATCGCCAGCCCCCAGCATAATGTATCATGCTCCAAGAATAGCATCTAAAGATTCTTCTTGCTTTAGCTCAAATTCAATACGATTTACCTCTTCGGAGCTATAGTCAAGAACCCCTAGCAAATCAGAAATATTAATAGGTGAGGTTGAACCAGTCTTGCGGGGGTCTTTCCATTCTGGCAGGGTGTGGGTAAATTCAACAAGTTGATCCCCATCAAGCGCCCCCTTTTCTTGGAAAACAGAATTGATTAAATCTACTTCTGCCTTTGAAAGTTTTTTAATTGGTGCGGGAGTCCCATTTAACATTACACCAGATTCTTTCGGCAGAGTAACTATAAACTGCTTCCAAAATGGGCTTGGAATATTCTTTTTGATTATGTTGTAGATTGACATTACAACTGGGCCGTATTGAAGCGACCTATAATAATCGTAGGTTATGGGTCTTTCCCATCTTCTATATGCTTCACGGTCAACCAAGTAAAGCATTTTTATTATCCACCAAAAATCTGAACGGCCACCCTTTAGATAGAGAAGAAGGGAGGCCGCCTCTGTAGATTTTTGCTCATTAAATTTGATGTCAGTAGGCATAATTAGCTAGTTTCTTGGTAAGGCTTGCATTATACTATAATAAGAACATTTGTGCTAGGGTGTAGTTTTGGGCTGTGGTTTAACCTTTAGCAACGCAGTAACCGCTTCTTTGAAGTCAAGAGGAAAGAGGGAGACAGGTTTTTTGTTTGTGATTTTCTTGTCTTTATTTTCCATGTCCACAGTATAACTCAAAATGATATAATCTTACAAAAAGAAAGTTGGATAGTGTTCTAGCACTTCCGGCGATAGCCTACGCGGTTGCATCGCGCGGCATAGATAGATTATCACCTATGACCGCCCTTGAACTGTCGTAGCTCAGAGACAATCCCAAAAAACGTGCAGAATCCCCGCCTTCAGGTGACCCGCTGTGGTAGTCCGTTTTCTATCTGTTTTTTTTATGGATCTCTTCGATTTTTCGCCGCCAACTCTCTGCGTCAGTGTTTTGTCCTTTAGACAGGAGTTGTGAAATAGCTTGATCTATTTCGTTCTCAAGTCCATTGTAGACTTCAAATCTATGAACATTTTTCAGAAAACCGTGATAATCGCCAGTTTCAAAATCTGCTTTTAGTAAAACGGAGATTTCGTACTGAATTTTTATTTTGTTTTTAAAGAGAAAACCTAATAGTTCTCCCACTCTTCGGGACAACATGGCTTTTCGCGCCCCGATTTCAATATCATTCTGAAATTCTGCTATTTTATACCCAGCCTTTCGACATTCTTGGGGTGCGGTATGAAAATCTGCCTTTTGAAATATAGCCCCTATTTCTTCTCGACTTAATTTGGGAGCGGGAGCAGGTTTGAATTCTTTGAACATGCTTTTATCCCTGAACTTCAATCACAAATAATCGTTCTCTTGCTCTTGAAAACGCAATATACGATTCAATTGCTCTGCCTACTTTTAACTTTGATTGTCCTTTGCATACAATTACAACTTTTTTCTCGTGTCCCCTAATCAAACTAGGTACGCTAACCAATATTTTGTCTTTCGAATTCAGTTCTGTAGTTGTATATATATTAATCTGTTCAAGATGATCTTGTATAGCAGACATGCTTGGGGCAGAGCCTAAAGTTAATATGCCGATTTCGTTGTTCGAATATTCTTTCAACAGTTTTCCGATAATGTTTTCAATTGTGGCATATACTTGATACTCATTTCTAGCTTCAAATTTTAATACTTCACCACTTGAAAAAACGGGAATCTCTGATTGAATAGAATTTGGAAGTATCGTTTCCAGTTGTTGAAAATAATATTCGGCTATTTCTTTAGAATTTCTGTAGTTGACGAAGAACTGAATTGAGTTGCATTTAGGAATAGATGTTATTGATGGACTCCAGTCTGACAAGCGATGCTCGTATCGTTTTGTATCTCCCGTCTCGTAGTTTCCGCCAAGTTGATTTAGGTCGTAAAACAAGGTTAAGCCTGTAGTAAGATTTTTTAGAGATTCGCCGAATTTTTTGTACCATACTGGAGAGATTTCTTGCCCTTCATCAATAATAATATGTTCAACCGACTCGGCTAATTGAATTAAATGTTCAGGCTCTCTTGGTACTAAAAAGTAACAGTCTACATGACTTCCCGTCAGCAATTTCTGGATTTTTTCTTGTGAAATTTTCAACGCAGATTTGTTGGGGGCGACAAAACCAACCTTGTGATTTTTTTGAACTGCCAAATATTGAAGCCTGTACCATGCACAAACCGTTTTTCCTGTTCCTGCTGAACCACTTACAGAAACACGGGTGTCAACAGGCAATTCTGCAAGGTATTTCTGGGACGGATGCAGATATAAATCCCAATCATATTGGCTTTTATCGAAGAATAAATCTAATTCGGGGTTGCTTTGGAAAAATGTGATTTTTGTTCGTGGTATTACTAATCCTGCGGTTTCATAAATTGATAATACATAATCTGCAATATTACTATCTAATGTGCCTAGTATTTCTAATAGTTCATCTTCTGTTTGAACGTCCTTGAAAACTTGGATTTTTTCTCTCAAAAAACCGGATAATCCTAGAATATCGTAAATATCGGATGGCTTGATTTCGTCTTTGATAATTGAGTATGGGGTTTCTAAAGAGTCATTTCTGTTCACTTTTGGAGAATCTGCAAGAGAATGTTTTACTGCTCGATAAAGATATACTGTCTCACTCTCGATTTTTGCTAAAACTCGATAGTTCATATCAAGAGAAAGGGAAATGAACGGTGACGACTGCAACTTGTGCAATCGCCATCCAGGTAAAACCTGATCCCTTAGATTCTTGGGTTCGATTTTCCGTAGGGCTGATAGGAGTTCTAGTGCTTTATGCTTTATTCCAACAGGCAGTTCTGTCAGATCATCTAAGAATGTTTCAGCTAATGCTACCTTCATTGTTGAATCCCTGAAAGGAAAATTAGGTGGCTGACCAGGAAATATACGGTTGGATGCCGTATAACCGCTTATGGGCGGCCAAAGATTAGAAAGAATTAATGTAGATTATAGCTCATTTGAGATATGGTGGCGGTGCGCGATATCGTAAAAACTGAGTGTTCTTCTCGGTGCAACAGCAATCACCGTCCCCTATCCCCCATCCTCTATCCCCCGTCCCCCTTCCCTCCATCGCCATCTTTGACGATGCTTTCCTCTTGCCAATCCACAAACCATATATGACAATGCCATCAGTCTAGAGTCGCCCGCGTTGACTCTAGGCAAGTCTTTAATGCGGACGACATGGGCGGAAAGGTTCAAAAAAATCCGCGTTAATCCGCCGAAGAATCCGTCTAATCCGTTTACTGAAGGTTTTTATCACGGCGATTCCCGAAGAACCGAAAATGAATTATTTGAACCAGCAGGTATACCGCACTCGGTCACAAATTGCGCTTTTTCAGAAGGTGGAAAGCGCAATTTTTGACCGTGGGTATAATATAATAGCACCAATGCGAAAATATCTATATTTCACTGTATTTGTCTCCGGCATGACAACGCTGGCCGCAGAACTGGCCGCCTCACGATTAATAGGCAACGTCTTTGGGACAAGCAACCTGGTATGGGCCAGCATCATTGGCCTCATTTTGATCTATCTGACAGTCGGGTATTTCATCGGCGGACGATGGGCAGACCGCTGGCCGGAGATGTCAGCAATGTATAGAATCCTGGCTTGGGGAGCGTTCACGCTCGGAGTTGTACCCTATATTGCGACGCCGGTTTTGAGATTTGCCGCAAAGGCTTTTGAAGGAATTGATGTGGCGGTATTACTCGGTTCCTTCCTCGGCGTTTTGATCCTGTTCAGCGTTCCCGTAACCCTGCTTGGAATGATCTCGCCTTTTGCAATCCGCTTGAGCGTGGAGGATGCCAAGAGCGCGGGCAGGACCTCGGGCGCAATCTATGGCATATCCACACTGGGTTCATTCATCGGGACGTTCCTGCCAGTGCTGGTCACCATCCCCACCATCGGTACGCGTCTGACCTTTTTATCGTTCAGCCTGGTTTTGCTGATCGTAGCCTTGTTTGGATTGGGCAAATTCGCAAGCTACAAATTAATGGCCTGGCATTTGTGGATGCCGGTTTTATTGATCGTCATTGCGATCATCGCCAATAATCAGAGCCTGAAAAATTCAACCGGTCAGATTTACGAAACCGAGTCTGCCTACAATTATATTCAGGTCCAGCAGATAAATGGCTACACGCTGTTGCGCTTAAATGACGGTGAGGGAATCCACTCAGTTTACAACCCAAACACATTGAATTATGGCGGGCCATGGGCACAATTTCTGGTCGCTCCATTTTTCAACGCAAACTTCTCGCCCAACCAAGTCCACCGCATGGCCATTGTCGGTCTGGCGGCTGGAACTGCGGCGCGTATGGCAACAGCAGTTTACGGCCCAATTCAAATTGACGGCTATGAACTCGATCCGAAGATCATCGAGGTCGGCGAAAAGTATTTCGATGAGAATATGCCCAATTTAAATATCATCATCGGCGATGGACGCTGGAACCTGGAGCAAAGCCCCCAGCAATATGACATCATCGCCGTGGATGCCTATCGCCCGCCATATATTCCGCCACACATGACCACGCAGGAATTTTATCAAATTGTTTATGACCACTTGAGCGACACCGGCGTAGTGGTCATCAATGTCGGCAGTGTGCCAGGCGACCGGCGACTCATCAACGGATTGGCAACCACGATGGCGACGGTCTTCCCATCCATCCACATCATGGACATCCCGGGCACACTCAACACCATGATCTTTGCCACCAAGCAGCCGACAACAGACACCAACTTCACTGCCAATCTTTCTTCGCTTTCACAGCGCGCAGATGTCAGCCCGTTATTGCTTTCAGCCATGCAAACCACCTTTGCAAATCTCAAGCCAGGTTATCAAGCAACGCAAGTCTTCACCGATGACCGTGCACCCATCGAATGGATCGTCAACGAGATGGTCATCCGCTTTACATTGGGCGGAGGCTTATCAAGATTACAACAATAATAGACATTATCGGAAATAATCCACAGATTTCGCCGATTACGCAGATTAGAGAATTTTCAAAAAAATGAACAAACTATATCTCGTTATTTCCTGGTTAATTACACTTGCCATCCCCTTTGCCCTCATCGGTTTGGGCATTCGGATTTTGCTCACACCCATCTTCCCCAACATCGAATATCGAATGCCGTATTTTCCTCCCGACGATTATGGCTTCTCCACACAGGACCGTCTGCATTGGGGAATGTACGGCATCAATTACCTGATCAACAATGCCGATATTTCATACCTCGGGGATTTAAAATTCAGCGACGGCACACCGCTCTTCACGGAACCCGAACTCAGCCACATGCACGATGTCAAAGTGGTGGTGCAAAAATTTCTGGACATTTGGTATGGTGTTCTTGTAGTTTTAATTCTTCTTGGGATTTGGGCATGGCGCGGGAAATGGTTATCCATTTTCAGTCAAGGATTGAGGCGAGGCGGTTGGCTCACACTTCTGTTGGCAGTGACCATCGGCGTCATCGCCACCATCGGCGCAAGCGGAAACGGCGATCTATTCTGGAATTTCTTTGCCGATTTTCATCACCTGTTCTTTCAAGGCAACTCATGGTTGTTCCCTGATTCGGATACGCTCATCCGTTTGTACCCGCTTCAATTCTGGCAGGACGCGGTTCTTTCTATTGGAATCATTTCCGCATTGGGCGGACTTGGATTCGCATTCATTCCACAATTCAACCATGAAGTATAATTTCAATAAGGAGTCTACGATGACATTATCACTTGAAAATCGCGTCGCCCTCGTGACCGGAGCGGGTCGTGGCATCGGACGCGCCATCGCCCTCGAATTTGCGCGGCGCGGCGCAGCCGTGGTAGTGAACGACAAGTCTGGCGAGAGTGTTGTATGTAGTGAAATCCAAGAATTCGGGGGGAAGGCAAGTTGTTTCAAGGCAGACGTTTCGGATTTTAGTGAAGCCCAGAATTTAGTAAAGTTCACGTTGGATACGTTTGGGGATTTGCACATCCTCGTGAATAATGCCGGCATTACGCGCGACGGGTTGATCTTGACTATGTCGGAACAGGATTGGGACTCCGTGATCGCGGTTAACCTCAAAGGCACGTTCAATTGCTCCAAGGCCGCTGTCAAACATATGATCCGCAAACGCTATGGCCGCATCATCAGCGTTGCCTCCGTTGCAGGACAAATGGGCAATCCCGGACAGACGAACTACTCATCATCGAAAGCGGGACAGATTGGATTCACAAAATCATTGGCGCGCGAAGTTGCCTCGCGCAATATCACGGTCAATGCGATTGCGCCGGGGTTTGTGGATACGAAAATATTGGATGCCATGTCGCCTGAAACCTTGGAGGCGATGCTGAAAATGGTCCCACTCGGTCGCAAAGGTAAACCGGAAGAAATCGCTTATGCCGCCGCATTTCTTGCATCCGATGAAGCCGCATATATCACCGGTCAAGTTCTTGGCGTGGATGGCGGCATGGCAATGATGTAACATCGCGCTGGGCGGAAACGCCGCAGGCGTTGAAGTCGAAGCGCCCTTCGACTACCACTTCGCCTCGCTGCGCTCGCTCAGTGTCCGCTCAGGACAACAAGGAGAAAAGTATGACAGAATATACACGTCCACCTGGCAAGACTACAATTGCCCCTGAAGTATTGACCACCATTGCCCGCATGGCCGCGCTTAGCGTGCCAGGCGTCAGTGAAATGGCGCCGGTTGCCGGTGGAGTCAATCGTCTCTTCCAACGCGGTGCATCGAATGGTGTGCAAATCGCAATCCATGAAAACATGGTGCTTGCCGACATTTTCGTAGTTGTGAAGGAAGAAGTCAATATTCGTGAAGTCGGACGCAATATCCAACAACATGTCACGCGGGCCATTCAGGAAATGACCGGCATGGATGTCGGTCAGGTGGATGTCCATATAGAAGACATTCATTATGAGGGGTCACAAGAGGCCTGACACATTATGAAGTCCCGCACCAGGGCGCGTTGTCTGGCCCTGCAAGTACTTTACGAAGTGGATATTACCAATCATCCTCCAGCCGAGGTATTTCGGGAACGACTGGAGGAAACTCCGCTTTCAGACGCTCTGGCCGAGTTTGCGCGGCAAATCATCTTTGGTGTTTTTCCCCTCACCCACATACTGGATCACGTCATGGAAAAATATGCACCGGAATGGCCCTTCGACCAGATCGCGGCGATTGACCGGAATATTTTACGGATCTCCTGCTGGGAATTCGCCATTCAAAACCAGACGCCGGTCAAAGTTGCGATCAATGAAGCAGTGGAAATTGCAAAGCTTTATGGATCGGATAGTGCACCTCGTTTTATCAACGGCGTGTTGGGAAGCCTGGCTGAACATCAATACGATATACGCCACAAAATCCTGGCCGCGCAGAAGGAGGCGGGAAATGAAGTCAAAGGTTAAATTCATTGTATCGTTATCTTTTTGTGCGCTGCTGTTGAGCGGGCTGGCCTGCACAAGTACGCTGATCCAACTCCCCAACATTGATTTGGGACCAACGCAACCGGCAACGCCCATCCTCCCGTCTCCAACGCCCGAACCACGCGCACAAACCACCTTCACCGCCGTCCTGCCCGAACCGCTGGCACCGGGCGAATCACTTTATATCAATGTGATGGATGAAGTAACCGGTTTGGCCCTGAATGCTTCGACCTACCCCATGAAGGCCAGGGATAATTTAACCTATACAGCCGCTTTACCGCTTCCCCTTAATGCAGTGGTCAAGTATCGCTATATCCGTCAGAGCGGGGCGCCGATTTCCGAAGACACCGCCAACAATACACCGATCCGATATCGCATGTACGTGGTGGCGGGACCGGGCGAGGTGCAGGATCTGATCGGAAGTTGGAGCGATAAAAATTATGCACGCCCGCTGGGAGGAATTCAAGGCCGTGTCCTCAACACGGACACAGGATCGCCCATTCCGAATATTTTGGTCACGGCTGGAGGTATTCAATCCGTTACCGATTCATCCGGGCAATTCGATCTGCAAGGACTTCCGGTCGGCCTCCTCAACCTGGTCGCCTACGCGTTGGACGGTACTTATCAAGCATTTCAGCAAGGGGCAACCGTTGCCGCCAGTTTGAACACCCCTGTTGAAATCCACATGAAAGCCGCGCCGCTGGTCAAAATCACATTCAATGTCACTGCGCCCTCGAACACTGTCCAAGGGGCGCCGATCCGGCTGGCGGGAAACTTATTGCAATTAGGCAATACCTTCGCAGACCTCAAAGGTGGATTAAGCACGGTGGCAGACCGAATGCCGGTCTTATCCCCGCAACCCGACGGGCACTACCAGGCAACCATCAGCCTGCCGGCGGGAGCATATGTTCAATATAAATATACATTGGGTGATGGGTTTTGGAACGCGGAACATAAGTCGAGTGGGGAATTTGTGCTACGAAGTTTTGTGGTGCCAGCCCAAGATATGGCCATCCAGGATGCAATAGAAACCTGGCAGGCAGGGCCATCCTCGCCGATCCTTTTCCAGGTAACCGTGCCATCCACCACACCGGTCGGCGATATTGTTTATATTCAATTCAATCCATACGGTTGGACGGAACCCATACCGATGTGGCCGATGGGCAAGAATCAATGGGCTTACCGGCTTTACAGTCCGCTCAACATGCTGGGCACATTTCATTATCGTTACTGCCGCAACGGTCAGTGTGACAGCGCGGATGATTCATCAACGGCTGGCGGATCCGCTATGGGACACGAGATCGCGACCAGTCTCACGCCCGAAGATGCCCAGGACACGGTCAATTCATGGACATGGCTGGGAGCAGCCGACACAACCTCGCTGGTCGGCGCGCAGATCACCGCACGTCCTTCGGGATTTGTGAGCGGGGTCGAGTTCCAACCGGACTACCGCCCCAGCTGGTCGCATTATTACCCGCAAGCGATCCAGACCGCGCAGGGTTTGGGAGCAAATTGGGTCTTTATGACCCCCACCTGGACATTTTCCAACAGCAATCCTTTGACCTTCTCGCCCATTCCCGGCCAGGACCCATTATGGACGGATTCAGCCGCCATGGTCAGCCAAGCGCGCACCCTGAATTTGAATGTAGGCCTCTTCCCCATCGCGCACTTCCCCACAGCAAACGCCGATGACTTCTGGAGGTCCGCGCCGCGCGATGCGAATTGGTGGAATAACTGGTTCGATCATTATCGTGCCTTCGCCGATAACTACGCCGACCTGGCGACCCAATCCGGCGCGCAGATGCTCATCCTCGGCGGCGGAACATGGATCAACCCCGCGCTGCCGAAAGGCACGTTGCTCGACGGCACGCCATCAGGAGTTCCAAGCGATGCAGATGCGCGTTGGAAAGCCATTATTACGGATGTACGCAAACATTTCGGCGGAAAGATTCTGTGGGCCCTGCCCTATACGCCAGGCAAAGCGCTCACATCCTTGAGCTTCTTTCAAGATACGGACGGAATTTACGTGTTGTGGAACGCACCGCTGGCGAACCAAGCGGGCGCATCCAAAACCGACCTGCTCAACCAGGCAGGCAAAATGCTCGATAACGATGTCCTGCCCATAGCTACACTTCTCAACAAACCGATCCTGCTCGCTTTAGCCTATCCATCCGCGAACGGCGTGGAGACGAATTGCATCAGCGACGGCAAAGGCGGATGTCTCTCCTGGCTCGACCTCAACGAGCCAAACAGTCCGGCATCGGCCTCCGTTGATTTACAAAGCCAGTATGATCTCTATGAAGCGATGTTAAACGCCATCAACACGCGTCCCTGGGTGGGAGGCATTGTCAGCCGCGGCTTTTATCCGCCCGCCGCGCTGCAGGATAAGTCTGCATCGGTGCATGGTAAGCCCACTGCGGATTTGCTATGGTATTGGTTCCCGAGGTTGTTGGGAGTAGTGAAATAATTTTGTCGCATTGATGACTGCATTGAAAAAACAATTAAACACAAAGTACACGAACGCTTTGCGTGCTTCGCGAAGGGACACGAAGTAAATCCCTTTCGCTTTCACTTTGCCTGCACTACCTGCAGGCGCACGTGTGTACTTCGTATCCGCCTGCCCTGTGTTCTCTCAGAGATTTGCCACAGATAAACACAGATGAACTCAGATTTTGGGATGAACCCGCTGCTGATTTCGTGCTGTATATCAACCATCCGTGTTGATCCGCGTCCATCCGTGGCTATTTAAAAAAACTCTCTGACCGGAATGCAGCGAAGTCGAAGGGCCGCGCTAGTGGAGGCATAAATGAAACTTACCCTCTGCGAACTTAACAAACAAAACCTCCAAAATGTGAACAAGTGCGATGGCGTTTTCATGGTGGAATCCAAGCTTGTATTGCAGGCTGAAAACGATGTGATTCGCTATACTATCGTCAATATTCCACCCTATCAGAAACGTTACGCGTTCGACGAAATTGATTATTCCACCTACCTGACAAATCCCGATAAAACCATCTTCTTCGCTTACATGGATGATCGCCTTGCCGGACAGATCATCCTGCTCAAATACTGGAATCAATATGCCTATATCGAAGATATTGCCGTGGACGTTCACTTTCGCAGATGCGGTGTCGGTCAAGCCCTGATGGATCAAGCCATTGCATAGGCAAAAGCCAAAGGGACACCGGGCATCATGTTGGAGACACAAAACAACAACCTCCCCGCCTGCCGTTTCTATGAACACTGCGGCTTCACGCTGAGTGGATTTGACAGAAACCTGTATAAAGGGATCAACAAGGATACAGAAGAAATAGCCCTGTATTGGTATCTACTCTTTTGAACCCCTTTTTCAATTCATATTTTTCTGCAAAATAACGAACGTCGAATTTTCGTACACCCGCACATAGCTCGCATCGGACAGGATTGAGTTCAACAAGGGCTGTGTCGCGTTGGATTTTTGAATCAATAGATAGTTGTAACCCAAGCCTGTATTCGCTGACCACTGATTCACACAATCCAAAGTCCTGCAAGCTTGCAGCGTTCCCAGGCTGCGTAAGCGCGGGAAGAAATCATCGTTCAGAGTCCATTCCAAGCCCTGCATGGTCGTCTGGCTTTGGCGCTGCGCCAAGGCGGGGAACCATTCCTGGATTGGGTCTGACATGATACCGGGGCTTCCGGTCAGTAGTAGGAAGCGGCTATTTGGAGGCGTGTTGTCGCTCACCCATTGCATGGCTTGGAATGGCTCCGGGGTATGCAAACTGGTATTGACCAACACGTAAGAATACAGCCCACATTCCACGAAAAGATAAAATACAATCGCGAACAAGGTGATATTGAACCAGCGCAATTGAAAGAAGTTGATTGATATACTTGCTGTCTTGGTTTTTAACCAATTAATTACAAATGGCAGGGCATCCGCAAAACCGAGGGCGCAAAGAAGCGAAAAGGCTATAAAAGAAGTCGTACCCGCACTGCGCTGATCCAGCACGTAAGCGAGAACCGCCCAAAGCACAAGCGTGAAGCGGCGATGAGATGCTTCCCAAATAATCCCAGCCAGGCGCAGAAGAATCAGGATCGGTATGAATGTATCGCGGGCAAAAAGATCGGAGACGAAAACTGTGAGCGGGAACGAATCATGGACACCACTGCCAGCCGCGCTGATGAAGGGCGCCAATCCATGCTGGAGATAAACCGTCAGCCACCAGGGGGCAGAGACAAGCCCGGCGAGTAGGGCCAAGACAAAAGCCTGCAAAACCTTCTTCCACGAATGTTTGGTGAAAAGCCAAAAGAAGGCAATGCCAAAGGCGGTATGAATCGCGGTTTGCGGATGACTCATTACAGCCAATCCACCAAAAAGAGAGGCCAGGAAAACCGACTTCCAGGAACCGGTTTTAAAAGCGCGTACGGCAAAATTAAGCGAAAGGAGCATGAACAAGACGCCGAAGGAACGGGTCAGACCGCCGCCCATGATTTCCCAGCCGTAAACGGGGGTCAAGGCGTAAAAGACGGTCGCCAGAGAGGCACGCGGATGATCTTCCAGTAAGGTTTCAGCAAACAGGAAGAAAGCGGGGATGGTCAAGATACTTGCGATGACCGGCAGCCAGCGGAGGATTTCGATATCCGGGATCCCAATGAGGCTTAGAAACGCGCCGGCATAAAATCCAAAGGGAGGGTAGGCAAAGGGAATATTGGAATAATTATATGAAGTGAAGGCAGGGATAAGAAAATGATTGGTCTTCAGTTCCCGGAGCATAACCAGGAACATGCCGCCATCGTTGAGCGGGAAACCAGCCATGAGGCCGGGAAGGAAGCGGAGGAGGATGGCAAAGGAAATGGTCAGGCCGAGGATTAGGCTGGACCAGCTAGCGGCATTCGTTCCTCGTTTTGGCATCATTTGGAAGGATTTTACCAAAGGAAAGGGTGATTTTTGGATGAGGAACGAATAAAAACGAATAAGGCGAAAATGCACATTTATGCCTTTTTGGGTGAAGATAGTGGATAATTTTCGTTGATGATCGTTGCAAGCAAAACATTGGATGAAAGGGGAATGGGAAACAGGGGATGGTGAATGGTGAAGATTCCCGATTCCCGAATATCGAAAATCGAATCCCTGCCCTACCTTGAAATCTGATTCTGCTCGCTGATGCCTTCGGCCGCCTCCAGGGTGACCGTCCCGCGTTTAAGATAGCCATCGTATTCTGTACCGGTCCCGCTTGCGATCCAGCCGTCCAAAATGAACGGCAGGTTGCCGTCTGTCGCGATCCATTCTCCGTTATATTTTCGGACGATATGCAGGTGGCTGGCGTTGGCGTCACCTCCTTCACAGGAAGGATGCCCGATGCGGTCACCGACATATACATAAGTCCCAGCTTCCACGCGGTCTTGTGCTGCAACGTGCATATAAAGGATATCCCAGCCGGTCTGTTCGAATCCATCGTTGTCAAGGTCTTCGATCACGGCTCCATTCCCGGCGCGCACGATCCAGCCATCGGCTGCCGCAGTTTCCCATTCACTTGCGGTTGCGCAGCCTTGAACATCCGACGGCGCAAAATCCAGCGCCCCCCAGTTCGAACCCGAATCCCAGCTGGCATGTGGCCCTCCTGTAAATGCCCAGATCACACCCGGCTCGAAGGGTAAGTGCAGGGTCGGCTGGGTTAGCCCCGGCGGAATTAAGGGCTCGATGGCGAAATCGAACGGACTGCCGAACAGGAAGGAATACGTTTGGAATAAGCCGGAGGCATTGACATCCGTATCCCAGGTCCCGCGGTCATCCTCTTGGGCAAAGAAGCTTTGCAATCCTGCTGTGCCTGCATTGATGGTCGGATCAATGGGCACGTTGCTTCCGTCACCGGCCAGCACCCAATTGGCAACCGCGTTCTCGTTCCATAGATAAAAGCCGCGGTTGAGTTCGTTTGCTGCCCACCCCAGTTGGTGATAGAGACCTGCGTGGTTCGGGTCGCTGAAGCCCAGCGGGTAATCGAGCGTAGACGGGTCGGGGTTGGGCTGCATGACCCAATGGCTTCGATATTCAATCAGCGCCAGCAGCAGCCGCGGGTTGACCGAATAATCCTGTGCAATTTGAACGACGATCTGCGCGCCGGTCATCGGTTGGTCGTTGACCGCTTCCGTGTAGCTTGCCAGATATCCGTTCTTGTTTTGGATGTATGCCGCTACGTCAAACTGTGCGCTGGCTGGTCCATATACCAATTCAGAGTCGGGGATGATCTTGAACGACGCACCGGTTTGGCCTGGGATCGGCTGGGGGACGTTGAGCGTTTGCCCCACAGCGATTAAATCTGGATCGTTGATGCCGTTGGCTTGTTCCAGCGTCTCCAGGCTGATGCCGTATTTCCGAGCGATATCGCCCAGCGTGTCCCCGCTTTGAACGGTATATTGCGACGCATTTTGACGCAGGGTGGGAAGGGCATGCGGCACATCCGCTGTCGGTGTGGCGAAGGGTAAATTGGGATTTCGCGTTGGGGGCAGGGTTACCGATAACTGCGCCCGCGTTGGTGTTGGCCCTGCGGTGCGCGTCGGCGCAGGCGTTGCAGTATCATTCGCGTTCGGCGTGGCGCTTAACGGAAGGAATGGATTGTACGTGGGATACGGATTATTTGAATTGGAATTGGACGTGCAGGCTGCCAGCATTACAGCCAGCATCGTCAATAAACTCATTCGTCGAAGAGACATACGAATGATTCTACCAAAGAGTCGGGAAACCCTTAACGCGAATTATGCGAATTTACGAATGCCGCGAATAACCCATAGAAAATCGGCATCAGGTTAACCTTAATTGCTTTGCAAGTTTATGCTCTCGACAGGGATACCGCCGCCGATGACGGCAGCTTTAGCAAGAGACGGCGGCCTTAGCAAGAGATTTTGTGGTTAAATTGGACACTGTAGTAACGTTACTGACGTAAAAAGGAATCGTCCGAGAAGTGCCTGCAAAACAGGGGATTGCTTCGTCGCAACGAACGCTTCTCGCAATGACAAGATGGATCAATCGGCAAGAATGCTACAGTGTCTTAAATTGCCGCTAATAACTTATCTTCAACCTAAGGAATCCCTCACTATGAACAATATTCTCTCTTTCCTCCAGGAACATACGGCAGATATTCTCTCCGACATCGAAACCCTGGTGCGCATCGAAACGCCTTCGCATTTTACCGAAGGCCTCAATCGTTTGCAGGATGTGACTCAAAGCTGGCTCTCTGAGTTGGGACAGGTCACGCGGCACTCAAATCCGGCCGGTGATGTGATCCATGCCCGCCTTGAGGGTCGAAGCCCTGAGCGGATTGTATTGCTGGCTCATGTGGATACGGTCTATCCGCTCGGTGCATGGAGCAGCCTTTGGTCGGTGAAGGATGAGCGCGCTTATGGCCCCGGTTCCTATGACATGAAAGCCGGCTTCGTACAGGCGCTTTGGGCCTTGCGTGCCTTGAAAGCGCAGGGTCAAAAACCGGCCTGGACGGTTGATCTGCTTCTCACGCCGGATGAAGAAGTCGGTTCGGAAGCAGGTCTGCCTTTCATTCAAAACCTGGCAGGCGGCGCCCAAGCCGTGTTGGTTCTCGAAGCGCCTTTTATGAACGGCGACTTGAAGATCGCGCGCAAGGGTGTGGGCGATTACAACATTCACGTGTCTGGCAGGGCCGCGCATCAGGGCGTCGAGCCGGAAAAGGGAAGGAACGCCATTATCAGCGCCGCGCATTTGATTGATGAACTCGTTAAACTGCAAGACCTGGAAAAAGGCACCACCCTTGGGCCGAACGTGATC
>Ga0182027_10006055_pt1 | contig 18232 bp, 19 predicted proteins | sample 712E1DmetaG_FD_121300 | JGI IMG/M metagenome (GOLD analysis project Ga0182027, IMG submission 121300) | Permafrost microbial communities from Stordalen Mire, Sweden - 712E1D metaG (Illumina Assembly) | ecosystem: Environmental > Terrestrial > Soil > Wetlands > Permafrost | place: Sweden... | reverse complement strand
TCTATAAACATATTATTCTAAATATTTACAACTTTGTCTTATTGTTGATTAAGTTTAAATTTAAAAGGAATAACAACCCAAACCATAACAGGTGATTTGTGCTGGATGGCAGGTGTGAAAACAAACTTCAACGCCGCATCAATTGAAGGCTGATTAAAAACTTCAGAATCGCTTTTAATTACTACTGCTTTAGTAGGCTTGCCTTCTTTGTTTACAAGTATTTTAACATAAACAGTTCCTTCAACACCCGCTCTTTTCGCTAAATCCGGGTAAATCGGCGAACCCTGGACAACAACCTGCGGCTGTTTTTCAACTGCCACAAATGCGTTAATGTCGGGTGTTTCGTCTTCTTTCGGGGCTTCTACATTTAAGTCCTTTGTAATTTGTACACCTCCACTGCCGGTACCTTCACCAATAGGGGCGGCAACTTTATTCATTTCCTGCTGTGTAGCGATGGTCTGCTCTTTAGGAGCATCGGCATCCGGTACGGGGGTAGGAATACCGACAGTAGGCGCAATAGTAGGTGCAGAAACAGCAAGCTGCTGCGCTGCATTATTATCTAATGATGGAGGCGGTCCAAGTTCGCTGTATTTCAATATTCTAACGGTAGCAATGTTATTTTCATCGTCTTTAGTAATAGCCTGAATGAAAATATATGTACCGATTAAAAATAAATGAATTAGTATCGCTATGGTCATACCAATGGTAAAATTTCTGTTATATAACCTTTTAAGCTCGAAGGCGCCATATTCAGCGGCTTGGTTTACTACTAACGTGTTTTCAGTCATTTTGCAATCCTCCTTATATTGCCTTAGCGAGTGCTGTTTTGTCAGCATCCGTCAAAGGCGCAATTGAAAACCGGTTCAATTCAGCAACGTTAAGCTGGTCGATAACATCAACCATCATGTGATACTTACTTTTCCGGTCGAATTTAAGTAAGATAACAAGCTTGGAATTTTGCTGCGCATGGCTTTTAAAAAAGTTTAGTAAAGCCGAAAAATCAATTTTTGTAGTCGTCTTTTCGGAACCCTCACTATAAAATATATTATTATTATCATCGACAAATATTGTCATTAAATTAGACTGTGCGATATCAACTTTTGTAATATTGTTTGGCGGTAAGTTGATTTCCATTGTCTGTTGTTTTCTCATAACGGTTGTAAGCATAAAGAAAGTAAGAAGAAGAAACGCCACATCCACCATAGGGGTCATGTCAATTCTGATATTCATCCTTCTTTTGGCGTGTTTCTTTTTATGCTTTCCTCTTCCGCCGCTATCACCGCCGACATCAGCTCCGGCCATTTTTTAATTCCTCTCTATTGTTGTGGTTTTTTATCTTGAATCGAATTAGTTACCATTGAAAAATTAGTAATCAAGGTCCTTTGAAGAATATTCATTACATCTTCAATTACTCCATAATCAGCATCCTCATCACCCTTTACTACAGTTCTGAGCCTGGGGTTGCTAATTCGGGCTTGTACCAACAGGTCTGCTAAATTTTCCACTTTAACCTGAATTTCCTTTTTCAATCTTGCCTGCGGCCCAAATAAGCGCTCCATTAATGCAGGTTGATCTACACCCATGAAAATTTGTCCGGTTTTATCAATATAAAGCATCAGAATATTTGAATCCGGAAGCTTAAAAGCCGAATGGGAAGAAGGAACTTCAATTTTCACCTCTTCGGGCGGTTGGAATGACGTTGTTAACATAAAGAACGTGAGAAGCAAGAATGCCACATCAACCATGGGCGTCATGTCGATTCTTACACTCAGTCTTCTCTTTTTAATTATTGGCATTTGTAAGCCTCACTATTTCGATTTAAGAATTTGAATTACATTATAGCTGGCTTCATCAACAGAGTATGTAAAGTTATCTACTTTATTGACAAAGAAGTTATATGCAACTATACCCATGATAGCGCAAATAAGCCCGCCTGCAGTATTAATAAGAGCTTCGGAAATACCGACAGCTAAAGAGATAGCGTCAGGGGCTCCCGCTCTTGCCATTGCAGTGAAAGCTCTAATCATTCCAAGAACAGTACCGAGAAGGCCGACCATTGTTGCAATTGAAGCGATTGTTGAGAGAGCAATTAAATTCTTTTCTAATAAAGGAGTTTCAAGCATTGTAGCTTCTTCTACTGCTCTTTGTACTTCAACAAGCAGTTTTTCTGATTCAACATTTTTGCCTTTGGCAGTTAGTTCTTTATACCTGCTAAGAGACGCTTTAATAATATTTGCAACGGAACCTCTTTGTTTGTCGCAGAGTTCAAGCGCAGCATCATATTCACTGTTATCAAGGTATACTACAATATCTTTGAAAAAAGCTGGCACAGGTCTTTTCCCACCTGCTTTTTTAAGAGAAAAAATTCTTTCGAAAATAATTGCAACGTCCATTATCGAAAGAGCAATTAAAAGAACAACAAGAGGGCCGCCGGTATATATATTAGCTAATATATTACCTGGAATTGGTACTGTACGTAGCTCACCGTTTGCAAAGTTTGCCGGGTTACCCAAAATGTACACAAAAATTACATAAGCTACAGCAAATGCTAATACTGTAACGATAGTGATAAACACAGATTGTTTCATGGGTCGTATGTCTCCATTTTTTGTTCAAGTGTTAAACAGTTAATTAAACGCCATCAAATATCAAACAGCGTGCCGCAATATTATCTAATTTTTTGCATAGAAAAAAGTATTTTTAACCAAAAACCTTAATTAATTTTTATTCATTATTTCAAAATGAAATCAAATTTTAGAATCCTTTGAAAATAAAAGGTTTCCGGCGTTTCAAATTGAAACAGATAAATCTTAAATAATTCGATCTGAAATCATTTTAAGCTAAATTTTGTATTCTTTTCTCTTTCTCCAGAGAGTTGTAAGTGATATTCCAAGTATTTGTGAAGCTTCTTTAGGGTTAGGATGGTTTTTAAGGATTTCTATAATGTAGTTTTTTTCAACTTCGTTTAATGTGGGCATTAGAACAGTGAATTGTTTTTCATTTGTATGGAAAATTTCATTCGGGAAATATTCAGGCTTTAAAATATTATCTTTTGCTAAAACTATTGCCCGGTTAATCATATTTTCAAGCTCTCTTATATTTCCAGGCCATGAATATTCATTTAACAACTTTAATGCTTCGGGGGCAAGTTCAATTTCATTTTCAGGCGAATACTTTTTAAGAAAATAGTCAGCAAGGCGGGGTATGTCTTCTTTCCTGTCTCTAAGGGAAGGAAGTTTTATTCTTATGCCGCTTAAACGGTAATAAAAATCTTCACGCAGATCACCGGATTTAATATCTTCATCAATGTTCCTGTTGGTAGCGCTGATTATTCTAACATTTATTTTTCTTGTAATATTTTCACCAACCCGTTCAAATTCCATATTCTGAAGAAACCGCAAAAGCTTTACCTGAATCGGTTTTGCAAGTTCACCAACTTCATCCAGGAAAACCGTACCCTGATCTCCCATTTCAAATCTGCCTATCCTGTCTTTCAGCGCTCCCGTATATGAACCTTTTATATGCCCGAATATTTCACTTTCAAATAAGCTTTCAGGTATTGCCGCACAATTTACGGGAACGAATGAATTATAATTTCTTTTACTGTTTGCATGAATATAACGCGCAAGTATTTCCTTGCCTGTTCCGCTTTCACCTTCAATGAGGACAGGAAGATCGCTGTCGGCAATATCTTTTGATAGTTTTAATATTTCTCTCATCTGGAAGCATTGGGTAATTATTTCACCATCAACATAATTCTCTTCAACCTGAGCTCTTAATCCCTGAACTTCCTTTAGGAGGATATGATGCTCAAAGACTCTTTCGGTAAGATGAATAAACTCTTTATGAGTAAACGGCTTTGTAATATAGTCGTAAGCGCCGCCTTTAATAGCTTCAACAGCGGTTTCAATCGAGCCGTGAGCAGTCATTAAAACCGTGGTAGTGTCCGGGGAAATAATTTTAAGCCGGGCTAATGTCTGTAATCCGTCTATAGGCTCCATCTTAAGATCAATGAAGGCAATGTCAAAATAAATTTCCTGTGCTCTTTTTAAGGCATCTAAAGGGTTGCTGAAAATTTCGGGTGTAAAATTTTGAGAGCTTAAAGAAAGTTCAATCACTTTAAGAATATTTATTTCGTCATCTACTACTAAGATTTTTCCTTTATCCATTTCTTAACACCGGAATTTTAATTTCAAATTTACTTCCTTTGCCGGGCTTGCTCCAAACATTTATTGAACCCTGGTGCAGTTCTATTATTTCCTTTGCTATAGTTAAACCTAAACCTACACTGCCGGGCTTGCTGCCGCTTACCTGGACAAATTTATCAAAAATTTTGTCTATAAACTCGGGACTGATTCCCTGGCCGGTATCAGAAATTGATATTACGAGGTCAAATTCTTCTGCAATTGCATTTATTGAAATCTCTCCACCCTTATCGGTAAACTTAATTGAATTCCCAATAAAGTTGCTTATTGCTCTATTGAGATAATCATAATCGGCAGAAATTATTGGTAAATCTCCGTTTCCGAAATATTCAATCCTGACATTCTTTTCCTTGCACTGAAGCGAGAAGGATTCTATACATTCTTTTAACAGCAGATTGATGTTAACAGGTTTGAAATCCAGGTTTATTCCGCCGGATTCTATCCTTGAAAGTTCGAGTATCTCTTTGACCAGTTTGTTTAAGCGGTCATAATCTGACTTCATTGAAGTAATAAGTTCAAACTGCTTATCGGAAAGCTTGCCTGCAACACCATCGCCTAATATTCCCACTGCCATACCGATTGAGGTAAGCGGCGTTTTAAGCTCGTGTGATATTTTTGCTACGAACTCTGATTTTAGCCTGTCAAGTTCTTCATACTTAGTTATATCGCTGAATATAATTAATGCAGAGTTTCCGGTAGACATAGATTCTGCAATATCATTTTCGGGAAGATAAATGAGTGAATATTTTAAGTTGAAATACCTTACATTTCCATCGGGATCTACGAAGCGGTACGTAGTTTCCTGGTTATCTTGTGAACCTCTTGAAATAAAGGATCTGATATTTTCACAAATTTTATCTTCCCTGATAATTTCCTTTAGAAAGGAATTTTCACTTTCCGGCATTTCGAATTCCGAAGCGAATGCTTTATTAGCAAGCGTAATATGCAGATCGCTGTCTACCATTAAAACAGGATCGTTTATACTTTCAAATATAATTTCCGACTTTCTCTTTTCATAAAGAATCTTATTTATATTAAGCTTTTCATACCGCTTTAACCTGCCCACCATGCTGTTGAACTCATCCGCCAAGATACCTATCTCGTCGGAATCACCGGTTTGAATTTTCTGATCAAAATTGCCTGCGGAAATATGTTTAACAGAACGCGTTAAATCCTTAACCGGTTTAACAATGAATTCTGAGAATCTGGTGCTGAAAACAAGAGTTAAAACGGTTCCGAAAATTGCAAGGAACAGCATTGTAAAGGCGGCAATTCTTGTTATTGATTGTATATTTTCTTCCGCCCTTTGTATAAAATTATGATTTGTTTCAAACAACTGATACAACTTATTCTTTATTGTGTTTGACAAGTTTATTGATTTTGTATACTCATCTTCATGTTCAAATTTGTTTTGATAATTCAGAGGGGATGCAATTAAATAATTTATTTCGGTTATAAATATGCTGTATTGATCATTCAGGCTGTCGAGAATTGAAATCTCATCAGGTGTAGAAGCAGCCTGGCGGGCTTTTTCGTACCAGAAATAAAAATCCTGTTTTGCCGTCTCGAATTGTTTATATCCTTTGTCCGAATTTTCCCCGCTAAAAATTGAAAATACACCGTTAATCTGATTATCAAGCGCCCTTACCATATTATCTGTTGCAACGATACTGGAATAATTTTGAACAATTAAAACCCGGAATGATTCATTCAGTCTGTTGAAATTGTATAAGCTCCAAATCATGACACAGATCATTATCAAGATTACAATAATGTAACCGGTTAATATTTTAGCGCGTAGTGTTGTGAAAAGTGTTCTGAACATTTTTTATGTTTCTATCTCTTCTGTGATAAGCTATTATCTTATTTAAATAAATTTCCGTATATGATAAATAATTAAAATTTAAAGAAAAACAAAACTAAAATTGAGTAAATAGTTATTGTAGATAGTGTAATGTCGGAAGGCAAAAATAAATGTGTGAACATTTATAAAATAATACATGTAAGCCTATGGCTTGAATCATTACAAATATTTAATATCGCAAAATATAAAATATATGATTTCCCTTGTCTTCACCTCGTTAGAGGTGATATACCCGCCTAGTCGGGCAGGCCTGTCCGCCGCTAGGCAGAATTGTCCGCCGCTAGGAGGAAGGAAGGATTTGTAGAAAAATAGTTCCCCCAAAATCCCTCTTGAACTCCAGCAGGGTGACACAGTGCTTTGATAATGATTGCACCATGCGTTATGTAGTGTAATGTTAGAAGGAATATAATAGTTATGAAATAGCGGCGAATTCCCGAACGATAGATGCTAATTCATTTACAGCTTTAATTTTTTTATAATATTTGATTGCATTATTAAAGTATTGCTTGCTTTCGTTTGTTCTGTCGGTCTCTTTATAAAGTCTTCCAATTTCAATCGAAGTTTCTGCAAGGTTAAGTTCATTTTGAAGTTCTTTATTTAAACGGAGGCTTGTTAACAGGTAGCTTTCGGCAAGATCGTACATATTTAATTTTCTTTGTATAATTCCTTTTGTCTTATAAATATCTGCAATTGAAAGTTTATCATTTGTCTTGTTACATAATTCCATGGCTTTATCGGCGAATGCTTCAGCTAAGTAAAAATCATTTTGCAGAACATAAATATAAGCTTTGCTTAAATAAGCCAGTCCCAGGGACGGCATATTACCGCAACGCATTGAAAATAAAATGCTTCTGTCAAATTCCCTTATTGCAGATGTCAGATCATTTTTCTTAGTATATACCATCCCCATGTTATGTCTTATCTCTGCAACTCTTTGTAAATCTTTTATTTTTTCAAAGTACAAAAGAGCCAGACGGAAATTTGAAATCGCAGTCTCAAAGTCCCCGAAAATATTGCTAATAATACCTAAGTTGATTTCAATTTTACCTTTAAAAGAGTTGTCGTCTGAATTTTCCAGCATGGCAACGCTTCGTTCAAAATGTCTTTTTGCCTTATGCAGCTCCCCGCGCTCACCATGGATGGTGCCAAGAAGGTTTTCGCAATTGGCGCATCCTTTAATCTCATTCAATCTTTTGAACGTGTCATAAGCTTTTTTTATATAGCTAAGACTTAACTGCCATTTAGCCAGCCTGTTAAATATTTCTCCCAATGCTAATTGCGCAGGCGCAGTTAAATTTAAAAGAGCTTTATCTTCGCCTATTTCATTTAGGACTTTTTCATAAATATAAATAGCTGTATTAAACTCGCCGGAGGTAATTATTAAGCGGCCGAGTAAAAAAAGCAGTTCAATAAATTTATTCTTATCAAGACGGAATTGAGCAAAGGTAATAAGTAAATCAACCTGAAGATTGATTTCTAAATAATCATCAATTTCCAGATTGATTTGTTGCTTTTCGATAGAACCCACAGTTCTTTTTTCTGAGGGAGTTGGTTTACTACTTAAGACTATTTTTGAGAATTCTTTTATTTGCTTGTTATCAAAAAAATTTTCTAAGACATCTTCAAAAAGCCGTTTATTATTTTGTACTCGTACTTCCACCTTAAAACTCGAAACTTTTAACAATAATATTATGCGAAAAACTGTTTAATAATCTCAGATATTTATTAAATTTTTTAATGAGCAAAAGCATATCTCGAAAAATGATCAATTTGTGCCGCGATAACAGTTAATGCCCCGGCTTTTAGGTCGACAAACACACCGGAATTTGGTATCGGGGTATAGTTGCCGCTGTCATCTACATAGTAAAAGCCGACATTGCTATTTGTAACACCCATACTCTTTAAATCTAATCCCGTGAATGACAATGTTAAATACAAAGATTTATTAAATGTCATCGAGGGTGAAAAATCCAATCCGGCATAAGTATTATCACAAGCCATTGTTAGAGTCTGTCTGCCGTTGAAAGCGCCGCTGGGTATTATAAGAGTGGCGATTGCAAATATTTTATTCCCGCTTAAATTGGTATAATTACCGCTAAGGAATAATATGTCGCCGATTGCTCCATTGATTTTCTGTGAAACTGATAATCCCGTAGCTGATGCAATGGTTAAGCCTGATTTGGAACTTGGAGCCGATTTAGCCGGCAGTTGAATCATCTTCTTAGATGAGTTTACTGGTTGATTAATACTGTTTGTTGCAACATCTGTACAACCAAAATAGAAAAGGCTTATAGCCGCAATAAAAAGGAATAATTTTTTCATGGAGTTATCTTTATTAAGTAATAAAATAGATTAATATTACTCAAATATTACATTTTATCTTCATTTTAATATTAATCGTCGCACGGGTTAATAATCAATTAATGTACCGTTAAAAAGCTTTGTATTTTATTCAATTTGGAGAGGTTGCAAAAGTGGTTCGGTAATTTTTACCTAATTTTGGTTGTAAATTTTACTGAAAAAGTAACTTGTGGAAATTGTTTTTGTTGCAGGAGCTATAATTATTAACTCCCGTTATGCAAAATTAAAAATACTAATAATGTCGGGTATCCGTCCCTTCGGGAAAAGAGATATACACTGCAAATCCCCTCTTGACTTGCCACTATGTGGGAGGGGAATAAAAGGTGGGTGTTTATTCAAAATCGTAACACACTAAAAATTTTGCGTAAGGTAAGTTATTCACTTAATTATATTAGAAATTTCTTTGAACTCATCTGTGCCTGCAACTGTTAGAAGCTCAAATAATATTGCTTCTGATGTTGTTATCTCAATGCCATGAGTTCTCATCCTTTTCAATGCAAACTTATAATCAGTTTCTTTTCTCGATGAAGTAGCATCTGCGGCAACATCAACCTGGAATCCGCTTGCAAGCAGGTCTAAGGCAGTCTGTTGAACGCAGATATGGCTTTCTATGCCTGCAATAACAACCTGGGAGACATTATTATCAATCAGCCTTGTAAAAAAATTCGGGACCCCGGAACAGCTAAAGCTCATCTTCTGAATTACGCTTAAACCCTCCAGTTCTTTTAATAAAGGAGAAGCAGTTGGCCCTAAACCTTTGGGATATTGTTCTGTGTAGAAGATAGGAATATTCAGAACTTTGAATCCTTTAATAAGATTTAATGAATTCCTGATTACCTGTTCCGGTTCATTCATTACGGCTAAAATATTTTCCTGTATATCAATTAAGAGAAGAGCCGTTCTATCTCTTGTTAATATTTTTTTATTTCTTTCTAAAAGTGTTTCCATAATAGCTCCCGGAAATAAATTTGCTAACATCATCCCCGAAAGGATTAGTAAAAGATTTAATAAATTGGGTCCATTCCATATTTACCGCAAGCATACATCATCAATAAAGAAGCAAGATCGACAAGGGCTTTCTTCTGGTCTTCCGTATAAATTACCAGGTCGTATACTTCCGCAACAAAGCGCATATTCTTGAGGATTTTATTCAGCTCATGAAAAGAAGGCATGCCATGCCAGTTTGCAACCTGGTGGACAAGAAGATTTTCATGTCTTCTTAGGAATTCATTAAAAGAGATAGTCCTTTTGGAAACAGGAGTTCTCGGCCGGCAAATGTTAATAAGATCGTTAAAATAAGTATCCCACTTTTCTGCAAGTTCTTTATTGCGGTTCTGCATAACGTATTTAGCTTCTTCAAGTGAAAATTTTGCTTTAGTCGTTGGTTTAACATTTGGCGTAAGCGCATAACCGTCATAGCTTATATAGTCCGTTTCCTCATCAACGTACTTCCATCTTTTCAGCAGTTGATTTTCACTTAAAATCACAATTACCTTATCAAGGCCGCTGTCTACTACAATAAATTTATTTTGCTGTTCATTTATTACCGTAAACCAGTGTTCCCAGTTATCTACGCTTAAGATACAAGGTAAGCCCTGTTTAAGGTGCTCGCTTAATTTTTTAATTGCCTCTTCGGGAACTTCGCGCCGGAAGTATTTCATTTTGCAGTCAAAACTTTTTGCAGCTTTGGCTAAACCGATTTCATCTGTACCATACCACCAGGTGCTGCCGGCGCGCCTGCCGATTTTTTTTTCATTTTCAAATCTGCCAAGCATTACAAGCGCGTATTTTAAAGCGAACGGCCCGCATTGATATTTATAAGGTTGTGGATAAAAGCTCATAGACTATTAATTTTTGTTCACCAATTTAAATAATGTACTTGATTAAAGCATTAAAAATTTTGTCAAATAACGATTTTTCCTTATTTTTATCACATTATGAAAGATAATTTAAAAATTGCTGTTATTTATAACGAAGCAAACCCGGATTTTTACATAAAACAGCCGGATTTTTTAACCAAGGAATTGCCCTTTTCCACATATTTCGAGGTTGAAAATCTTACTCCGATGGAAGAATATGAGCTTCTTGCAAACCGACTGAAAAAGATTGGATACAATGCTTATACGCTTAATATCAAAGACGATATTGAGATACTTATTTCCGATCTTAAGAAACATAAGCCGGATGTAATTTTTAATTTTATTGAGTTATTTAAAGATAATGCACGTTTGGAAATGAACGTAGTAGGGCTGCTTGAACTTTTGGGTATTCCATACACAGGCGCACCTCCTATGTCCCTTGCTAATTGTCAAAATAAAGCTCTTGCAAAGCGAATGTTGAATGCTATCGGTATAAAAACACCGAAATTTGCAATTGTAAAAAAAGTTGAAGGGAAATATGCAAAGGGGCTGAAATATCCTATTATTGTTAAACCCGCTTTTGAAGATGCCAGCGTTGGAATTGATAATGATTCTATTGTTGAGAATATAAAACAATTAAATAAGCGTGTTGATTATATATTAGACAATTTCTTTCAGCCTGCGCTTATTGAAGAGTTTATAGATGGGCGCGAGCTGAACGTAGCTGTTATGGGAGGAAAGAATCCCTCAACACTCCCAATAAGTGAAATTGATTTTAAAGAAATGCCCGATTATCTTTATAATATTGTAAGCTACCAGGCAAAATGGGACCCGCATAATATAGCCTATCATAAAACCATTCCGGTCTGTCCTGCAAAACTTCCTAAAAGAGTTGAAAATAAAGCTTTTGCTATTGCTCTTAAAGCATTTCACGCGATGGGGTGCAGAGATTATGCAAGAGTAGATATGCGTCTGGATAAACATAATGATTTATATGTGCTTGAAGTAAACCCAAATCCCGATTTAACCGAAAGTGCGGGATTTATGCGCTCTGCTGAAGCAGCCGGTTATTCTTATGAACAAACTCTAATGAAAATTATCAACTTTGCATGGTCAAGGCGAAAGAAGACATAAAATATACATTTTATATTGCGGAATAAATGGAATTAGTAAAATATCTCTTCGACCTTTTTTTACATCTTGATGTACATTTAAATGAAATAATTACTCAGTACGGAACTTTAACTTACGTTATTTTATTCATAGTAATATTTTGCGAGACAGGGCTTGTAGTTACTCCTTTTCTTCCCGGTGATTCTTTAATATTTGCAGCGGCAACTTTCGCTGCCAAGGGTTCTTTTAATATAAATTATCTTTTCCTGACATTAACTGCGGCATCTGTTCTTGGCGATACGACTAATTACTGGATAGGACATTTTATCGGGCCGAAGATATTTCATAAAGAAAATGTCCGCTTTCTTAAGAAAGAATATCTTGAACGCACTCATAAGTTTTATGAAAAGTATGGGGGTAAGACAGTTATATTCGCACGCTTTATCCCTATAATCAGAACCTTTGCGCCGTTTGTAGCCGGTATAGGAAGTATGACGTATTCAAAATTTATAGTTTACATTATTATCGGCGCTGCAGCATGGGTAGGGATATTCGCTTACGGCGGTTTTTATTTCGGGAATATAGATTTTATTAAGAACAACTTTTCAATTGTAATTATCGCCGTAATTTTTATTTCCCTGCTGCCGGGGATAATTGGGTATTTCAGTCATAAGGGCAAATGAAACATCCTCTTTTCTCCCTTTAGCAAAGGAAGGGCTATCACGGTATATCACAAATCATTAGGAATAAAAATTACTTTTTGTAAATTCCATTATTCCAAATTAAATAATAGGAAAGTATTATGAAATTAACTTTTAGAACTACAATGCTTGCGATTGCAGCGCTATGCTGTATTTCATTCATTTCCGTTAATGCGCAGCAGTCACTTACACTGCCGGAATTAAGCCAGAAGGCTTCCGTGTCTCAGACTATCGGAATTACGAATATTATTATTACTTACCATCGCCCTTTAGTTAAGGGCAGGGTAATATGGGGAGATCTTATTCCTTATAAACAAGTTTGGCGTGCGGGCGCTAATGAAAATACCACGATAGAATTTTCTACCGCAGTTACAATAAACGGGAATGAACTTCCTGCAGGCAAATACGGTTTGCATACAATCCCTGCAGAAAATGAATGGACAATAATTTTCAGTAAAGATAATGCTTCATGGGGGAGCTATTCTTATAATCAGGCGAATGATGCTTTAAGAATACAGACTAAACCGGAAGCTGCGGCTTTTAATGAAGCATTAACCTATTCCTTCGATAACCCGGGACCTGCTTCGATAACGGCAGCATTATACTGGGAAAAATTAAGGGTTCCATTTAAAATTGAAGTTGATCTGAATAAAACTGTTATTGAAAATATTTCTAAAGAACTAACCGGCGAGGCGGGTTCCAAGGCAAATGCATACACGCAGGCGGCTTATTACTGTTATCACAATAATTATAATTTGGAGCAGGGATTAATATGGGCTGATAAATCAATCAGTATGAGTAAAAGTTTTGGAAATCTCTATGTTAAATCGCTGCTGCTTGAAAAAACAGGTAAGGCTGATGAGGCTAAACAGCTTGAATCCGAAGCTATAAAGATGGCAAATGAAAATGATTTAAATACAATGGGCGGTCAGCTTGCCTCTGATAAAGAATATGATAAAGCAATAGAAATATTTAATACTAATTTAAAATCCAATCCAAACTCAGTCCGTGCATATACAGGGCTTGCAAATGTATATGCCCTTACCGGTAAAAAGGATTTGGCTCTGAAAAATTACGAAACTGCATTAAATCTGGCACAGGATCAGGCTGCCAAAGACAGGATTCAAAAATCTATTGATAGTTTGAAATGAACTAAAATTTCGTGAGGCACATCTCAAAGGTGAGCCTCACATATTATCCCTTTTTATAGATAACCTTACCAAAGGAATCAATTTCTGCTTTCAGCTTTTCATTTTTTATTGTTTCGTAATGTAAAACATCAAACCAAAGGGGAGTGGGACTTTCTTCTTCCAAAATATCATGAATTAGATTCACAATTTTTGGTGTTATGCTTTCCCCGGTTAAGGCAAGGTCAACATCGGAACCTAAGTGGTGATTACCGTAAGCCCTTGATCCGTATAAAAACACTTTTTCAATTTCAGAGTGCTGCCTGAAGAGATTTATCATAAAATCAATATCCTTCTCTCTCAAACCGAATTCATTAAGTTCAATGGTAATCATAAAATTGCGGACATCTTCTTCTCAAATTCCTGCAGGGCAGGAATATAGTTATTAATAATGGAATCAAATAAAGTTCTGCTTTTTTCATCGTCATAAATATGAGAAAGTTGGTTCCGTGCCTGCATCATTTCTTCCCAGATAAACGGATTAAGCAGATCATCCTGCCCCATTTGTTTAATAACATTTCGAGGACCCCTTAAACCTTTATAACCCGAATCGAGCAAATAATCCTGCATTACCTTCCATGCTAACTCAAAGGTATATTCAAAACGCTGTAATAATCCGTCCTGTTCCAACGGTGAAAGAGTTTTATATTTTGGTTGAAGTTCCGATAGTGTATTTAAAGCTTTACGATAATTTGAAAATCTTTGATTCCAGCGTGTTCCTTTTGAATTCATTTTGATTTTTCCATACAAAATATTAACAAGATAAATTTAATAATTTACATCAAGAAAAACACAATTAATATCATCTCTATCGGGAAAATATCACGGGAACAGTTAACTGAACTTTCACCGTCATGCCGTGTAATATTCCCGGTTCAAAGCGGGTGCTTTTTACTGCTTGTATTGCGGATTGATCGCAGCCGTAACCGATTCCTTTTATAAGCGATGTTTTTTTTACGTTTCCGCGTTCATCAATAAATGCTAATACGTAAACGGTACCCTGTATATTATTTGCTTTAGCCTGGGCGGGGTACACGGCTTTTTCATTTATGCTTTCATTACCTCCGACCGGTACAGGCATTTGATCTACCGCTACATAGTAAATGTCGTTAGGAATGTATAACCCTTTTTTTGCAGGACCCGAACCCGGCTGTCCGTTTCCACTGCCGCCTGTGCCTGTTCCCGTACCGGAACCTCCTCCGGTTGCTAATCCTGAAGTAGAACCTTTACTTGTATCTCCGGCTGCGTTGCTTTTAGTGTCTTTAGTAGCGGTTTTATTCTTGTCGCTTATGGTTTCTTCATTTGGTTTAACTTTGCTCTTTTCGGCAGTTTTGTGCGGTTCTTTTTTCGGCTGCAAAGGAGTTTCTTCTTCATTAGCGCCTCCGGGACTGCCGGGAGAATTAGATTCCACCGTACCGCCGAACCCTATTTCTACTACATTTTCTTTCGTCTCAGGAGGTTTCCGGCTAAAGTAGAAAACAATAATAAAGAATAGAATTACATGGACTATAATCGAGATAATTGAGGAAAAGTTTTTAGCGCTGAATAATTTCATTTCTTCAGTGTTGCTATAAGCAGTTTTGAAGCGCCGGCATTTTTCAGCGCATCAAGAAGCTGTACCACATTTCCGTAAACTGCATCTTTATCAGCTTTAACTACAACATCCCTGCTGCCTTTTTGTATAAATTCTGCCTGCAGGTATGCAGGAAGCTGGGAAAGTTCAACCAACTTGCTATTTAGAAAAATTTGGTTTTGACTGCTCAGGTAAACCTCAATACTGCTGTTCATCGTTGTTTCCGCAGAAGAAGACTGAGGCAGCTTTACCATAAGAGCGCCCGTAATAAGAAAGGGGCTTGTTATCATAAAAATAATTAATACGACAAGAATAACATCCGTAAACGGCGTAATATTAATTTCGGAGAATTCTTTTTCTTCTATTTTATACCTTCTCATTTTGCTTTCCTGTTTCGTAAGCTTTAGCCAATCTAAGGGTTTTTTGAATTGCTTCCTCATATAGCGGAATGCTTAACTTCAGACGTTTCATAAAATAATTGTAAAACATTACTGCCGGAACTGCCACTAACAAACCTGCGGCGGTGGCAATTAAAGCGTCTGCAATTCCGCTCATAACCATAGTATAATTGGAAGTGCTGTTTACAGTCAGCGCATTAAAAGACCTGATAATTCCAATTACAGTTCCAAATAAGCCTATAAATGGAGATACACTGCCGAGTGTGGCAAGTATTCCAAGCCCTTTTTCCATTTTTGCTATTTCTTTATCTAATTGGTTGTAAGCCGAAATTTCCAATTCATCTTTCGGTTCTTTATAATTCTCCAATATATATTTTACAACATTAGCAAGGGGGCATTTTATTCTCATTACAAACCAATTCCAGGAACTTGTCTTGCAAATAAATAAAGCTTCTTTTAATTCATAGGCATTGAGACTGTTGTAAATATTTCCCATGAATTCGGTTATTATTTTCTCGGTAATTCCTTTAAAAGTAATATACTTTTCTATTATCACTTTTACAGAAAGCAAAGAACAGAAAGCTAATATGAAAATTACATAACCGCCTTTTGCAACAAGGTCAAGTAAAGTGGGGTTATCCATTGATTATCCTTTCTAAGTAAAACAAATTTAAAAGCTTAATATAAATAAAATTCTTTTTGATTTCTAACATTACAAGATTCCGAGGAACATAGGAGAATATAGTATTTTAAACGAATTGGGTAAAAGATTTTACCAATCCGTCACTATGCCATCCCTTGCGGGATTCAGAAGATTTGGGTAGTTGCCTGACTTTTATTCTCCGCCCTAAAGGACGGAGTTAGTTTAAGTGACCCATAACTAAAGTTATGGGTTGCTTTTCTGCTACGGATTTGCTGCGCTATCTTTATTAACGTGCAGCGAATCAGAATCCTTTTCATTCATAATTCTGTGCATAATGCTGTGCTTGCGGCCGTAAAAAAAGTATATGAATAAGCCTATCAGCAGCCAACCGAACAAACGGAACCAATTCTCTTCGGGCAGCGAAAACATAAGTACAATGCAAATTATTATTCCTAAAATAGGAACTACGGGAACAAACGGCGCTCTAAACGGGCGTTCCGCTTCCGGATGAGTTTTACGCATTATCATTACTGCTGCGCAGACAATTACAAATGCAAATAAGGTACCGATATTTACCAGATCGGCTAAAACTCTTAGAGGGAGAAATCCTGCAAGAAGCAATACAAAAACGCCGGTTAACATTGTAGATTTCCATGGTGTTCTGAATTTTTCATGAACGTCGCCGAAAAATTTTGTCGGGATAAGACCGTCTCTTGCCATAGCTAAAAATATTCTTGCCTGGCTAAGCATCATAACAAGCAGCACCGAAGTGATCCCTGCGATAGCTCCAAGTGAAACTAAAAATTGCGCCCATGGTAAGCCGATTTGTTTAAAAGCATTTGATACGGGAGCATCAATATCAATTTTATTATAAGGAACCATCCCTGTTAATACACCGGAAACAGCTATGTAAAGAACAGTGCAAAGTACAAGTGAAGTTATTATTCCTATAGGAACGTCTCTTTTAGGATTTTTTGCTTCTTCCGAATGTGTTGAAACCGAATCGAACCCGATATAAGCAAAGAATATGATTGCGGCGCCTGCCAGAACTCCAACCGGGGCTCCGCCGGGGCCCGTCTGACCTAATATTGTTTTACCGAACAAGCTTAATCCTGAAAGTCCGAACGGAGCAAACGGATGCCAGTTAGCCGGGTTAATATAAAAAGCGCCTACAATGAGAACTAAAAGAACTATTCCAAGTTTTAATATCACAATACCTGCATTAAAACCGGCGCTCTCTTTTATTCCTTTAACTAAAATTACGGTTATAATTATAGTGATTAAAATTGCAGGCAGGTCAAGTATAGAGCCGGTGGAAGTTAATAATCCCGTAGTGGTATTAAAATCGAACGGGGCATTTGAGATTGCATGTCCGAATTTAAATCCTAAGATACTTATAAAGTCCTGGAAGTAATGAGACCATCCGTGAGCAACCGTAGCCGATGCAACCGCATATTCCAGTATTAAATCCCACCCGATAATCCATGCAAATAATTCTCCAAGTGTTGCATAAGCATATGTATAAGCAGAGCCGGCAACCGGAACCATGGAAGCAAACTCAGCGTAGCAAAGTGCGGCAAAAACGCATGCAAAACCGGAAACAACAAATGAAAGAACAATTGCAGGCCCCGATTTATCGTGAGCGGCAACTCCTGATAATACAAAAATACCCGTACCTATTATTGCGCCGACTCCCAAACTGGTAAGCGCTACAGGACCCAGTACCCGCCGCAGCCGGTTTTCACTGACTACTTCATCCAATAAAACCTTCAAAGGTTTCTTTGCAAAGATTTGCCTCATAATTTACTTCCTATAATTAGGTTTAGATATAATTTCCTGCATTATGTTTCCTGAGAAAGCTTTGTTTTTCAAGTTCTTTAAATAAATTTTTTAATATGTACAAACTTACAGCCCATTAACATATTAAAAAAATAAAATATTCATATCCGCTTCTTTTGTTAAGGGAATTACAATAATTTATCCGTTATTATGTCATCCCTCCGGGATTTTATTGGTTTTATCGGGTTGCAATTGTTATAAATATTTCGTCCCTACCGGGACTAACTTCATGGGAAAATAAGTTATATGTCACTCCGAATGGGGCTCAAGAAGGGTTTATTTGGGATCATTTTTCTACTAATATGTCACCCCGATGGGGCTAAGAAAAAATTGCATGTGGGACTTTGCAAAGCTGCAGAGCAGCGACATATTAGGTGTGCCGGGCATGTAGTAAAACTAAAAGGTGCGTGAGTAGAAAACTCACAAGTCCCAAAGGAGCCGTTATGACCGGAATTCTATAGCCAAAGCAAGGGTGTCCTGAGTGATCAG
>Ga0182027_10006054_pt1 | contig 18233 bp, 14 predicted proteins | sample 712E1DmetaG_FD_121300 | JGI IMG/M metagenome (GOLD analysis project Ga0182027, IMG submission 121300) | Permafrost microbial communities from Stordalen Mire, Sweden - 712E1D metaG (Illumina Assembly) | ecosystem: Environmental > Terrestrial > Soil > Wetlands > Permafrost | place: Sweden... | reverse complement strand
TGTTGCCGCCCGCGAATTCGCCGGTGTTGCACCCGATGCCTATGTGGATCTGCGGCTGGCCGGCGACGGCAAGCTCGCAGCCGAACTTCCAGACCGCGGCCTGCATTTCCACGCTGGCGCGCAGCGCGTTCTCCTGGGCGTTGTCGTCTGCGAACATCACGTTCCAGAACGCCATGATCATGTCGCCGCCGAATTTGTGGAGCGTGCCGCGGTTGCGCGTAATGATCTCGGTGGTAACGCGAAAATATCGGTTGAGCAGCTCCACCACCTCGAGGGCGCCCATGGTCTCCGACAGCGCGGTAAACCCCACGATGTCGCAGAAGAACACGGTGCCTCGCTTGCGCTGGCCGCCGAGGGTAAGCGGCACCGTGCCGTCGAGAACGCCTTCCACCACATCGGGCGACAAATAACGCGACAACTGGGTACGCACCTGCGTTTCTTTTTCGACCGCCGTGTACAGCTCCGCGTTCTTGATTGCGATTGCGGCCTGTCCCGCGATGCTCGTGAGCATAGAGAGATCGTCGGTACTAAAGGCGTGCCTGCTCGACATCGTATCGACGCTGATGACCCCCAAGAGCTCGTCTTTGCACACGAACGGCGCGCACATGAGGGAGCGGATTGACAAATCGACAATAGATTGTTGCGACACAAACCGGCCGTCCTTCTGAGCGTCCGACGAGAGGATCGACTGTTTGTTGTCCACCACGGTCTTGATTATAGTGCGGCTCACCGGAAATTCACCGTCGGTCTTTGCGGCGTCGCGCGTGCGGCCGAGGGCCGGGGCGAGTTCGCCCGACGCCTTGTTGCGAAGCATGATGAACGCGCGGTCGGCATGGGGAAACATGTCGAAGATGCTGCTCATAATCTTGTCGAGCAGCGCGCCCGGCTTTTCCAGGGCACCCAGGTCCTGCGAGACCTTAACCATGGCCTGCAACCGCTGCACCGCGTCGAGCAATCCCTGGTGCGAGCCCTTTTCTTCTTCGCGCACGACGAGAGCCGATTGCGAAGCGTCCATGGTGGCGCTCACCGAAGGCGCGCGCGTTTCCGACGTAAGAATCATGGACATGCCGGCGAGGCGCCCCTTCTTGCCAAGATCGGCGATGGTAATGGAGGGCGCCTTGTCCTTTTTCTTTGCGCCGAGCGGGTCCTGTCCTTCGGACCGGAACACCAGCCGCGCCGGCCCCACAACCACCTCGTCACCCTCGTACAGCGGCTGAGGCACGTGCCGGTGCAGGCCGCGATTGTTGACAAATGTGCCGTTGGACGAGCCCAGATCCACGATGACGAAGTAGGTCTCCTTCTCCCGGATCACCGCGTGCTGCCGGCTCACGCTTGAGTCGGGAATACACAGCGAGTTCTCTGCGTTGCGGCCGATAACGACCTCGGAACCGAGCCGGACCGTTTTGCCCCTGCTGTCGCCTTCGATGAATTCGAGATATGCCATGATGCCGCCCGAAAATGTCCGCGAGCCGTGATTACGGATGGAATTATACATTATACCATTCCAGGCGTGATTTGTCAGCGGGATAGCATGGGTGCGCCCAAGCGCCGGCCGCGGCCTGCGCGTTCGGGGTGCCGGTGTACTACAAAAAATGTACGATTGTGCCGGGAAGTCCAATGTATAATCATAACGTCACCAGGCAGACACCATCATTATTCCCTTAAGGGTGTACTATGAAAACCAGGGAGAAAATCCCAAGCATCTACGCCTACAACGACTTCAGAAAATTTCTTGTCGATTATCAAGCCGCCCGCCAGAAAATCGAGCCGACATTTTCAAAGAGCCAGTTCTCCCGGTCGCTTTTGCTGCCCAACACGCGAAGCTACCTCAACGATGTTCTGCGCGGCAAAAAAGTTTCGGAGACTTTTGTGGAGCGGATAATCGCTTCGGTGGGATTCGACAAGCACGAAGCGCAATTCTTCAGAACGCTCGTGCGGTTCAATCAGGCCGGCAACATCGAAGAGCGGGAGCTGTTTTTCGAACAGCTTATCGTCCTCAACAGGACCCCCAAACGCGTTCTTGACAAAGACATCCTCGTGTACTACAGCAAGTGGTATCACAGCGTGCTGCGCGCGCTTCTCGAGATTCACCGGTTCGACGGCGACTATGCCCGTCTCGCAAAACGGCTGAGCCCCCCTATTACGCCACGGGAGGCGAAAAAGGCCGTCGATCTCATGATCAGGCTCGGCATCGTCGCGAAGAATGCCTCGGGCGCGTACAAGCCGGCCGAAAAATCAATCGCGGCGCCCGAGAACATGCGTGACGACCTTCTCCGGCAGTATCAGCTCAGGTTCCTGAGCCTTGCCCAGACGGTTCTTGCGCAGCAGCCGGGCACGGTTCCCTATTCGTCGACAAATACCGTGAGCATCTCCGAGCAGGGACTCAAGCGGCTTCTTGCCCTCACCGGAAAATTCCAGGACCAGGTGCGCTCGCTCGTTCACAAAGACGAGAGCCCTGCCGCACGGGTTTTCAATATCGGCATCGTGATTTATCCACTTTCAAAATAGGAGTTCCCATGTCGCACTCCCGCCTCATCGTATGGCTCGCGCTCGCGACGACGTTGCAGTTTTCCTGCTCAACAAGCAAGATCGCCGGCACCACCGACGAGACCGTGATTTCGGCCAAAGTGTACAATCCCAACCATTTTCCGGCTGTCAATGCAACCGTCAAGGTCTTTGCCGTCAACGACACGTCGCGGATTCCCGTGTACCAGACTGCCACCGACAGCTCGGGAAAATATGCAGTGAACGTCGACAACGGGATGTACAATGTCCTTGCCGGAAAGGATTCACTTGCTGCGTTCCAGGATTCGGTGGTAATCCGAAACACCTACACAACGCTCGCCAACGATACGCTGGCGCGGCCGGTTGTGTTGAAGGGTCTTGTCGTTATGCAGCCTATGCACGACCCACAAACAGTCACGGTGCAGATTCTGGGAACAAACCTGTACTCTAACGTGTCCGCCAGCGGATCCTTTCTCATCGGCGGGCTGCCGCCCGGCAACTACGCCCTCAGGTCGGTCACAACCATTGCAGAATACACGCCCACGTACACCTGGCTCACTGTCGGACCTTCGGCGGCAGACACGGTGCGCGACACCATAGAGATGATTTACACGGGAATTCCCGCGGTAAAATCCATTGCCGCCACCTATGACACGCTTGCAGGAATCGTTCACTTGAGTTGGGACACCGCGGACTATCCGTCCCTGCGCGACTTTGTTGTGTACCGGGACCCGGCCAACCTTCTCACGCCGTCCACCCAGCCAATCGGCACCTCGCCAGTGTGCCGCTATGACGATCCTATTGCCGGCATTGCGTACGGTGGTTCCAATGCCATTGCGTACCGCGTTGCCGTGCGCGCGAAAAACCTGAGTATCGGCGAGACATTCACCGATGTGGAGGTTACCGTGGTTCCTCCGCTTGTTGTCAACGACACGATACGAATGTCCACCGTAACGCTGGGAACGCCGTTCACACTGCAGGCCAGCGTAAGCGGATACTCCGGACCTCGGCTGAGCTTTGCATGGGACATTGGAAACAAGGGAGTCTTTGTTCCGAGCGCGAGCCCGGAGACGACGATTGTGCTGCCCGATACCCTGACGCCCGACTACGAGTGCGTGATAAAAGTTCTTGTCGACAACAAAACGTTTGCCTTGGACACGGCGAAGTTCGCCACACAGTTCGGGTGGCAGAAGGTGGCAAATGCGTTTGCGGACACTTCGAGCATAGGTGGCATGTGTCCCGTTTTTCTCGGCACTAAATTCATCACCTTTTGTGAAACATATGAGCAGGTTGGCCGGAAAAATAAAATTTCCGCGTGGCAGAGTCCCGATGGACAGATGTGGTCCAAGGTAGCAGATTCCATTCCAATTCCTTCTGATGTATATCCAAGCAATCCCGTGATCTTCAATAATCGAATATGTATGGTCGATGATTCTGGATATCTTTGGACGTCGGCGGACGCCGCTTCATGGAGCAAAGCTTCAAGCAAGCCAATATGTAATACGGTCGTTTTGTATCAAGGAGCCGCGACACCAGTCCCGGGTACTTTAATGCCACCGTCGCTTTTCGTCGACGGGGCCCGTCTTCTTCTTCAACAGTACTTTTATACCTATTCGGGATCTCAAATGATACTTTCGTCAACAGATGCCGTCACATGGGACACAGCATCCAATTATCAAATGCGGGGATTCGTGATTAATTTTGCCCAGGTAGGCAATACTCTCGTAGCTGCAGGAATCGATGCGTTTATGAATCTCTGGTTGGGAGTCAAGAATTTAGGCAGCGTTTCCTATTTCGACGCGCCAACCTTTTCCCAATCTTATTCATCTTCCGCTTTTGGAAATACTCTTGTGCCTTGCAAAAGCAAAGTGTTTTGGCAAAGCGGTTCCAACATTACTTCTATATCGGGCCTTGCAAACCCCCGATATTATTCGTGCACCCAGGTTCCTTACCCAAATCAATCTTGCGCATCTTGTCTCATAGCTGCAAGCAACAACCTGTATCTTATTTCCACTGCCGGAATTTACAAGGCCATCTTCTAACCTCCGCTGTTGATGGCTCTTTCCCGCGCCCCCGAAATTCTCCGGGGGCGTCTTTCTTTCTTGACTTCCCCGTCCAACAGCGCTATATTTAACCGCATGGTTAAACCATATGGATAAACGTCGATTGCCCAAACCCTCTCATGCTCCCGACCTTTCCACCGAGCAAAAGATCCTTGCCGCGGCACGGCAGGAATTCTCCGAGCGCGGCATGGACGGAGCGCGCATGCAGGCGATTGCAAACAGGGCGGGCGTGAACAAGGCGCTGCTTCATTACTATTTTCGGTCCAAAGATAAACTGTTCGAAATCATTATCCGCGACCTGGTGAGCGCCATCTGGCGCTTGATTCACGCGGATCTTGAAGCGCAGCCGAAGGCCCCCGACCTGCGCTCCGTGATACGGTCCCTTGTGTCAAGCTACATTTCCGTGATGTCCCAGCACCCAGAAATTCCCCTCATTCTTGTCCGGCAATTGCTCACCCGCGACAAAAACGTCCGGGTCATCGCGCGCAGTATTATTGCCGAGATAGGAGACGCGCCCGGCCGCATATTTTCCGCCTTTGCCAGGGAAGCAAAATCGGGCCGGATAAAAAAGGTGGACCCGGTGCAGCTCATAATGAATATTATGGGCATGGTAATCGTTACATTCTTGAGCCAGCCCATCGCAGAAATTGTCAAACAGGAAACAGGGTTCGGCATCACCTACGACGAAAAATTCTACAAAGCAAGAATAGACTTCATTACCGACATGGTGTTCGACGGCATAGCCACCAAGGAGCGCGCGTCATGAAACTCTCCGGCATACCGGCCACCTGCCTGCTCATCGCGGCTCTGGTTCCGGCCCCCTCATTCGGCTTGAGCCTGAGGCAGGCGCAGGAATCCCTGCTCAACAACAACCTCGACATTGTCATGGCGTACCAGGACTATTGCAAGAAATCTTATGAGGAGGCAGAGGCGAAAGCGACGTGGTATCCGTCGCTCGATGTTGTGGGAAACTATAATTACTTCACGGAAAAGAACTCAATCGACATACCAAGCGGCTTTTTTGCGGCGGGGTCCCCGGCCAGGGAGGGCTCTCTCGGCACCAACTACCGTGCCGAAGCCGGCCTCGACCTTTCCTATCCGCTCACCACCGCGCTTGTCAACATTTACAATGTGCGCTATCGGCGCCTGGGGCTCCGGACCAAAGACGCCCAGACCGCCGGGCTCAAGAACCAACTGTCCTTCCGGCTTGGCGCCCTGTATTTCGCCTGGGCGCTCTCGTACAGCCAGGTGGAAGTGCACCAGACCCTTGTGCAGCAACTTACCGATCTGGCTGCGCAGGCGCGCAATCTCGCCACCGGAGGACTGGCGTCGTCAACAAAAGTGCTCGATGCGCTTGCGCGTCTGGCAAACGAGCAGGCCGACCTTGTGACCGCCCAGAACCAGTCGGATTCCCTCAGGTTCGAGCTTGTCAATTTCACCCAGTGCAGGGACTCCGCGCTTTTGCCGGAAAATTACTCGTTCGGCCTGGATTCGGCGGCGGCTGCGTCTCTGGATACCGTCAACCTCAACACTGCCCGTCCGGAGCTGGCGGCAACGGATCTTTTTATCTCCCAGCAGGCAGCGCTCAGCGACATCATGGGCGGCCAGAAATATCCCAATCTCGTTGCCTCGGTAGGTTACCGCTATGCCAATCCCGGACTCAAAATGGGCGGCTCCGACTTCATGGGATACGGCCAGGCGGCCCTGCAACTCAAGTGGAGCACCACGTCGCTTTTCGGCTGGTCCGGCCCCTCCAACCAGCAGAAGCAGACTTCGTATCAGATTGAGATTGCCAAATACCAGAAACAGCAGATGATCGACTCCTGGAACAATGCCATCAAGAACGCCAAGCTGCAGGTGACACGCGCCATGCGGCAGCACGATGCCGCGCAGGCCGCGCTCACCGCCGCCGAGGCTGTCGTTGCCGACGCGAAGAATGGCCTTGCGGCCGGCACAATAACCCAGACCGATTATCTCAACGCAATCACGGCGCGGGCAAGGGCCGACCTGTCCGTACGGCAGGCGGCTTTTATGAAGAACATGGCGATATTGCAGCTGTATTTTGCCGCGGGAAGAGAACTCAAATTCTAGAACAAGTTTAAAGTTGACAGTTGACAGTTAAGGACGGCGGCCATTGAATGTCGGCCACGGGACATAGTCAGACGACTTTCAGAAGAGAGGGCTTTATGAAGACTAATCGAATTGTGTGCATCGCTCTGACCGGCCTGCCGGCGCTTTTCTTTGCGTGTACCCTTACCAACAGCAAAGACTTTGTAGGCTCCGCGGTCGTTGAAGCGCAGACCTACCAGATCTCCACTACCGCCCAGGGCACCATTGCCGCATTGTACAAAGACGAAGGCCAGCAGGTGACCAAAGGCGAACTCGTGGCGCTTGTCGACACCGTGCCGCTCGTGCTTAAGCTCAACGAGGTCTTTTCCGCGCTCGCCGAACTGAGCAACACCATCTCCTCCAAGAAGCTCGAGATTTCCTCACAGGAATCCGATGTGCAGGGAGTGGAGCGCGAGTACAAGCGGATCGCCACGCTCGTGTCCCAGGGGTCGGCGCCGTCGCAGCAAAAAGACAATCTGGAAACCCAGGTGCACTCCTCGTCGCTTCGCGTGAGGTCGAACCAATCTGTTTTGTCAAGTTTGCAGGCAAAAATCAACTCCATCAATGCCCAGAAGGCCGAACTCATGGACCAGCTGTCGCGCTGCTACGTACACGCGCCCGTGTCCGGTACGGTGCTCACCAAATACAAAAACGTCGGCGAAGTGGCGCTCCCGGGCAATCCATTTTTCGAACTTGGCAAATACGACACCATGCAGGTTGATTTTTATGTGACCCAGCCCATGCTGCCGTCGTTCAAGCTCGGCCAGACCGTGCGCCTGCGGCTCGACAACGAAACGCCCGGCGGCAAGGAAACGCCGGTGTTTTGCCCGGCAATGGTGTCGTGGATCAGCAGCGACGCGGAATTCTCACCTAAGAATATACAAACGCGAGAGAGCAGGAACGAGTTGGTTTTCAAGATACGGGCTCTTGCGGCGAATCAGAATGGATTACTCAAAAGAGGGTTGCCGGTGGAGGTATGGAGATAATTAATATAATGTTTCTTCTTGTTGGGGGAAGTTTCCCCCTAGGGTCCAGCCAACCGGCGCGTTCTTGTAGGGCCGCGTCGCGACGCGCCCTCAATTCCAATTGACGCCGATTGTCTGGACCCATACCCCCTCCTGGGTGCACCCCAAGTGAGTCTTGCGGCGAGAAACGAGATTCTGCTAGGGGGCACCCACGGAGAGCAGTGAAATGAAACAAGAAGAAATCGCTGGCCCGACAAAGGGGATACGTTTCCTAATTCTTAGTTGATACCATGCCTGATGAAATCATTATATCTGATCTTTACAAGAACTACAGTGGCGAGCACGCCTTGGCGGGCGTGTCGCTGTCCGTTCCCAAAGGCTGCCTCTATGGCCTTGTCGGCGCAGACGGCGCGGGCAAGTCCACGCTGCTGCGCATCTGTACGACGCTTGTCTCGGCCAATAAGGGCACGGCCCGGATTTGCGGCCTTGACGCGGCAAAGGATTTTCAGGCCATCCGCTCCAGGATCGGGTACATGCCGCAGAAATTTTCCCTATACCAGGACCTGAGCGTGCGCGAAAACATGCAGTTCTTTGCCGACCTGTTCGGCGTGAAGCCCAAAGAGCGCGAGGAGCGCATGACCCGCCTGCTCGAATTCTCCCGGCTTGCTCCTTTTGTCAACAGGCGGGCCAGGAACCTGTCGGGCGGCATGAAGCAGAAACTCGCCCTGTCGTGCACGCTTATCCACACCCCGGAGGTCTTGTTTCTCGACGAGCCCACCACGGGCGTTGACCCTGTTTCGCGCAAGGAGTTCTGGGCGATTCTCTCGGAATTGAGGGCGCAGGGGATCACGATCGTGGTCTCCACCCCGTATATGGACGAAGCGCATCTGTGCGACGAACTGTTGTTTTTGCACAAGGGAAAAGTTCTACTGCAGGGAAAGCCGGACGATTTGCTTGCCGGATATCCGGATGCGCTGTACAAAGTGTGGAGCGACGAAAAGCTTCTTACGGTTTCGCAAAGCGTGGCGCTCCCAAAGGGTGTGGCCCTTATGTATCCCGAAGGCGGCGCAATTCATGCGGCACTTGCGGGAGAGGATCGCCCGGCCGATGAAGTATTGTCGCTTGTGAAGGCTGTTGTTCCCGGCGCGACCCGGGCCCAGCGAACGAAGCCCAAAATCGAAGATTTATTCATTTATTTGCTCTCAGAACAAAATGATGCGGAAAGCAGCCCAAAGCAGTGAGTTTAATTATCACCCACTTCCGCATTGAAGGCGTTGCGGAAACACGGCACGCATGTTGCGTATTACTATGACTTTTTCTATAGAAACCAGCGACCTCACCAAGAAATTCGGCCCCTATACCGCCGTCGACCATATCAACGTGGGCGTGCGGGCGGGTGAAATTTTCGGGTTTCTGGGCGCAAACGGCGCGGGAAAAACGACCGCGATCCGCATGCTGTGCGGCCTGCTCACGCCCACCAGCGGCTCGGGCCACGTGGCCGGCTTCGACATCATGAAGGAGACGGCAAAGATCCGCACGCGCATCGGCTACATGTCACAGAAGTTCAGCCTCTATCCGGACCTCGTGGTGCGGGACAATCTCAAGCTGTACGGCTCGCTCTACGGCCTTAACAAACGCAACCTTGCCGCCCGCATGGACGAGATGTCGGCATTTCTGGGCCTCACCGACCTTTTGCCGCGTATTACCGGATCGCTTCCGTGGGGATGGCAGCAGCGGCTGAGCCTGGCGTGCGCCAACCTTCACAAACCGCAGATTCTGTTTCTCGACGAGCCCACCGGCTCCGTGGACCCGGTAAGCAGGCGCAATTTCTGGGACCTTATCCAGCTGCTGTCCGCGCAGGGCACCACCATCTTCGTCACCACGCATCACATGGACGAAGCGGAATACTGCCACCGGATTTCAATCATGATAAGCGGGAAAATCGCGGCCATGGACTCCCCGCAGGCGCTCAAGAAAAAGCACAATTGCGAGACCCTGCTCGACGCTTTCCTGGCAATCGTGGAAGGGGGCAACCGGTGAGCCCCACAGCGAGCAGAGGCGAGCGACTATGAGTATTCACAATTCCCTAGGGACGGGAGCAGCCTCGCGGCCCGGCGCGAGGTTCTCCAACCCCCGCATCAGAGCGCTTATTCGGAAAGAAGTGTGGCACATCTTGCGCGACTGGCAAACGCTGCTCATCGTGCTGGCAATGCCGGTGTTCATGATGTTCCTGTATGGCTACGCACTCGACGTGAATATCAACGACGTCGAGGTCATGGTCGAAGACCCGTCGCCCACACCCGAAACCGCCCAGCTGATCCGCGCCATCGACCACAGCAGCCTGTTCAAGGTGAAAGGCGTGGTGAATTCGGTCGGGAATCCGGACGATCTCTTCAAGAAGAGCCACGTCAAGGCGCTGTTTCGGCTCTCGCCTTCGTTCACCCGCGACCTTTTGCGTCCGGGCAGTCCGGCGTCTATCCAGGTGCTTATTGACGGATCGGACCAGAACCTGGGCACCGTGCTGCGCAACGTTACCGAGCCGTTCCTGCAGAAGACCGTGCTGTCGCTCGTCAATACGGCCGTTCCCGTTACCATCGACGTGCGACAGACCATCCTTTACAACCCGCAGCAGAAAAGCGCCCTGTACTTTGTGCCCGGCCTCATGGTGATCATTCTCATGATGATTTCCGCGCTGCTCACCTCGCTCACCATCACGCGGGAAAAGGAACAGGGCTCGCTGGAGCAGATGCTGGTGTCGCCCATCCGGCCCGCCGAGATCCTTATCGGAAAGATCGCGCCTTACGTGGTTCTTGCCGCAATCGACGGCGCGCTCATCCTGCTGGTGGGATATTTTGTATTCGGCGTTTCGATATCCGGCAGCCTCACTCTTCTTTCGGTTGCGAGCCTTGTCTACATCTTTGCAGCGCTGTCTCTGGGCCTGCTCATCAGCACAATTTCAAAAAAGCAGGAGCACGCCATGCTCATCGTATTGCCTGCCACCGTGCTGCCCACTGTGCTCCTGTCCGGGTTCATATTCCCGATTGCAAGCCTTCCTGTCTGGCTGCAGTTGCTGTCCATGGCAATACCGGCGACGTATTTCCTCGAAATCATTCGAGGGATAATCCTCAAGGGCGTCGGCCTTGCCGAGTTGTGGCGGCCCATGCTCGTGCTCGGATGCATGGGACTGTTTCTCCTCGCCGTTTCGGTGCGAAAGTTCAGGGTAAAAGCGTGAACTTCATCCGTCTTATCGTCTGGAAAGAATTCACGCAGATCCGCTCGGACCCGCTTATTATCAGGCTCATTATCTTCCCCGTGGTACTGCAGATGTTCGTGCTGGGCTACGCGCTCACCACCGAGGTGAAGAACACGACGATCACGTTTCTTGACAGAAGCGACACACCCGAAAGCGTGTCGCTCGTGCAGGCGATCAAGCGCAACCCGCTGTTCGCCTTCGCCGGCTGCGCCGAGTCGGAATCGGACTGCCGCAGGCGTCTCGACAGGGGCGACGCCCGGCTGGCGCTCATCATCCCGGCCACCTTCGCGCGCGATCTTTCCGGCCCGCAGGGCGCCAATGTCTCGCTGATCATAGACGGCCAGGACGCGAATTCGTCGAACATCGCAAGCGGGTATGTTAATGCCATTATTACGGGCTGGAGCGTATCCTATCTCCAGAAGAAACTCGAAAGCCGCGGCCTGCGCCTGCGCAACGTGCTTCCCGTAGAAGCTCGCCCCGTTATCCTGTACAACCCCATGCTCAAATCCACCTGGTACATGGTGCCGGCGCTGGCCGTGGTGCTCGTTACCATGATTACCGCGCTGCTCACCGGATTCTCTATTGTCAAAGAAAAGGAGGCGGGGACGCTCGAGCAGCTCATGGTGACGCCCCTGTCGCCCGTCCATGTGGTGCTTGGCAAGATAATTCCCTACGTTGTAATCGGGCTGTTCGAGTTGAGCGCGGTGCTGGCGGCCGCCACCTTGTGGTTCGGGGTGCCGTTCAAAGGCAATTTCCTCACAGTACTTCTGTTCGGCCTCATCTATATGACCTCGTCCATCGGTATCGGCATCCTTGTGTCAACGATCGCGAGAAACGCACAGCAGGTTTTGTTCATGCTGTGGTTCATCCTCATTTTCTTCTTGTTCCTGTCGGGATTCTTCCTCGCGCTGGAAAACATGCCCGCGTGGGTGCAGAAACTCACCTACATCAACCCGCTGCGATACTTCATGTTCATCCTGCGGGAGATGTTCCTGAAGGGAAGCGGGTTTGCCGAATTGTGGCCCCAGGGGCTGGCAATGCTTGCGATCGGCGGCGTGGTATTCGGGGCGTCGTTATTGACATTTCAGAGAAAAGTGGGATAAGGCGACAAAATTCCTTTGGTGGGGGAAGTTTCCCCCTGGGGTTCAGCCAACCGGCACATCTTTGTGGGGGGCGCGTCGCGACGCGCCCCTGGCTCGGAAGTGCGCCGGTTGTCTGAACCCACACCCCCTCTGCAGGTGGCCCCCATGGGAGAGCAGTCGCGAAAAGAAACAGCGGCTCGGGGGCACCAAGAGAGAGTTGAAAGCTTGAAGAATCTAGAATTCAAAGAGGATACTCTGGCTGTTGAATCGTGAATGCCGATTGGCGCGAGAACATGCAATTGACTGAATAGAATTCCGCTGCCGCGCGTTAGGCCGGACTGGAGTGGTGCGCTAGAGCGCATTGCCGGCCGACCCGGCCGTCAGGCATAGGGCGGACCGGCAACGAGGCTGAATAGCCGAGCCCGGAAGGAGAGCCGACCCGAGCGAAGCGAGGGGAACGCCCGTTCCAATAGCATCGAAAAGGATATTCTTATGCCCACCCAATCCGAACGCGACATCAAACGTTTCAACGAATGGGCCAAGACCTACGACCGGTCCTTTCTGCAGCGGTTGTTCTTCGGTCCAATCCAGGCAAGGGTGCTTGACGTTTGCAGTTCGCAATCGGTCCCGCCTCACAGCGTGCTCGATATCGGCTGCGGAACGGGTCGGCTGCTGGCCGCAGCCAGGGCGCAATGGCCCGAGGCGAAATTCGCAGGCGTCGATCCTGCCCCGCAGATGCTTTCCGCTGCGCAGCGCCTCAACCCGCAGGCCGACTTCAAGGTCGCCATGGCCGAGTCGCTGCCGATTGAAGATCAATCCGTGGATCTGGTATTGAGCAGCTTGTCGTTTCACCATTGGGCCGATCAGAAAAAGGCCCTTGGCGAAATCGTGAGGGTGCTGCGGCCGGAAGGAAGGTTCTGCCTTGCGGATCACACCGCGATTTTTGCCAACCTGCTCGGTGAAAAGGCAAAGAGCGCCGCGCAGGTGGCAACGCTTTTCTCGGATGCCGGACTTGCCGTTGTCCTGCAAAAGCGAATGCGGTCGCGATTTGTGCTGATTACCGTCGGAAGGAAATAGACAGCCCGGGTTTGGCCCGGCCCTAACCGGCATGCGCAACCGCATGCATCATTCGCCCCTTTTCCCCGTTGTATATTTCCCTTCATGAAAATCACCTTCATCTATCCCAAATTCGAGAAATTCCTCGACACCTATCCCGAACTCGCAGAACTTCCGGCTGTGGCGGCAACGTGGGCGTTTCGCATGCCGCCGGCCCTGGGAATTCCCATTCTTGTCAACCTCCTGCCCGACGACGTTTCGTGGCGGGTTGTGGACCAGAACATCGAAGCAATCGACTATGCCGACGACGCGGACCTCATTGCAATCAGCTATTTCACTCCGCAGGCGGCATTCGCCTACCAAATCGGCGACGAATTTTTGCGCCGCGGAAAAACCGTGATCGCAGGCGGCATGCATCCGTCAACAATGCCCGGGGAAGCGGCTGCGCACTGCACCAGCCTGTGCGTGGGCGAGGCTGACACGATCTGGCCCCGCATGGTGGCCGATTTTAGGGCCGGCGCCCTCGCAAAACTATACAAAGCGGAAACCGTGCCCGCGCCGGAACAGATTGCCTCCGCAAAGCCGGGCATATTCGATATCGAAGACAAATACGACTGGCACGCCTCGCTCGTGTCGATCACGCGCGGCTGCCCGTTCGGATGCGAATGGTGCAACATCCCGTTGTACCAGGATTCCAAAATCCGCCTTCGCCCCATGGACGCCGTGGTCGCCGAAATCGAGACGCTGCGCAGCAAGGAGTTCTATGTCACCGACGACATGGTGATGCTCAACCGTCCGCGCATCACACGATACATGCTTGACCTGTGCGAACGGATCAAGGGCTTCGGCGTTCGCATGTTTTTGTCCTGCTCCCCGGCTATGCACAACGATCCCGTATTCCTCGACGGCCTGGCTTCGGCAGGCGCGGCAAGCATGTATACGGTGTTTGCGAGCGATCCGGTAAGCGTGCGGTTCTACCGCCGCGACCCGGCGATCTGGCAGCGCACGCTCGATCTCGTGCGGGCCCTCGAAGACCGCGGCATCCGGTTCTTCGGATCGTTCGGCGTGGGATTCGATACCATGGGGAACGACCAGTTCGATACGATCCTTTCCTTTTGCGAAAAGGCGCACGTGAAGACCGCGGAGTTCTTTATTGCAACCCCGTTTCCCGGCACGCCCTTCTGGAAGCGGATCGAAGCCGAAGGCCGGTTTATCGCGCCCCGGGACTGGCGGAAGTATAACTGCGCGAACGTCGTGTTCCGTCCCAAGCTGATCTCCGAAGATGCCCTGCGCCAGGGCTTTGTCCGGCTGTGGAAACAGTTCTTCGCATCTGCGGACATGGAAGAATCACTTTCCTCGTTTCGGCAGAAGGCGGAAAATATTTTGAAATCAAGGGAATACTCGCAGCAGGTTAAGGACGCGGTGGCGAGAGGGCTGAAGGGGTAGGTCAGGAAATACTTCACCGCAAAGGCGCAGAGAGCGCAAAGAAAACACTTGGAAACGTTGATTGGTAGGAAAAGGGGCGCAATAGTCTTACTCTACCCTGAATCTTCTCTCTTCTTTGCGACCTTCGCGCCTTTGCGGTGAGTCTTCATTCTTTCCAGGAGGAATCCACATGTCCGGCAAAAACATTGTCGTCACCGGCGGGTCAAAAGGTATCGGAAAAGCCATCGTGGAAACGCTCGCGGCAGAAGGCAACCGCGTGGCGTTCAGCTACAAAAGCGGCAAAGAGGCATCGATCCAGCTCGCCGACCGCCTGTCCAAGGAGGGGAGCTTCGTGTGGGCGTTTCAGGCCGATGTCTCCGACGCGGCGCAGGTAGAGGAATTTATCTCGTTTGCAAAAGCGAAGCTCGGCGACATAGACGTGCTTGTCAATAATGCCGGCATTACCCGCGACAAAAGCCTGTTCATCATGCCCAAGGAAGATTGGGACGACGTAATTGCCACCAATCTTACCGGCTACTATAACATGACCCGCGCCCTTATCGGTTACTTTATGAAGAGCAAAAAGGGGTGCGTGGTGAATATCAGTTCGGTGGGCGGGCTCACCGGCGTGGGCGGCCAGACCAACTACTGCGCGTCGAAGGCCGGCATCATCGGATTTACAAAGGCGCTTGCACGGGAAGTGGCGAAGACCGGCGTTCGGGCCGTGTGCGTGGCGCCCGGATTCATAGAGACCGACATGACCGCAAAGATGAACGAGAAGCACATCGAGGAAATCAAGCGAACGGTCCCGCTGGGCAGGCTGGGATCGGCACGCGAGGTGGCCGATTTGGTCTCATTTCTTATATCCGACAAGGCGCGGTACATAACGGGCAGCATTTTCACCATTGACGGAGGTCTGAGCGCCTGATCATTCTTTGTGTTGAATCAGGCCGGCAATTTTACTATTTTACAAGTTTAGCCTCACGTTTTGTTTTTCTTCGGGCCCACGCCCGTTTTTTGTCCGGTTCGACGTTCCACTTATGCGGGTTACATGAAAAAAGACAGGGTTGTCGTTACAGGACTGGGAGTCGTCTCACCTATCGGAACAGGCGCCGACGCGTTCTGGAATGCCGCGTGCAAAGGCGTTAACGGGATCGCGCCGATCACCGCTTTCGATACGGCGGGCTTTCGCACAAGCGTGGGCGGCGAGGTCAAAGGCTTTTCTCCTGACGTGTATCTGTCTCCGGACCAGATTTCCTCCATGGGAAGATCGAGCCAGCTCGCGGCGAGCGCGGCCAAAATGGCGCTTGCCCAGGCGGGCATCGACATCACGCAACAGGACCCGTATCGCGTCGGCGTAAGCCTGGGCACCACCATGGGAGAACCGCAAATACTTGAGCAGGGGATCGAAATGATCTACAGCGCCCGGAATTCCGCCTCCGGGCTTCCGGCAGATCTGCCCGCCAAGTATCCGTGCGGTGTTATCTCGGCGAACGTGGCGCGCAGCATCGGCGCATGCGGTCCGGTTATCATGATACCTACGGCCTGCGCAGCGGGAAATTATGCCATCGGTTATGCGTTCGACCTCATAAGCACGGGCGTCGCAGACCTTGTTATCGCCGGCGGCAGCGATCCCATTTCGAAGATAGCATTTACCGGGTTCAACCGCCTGCTTGCGACCGCCAAGGAACTGTGCAGGCCGTTCGACAAGAACCGCGACGGCATGTGCGTAGGCGAAGGCGCCGGCGCGCTTGCGCTCGAATCATTGACGTATGCGAAGAATCGCGGCGCGACGATCCTGGCCGAAGTGCTGGGGTACGGTCTCGGATGCGACGCGTTCAAGATGACCATTCCGGACCCCTCGGGCAGCGGCGGTATCCTCGCCCTCCAAAGGGCTCTTGCCAACGCGCATCTCTCGCCCGATCAGGTCGATTACATAAGCGCGCACGGGACCGGCACTGAGGAAAACGACAAGACCGAAACCCTTATTATCAAGGCCGTATTCGGCGAGAAGGCGCGGTCTATCCCCGTATCGTCGATAAAGTCGATGATCGGCCACACCATGGGCGCCGCGTCGGCAATTGAGGCCGTTGCATGCGTCCTCATGATCAACCGGGAAGTTATTTTGCCGACAATCAACTACACCGAACCGGACCCGGAGTGCGACCTCGACTACGTTCCAAACTCGGCTCGTAACGCTGCGATAGGCGTGGCGGTTTCGAACGCGTATGCATTCGGCGGCAACAATTCCACGCTCGTTCTCGGAAAATTCGGGGGATAAGGCGCAATCGTGGACCAACCAATCGTCATAACTCATGTGAGTGCGGTAAGTTGTCTCGGGACGAACCTCAGCGAAATAGCCGCATCACTGCTTGCGCCTCCCAGGATCGGCGCGGTTCAGAACTTCGAATTCCATTCGCTTCCCGCAAGCCAACCCTGCTTCCCCGTGCGCGATTTTGATCCGGAGGCGATCCTCGGGAAAAAGGGCCTTCGCACAAAAGACCGCGCCACCAAGCTGCTGCTCTCGGCGCTGGAACTCGGTTTCAAGAGCCTGTTTGAATCCGCCTCCGACGAGAGCCGTCCCGGATTGTCCATCGGCACCACCTTCGGCAGCGTGTCGAGCATCGGCGACTTCCTGTCGGACGCAATTGTCAATGGGTCGCACAATGTCAATCCTCAGGCGTTCGCCAACACGGTTATCAATTCACCCACGTCCAACGCGAACATCCGGTACGCGTCCCGCGCGCTGAGCTCAACGGTCTCCACGTCGTTTAACGCCGGGCTCGACGCGCTGGCCTACGCCGTCATGTTCCTGCGGCAGGGACATGCCCGGAGTCTACTAGCGGGCGGTCTTGAGGAAATAAGCTATTACGCGTGCACCGGATTGGCCGCAACCGGGCTTTTGTCGCCTTCCGGATCACTGCTACCCTTTGGCCAAGAAGCCGCCGGCACCCTGCCGGGCGAAGGCTGCGCGGTTTTCTGCGTGGAGACAGAGGCCTCGGCGCAGGAACGGGGAGCAACGGTTGTCGCCGAGATCGCGGGTATTGCAAGCTGCTTCGATCCCAAGAAAGGTCCCTTGGGCTATGACCCCGACGGCCACGGCGCGCGCCATGCCATGAAGCAGGCCTGCGCCAATGCGGGCATTTCTCCTGAAAAAATAGGGTTTGTTGCCGCGAGCGCCAACGGCGTAGCGGCGGCAGACGACATGGAAGCCCTTGCACTTTCCGATCTGTTCCCCAAGACTCCGGTTGTCGCGTACAAATCGAGAACCGGCGAATGCATGGGAGCTTCCCCCTGTCTTTCCATGGCATGCGCGCTTGCCGACATGAAAGCGGGCCGCATTTCGGGGCTCGGCTCTGCATATCCCCTGCGCCGCAACGTGAATCTCGTATTCGACACCGTCCCGGTCGCTTCAAAGCAATATGCGCTCGTAAACTCCTTTTCCTGCGACGGGTATTGCGGAAGCATCGTTCTCAAAAACAGGACATAGGCAAGGGAACATATTATATTTATAGGCCTTTAATGCTGCGAGCAACCGGGGGCGGCGGCTCGTAACGTACTTCGACATAACGAACAATTACCATGGTAAGGAGAGCTGATGAATTCGGCCGATGTCAGGGCAGCAATCCGGGAGTTGATCACGGAAATCGCAGAGGACATGGAAATAGACGAAACAAAGATCACCGATGATGCGCATTTCATAACCGACATGGGTCTCGATTCCATGGCGCTCCTCGAGGTTCTTGCAACTATGGAGAAGAAGTTCGGTATTGCG
>Ga0182027_10006053_pt1 | contig 18235 bp, 14 predicted proteins | sample 712E1DmetaG_FD_121300 | JGI IMG/M metagenome (GOLD analysis project Ga0182027, IMG submission 121300) | Permafrost microbial communities from Stordalen Mire, Sweden - 712E1D metaG (Illumina Assembly) | ecosystem: Environmental > Terrestrial > Soil > Wetlands > Permafrost | place: Sweden... | reverse complement strand
GGCGAAGGCGTCCTTGATCACCTGGCGAGGAGTCACGGGCGAAATGGCGACGCCGCTCTCCATCAAGTAGTCCTTGAGAGTCTTCCAGGCGAGCTCGAAGCAGTACTCGAACCGCTGGACCGTCCTTTTCAAGCGCCGAAAGCGCGCCTGGGCCGCGCTCCAGCGCCTCGCGAAGGAGAACGAACGCGCGGTCGAAATTTTGAAAGCGCTGCTTCCATCGGATATCGGGGTTGGTTGCCATATTCACACCACCCGAAGATAGGCGTGGGAGCGAAAAGCCTCGATGACGGTTTCACGTCGCATGGAAGTCCTAGAGGTAAGTGTACGTCGAGTGTTGGCGCCGGCCAAGTTGAAGTCCGCGGCAACGCTCGCAACGCCCTTGTGCAGATTGTGGTTCCACCACGCCCTGACGTAGCGTGTGGTTGCCGCGTTCTGAAACCGTGCCGCGTGGGACGGCTTCGGAGTGAGCTCAGGAACATAGTGAGGAGAACCCATGACCAGCAATTGTCTTCAAATCCAGTGGAGCAGGGCGCTTGTACTCTCAGCCACCCTCACGTTGGCGGCGTGCTCAAGCTCGTCGACCACAAATGATGGTGCGCAGGGTGGAGGCGGGGGCACGACCCCGGTTAGCTCGGGCGGCAGCACCGCTATCATGGACGCCGCCGTTGCGACTCACGGAGACGCTGCGGCTGGCGCCGATGGTTCGACAACCACCACCGGAGGCTCGACAGTCAGCTCGGGTGGCGTGACGAGTTCAGGTGGGAGCACCGCGGGGGTTGACGCCCCCGTCACGAGCCCCGGGGACTCTGCGGCCGGAGCTGATGGCTCGACAGCCAAAGCGGACGGTGTGACCAGCTCGGACGGAGCGACGAGATCGGATGGAAACACTGTTGGTATGGACGCCGCGGTCCCGAGTCCGGGGGACTCTGCGGCTGGCAGTGACGGAAAGGGCGGCAGCGGCGGCACGGGTGGCGCGGTGGATGCGGGTCCTACGGGAACGGGAGGTAGGGTGGATTCTGGCGGGCCCGGCGGAGCGGGCGCTACGTCGGATGCCAGTAGTACTGCGGGCACGGGCGGCATTGTGGACGCCCGCGGAATCGGTGACGTCGGTGGAGCTTCCGCCGATGCCGGTACCACCCTGAACTCGACCGGGAATCTGATCGTCAACGGTGACGCGGAAGAGGGCGTTGGATCCTCGGATGGCTCCCCGGTTCCGGTACCAGGATGGACCGTCACTGGCGAAGCCACGGCTGTCCAATACGGCGTAGTGACCTCCGGTGGCGCGTATCCTGCGGCGACCGATCCGGGTCCGGTGAACCGGGGACTCAATTTCTTCTCGGGCGGTCAAAACGACACAACGTCGACGTTGGCCCAGACAATCAGCCTAGCATCGTATGCAACGGGCATCGACGCTGGCGCGGTCACGTTCGCTCTCCAGGGATACCTTGGCGGTTTTTCCACTCAGGACGACAACGCCGTATTGTCCGTGTCGTTCAAGAACGCCTCTGGGACCGAGCTTGCAGCCGCAACGATCGGGCCTGTCACAGAACCCGATCGCAGCGGCCTGACCGGCCTCCTCCTTCGCAGCACGACCGGGAGTGTCCCAGTTGGATCCCGCTCTGTTGTCGTCACGGTAACCATGACTCGCCTTCAAGGAACCTATAACGACGGATACGCGGACAATCTTTCGTTGGTCCTGACTGGCATCTGAACCGGGCACGGCGCCAAGCGAGCGAAAGGCTGGTTCCGCGGAGAATCGGCCTCGCAACTTCTCCTGGCAGTTTCGGTCAATGCACGGCCCTCGGCCGGGTTACCCGTCTACGCGACCCGCTTGTGAAAGCGCAAACTGGCGATCGTCAGCAGTGCTACCCCAAATCCGAGCAGAGCCGCCAGGCGCCACCAAATATCAGCCAAGACAGCGCCCTTGAGCAGCACCGCGCGCAACACCTCAATGTAGTAGCGAACGGGATTGAAGTAGGTGACGACCTGCAACCACAAGGGCATGGCGCGAATCGGGGTCATCACGCCGGAAAGCAAGATGGCCGGCATGGCAAAGAGAAAGCCGGCGAGAAAGGCTTGCTGTTGGGTGCGACTGACCGTGGAAATCAACAGGCCAATGCCGAGCGTGGAGAGGACGTAGAGCACGGTTCCCGTGCCCACCAGCAGCAGGCTGCCGTGCAGAGGCACGCCGAAGATCCATACGCCCGCGGTCAGCACCAGCAAGACATCGAAGCAGCCGATGACCAGAAACGGCGTCATCTTGCCGACCAGCAGGAAGAGCGGCCGGATGGGCGTGACCAGCACTTGCTCCAGCGTGCCCATCTCGCGCTCCCGTGCAAGCCCCATCGCGGTAACCAGGGTCGTGGTGATGACGAGCAAGATGGTCATCACTCCGGGGATCATGAAGGGCGGAGTCTTCAGGCTGGGGTTGAACCAGATGCGCGGCGTGGCCCGGATGAGCGGCGGCGGCGCGATCCCGCGCGCAGCCAGGCGCTCCTTCACCATCACCTCGGCAGTTTCGCCGAAGTAGCGCGAGGCCGCGCCCGCCACGACCACGGCGCGGTTGGGATCGCCGCCGTCGAGAATAACTTGCACCTCGGCGGGGCGCTGAGCGCCCAGGGCGCGCGCCAGGCCTGCGGGCAGTATCAGGGCCGCTGCGGCGTCGCCGGTCTGCAGTCTGCGCTCGACCTCGACAAGTTCGGTCGTGCGTCCGGCGTCGCGCAGGGTTCCGTCGGCCAGCAGCCGGCGAACGTGCTGGCGGCTCTGCGGGCTGACATCGTGGTCCACCACCAGGGTGGGCACATGGTCGAATTGGAAGTCGACGGCGAAACCGAAAACCACAGTCTGCAGCAGCGGCGCCACGACGAGCATGAACATGATGCGCCGGTCACGCACCGTCTGACTTACCTCCTTGCGCATGATTGCGCGCAACTGCACCGACCAGCGTGGCTTCGCGATCATGCGAGCCTCCGGCGGAAGCGCGCAGTGGCCAGAATCAGGATGGCCAGCGCAAAGATCGTCAGCGCGACCAGATCGGTCCAGAGAATGGTCAGGCCAGTGCCCTTGAGCATGATCCCGCGCATGGCGTGCACGAAGTAGCGAGCTGGGATGACTGATGACAGGGCCTGCAAGATGCGCGGCATGTTTTCGATGGGCACCAGCATTCCCGACAGCAGCAGGGAGGGCAACAGCGACGACAGCGCACCCGCTTGCGTGGCCACGAGTTGACTGCGCGCTATTACCGAGATGAATAGACCCTGGCCCAACATCCCGACGAGAAAGAGAAAGCCGACGAAGAAGAGCAGGGGCGTGCTGCCGCGAATGGGCACATCGAAGATCACCGCACCGACCGCCACCACCAAGAGGAGTTGCAGCATCCCGAGACCGAGATAGGGCAGAAGCTTGCCGAGCACGATCTCCAAGCGGCCCACCGGCGAGGCAAAGAGCTGCTCCATGGAGCCGCGTTCCCATTCCCCGGACACGGTGAGCGCAGTCAGCAACACAGCCGCGACGGCGAGCAGATACACGGCGAGGCCGGGGACCATGAACAGGGCCGAGCGGGCCTCGGGATTGAACAGGGTGAACACCTTAACCTGCAGCGGCGGCTCGGCGGCAACGTCGATGCGGCGCAAGCTCTCGGCGCGCACCAGGCCGTCGATCTTGCTCAGGATCTGGTTGGCCACCACCCCATCAGCACCGTCTACGATGAGCTGCACTTCACCGTCGCGGCCGGCGGCTAGATCGCGTTCATAGTTGGTGGGAATGGCCAGCGCGGCCAGGGCTTGGCCCCGGCGAATCATGCGCAAAGCGGTGGCCTCGTCGCTGTCGGCCGCAATTTGAAACTCGTGGCCGGCGCTCACGGCGCGAATCAGGGAACGCGAAGCGTCGCTGCGATCGCCGTCGAGGACCACGAGGGGAATGTGGTCCATGTCGAAACTGACGCCGAATCCGAAAATGAGCAGCATGACCACCGGCATAGCCAGCGCCATATACAGCGTGCGCGGATCGCGTCGAATGTGCATGACCTCCTTGGAAGCCATGGCCCCCACTCGAACCAGAAAGCGCTCCGGCCTGTTCATGGCGCGCGCGCCTCGCGAGGCTGGGCCACCACGGCCAAGAACACGTCTTCCAACGTCGGATCGCCGGCCTCGACTTCCACGGCTTGTGCGCCCGCGCTGGTCAGGGCGTGCGCGACTGAGTCTGCGTTCCATTCGGCGGCAGCCACTTGCAGGTGCAGGCCGGCGCCAAAGGGCTCGACCGCGATGATCCCCGGGCGGCCGCGCAAGGAGGCCGCGGCTTCGGCCAGGTTGCGGCCGCGTACCGCCAGCACCCGGTCAGGAACGTAGCGCTTCTTGAGCGCGCCAGGCGTGTCGAGCGCCACCAGGCGGCCGTCCACCATGAGACCAATGCGGCCGCAGTACTCGGCCTCGTCGAGGTAATGGGTGGTGACGAAGATGGTAGTGCCCTCGCGGGCCAGAGCGCGAATGAAGCGCCAGAAGTGGCGGCGTGCGACCGGATCCACGCCAGCGGTGGGTTCGTCGAGAAACAGCACCGCTGGCCGGTGCAGGATGGCGCAGCCCAAGGCCAAACGCTGCCGGATGCCACCCGGGAGCGAGCCGGTGATTGCGTCGCGCTCATGCTCGAGATCGCACAAGCGCAGGACCTCGTCAGCGCGGGCCGCGAAGTCCGGCCCGGAAAGCCCGTAGGCCCCGCCGAAGAACTCGATGTTGGCCCGCACCGGCAGGTCCAAATACAGCGAGAACTTCTGCGACATGTAGCCGATTGAGGCCTTGACTGACTCGGGCGCGGTTTTCACGTCGAAGCCGGCCACGCGCGCCTGACCAGCCGTCGGGGCGAGCAACCCGCACAACATGCGGATGGTGGTGGACTTGCCGGCCCCGTTGGCGCCCAAGTAGCCGAAGATCTCGCCGCGGGCCACTGAGAACGACACGTCGTCGACCGCCAGGAACGATCCGAACCGGCGCGAAAGATGAACCGCTTCGATGGACGGTTCGCTCATGTGGCCTCCTGGCGCATGCGCGCCAAGAACAAGTCTTCGAAATCGGGCGCGACTGGGCGAAGCGAAGCGTGGAGCGGCGCCAGGGCCGTGCCCACGGTGCCGGCCGATCCGCGCGCTAGTGCGATTCGCAGGGTCGAACCTGCGGGCGAGGCCGCGTGGACCTCGGCGAGGCTGGCCAGCCGCTCGTCGACCTGCTCGCGTTCGCCGCCCTCGACTTCGTAGGTCTCGTCCTCGAGGCTGGCGAGTAGGGCACGCGGCTCCCCGTCAAGCAAGAGTCGGCCGTGGTGGATGAGGCCGACTCGATGGCAGCGCTCGGCCTCGTCCATGTAGGGTGTGGACAAGAGAACGGTCATGCCGTCGTGGACCAGCTCGTGCAGCAGTGCCCATAGCTCGCGGCGGCTGACTGGGTCAACGCCATTGGTGGGCTCGTCGAGCAGCAGCACCTCGGGACGGTGGAGCAGGGCACAGGCTAGGGCCAGTTTCTTGTACATCCCGCCCGACAGGGCATCGGCGCGACGGTCGAAAAACGGACCCAGACGCGTGATGTCGAGCAAGCGAGCAGAACGCTCGCGGAAGAGCGTGCGCGGCAGGCAGTACAGGCGGGCAAAGAAGCGCAGGTTCTCGCCCACCGAAAGATCGGGATAGAGGCTCGCCTGCTGAGGCATGAGCCCGAGCGACTCACGCACAGCCGCTCCGCCCTGGGACGGGTCGCGGCCCAGCACCAACGCGCGACCCGCGTCGACGGCAATCAGCCCAGCCAGCGCGCGAATGGCGGTGGTCTTGCCTGCGCCGTCCGCGCCCACCAAGCCAAAGAGTTGGCCGCGACCAACGGTGAAGCTGAGACCGTCGAGTGCCCGGGTGGCGCCAAAGCAGCGCACGAGCGCTTGCGCCTCCAGCGCGGCGCCGGGTTCGTAGCCCACAGCGGTCCCGCTTAGCGCGGCAGCGGGAGCCCCGCCCATCAGTGGCGCTCCGTTCCTGGCAGCGTGACCTGCACAGGCATGCCCGCGCGCAGCTTGCCGGCGGGATTGGCCAGCACGATCTCGACCGGATAGACCAAGCGATCGCGATCGCTGCGGGTCTGGATGTTGCGCGGGGTGAACTCGGCCTTGAAAGCTACGGTCGATACCCGGCCAGCAAATTCCTCGTCGGGATAGGCATCCACGACAGCCAGGGCGGGCGCACCCAGCTTGACCGCAGCCAGCTCGGCGTTGGGCAGATAGAAGGTGGCGCGTACTTCGGACAGGTCGAGCAGGCGCACCAGCGTGCTCCCGGGCGCGACCAGCTCGCCTTCTTCGTGGGGCAACTCGGTGACCCAGGCGTCGCGGGGTGCTGCGATCTCGCATTCGTCGACCAGCAGGCGCACGCGGGCTGCGCTGGCCGCGGCCGCGCGGGCGCTGGCGTGGGCGGCTTGCGCTTGCGCTGCGGATGCCTTCCAGGTCGCGCCCGCGGCGCCGACCTGAGCCTGGCTGGCGCGAGCCTGGGCGCGCAGGGCTTCCACTTGATGGGAAAGTCCATCGGCGCTGGCGCGGGTTTGATCGCGGCTGGACAGGGCCACGTCGTCAGTCAGCCTGTCGAGGCGGCTGGCTTGCCGAAGGGTTGCGTCGCGCTGGGCTGACAGCGACGCTGCCTGAGCCTCGGAGGCGATACGCGCAGCCCCGGCCACCTGCTGGGTGGCCCGAGCTGCGCCGATCGATGCCTCTGCCGCCCGGGCCTGCTCCTCGGCCGCTGTCGAGCGTTCCTGGGCCTCGGAAAGAGACGCGCGCGCATCTGCGCAGTCCAGGCTGACCACGAGGTCGCCCTTCTTCACGGCTGCGCCTTTCTTCACATGCAGTCGCAACACGCGCGCACTGATGCGCGATGAGAGGTCGACCTCGGTGCCCTCGATTTCGCCTGAGCCGCCCGTGGGCCCTCGCAAGGCGCGTTCCTGCATCCGCAGGCGCGTGGCCAGCAGGCCCGCGAGGGCTAGCACCAAGACGACGAGAACGATGACGACCCTTCGCATGAAGACTCCTTGCTGGCTGGCAAATCAGCAAGTTGCATGCCGGGGATCGCCGCGCATTTTCGCTGCCCGCGCACGCAAGACTGTAAAGACCTCCGACACACTGTTCGGTTTTCCGACGGGAAGAAGAATGCCCTTTGTGTAGGGACGACCTGCGGTGGCCCCCGAACGCCAGCGCCGGCTGGTCGCTTTGTCGCCGAGCGGACCAAGGGCGACCGCAGGTCGCCCCTACGAAAGTGGTGGCGACGCATTTTTTCCTCCGGCATCGGTTTTGCTCTCCAAGGCGCGCGGAAGACAAAATGAAATCGAGCAGGCTTACTGGCGCCTTGTTCCTATTGGCGTTTGGTTTGGAGCACGCCACACGGGCCGAGGATGATCGGCCGCTGAGAGCTTTGACACTCGACCAAGCCCTGGCCGAGCTGGATAGCCAGAGTCCCGCGTTGGTTCAGGTGCGCAGTCGTGTAGCGGACGCGCGCGCGCTGGCCACGCAGGCCAGGGTGCCGCTGGTGCCGACCGTGCTTGCAGCAGGCGGGTATACGCGCAACAGCGCTGACGCGAGAGTCGACTTCAGCAAGATTCAACTGCCTGGCTTGCCTGCGGGCGCCTTGCCCTCAGGTCCATTGGTCATCCAGCCTCTGAGCGTGTGGACGGTTTCGGGCACGGTGCGTGTGCCCCTGGTCGTACCCAACGCGTGGGCCGACTGGGCCGCTGCCCAGCGCGCGGCCGAGTCGGTCGCGGCCACCGCCGAGTCTGCGCGCCTGCAACTGCGCGCGTCGCTGGCCCAGGCCGCCTGGGCGGCAGCCGCGGCTGAGGAAATCGTGGACGTGTCGGAACGCGCAGTCACCGTGGCGGACGAACATCGCAACAGTGCTGCCCGCAGCGTGACGGCGGGCACGGAGGCTCCTTTGTCGGTGCTCAAGGCTGAGACCGAAGTGGTCAAACGTCAAAGCGATCTGGCGCAGGCACGCGCCGACCGCGAACGCAGTCACCTGGCCCTCGGTGTGCTCTTGGGCAAGACCGAGCCATTGCGCGTGCTGCTGCCGCCTGTCGGGGCCGGCGAGGTCCCGCAGCAAGTGGAGAGCCTGGTGGCCGAGGCGTTGCAGAGTCGGCCCGAGTTTATGGCACAAGCGGCGCAGATTCGTGTTGCCCGAGCGCAGATCACTGCGGCCCGCTTGCGCTGGCTACCGCAGATCTCTGGCAGTGGCGCGGTTTTCGCCGCGGACGTGCCCTATCCGACGGGAAAGAAAGAGGGATGGCGCCTCACTCTGGACGTTCTGTGGCCGCTCTATGACGGCGGGCTAGCCAGCGGGAAGCGCGATCAAGCCGAAGCAGCTTTGGTCACGGCGCGGGCTGCTGCCGAAGCGCAGGGCCTCAGTATCGTGCAGGAGGTGCAGGACACGCGCCGAGATGTCTCGGTGGCCGGCGAGCGTCTGCGCTTGGCTGAGCAGCAGCGGGACCTCGCCACCGCGGCAGCAGCCTCGGCTAAGCGCACCTTCGAGGCAGGCGTGGCTAGCTCGCTTGACGTGCTAGATGCGAACGACAAGTTGTATCAGGCCGACGTGGCCATGGCCGACGCGCGCGGGAGGCTGGGCATCGCGCGCGTGGCGCTGGACAGGGCCCTGGGGCGGATGCGCTGATGAACGAGCCGATGACCGAACCGGATCGCGGCAAGCTTGCCGACAGTGCGCGTGCCGAAACGGGTAGCCCCGGCTTCGACGAGATCGAGCGTGAGGAGCTGTCGCGCCTGTTTGGCCGCGTCGCCTGGGCGCGGGTGGCGGTGTTGCCGGCTCTGGTGGGGTTGGTCATGTGGCTGCTGGCCACCGACGAGACGCCCTGGCGGCGCTGGCTGCTTGGCACTCTCCTCGTGTTGGCGTCGGCGTTCTTCCTGGTGGAAGCCGGACGCCACCGAGGATCAGATCTTCACCGTGGCACGGTTCGCATCAACCTGACCTTCGCGGTATTGGCACAGGCTGCTGCCACCTTCGCCACCGGCGGTCTGGGCAGCCCGCTCCTGTTTGCCATGTTCCCCATCGCCATGGTGGTGGCTATCACCGCCCGGCCGCCGGCGCCCTTCTTTCTGGTTGCCTGCCAGGTTGTCGCCCTGTGGGCCATGGCCTTGGCCGAGGCCGAGGGCCTGGTGCCCAACCTGAATTTGGTCGCCTTTGGGGGAGGCTCACGTGCGGGTTGGAGTGACACGCACCTTTTTGTCAATGCGGCCTTTGCCAGCGGCGGCTTGCTGGTGGTCGCCGGGTTAGGCCGGATCATTCGCGGAGCCTTCGATGCGATGATTCGGCGAGCGTTGCGGGCGCGACAGGAATCGGTGCGGGCCCACGCCGAGTTGTCGGCGCTGGCCGGCGAGATCGCACACGAGCTGAAAAATCCTTTGGCCAGTGTCAAGGGCTTGGCCAGTTTGCTGGCGCAGGATGTGGCCACGGGCAAGTCAGGCGAGCGGCTTGCCGTACTCCGGCGCGAGGTAGAACGCATGCAAGGGATTCTGGAGGAGTTCCTCAATTTCTCGCGCCCGCCGGTGCCAGTCGCGGCTGAAAGCGTGGATCTCGATGCGCTCTGTCGTGAGGTGGCCTCTCTGCACGAGGGCATGGCGCATGAGCGCGGTGTCTCGATCAAGGTCCGCGGCGCCGACACGACCGCGCTGTGCGATCCGCGCAAGATCGAACAGGTTATGCTCAACCTGGTGCAGAACGCACTGGAGGCGAGCCCGACAGGTGCGACAGTGGAAATCGAGGCCAGCCATGACAGCGGGGGCGTGCAGGTTCGCGTACTGGATCGAGGCTCGGGTGTGGCCCCGGAACTTGCGGCCAGGGTTTTCGACCCGGGCGTGACCAGCAAGGCGCAGGGCTCGGGCCTGGGCCTGACCATTGCGCGCGCCCTGTCCCGCCAGCATGGCGGCGATCTCGATCTTGTCTCTCGCGAAGGCGGCGGCTGTGTGGCCGTGCTGCGCTTGCCTGCGCCTCCGTCACAATGACGGCCCAGTCACCCTGGAAAAAACGAGGATCGCGCGTACCATGGCTGCCATGAGGAAGGTCCACGCCTGGCAAGCCAGCCAGCCCATCGGCGATTCATGTTGAAACCACGCGTGCTGGTGGTCGACGATGACGCCGGCGTTCGCTATACGCTGCGCGAGATCCTGGAGTCGTCTGGCCTGGAGGTCGACGTCGCATGCGACGGGGTCGAGGCCCTGGAGCGGCTGCAAGTCCAACCGGCGCAGTTGGTGGTGACCGATCTGCGCATGCCTCGTATGGATGGCATGGAACTGCTGCGCAAATTGGTCGCGCAAAACCCGGCCCCGCGGGTGGTGGTGATCACGGCCCACGGGTCGGAACGTCAGGCAGTGGAGGCGATCAAGGCGGGCGCGCACGACTATTTTCGCAAGCCTTTCGACGCCGACGAGTTGGTCGCGGTGGTCAAGCGGGCCACCGAGGCGGCGCGCCTGGCGCTGGAGAATGAGCGGTTGCGGGGCGAGCTGGCGTTGTCGCGCACCCTGGTTTTTGCGTCCGAGGCCATGGGCGCGCTGGCCGTGTTGGTGGGCCGGGTGGCTCCGCGCGACAGCACCGTGCTGATTACCGGCGAAAGTGGAACCGGCAAGGAAAGGCTGGCGGAAGCCATCGTGCGGGCCTCGCGGCGCGCAGGCAAGCCCTTCGTGCGCTTCAACTGTGCCTCACTGACCGCCGAGCTGGCCGAGGCTGAGCTGTTCGGTCACGTGCGCGGCGCTTTCACCGGCGCGGTGCGATCGCGCGGCGGCCTGTTCGGCGAGGCCGACGGTGGTACCGTGTTGCTCGACGAAGTGAGCGAGCTGGCCCTGCCCCTGCAGGGGATGTTGCTGCGGGCGTTGCAAGAAGGCGAGATTCGGGCGGTGGGCGAGGATCGGCCGCGCCATATCGACGTGCGTGTGCTGGCAGCTAGCAATCGCGATCTAAGGGCCGAGGTGGCGCGCGGCGCGTTCCGGGAGGATCTGTACTGGCGCTTGGCTGTGGTGGAATTGCATATCCCGCCCCTGCGCGAGCGGCCCGACGACGTTCCTGTGCTGGCCCGGCACTTTTTCGACCGAGCTGCAGAGCGCCTAGGGGTCGCGCCGGTTGATTTGCCGGATGCGCTCTTCGCGCGCTTTGCAGCGCACAACTGGCCGGGCAACGTGCGCGAACTGCAGAATGCCATCGAGCGCCTGGTGGCGCTGTCTCCTGAGGGCGAGATTGATCTCTCTTTGCTCTCGCCCGGCGGGCCGGTGTCTTCATCCGACGATCAGTCGCGTTTGCGCGACAAGATGGACACCTACGAGCGCGGGCTGATCGTGGATGCCTTGCGCGCTTGCGCGGGCAATCGCAGCGAGGCCGCGCGTCAGCTCGGTATCTCGCGGGTGACCTTGCACGACAAGCTGAGGAAGCACGGCATCGGCGCGAACGACGAATCGCCGTGACAAGCTGGGACAACCAGCAGACGGGCTGAAGGACGCACGCGCCCGATCAGCCAGTCCGGATCCGGTCCAGTCCGGATCCGGTCCTTGACGCGTGAAAGGGCGGTGCTTACTGTACGCGGCGACCGCGAAGCGAACCTCCATCCCACGAAAAGGACAAGCAAATGGGCAAGATCATTGGAATCGACCTCGGAACCACGAACTCGGTGGTGGCCATCATGGATGGCAAGGAACCAAAGATCATCGCCAACGAGGAGGGCGGTCGTCTCACCCCCTCAGTGGTTGGGTGGGACGATAAGGGCGAAGTCCTGGTCGGGCAGATCGCGCGCCGTCAGGCCATCACCAACCCCGAGAACACGATCTTCTCGGCCAAGCGTTTCATGGGCCGGCGCTACGAAGAGGCGGCCGAGGATGAGAAGCGCGTGCCCTTCAAGACCCAGCGTGGCGCAAGCGGCGAGGTGGTGTTCGAGATCCGCGGGAAGAAGGTCACGCCACCCGAGGTTTCGGCTAAGATCCTGCAGAAGCTCAAGAAGGCAGCCGAGGATTACCTGGGTGAAAAGATTGTCGACGCAGTGATCACCGTTCCGGCCTACTTCAACGACGCCCAACGCCAGGCGACCAAGGATGCGGGCCGCATCGCCGGGCTTGAGGTCAAGCGCATCGTCAACGAGCCCACCGCGGCCGCGCTGGCCTACGGCCTCGACAAGAAGAAGGACGAGCTCATTGCCGTTTATGACTTTGGCGGCGGCACCTTCGACATTTCCATCCTGGAAGTTGGCGAGAACGTGGTCGAGGTGGTGTCCACCAACGGTGACACGCACCTGGGCGGCGACGACATCGACGTGCGCATCATGGATTGGCTGATTGCCGAGTTCCGCAAGGACCAGGGCATCGACGTATCCAAGGACAAAATGGTCCTGCAGCGCCTGCGTGAGGCGGCGGAAAAGGCAAAGATCGAGTTGTCCCAGGTAATGGAGACAGAGATCAATCTGCCCTTCCTCACCGCCGACGCCAGCGGACCCAAGCATTTACAGATGCGCCTGTCGCGCGCCAAGCTGGAACAGATGATCGAGGATCTCATCCACCGCACCGTCGAGCCGACCAAGAAAGCGTTGGCCGATGCAGGCAAGAAGACCTCAGACATCAACGAGGTGGTGCTGGTGGGTGGCTCGACCCGCATCCCGCGTGTGCAACAGGTGGTCAAGGACTTCTTCGGCAAGGAACCCCATAAGGGGGTCAACCCCGACGAGGTGGTGGCGCTGGGCGCGGCGGTCCAGGCGGGCGTGCTTTCCGGCGAGGTCAAGGACATGCTTCTCCTCGACGTCACGCCCCTGTCTCTCGGCATCGAGACCCTGGGCAGCGTGATGACGGTTCTCATTCCACGCAACACCACGATTCCCACCAAGAAGTCCGAGACTTTCTCCACCGCGGCTGACAACCAGACTTCGGTCGAGGTGAAGGTGTTCCAGGGCGAGCGACCCATGGCCAACGACAACCGTCTGTTGGGCAAGTTTGGGCTGGAGGGCATCCTGCCCGCGCCACGTGGCGTGCCGCAGATCGAGGTGACCTTCGACATCGACGCCAACGGCATCGTCAACGTGTCGGCCAAGGACAAGGCGACCGGCAAGGCGCAAAACATCACCATCACGTCGTCCTCGGGTCTGACCGAAGCCGACATCCAGAAGATGGTCAAGCAGGCACAGGAGCACGAGGCCGAGGACAAGAAGCGACGTGAGGCCATCGAGGCGCGCAACCGCCTGGAAAGCCTGTCGTTCAGCGTGCAGAAGCACTTCGACGAGAACAAGGACAAGATTCCGTCATCCGAGCGGCAGGCGCTGGAGGACGCGCTCAAGGACGCCAAGGCCACGCTCGAGTCGAACCGCGAGGCCGTCGACGCCGAAGTCTTCAAGGGCGCTTTCGAGCGCCTGGAGAAGGCGTCGCACAAGATGGCCGAGGCACTGTACAAGGCCGCTGGTGGCAGCGAAGGTGCGCAGGCCGGAGCCGCGCCCTCGGGCGGCGACGGCAAGGGCGCGGGCGGCAAGGACGACGTGATCGACGCCGAGTTCACCGAGACGCCGAAACAGTAGTACTCATGTTGCAGCGGACAGGGGTTGCGCCCCGCCGCTGAACACGGTGTCGCTATCCCGCAACAGCCCCGGAAGGCCGTGGCCGTAGTCGCCTCGGTGGCTTGAGGCAACGGCCTCCATGGGCTGTGCCGGTCGACTGTCGCGCGACATCGTGGTATGGTCAATCATGCATCCGATCCTCGTGCAGCTTCCCTCGAAGGTGCTTTTCGTTGCGGCGCTGGTCTTGGCGGTTGTGTCTTTCGTACGCCATCAGGTGCAGCGCCGTCGCAACCCGAAGCTGCCGGCGTCGTCCACCCCGTTGCTCCTGGTGGCGGGCGCCTGGGCGCTGCTGGGACTGCGGGGCGGAACCTGGATTCCCCATGCCGGGGTGTTCGGCAAACCATGGCTGCCCGTGCCCATCTTCTCCTACGGTGTGATGTTGGCCACGGGCTTCGTGGCCGGCTGGTTTGTGGCCATGCGACTCGCCCACAAGGACGGCATCCGCAACGAGGACGCCGGCGCCATCTATATGTGGACCGCGGTCTGGTCGATCGTGGGTGCGCGCCTGCTCTACGTCATCACGCAGTTCCAGGAATTTTCCAGCCCAGTCGACATTGTCCTGCTCAACAAGGGGGGCCTGGTCGCGTACGGCGGGATGCTGGGCGGTTTCGCGGCAAGCTGGTATGGCTGCCATCGGCGCAAGATTCCGCTTTTGCGCTGGGCGGACGCATCCGCGCCATCGGTGGTGCTGGGCACGGCGATCACGCGGGTGGGGTGCCTATTCTTCGGCTGCGACTACGGCAAGGTGTCGTACGTGCCTTGGGCCATTCGCTTCCCCAAGGACGCGCCGGCCTGGAAGGATCACGTGTACAGCATGCACGCTCTGGCCCCCGATTCGGCGTGGTCGCTGCCGGTCCACCCCACCCAGATCTACGAGACGCTGACCGGGCTCGCGCTTTTTGGCCTGCTCATGTACTTGCGTCGCGTGCGCAAATTTTCCGGTGAGGTGTTCCTGGGCTGGGTGTTGGGCTACGGCATCATGCGCCCCATCATCGAAATCTATCGCGGCGACGATGACCGGGGCAGCGTCGGGACCCTGTCGACCTCGCAGTTCATTGGACTGAGCTCGGTGGTGGCGGGCCTTGGGCTGCTCGTCTACCTGGTCAAGCGCTATCGGGCTGACCCTGCCGCCGCGCGGTTGTGGGAGATCCCATTGCCGGCCCAAGCCAAGGCAGAGCCGGAGTCAAACCAACGTTCGCGCAGGCGCCGCAAGGGCCGCTGAACGGTGTCGACGTGACTGACAGACTCACGCTGCGCTGGGAATTGGGGTATAAGGTGTCTCAAGTCACAGAAGCTAGGGGGCGATCATGAGTCTCAAGCGCAGCCACGCGGCGGGCATCCGCACGAGCTTTACTAGCGGCAGCGAGTCCGGCGGCAAGCTGGGCCGGCAGGAGCTTTACGACGAGCTGAAGAAACTGGCCCAGTCCAGCCAGGTCTTTGCGCCCGTCGACATTGCGTTGACCATCGGTGCCGGCGAGGCGTTGGTGTCGCGTTCTCTACTCGGCTTGGCGGCCGAGGGCTACTTGGAAAAGGTCGAAACGGGCAAGTACCGTGCCACGCCCTTCGCGGAGATACCCCAGGCCGAGTTCCTGAAAGCCTTGGCCCGCGCGTCCAAGACCGATTCGACCCGTCAGCGCGACCTGTCCGAGATTGCCCGCCTGAAACAGAACAACGACGTGATGCGCACCAAGTTGCTTGCGGCTATCGCCGAGCGGGATCACTACCTGGCGGCGCTGAGGCAGCATGGCATCGACGCCGGCCCGGCGCCTGTGCCAGCAGCGGCGCCGACCGGAGCCGCGCCGTCGGCTGGGCAGAGCGCGCCTTCGCCCGAGCCGACTGCGGCGGGCTCGCCGAACCCGCCCGGTGGCAGCGGTGACGGCAGTTCATGATTGGGACCGGTCGGCCCGCATGCTGTGAAGAGCCGCCTTGTCCCTTCGCTTTCGCATACGGGCTGGCAGCCGGCTAGCGCCAGCTGCCTTCCTTGACCGGGTGGTTCAGGTCGAGCCACGCGAGAGTGATCTCGTGATTGGCCGCCGACGGGGCGATGACATCGAGCTACCCTTCGCTGACGTGTCCGAACAGCATGCCCGTCTGACGCTGGGTGACCGGGGCTGGCAGCTCATCGATCTGGGCAGTGCCAACGGCACCTACGTCAACGGCCGCCGGCTGACGCCTTTCGTGGCGCAGTCATTGTCGGTAGGCGACCTCCTCCGCCTAGCGAGCGTCGAGCTGCTGGTCGAGGGCGAGGGCCGGCCCGCAAATGGGCGCGAGGCATCGCCCGAATCGACGGCTACCCTGGCGCGGCGTCTGGTGAGTGATCTGTTCGGGGCGTGGCGGCCGGCCGAAGTGCCCCGTCTCATGGTGACGGAGGGTCCTGCTCGTGGGCACGAGTTGCATCTGGAGGTCGTGGGCTGCCGTTACCGGGTCGGACGAGGAACCGGTTGCAACTTGGTCGTGCCCGACGACGATATGTCGCGTGAACACGCGGAATTCGAACGTCGCTGGGACGGTGTGTTTGTGCGCGACCTCAACTCAAAGAACGGGGTTATGTACCTGGGCGAGCGCCTGGCGGCCGAACAGCGCTTGGCTGACGGCGATGTGCTGCGCCTGGGCCAAACCAGCTTCCGGCTGGAAGATCCCGAGGATCGCTATCTGCGGCAGATGGAAGAAGTCGAGGCGTTGGCCTGTCAAACGGCCCAGACCGGCGCAGGCGGAGAGCCTGCGGCATCCGGCGACCTGCCGGGCCAAGCGGGTAGGGCAGTGCTCCCTGACACTCACACCTCGTCCATGCAGGTTTCTAGACAGGCGGCTCTGCCGAGTCCGGTTGCGTCGCCGCTGTTCGGGCCTGTCGGCCATGGCCGGCTAGCGCCGCGACACAGCCCGTTGGCCTTGATGGTCATTGCGGCCCTGGTACTGGTCGGGGCGATCGTGCTCGCACTGTCGTTTCTCCTAGGAAGTTAGGCTAGAAGCACCCCCAGCAATGGATCTTCGAGCCCCTCTTACATTTCGACCTGCGTACCAAACCCTGGTGTGGGGCGGGCGGCGCCTGCAGCGATGGCGCTCGGACTTGCCGCCAGGGCCGATTGGCGAGTCTTGGGACCTGTCCGATCACGCGCGCGGCATGAGCGTGGTTGCGCAGGGCCCGCTGGCCGGGCGCACCCTGCGCCAGTTGGTCGCCGAGGCTGGGCCCGCGCTGGTGGGCGCGGGCTTTCGCGGGGGCGTGTTCCCCCTGATGGTGAAGCTGATCGATGCCGCCGACCACCTCAGCGTCCAGGTTCATCCTGACGATGCCACAGCGTCGATTCTGGGCGCAGGCGACCACGGCAAGACCGAGTGCTGGGTGATCCTCGCCGATGGCGGGGCCCTGTTCCACGGCACGCGCGCGGGCGTGAGTCGCGATGACTTTGAGCGCGCCCTGACCGACCACACCTTGGCCGCCACACTCAACCGTTTCGAGGGTCGAGCCGGGGACGTCTTTTTCGTCGAGGCGCGCACGGTACACGCCTTGGGCGAGGGTTGCTTGCTCTACGAAATTCAGCAGACGTCGGACATCACCTTCCGCGTCTACGATTGGGACCGGATGGGCTTGGACGGCAAGCCACGGCCGCTGCACGTCGCCGAGTCACTGGCCACCATCGATTTTTCCCGCACCGGCTTTGGCCCGCTTCGGCCGCAGTGGCAAACCGATCCTGCGACCCGGGTCGCGACGCGCGCGCTGGTCACTTGTCCCCACTTTAGTGTGGAGCAATTCCGCGTCGCCACGGGGGCGACTTTGCGCCGCCCGTCAAGGGACACTTGCGCTGTGGTCACCTGCATCGACGGGCACGGCACTCTGCAGACCGAAGGGGGCGCGCTTCCCCTTGCGACCATGCAGACCGCTTTGCTGCCCGCGGCTGCCGGTAGCTGGCGGGCCGCGGGCGACTCGGCCACGCTCGAACTCCTGGTCGCCTATCCGCAATTGTGAGAGGCGGGGCTACTTGCGCCGGCGCGCCTTCTTGCGCGCCTTGCGCGCCTCTTTGCGTTTGCGCTTGTCCTTGGCTCGGTCTTGGTTGCGTTGGGGCGCCTGGAAGTGGCCGCGCTCGGGCGATGGCGTGCTCATCATGTTGGCCAGTTGGTCCATGTCCATCCCGCCCAGTAGTTTCTTCGCCTGGGCGATGCCCTTGAATCCCGGGATCTTGCCCAGCAACCCGGTCGAGGCCCCAAGCTGCATCATGACCTGCCTCATCATCGCGAAACGATTGAGTAGGTCCGCGACCTCGGATTCCTTGCGTCCGCAGCCGCGGCCGACGCGGGCCAGGCGGCCCATGTCGTAGAAGGCGCTGCGCTTCTTCTTGCGCTTGCCGCCCTCGATGACCTCTTCCCAGCTCGTGACGATGAAACGCTCGGGGTGGCGGCGCTCGTCCTCGGTCATCGACGAGATCATCGAACCGATGCGCCCCAGCTCGCGATCGTCCACTTGGATGTTGGCGTCGGCGACGCCGGGGATCTTGTCCACCAGATCGCCGAGCGGTCCCATTTTCTTGAGCACGGAGATCTGTTCGAGGAAGTCGTTCATGTCGAACTTCCCCTTGAGCATGCGCAGGGCGTCCTGCTCGGCCTTCTCCTCGTCCACCACCTCCTCGAACTGGGTGATGAGCCCCACCACGTCGCCGCGGCCCAGG
>Ga0182027_10006052_pt1 | contig 18235 bp, 10 predicted proteins | sample 712E1DmetaG_FD_121300 | JGI IMG/M metagenome (GOLD analysis project Ga0182027, IMG submission 121300) | Permafrost microbial communities from Stordalen Mire, Sweden - 712E1D metaG (Illumina Assembly) | ecosystem: Environmental > Terrestrial > Soil > Wetlands > Permafrost | place: Sweden... | reverse complement strand
GAGGACGAGTCTGCAGATTATAGAAATTTGAATATAGGATTTGTTTTCCAGGAACATCTGCTTCTTCCCTATCTTACTGTATCAGAGAATATTCATCTTCCTCTGCTCGCATCAACGCATTCACAGGATGAACTTTCACTCAGAGAGAAGTATTTAAATGAATTAATGAAAAAAACAGGAATTTATGATCTTAAAGATAAGTACCCTTTTCGTATCTCCGGCGGAGAATCTCAAAGGGTTTCTTTGGTTAGAGCCCTCACGAATAAACCGTCAATTCTTCTTGCTGACGAACCCACCGGATCTCTAGATGCAAAAAATGCAGAAAACCTTGGTGAATTACTCCTTGATATGAACAGAGAATTCGGTATTACAATCATTCTTGCAACCCATTCATCAGATCTTGCAAAGAAAATGTTAAAGATCCTTCATCTGGAGGAAGGGAAACTAAGTGTCTGAACATAAGATAAAAAAGCTGATTATTATGTCTGATAAATTGCGGATAATAATCCAAACAATAAAATTCTATAAAAAGCCGGTTCTGTATCAGTTTCTTATAATTGTACTTCTGTGTGCAGTAATAACCGGTTCGTTGCTGACAGGCAGATCAGTTAAGGAGAGTCTTAAAAAATCATCCTCGGAGCGCCTGGGAAACACAGGCATCGTAATTAGTTCAGGAATCAGATACTTTGATTCTGATCTTGTTCAAAGAATGAGAGATAGCTCCGGGATAATATGCACCGGAATACTTGAAATGAACGGTTATTGTCAGAGTCTCAACTCCCAAAAAGGGGCATTCAACACACATATTTACTGTGTCAATAAGAATTTTTTTATTTTTCACGGTCATGATTAATGGCTATAAGACCTGGAGAAATTGCTGTTAATAAACAACTTGCAGATTACCTTGGAATAAAACCCGGTGATGACCTGATTATACGATTCAAAGAGATAAGCGACATTCCTTCAGATGCACCATTTGCACCTGCCAAAGATGCCGGAAAGTCAATTGTAATGAAATTAGGAAGTATTCTTGACCCAACTCAAACCGGAAACTTCTCCTTGTCAATCAGTCAGATAACACCTATGAATATCTTCATTAATTTGTCAGACATAGAAGATGACGAAGGCAGCCATCTTAAACTTAACAGGTTACTTATTAAAAGAGACAATAGAAGTTCATTAAAAGTAATATCTGATGCTTTAAAATATTGTCTCAAACTGTCCGACATTGGTCTCAGATTAAGGATAGTTAAAAAGACAGGAGAATATGAACTTATTTCTGACAGGGTTTTTATAGATGAATCAGTTTTAAAAGAGATTAGTATCATGTTACCTGCCTCTTCTCCTGTTTTAACCTACCTTGGTAACAGGTTTGTTGCCGGAACCATGTCTACTCCCTATTCATTTGTATCTGCATTACCTTCATCACTGTATCCGGATATTGCTTCAGGCAATGGAATGATTATAAACAGATGGATGGCCCAGGATCTTTCTGTCAGAAAAGGAGATTCAATTCACATGTTCTGGTATACACCTGATTCTTTGAATAAACTTATTGAAAAAAACAGCGATTTTATTATTAAGAGGATTGTTGATATGCAGGGCATCTGGTCAGATTCTCTTCTTATGCCAGATTTTCCGGGAATATCAGGAAAAGAATCATGTTCTGACTGGGATGCCGGCGTTCCAATCAAACTGCATGAAATTCGCGCTAAAGATGAGGATTACTGGAATAGATACAGAGGTACACCCAAAGCCTTCATAAGTTATGAAAAGGGCAAGGAGTTGTGGGGAAATAATTTTGGCCCGGCGACTGCGATCCGTTATCCTGCAAGTATAACTGAAAAGGTGATAAATGATAAACTTGAAGGATCTCTCGATCCGTATAAGTTGGGGTTCGTCTTAAGTGATCTTTCAGGTGAATCTGTTAAAGCTGCAAATAAAAGTGTCGATTTCGGTACTTTATTCCTGAGCCTGGGTTTCTTCCTCATTCTGGCTTCTTTGGTACTATTATCGTTTGCGATCTCTTCATATTTTGATTCCAAACAAAAGCATATTAATACATTATATGCACTTGGATTTAAAAACAGGTGGATTGCGCAATTATTATTTCTGGAAACTGGCTTAACAGGTTTAGCCGGATGCTTAATTGGAGCATTTGCCGGTTATCTGGTTAATATTATAATAACCAGGGCTCTGAATACCGTTTGGAACGGAGCTGTACAAACCAATACTCTTGATGCTTACTTTAATCTTGTACCGGTAATTTCAGGATTTTTATTGACATTCCTGACTATCATGGTTCTTATGCTGATAAAGGTCAGACATTACCTTAATAGTCTGAATAAAATGGACAAAGTGATTTACCATAATCCTTCCATCCTAAAGAATCTGTTCTTATTAATTACATCAGCTCTTGTGACAATTTCATTATTTGTACTTTCTGTGTCATTAAGTGACCACAAGGTTGTGTTCTCATTTGCCACCGGTACGATACTATTTCTGACATTGGTGCTATTATGGAGGCAGTACTATATCAGCCGATTAATTGGTAATTCAGAAAGAATTAAAAACAGAAAACATTTATCTCATCTCTACTACTCTTTTAATCCTTCCGGTGCTGTAACCCCAATTCTTTTTATTGCTGCAGGAATTTTTACTGTTTTTATCACCGGTGCGAACAGAATGACTTTTAATGAAAAACTGGTTAATCGTTCAGGTGGTACAGGTGGCTATTTGCTGTGGTGTGAAACCACAATACCTGTAAAAGAGAATTTGAATACAGTATCGGGTAGAAAAACAACAGGCCTTGACAATGATCAGCTCCCGGAGATCCACTTTGTACAGATAAGAAGATCACAGGGAAATGACGCAAGTTGTCTTAATCTTAATCACATTACAATCCCTCCTCTGCTGGGAGTTGATCCAGATGATTTTATTGCCAGGAAGTCATTCTCATTTTCCAGAGCACTTCATTCTAAAAATATTGAGAGTCCATGGCAGTATCTAAATCTTCCTTCAGAAGACAATACAATTTATGGAATTGCTGATCAGACTGTTCTTGAATGGGGACTCAAACTAAAACCGGGTGATACCTTAATCGTAAGAGCAGAAAGTGGACAACGTCTGAACATTATCATTGCCGCAGGATTACAATCATCTGTTTTTCAAGGTAATGTACTGATCGGGAAAAAATATTTTGCAAAGTATTATCCTTCTGTTTCAGGAAGTCAGCTATTACTTGCTGAGGGTAACAGAGCATTAATTGATTTATATAAAAATACTTTGAACGATAGATTGGGGAATTATGGTATTATCATTGAAAAAACATCTGATCGTCTTGCAACATTTTACAGGGTTACAAATACATATCTCTCGGTATTCGGTGTTTTTGGAGCATTCGGAATGATAATCGGTATTGCCGGACTTGGTTTTGTACTTTTACGGAACTATAACCAGCGAAAATATGAATTTGCTCTGATGCTGGCCACGGGTTTTCATGTAAAAAGAATACGAAGAATGATTCTGTCAGAACAAATGATTATCCTTTTCGCAGGAGTTTCAACTGGCATTGTTTCTGCTCTTGTTGCGACCTCGTCGTCAATTAAAAACAGGCCGGACATGCCATGGGTATTTTTAATCCTGATAATTTTTGTAATAATAATCACAGGCTTATTTGCCATGTTGCTGTCTGTGAGATCAGTAACAAGGGATTCACTAATTACAAGTCTGAAAAATGAATAGAAGAAGGTTATTTTTTACCGACAGCAATAAGGTATTTCTGAGTCCTGAAGAAAATCATATTGTCGGTAATGGCAGGAGCCGTTAAGCATACATCATTCATAGGTATTTCAGCCAGTTGTTTGAATGAAATCCCATCTTTGATTATGTATACAGTTCCCTGTTCGTCAACAATATATAGTTTCCCATCAGAAGCAACAGGAGAAGCGATAAAGCTTTGGGAATTGCCTAATTTTGCATTATAGAGCACTTTCCCTGTACCCGCATCATAGCAAACAACTGTTCCGTTCCAGTTAACGTTATAAAGATGATCGTTATAAAGTAGCAATGTATGAATATAGGATCCTCCCCTGGGTATACTCCATTTGATAAATTCACCTGGATCACCGGCAGCATTAGCCGTAATATCACCGTTTGCACTGGATTTTATTGCATATATGGGTGAAGAAGGTCCATGTGCACTGTTGAAATATATAAGGTCCTTACCAATAACAGGGGTTGGAATAGGAACATCACCTCCTCCTGACATCCTCCATATTTCTTTACCTGTTTCAAAATCATATCCTCCCCTGTGTTTATAACCGTTTACAGCTATACATATTTTATCGCCGTCTTTATAAATATTTGGCGTGCACCATCCCGGATATTCGTCTCGTTTGGTTTTCCATAATTCCCTGCCCGTCTTCAAATCATAGGCAGCTAAAAATGAATTTTCCAGAACATCACATTGAATTATAAGTACACCGTTATATATTATTGGTGAGCTCGCAAACTCCCATTCGGCTGCAACATAATCGTATGCAACAGATTTCAGTACCCCAAAATTTTTCTTCCAGATAAGCTTTCCTTGATAATCATAACAGTACAAACCTTCAGATCCGAAAAATGCAACAGCATATTTGCCATCAGTTGCAACAGAAGTATTGGCATGAGTCGACTTAGGATGACGCCTGATTTTGGGTATACCTGTGTATGCCGTTCTTTCCCAGATAGTTTTTCCGGAATTTTTATCAATACAAAAAACTTTCCAGTCATGAACTGAGCTGTCTGCTACCGGCATACCGTCTCCATAAATACCGGTTTTAATTCCCTGGTTATCTGATTTACTTATTGCCGTTGTGATGAATAACTTATCTCCCCAGATAACAGGACTTGACAGGCCCAATCCCGGAATCTCGGTTTTCCATTTCACATTAATCATTTTATTAAAGTCAAATGATTCCGGAAGGTTTGCATTGTCGAGAACTCCTGAGGCCATGTATCCTCTGAATCCTGGCCATTGACGTTCTGGTTTTATTTGCGAATTGACAGCCGGAGAATAGATTCCGGAAAAAATAAAGGATATAAATAACAGTTGATTTAATTTCATACTATAAAAATAAGATTTGATTTGTAATATTGTCTGTAATAGTTCAGAATATAATGGTTTCTATTCTGGCTTTAAGAATTACATGAGGCAAATATATTTATATTTTTATACTTTTGTTGGCCAATTTATGAGAGGATGAACAAAAAGAAAAATCGTATTTTAATAGTTGCAGGTGGAATTATATGTCTGGCAATATTTATCCTGGTCATGAAATTTGTAATTGACCTGCCATATAGATCAAAACTACCTGATGTACCTGATTTGCAGGGCAGTCCTGCCCCTCTTACAGAACAAATTTCAAACGCTTCACTAAAAGCTCATAGAAATCCTTCTGCAGATAATATGGGGAAACTTGGGATGATTTACCATTCAAGTGCCTATTACGATGAGGCTGCACAGTGTTATAAACTTGCAAGTAAGAGAAATAAATCAGAATGGATATGGAGCTACTATCTTGGCTATTTAAATCAGGAGATGGGCGAATCAAATAAATCTATAGAAAATTTCAGGGATGTAATTAAAGTAAATCCTGCTAATTATAATGCCTGGTATTACGTCGGCGAAGGTTATCGAAACCTTGGAGAAAACTATAAAGCAGAAGTCGCCTATCAAAAAGTTGCAAATCTCCAGGAAAAAAGTAGTCCCGAAAAAGCAACAACCAGGAATGATTATTTTCCGTTGCGGGCTTATGCAATGTTTCAATTATCAAGAATTTATATTAACTCTGACAGGGTTGACCTGGCTGAGCTGACTCTGAAACAGATTTTGCAGTTTCACAGGTCATTCGGGCCGGCCTACAGGTTTCTGGCGAGTGCTTACAGACTTAAGGGTGATTCGGTACAAAGTAAATATAACATTGTGCGTGCGAACGATCTGGTGGATTTTACTCCTCCTGTAGATACTATTATTGACAAACTGGCATTAATATCAAAATCTGAGCTATACCTGTTGAAACAAATTGATTTTGCAGAAAAGGGTTTTTATCCTGATTGGGGACTTGCTATAACAAAAAATGGATTAAAACAATTACCTGAAAATAAATACCTGATTTCCAAAGCTATTAAACTCTTTCTCAGGCTGGACCTTGGAAAACAGTCGCTCCCTTATCTTGATAAACATATAGATTTGTATAAGGACGACTTTAATGAAATAAAAGATATTGCAGATCTCTTATATGAAAAGGGATTTAATACACAAGCGCTGAAGTATTATAATCAGGCGGCAAAATTAAAACCTGAAAATATTGAAATACAATCAAGTATTGTATTATGTCTTTGGAATGGAGGGATGAAACAAATTGCATTTCATCAGGTCTTCGATTTTCTTGAAAAGCATAATGAAGACATTGATGCACTTACGTCCGGTGTTTCTTTTTTTATTAAAGTTGGTGACAGAAAAAACGCTATCACATATCTTAACAAGCTAAAGCATCTTTCTCCTGACAACCCGAAAGCAAAGAAATTTTCTGGTATGATAGCTGAAAATGACAGGAAGGTTCCGGAAGCAATAGCACAGTATGAATCATCCTTTATTAGTGATCCTTCTGACCTGTCAACAATACGTTATCTTGGCAATATACTCATACGAAATAAAATGTGGGAAAAGGCAATCAAACATTACAAGAGAGCTTTAGAATATTATCCAAATGAACCTGAAATTCTTGAAAGACTTGGAACATTACTTGTATCATGTCCTGATAGTAAAATGCGGGATTACAAAACTGGCAGGGAATATTCAGAGAGAGCTTTTATTCATAAAAGTTGCCCTGCTGAAGTTTTAATATCAGCAGCTAAAAGTCTCGCGGAGGCTTATTTTGCTCTAGGCGATAATCGAAATGCCTATACCTTCATGAATATAACTATTAGTCTGGCTAAGAATCAAAATTCATCAAAGGATTACATTACAAATCTTGAAGAAAAACTAAAACTATATAGTTCCTCGAACTGATTTTAGTTTTTCCTGGCTGCAAGCTTCCCATTATTCAGCCACAAAGTAATTCTGCCCATCCGGTCGTAAGGGGGATAAGCATGCATGTCTCCGGTAACAAAGTCCATTAATCCGTCATTATTGAAATCAGCTGACTCAAGTGTTAATATGTGTGTAGGGGAATTGGCTATATTATGAAGGGTAAAATTCATTTTTCCATCGTTCTCCAGCCATATGAAACTCTGAGATTCAGGCTTGTCCCATAAATTGAATGCACTTACACAAAATATGTCCAGATCACCGTCATTATCTATGTCCACGGGCCGCGCATTATAGGCTCCGATAAAATTACAGATCCTATGGTATTCAAAATTCATGTTTCCCTTATTTTCAAGCCATTGAACTCCATGCCATGGCCTTCCCTGAGGAGGTATATAGTCAAAAGCATCGCCATTAGTGTAGAGAATATCATCTTTCCCATCCTTATTCAGATCGCATATATAGATGCTGCTGGAACCAAAGTCTTCATTGCTTGAACCATAAAGCAGCTTTGGTGTAAAATTTCCTTTCCCGTCGTTTATGAAACAATAAATTTCTTCCCATTCCTGGCTGACAAGCGAGATAATATCAAGATCTCCATCTTTGTCTATATCATCTAAAATAACATTAATCGGACCGGAGAGATTCTGCAATATATGACTTTTGAATTTCCAGTTTCCAAGATTCTCCATCCACCTGGTTTCGCCGTCATCATAACCAAACTGTGCAACAGCCAGGTCCAGATCTCCATCACCATCCAGGTCGCCCGCCCTGACATCTGAGACACGGGCTATCTTATCGATAACCACATGTTTTATGAAGTGATTTGTTCCATCATTTTGAAGTATAACCACCGAGCCTATTTTATCGTTACTGGGAAACAATAAACCAAGCACAGCTACGATAATATCATTATGACCATCCTTATCAAAATCGATAACCTGAACATGGGCCGGCGCGTTCAATCCATCTGCCAATACTGTTTCAGTATAAACACCGGCAGGAAACTGCCGGATCCAGTTAACTGAGTTGCTCTTGCAATCGCAGACGATTATATCCATTAGTCCGTCGCCATCAAGATCTACTGCCTCTATATTTGAAATCATGGGCGCTTCTGTAAATTTCTGGCCTACAGGTATGGGATTTAGAAAATCTATTTTTGGTCCTAACGTATTATTTTTAAATTCTTCCGAAGTGACATTCTTTGAACCTGTCTTATTTACGATCCGTTTAATGACCGTGTTTTTGCTGATCCCTTTTTGTTTAGCCTGGTAACTTATTAATAGATAAGGGATACCAATTATCAGTAATAAAACGACAACTAAAAGTATCAGGGTTTTCAGACCTTTTTTTTTATTTGCAGGTGAACGTTTATCTTTTGGCATAAGATGTTTTTTAATGATAACGTGAATAAAGAATTAACAGCAAAAATAATCTAAATGTGCTTTATGGCAGCATTGCATTAAAATAAATTAATTATCATTGAAGCAATATTGAATGCTATCTTTTGGAGTTGTGAAATTCATGATATATTGTGATCTTTTCCTTAGATGAAATATAAAGGCAGGCATTTTCTTAATCTCTTAATAATCTTAGGTTTTGGCATGGTTCCTGCTATCATATGCCAGTTTTTTGCAGAAAAACCAACCAGCAGGTATATCCATATCAGGAGTTTCAGGTATGGAAAGGATCCGTATGTAATAAGATGCAACAGAGGAGATACTCTTCATCTGACATTTTCAACTGACGATACCGGACATTCATTCTTTCTTCAGGAGTTTGACATCGACGTTAAGATCAGTCCTTCACGTGATGAGGTAACTGTCTTTAAAACAAGTGATCCGACAATCAAACCTGTTATTGAAAAGGAAGTCGTACTGATTGTAAAACATAAGGGAATTTATAACTACATAGTTTCAAAGAGTAACTATCGCTGCCATGTCTGGTGCGGACCAATGCATGCTTTTGAACAGGGTAAACTCATTATATTGCCAAATACACTGCTGGTATTCAGTCTTGGAAGTCTTCTTGGAATAATATTAATATGGTTAGTCAGGATTTTCAAAAATGTCAAACCTGACAATTCTGGTGAAAGTGAAAAGGCAGGTTATAAAGATCTTCTTAAAGAATCGGGTTTTTCCCGGGGAATAATAGAATCAAGATATGTCCAGGCTGCTCTTATCATTATAACAATGGTAATGATTTATATTGTCATTCTGACCTCTGTTTTTGGCACCAAAGTATCCGGAAGAAACCTGGGTGTCCTTTTAATGTGGGCAGTCTGGCTATTTGCTCTCATCGCAATCATTACTCCGTTTTTTGGAAGATTCTGGTGTACTATCTGTCCTCTGCCTTTTTTTGGTGATCTTATCCAGAGAAAATCTTTTTTTAATCCTCTTAATGGCAAAACAAAGAAATATAACAATAAATTTTCAGGTCTTTTTCTAAGGTGGCCGGAATGGTTAAAAAATGACTGGTTAAGATTATTTGTCTTTTTATTGCTTGCAACTTTTTCAACCACACTTGTCGCAACTCCATTTGTATCAGGAATAACAGTAATTATGCTCATGCTTGTTCCAACATTGATGTCGGGGATTTGGGAGTTGAGGGCATTTTGTCGTTATGTATGTCCGGTAAGCGTTTTTGTAGGACCGTTTTCAAGGATGAGTACATTAGCCCTGAGAAATAAGTCCCAGGACGTTTGCGATCGTTGCAAACCCCACTATTGCGAGAACGGAAATACAAAAGGGTGGGCATGTCCATATGGTCTGAATGTTGGCGAAATTAAGGAAAATTCAGATTGTGGGCTTTGTCTCGAATGCATGCGAAGCTGCACATATAATAATGTATCATTGTATAAAAGACCTTTTGCATCTGAAAAAGGAACACGCACTATGAGTGAAGCTTGGATGACAATGGCAACATTTACAATTTCCATCATATATAGTATATTGTACCTGGGACCCTGGCCTGTTGTTCGTGACTATGTGAATATCCTGGATAAGCATAACTGGAATTTATTTGGAATTTATTCTCTGGTAATGTGGACATTGGTGCTTATCATAGTTCCAGGTATAATTTATTTTATATCTTTTCTGAGCAAAAAAATGGCAAAATTTGAAAGAAATACTAGCGAGGTGTTTCTTATGAACGCCGGATCTCTTTTACCTTTTGCCCTGATGAACTGGATAGCATTTGTAATACCAATGCTATTTGTAAATGTGACTTTTATAAAACAGTCATTATCCGATCCATTTGGCTGGGGATGGGATTTCTTCGGAACTGCAAATACCCCTTGGCATCAGTTTTTGCCCCAGTTTATTCCATGGTTTCAGGCAGCGGCTGTATTGACAGGATTATATCTAAGTTTAAGAAATGTCAGAAAATCAAGAATAGTTACCAATCTGAATCCGATGCAGATATTAAAGATTTGCCTGCCTGTCTCTCTCTTTCTCATAATTGTAGCAGCAGCCATGTTGTTTTTCTTTACCAACTAGTGATCTCCTGAATATAAAATACACAAAACACATCTGTTGAAAAATAAAATAATATTTTTCTGACCATTTGAACAAGTTAGTCAGAGAGATTGTTATATTTGCATCTTTTTAAAAAAATGAATACTGCAAAATCAGGTTCTGAGAAAGCCAATAAGGTAGAGCTGATAATCGAAGCCTCACAAAAACGTTTCGGATTATTTGGAATTGAGAAGACCTCAATGCGTGAAATTGCCAATGATCTTAAATTATCAAAAGCATCATTGTATTACTATTTTCCTGATAAAGAGAGCCTCTATAAAGCTGTAGTTGAAAAGGAACAGATAGAGTTCATTTCAAAGATTTCAGAGAGAATTTTCAGCATTCAGGAACCTGAACAATTACTTCTGGAATATGCAAACGCGCGTCTCTCATATTTTCGTACATTATTGAATTTAAGCAGATTGAGGCTCGAAGATTATTCAGAACTAAAACCAGGTTTCAGAGAAACAATTCAGGATTTTAAAGAAAAAGAAAAAGAAATTTTGAAAAGGATTTTTGAAAAAGGTATCAGCAGCGGAATATTCTTTATTAACGATACAGATCAGACAGCTTCCCTTTTTCTTGACCTGTTGAAAGGTCTTAGGACCACATTAGTCAACGAAAAGAAAACACTGTTCATCGAGCAGGAAGAATACGATCTTCTTCTTCAGAAGACAATTGCTTTTACAAACATTTTCATTAAGAGTTTGAAATATAATTGATTTAAAACATTGATAATTAACGATATAATTTAATTCAGAACATTTTTATGAAAGAAGAATCAAAGAACAGGCGTCTCAGGGTTTATATACCGCTTACAATTGTTATTATTATCGTACTGGCAGGTGCCTGGTACTGGTATAGGGATTATTCCATGTATATTACTACCGATGATGCACATGTTGATGCTGATAATGTCAGTGTCGGAGCTAAGATAATGGGAAGAATATCTTCTGTTTATGCCAATGAAGGAGACCTTGTAAAACAGGGTATGCTCCTGTCAGATCTAGACAGTACTGATCTTGTAGCCCAGAGAAACCAGACTCTGGCACTGAAGACTCAGGCTCAGGCTAATCTGGCCCAATCGGAAGCTAAATTTACTTCCGATCAGATGGGAATAAAAGTGCTGGAAATAAACCTTGAGAGGGCAAAAGAAGATATGACCAGGGCAAAAAATCAGTCAGAGGGCGGTGTTATTACTCCGGAACAATACGACCATATTAAGAACGCATTTGAAACAGCTTCAGCTCAGCTGGATGCTGCCAGGGCGCAACTTCTGGTCTCAAAATCTATGATTTCAAGTGCATCGGCATCTGTTGAGACGGCCAATTCCCAGATCAAAGTACTTGATGCCCAGCTCAAGAATACCAGGCTTTATGCTCCGGCAGACGGTGTCATAGCAAAACGATGGTTACTTCCCGGTGATGTCGTTCAGCCAAGTCAGTCGGTCTTTACTATTACAATGAGCAGTAAGCTTTGGATAGTAGCTTATCTTGAAGAAACAAAAATTTCGGATGTTCATACTGGTCAGACTGTAAAGTTCACAATAGATGCTTTTCCTTATGTAAAATTCACCGGCAAAGTTTTCCTGGTAGGTTCAAGCACTGCATCAGTTTTTTCGCTTATTCCGGCAAATAATGCTTCAGGCAACTTCACAAAGGTTACTCAGCGTATTCCGATACGTATTTCAATAGATGGTGCAAACAATAATAAAGAGATTTCCTCATTTAATATTTTATCGGGGATGTCTGTTGTTGTAAAGATTTTAAAATAATAAGATGGAAAGACGAAGAACGCCATCTCACCGTATCAGGTACTTTCTCAGGAACAGTGATTCAGCCTTTCATCCTAAACATCAGTCATACAAATGGTTCTTGCTGGCGAATGTTATGCTGGGAACTTTTATGGCAGTGCTTGATGCCACAATTGTAAATGTAGGGTTACCTAAAATTATGGCATCATTTGGTGTCGGACTCGACAAAATTGAATGGGTTGTAACTGCGTACATGCTTGCTATGGCTGTTGCGCTTCCAACTTCAGGATGGCTGGCAGACAAATTCGGTTATAAACGGTTGTATTTCATCGGATTATTTCTTTTTACATTAGGATCGATGTTATGCGGCAGGTCTTCGGATGAGAACATGCTGATCGCCTCAAGGGTTATTCAGGGTCTGGGAGCCGGGACAATTCAACCGCTTGGAATGGCAATAATTACAAGGGAATTTCCACCTAACCAACGAGGTATAGCGCTTGGTTTCTGGGGTATTTCTGCTGCTGCATCAGTCTCGTTCGGACCTCTGATCGGAGGTTTTCTAATTGACCGTTTCAGCTGGCCTCTGATCTTTGACGTGAATATACCGGTCGGAATCTTAGCAATGTTATTCACTATAATAATTCAGAGCGAATATATAAACAGGAAAGCAAGACAATTTGATATTGTAGGTTTTATTTCAGTTACTATTTTTCTTCCTCTGACACTCTATATACTTTCACAGGGGAATGCAGCTACAAATTCAGCAGGATGGCATGCACCTTTTATACTGGCTTATGGTGCAATTGCTTTAATTGCATTTGCGGTTTTTATAACCGCAGAATTAACTGTTAAAGAGCCGCTCCTGGATCTGAGTCTTTTAAAAAACCATAATTTTGGAATCGCCAATATTATCCTGGTAATATTTAGTCTGGGAATGTTCGGAAGCACATTTTTATTGCCAATCTATCTGCAGAATTCTTTGGGCTATACGGCACTGCAAGCCGGTTCGGTTTTTCTTCCGGTAGGTATTATACAGGGTATAATTGCTCCTATCTCGGGAAGGATTTCGGATAAACTAAATCCTAAAATTCCCCTTTTTATAGGTGTTGTTTTGTTTGCTTTTAGCTTCTACCTCAATTCCAATCTTTCATGGCTGACTGAACTTCATTTTATTATGTTGTCATTATATCTCCGGGGATTGGCTATGGGTCTTATGTTCACCGCGTTGACTACAGTTTCCCTGTCTGAAATACCACGTGAAAAGATGGCACAGGCATCTGCCATTACCAATTCTATCCGGCAACTTGGTGGCAGTCTTGGAGTTGCTCTGCTCGCCACATTTCTAACATCAAGAGTTAATTTTCATGCCCAGTCATTTGGAGGTGCTGTCAGACAGGGCTCCGAAATTTATCAACAGACAACAACAAAAATACGATATTATCTTCAAAATGAAGCCGGCAGCTCACCTTCAAATGCTGCAAGGCAAAGTCAGGCTTTACTTCTTTCAAATCTTAACAAACAGTCTTATATACAAGGTATTGATGATGATTTCCTCCTTGCGGGTTTCATTACCCTGATGGGAGGCATCCCGATAATTTTTCTACATACAAAAAAATTAAAAAACAAAAATCTTCCGGCAAATGAATAATCATATAAATAAAAAGTCAATTTTACCCATTTTGGTGTCGATTATATTTCTTAACGGGATTATTTATGGTCAGAGTACTATTGATAAACTAGAACCTCCGGCCGATTCCTTATCGCTTAAGAGCGTTATCCAACAGGTTATTTCTACTTATCCATCTGTTAAAATTGCAGAAGAAGCGATCAGGAATGCTGATTCAAGGATCGGGTTAGCAAAGACAGGTTATAATCCGGTAATAGATATGACAGCAAGTTTTGCCAATCTTGCTCCCGTAACAAAGCTTACTTTCCCGGGGCTTGGCACTTTTCAACTTTACCCTGCTAACAACTATTCTGCTTCAATTAATTATCAGCAGCTGGTTTATGATTTCGGAAGGACGCACCAGAATATTGAACTTGAAAATGCAAACAAGAATATCAGTGAGCAGACACTTGAGCAGGTTAAGCAGAAATTATCTGTTTATACAGTTAATAATTTTTATATGCTTCTTTTTCTACAGGCTGCAATTAAAATAAAAGATGTACAGCTGGCAACGCTAAATGAGCATCTTCAGTATGTTGAAAAGACAATGGCTACGGGGTCTGCCACAGAATACCAGGTTCTGACAACAAAGGTAAAAATATCTACAGTTGAGAGTCAGAAAGTTGACCTTGTTGCCGCTCTGACTACACAACAGGCAGCTCTTAATTCATTGCTTGGGAATAATCAGGCCAGTAATCCTGTTGTCAGGAATGAGCTCATTGTGGAGCCGCCTGTTATTGTTTCTGATTCGATCCTGTCATATGCATTTCATAACAGGGATGAAGTTCTTATAAATGAAAAGAGAGCTTCATTGGCCGAGCTGAGATTCGGAATGACAAAGTTGCAGAATAAACCATTATTAAGCTTTGAGGCATCAGGTGGAGCAAAAAACGGCTATATACCTGGTCTGGCCAAATTCACGCCAAATTATGTTGTAGGATTGGGACTAAGGGTTCCTCTCTTCGACGGGATGAAAAACAAATATAATCTTGCACAGGCTCAATCAGGAATATCTTCAATATCCTTTGAATCAGAACTTACAAAGCGTAATATATCAGATGAGGTTTATGAATCAGAGGCACTTATGTTTGCCGCGAAGAAGAAAGTCAGTCAGTCGGAGCTTCAGTTGAATCAAGCCTCAAAGGCCTATTCACTTGCTGAGACAAGTTTTAAGTCGGGGGTGATAACAAATCTTGATTTGCTGGATGCCAATACTTCGGTTTCGGAAAGCAGTTTAATGCTACTGAAAGCCAGAATAGATTATGTTACAAGCGTTTATAAGCTGAAGGCAGCCCTGGGACAAAGAATTTACTGATAAAAAAATCTTTTTCAGATTTTACATCTCGTAAGTCCAAGGTTCAGGGATGATTTTGAACCCGAAACGACCATTGCTGCTCCCAGCGCAGATCCATTGGCAATTTCAGAGGTATATACAAACTTCGAGGGATACGCTTTTGAGATCAGATTCTGGAAAAGTTCATTTTTTGAAAATCCTCCGGTTATGTAAATGTTCTCAATCTCATCTATTTCCGGAAGAACAAGGTTTACAGATTCTATAGTAAGATCGCCTAATTCATTCATTAACTGATGATAAGCCTCCTCAAATGAACTGAATTCATACATATCTATGAAATCTTTCAATTCACGGGAATATGGACCCGTTTGAAAGAACACATTTTTCCCGCTGAATTTGGATTTTAAATGAGTTGATAATTGATCATCGGCTTTGATTCTTTTATAAAAATCTTCCGGTTTCCTGAAATGATCACAAATTTGCTTTAAGGCAGTTTCGTGCAAATGTCCCATGAATAACCTTGAAGATTTTACCGGTTGCCTGTTTATACTCATATAACAAAGGCAATCTTTGTCGAGTTGATCGGCAGTTAACTTTTCAGAATTGAAGGGATTCATGTTAATGCACCAGGTTCCGGTAGAAATTAATAAAAAGTTACCTGCTTTGCTTGAGAAATACGGAGCTAGTGAGGATGAACTATCGTGAATACCTATACCGATTTTAATTTTTTTACCTTCAATTTCTATTTCATTAACTGTTTCAACAGGAATAGGTTCGGGCAGGTTTAATCCTTGAATTCTGATCCAGGGATGATAATTCATATTATCAAAATCCCAAAGAGCCGTATGACATCCGATTGAGGTGTGTTCGGAATATATCTTCCCGGTAATTATATATGATAAATATTGAGGAAAATGAAGGATATGTTTTATTTTGGCAAATACTTCAGGTTTGGCTGACCTGAGCCAGAGCGGCTGCAACCCGGAATTTAACATTCCCAGAGCCGGAGAAGCTGTTCTTCTGCAGAACTCATCTCTTCCTCCATGTCTCTTGTAGAGGCTCTCAGCGATTTTTTCATCCATTGGTTTAAGATAGTTATAAACCGGAGTCAGTCTTTTCCCGTTTTCATCAAGATAGACGAGCGTTGCACCATAAGTAGTAAAATTGACAGCCTTAAGTTCATATATATCAGAATTGACTAATTTGGTCATCGATTCCTTTATCCACTTTTCAATATGTTCAATATCATCACATTCAAATCCATCATCGTCGTGAACTTCAGCAAATTTTTCTTCAATTTCGGAGACTATCTTAAAGTCTTCATTAAAGAGAATTATCTTCTTGTTCGTTTTTCCAATGTCATAAATAGCTATAATTGTCTCTTTCATTTCTAAAATATTTTGCCCGAAAAGTGTCAGTAAGACTTACTTGTCGAGTAATTCTTCACTTTTGTATCTAATTAACCCCCTTCCCATCCTTCCCCCACAGGGGAAGGAGTAAATCATTTCCCCCTTGGGGGAAAATGAAAGGGGGTAATAAATGATTAAAAACAGTAATATATTGTATTGCTGAAAATGATTAATTATCTTTTTCGAAGCACCTCTTTTTCATACTTTACTATTTCTTCTATATAATCCTGTCCCACCGGTACTTTACTTTTAAGGCAATAATAATCATAAATGGCTCCGAACGGCATTGTTTTCAGTAGCTCAAGTAATGCGAGTCTTTCGAAGTTTTTCCCTTCTTCTTCGTACTTTACCAAAGTATTGAAAGGTTCAAGAAGAGCATACATAAAAGCCAGTTGCGCAGAACGTGTTCCTATTACGTAGGCACCAATACGGTTTAGACTTGCATCAAAAAAATCCAGACCAATATTTACCCTGTTCAAAGCTTTAGACCTGATTATCTCCTGCGTAATCAATAACAGTTCATCATTGAAGGTAAGCACATGATCGCTATCCCAACGAACCCCGCGTGTCAGGTGTAAGAGTATCTCATCAACAAAATTTAATATGGAAGAGATCTTATCTCCTGTCTGCTCAGTCGGATGAAAATGCCCGTTATCGAGAGTTATCAATGTATTGTTTTTTATAGCGTAGCCAAGATAGAAATCATGTGACCCCACTACCATTGACTCAGAACCGATACCAAACAACTTGCTTTCAACAGAATCTTTGAGATGTTTTTTGGGATATTTAACTGCGAAGATCTCATCGAGAGATTTTTTCAGTTGTTTTCGCAGGGCATTCCTGTCAACAGGTGAATCTTTCATTCCATCAGGTATCCAGATATTGTGAACGCATGGAGTCCCGAGTTGCTTTCCCATTTCAGCTCCGATTGCACGGCATCGTTTAGTATGCTCAACCCAGAATTTTCTGATCTTTTCATTCTTACTTGAAAGAGTAAAACCATCATCAGCTAAAGGATGAGAGAAACATGTACAGTTAAAATCAAGGCCAATATCTCTTTTTTTTGCCCAGTCGATCCAACCTTGAAAATGTTTTGGCTCAATCTGATCGCGATCAATAAGTTTGCCACCGAACTCACCATAAATGGCATGCAGATTTAATCTTTGTTTACCAGGAACCAGAGACATTACTTTATCAAGATCAGATCTCATCTGCTCAATGGTTTTTGCTTTCCCAGGAAAGTTCCCTGTAGCCTGAATACCACCACCGCCAAGAACAGATCCTGGTTTTTCAAAACCTCCGACATCATCTGTTTGCCAGCAATGTAAGCTGATAATTATATTGTCCATTTCAGAAATTACCTTGTCGGTATCAACTCCCAGTTCAGCATATTGTTCCTTTGCCAACAGGTATGATTTTTCGATGATTTCCCTTTTCATATGTAATATTGATTTAAATGTATTAATACCACTCTTCTTTATGATCTGATCCTTAACCTTAACCTTAACCTTAACCTTAACCTT
>Ga0182027_10006051_pt1 | contig 18236 bp, 13 predicted proteins | sample 712E1DmetaG_FD_121300 | JGI IMG/M metagenome (GOLD analysis project Ga0182027, IMG submission 121300) | Permafrost microbial communities from Stordalen Mire, Sweden - 712E1D metaG (Illumina Assembly) | ecosystem: Environmental > Terrestrial > Soil > Wetlands > Permafrost | place: Sweden... | reverse complement strand
TGGGTTAAGCAAAAATGTCAAATTCCTCGGTATGCGGCTGGACATTCCTGAATTGCTCCAAATCATGGATTGCTATGTCTTGCCCTCACTGTGGGAAGGTATGCCAATGGTGCTGCTTGAGGCAATGGCTTCAAAATGCCCGGTTGTTGCGACAAATGTTGGCGGAATTTCCTCGGTAATAAAATCTGGCGAAACCGGGCTCCTTGTGGATCCGGAAAAGCCTAAAGCTATCAGCGAAGCTGTTATCAGAATGCTCGAGGATAATCACCTTAGGGGTAAAATGATGCATGGCGCATTTACTCTTTTTACGGAAAACCTTGAGGCAAGCGTCATGACAAAACATTATGAAGAATTGTTTGGCAATACCAGATGATTCTCTTCCTTTCTCTAATTCCTTAGAAAGCCAGAACCCATGTCCGTGGAACAATTCGAACTCTCAGAGGCTGAACCTCTGCCGACGCCAAGTAACGCGTGGTTTGTCTTAACCATAACCTTCCTGTTCATCGATTATGTAAGGCCACAGGACACTATTAAGTTGCTTGATTATTTGCGTATTGGAATGATTACCATGGTTGTCCTCATTTTCTTCTTATTAACAAATTCCCGTTTAATTAATTGGAAGATTCCTCAACTTCGTCTGATACGTCTTTTTGTAATACTTTTGACCCTTGAGATTCCCTTTGCGGTGAATCATCATTATGCATTTAATGCTGCTGTAACCCTTTTCATGATGTTGCCCTTTATATTATCATTTATCTGTTGCATTGATTCTTTTAGGAGGTTAAAAGCGATGCTGCTTTCCGCGGTCCTTTTTATGGCCTATCAGGCACAATTTGCCATACGACATCATGGTTGCGGAACCGGCTCCCAATTTCTAGATGAAAATGATTTTTCCTTATATATCAATACATGGCTTCCTATTTGTTTCGCCCTTCTCCTTTCGCAAAAGATCCTTTGGCAAAAATTTCTATTTGGGGCAATTGCGGTTCTTGGAATTGCTGCAAATGTAATTGGAAAATCCCGTGGTGGTTTTACAGGCCTTATTGTAATGCTTTTTATCTTCTGGTTGTTTAATCCGAAAAAGATGGTTTCTCTATTAATAATATCACTTGTAGGAATTTCGCTCTATTTCTTTGCAGGAGAAAAATACTGGAGTAGAATAGCAACAGCATCGGACACGCAACATGGAACCGCAAAAGAAAGAATAGAATCCTGGAAAGCAGGATGGCAAATGTTTTTGCATAATCCTCTGGGAGTTGGCGGAAACAATTTTCAAGTTAGATTCACTGATTACCAATCGGACTATTTTCACCGTGGTATGTGGGGAAGGGTAGCACATTCACTTTGGTTTACACTTCTTTCAGAGACGGGAATTGTCGGCACATTTATTTACCTTTTCCTCCTTTTTATCAATTTTCGCGACATTTTTCGATTAAGGAATGCATCACAATTTTTCCAAGGGGAAAACAGCGCTTTTATTAAACATCTTTCCGTGGCTCTATTAGCATCTCTTGCTGGCTTCTTCGTTTCAGCAAGCTTTATCTCTGTGCTCTATTATCCGCATTATTGGTATATTTGCGGGATTATAGCCATCTCCACAATTTTGGTCAATAAGTCTATTTTGCCTTTTTCAGATGAGAATCCTTTGAACGTAGCTTGATTTGTCTATTTAGGAGCAATCTATTCTTGAATTTGTGGTTATTATAGAATTGCATTTCAATATCTGTTCACAGTTGAATATAGCAATAAGCTATTTCACAAGTTTAGGTATTAGTTTCACTATTGGAATATCTTGTTCAATATGCATGGGTCAATTGGTTTAACAGGAAATAGTAAGTGACTCTTAAGCTTTTCTTAAAGAATATTAGGAGCGTTGTGCAACTTTTTACTATCTGCGAAATTCCTCTGCGATACTTGTTCACTGTTGATTTTCCTCATCCTATTGGCATTGTAATAGCCAGCGGAGTTGTTATTGGCAAGAAAGTAACTATTTATCAAAATGTGACCATTGGTCGAAAGACTGTCGGGGATGAATCATCTTATCCTGTAGTTTGCGACAATGTCATTGTTTATGCGGGCGCGGTTTTAATTGGCAATATAACAATTGGCGCAAGAAGCATAATTGGCGCAAATGCAATTGTGTCCAAGTCCGTCCCTCCAGATTCAGTCGTTGTAGGTTACAACAGTTTTATTGCAATGTAGTGGATTTCTTAAACTTGGGAACTAGAATGTCGGTCGAAAAAGCAGCATTTAAAGGAGCAAGCTGGCTTGGTATTTTCAAATTATGTTCGCAATTGTTTTCGTGGTCAATTACTGTCGTTGTTGCAAGAATTCTATCTCCTAAGGACTATGGCATCATGGAAATGGCAACCGTAATTACCGGGTATGCGGCGATGTTCAGCGAACTTGGATTAGGATCTGCCATAATACAACGCAAAAGCATTGACGAAAAGGATCTATCTTCTCTATTCTGGTTAATTGTTTTGATATCAATAGTGCTGGCATTCTTCGCAATATTTGCAGCCTACCCAACCAGCTGGATTTTTAAGGAACCAAGAGTTATCCCAATTACTCAGGCTGTTTCAATACTATTTATTATCACAGGGCTCTTAATTGTTCCTAATAGTTTATTACAAAAGGGATTGAAATTCAAGCAGATTGGCTTTTTTGAAATGACCGGTGTGTTCATTTCTTCCATATCCATGCTACTTATTGCCAAAGCCGGCGGTGGCGTTTGGACTCTTATTTGTGGTCATATCATAAGAGAATTCGTCAAATTGTGTTTTGCTTCCTACTACTGCAAGTGGTTTCCACGCTTGCACTTTGACTTCAAATCATCGATTTCCTACCTTAAATTTGGAATAACAATCGCAGTTGGTGGATCTTTCTACTACATATACAATAAATGCGACAGATTTTTTGCCGGAAAGAATTGGAATGCGGGCTCACTTGGGCTCTATTCTTTTGCTTTGGAATTGGCAAGTATGCCTACTAACAAGATAGTAACCATTATAAATCAAGTGTCTTATGCTGGATTTGCCAAATTGCAGGACCAGGAAAAGGAATTCAATGCATTCTTCCTTAACATTATAAAGTCGATTAGCATTTTAGTCTTTCCATTATATATTGGGCTTTTTTTAGTTGGTGAAGATGTTATAAGGCTTTTCTTAAACGAAAAATGGTTCGGGATGATTTTTCTTTTTAAGGGGCTATGCCTTGTACAAATCTTTACATCGCTAATTGCCGTCAATAATTATGCTCTAAACGCCAAAGGAAGGCCTCAAAGAACACTATTGTTTAACCTTTCCATGACAATTTGCTTAGTTCCCTCGTTCTATTTTGCAACAAAATATGGGTTTAAGACAATCTTAATACCTTGGTTTACTATCTATTTTGTTCTGGCAATCTTACAAGTACTTCATACTTTAAGCAAGCTTAAGATTAGTATTGCGTCCTATTTGACTGTATTAAGGCCATCTGTAATTGCTGTAGTAGTTATGGGTATTGCTGTATTACTTGCTGAATTAATTCCATTTAGTTTGTCACATTATGCCAATATGAAATTCATTGCTTTGTCCACAAAGATTCTTATTGGCGGTTTTGTTTATATTGGAATTATTGCATTAATTGACAAAACATCCCTTCTTAAGGTCAAAAAGATGATATTCAACAAATAATATTTTGAGGCATTTTGTGAAAGCAGTTGTACTTTTTCTTAGTACAGGTAAAAGAGTTCCCGAGCCAGGTTACCAATATTATGAGAAATTCACTTTTCTTGGCAGCAAATTGGAGGGATTTTCAATAGGTAGTACAGACAATAGAAAATATCTTGTTCCTATATCAACCGGGAAAATCGTTCATTACTTTTTTGCATTCAGCAAAGGAAACATTTTCAAGTTCAAGATTATTTCAAATGCCATAAATACTTTTCGTATGCTTGTTAAAGCAATGGAATTGCTATGGAAATTTAGATTTATCAATATAATAATAGCGCGTTCCCCCTTCCAAACCGCGGTCATCGCTATTATTCTGGCAACAATTTTTAAACGTAAATCGCTTTTAGAAATTAACGGCAATTTCGATTCCGCTTTCCGTTTCGAACGACCATCCGGTCCTACTCAGGTTGAATTGTTCAAAGAAATGATTGGAAGATATTTAATTAGATTTTCCTTAAAGAGAGTCTCTGCAATCAAGTTGCTTTACCCGACGCAAATTGACTGTTATAATGTCAGCATTTCACCGGATACTATTATTAAGTCATTTCATGATTATGTTCCAATTTCAAAAATGGTGCATCTCCAATCTGGAGATAGTAAATACATTTTGACCCTAGGATATCCATGGTATTTGAAGGGCGTTGATACTCTGATTAATGCATTTATTAAATTATCGCCCTTATTTCCGGATTATAGGTTGAAAGTACACGGCTGGTGCCCGAGCGGAAGGGAATATTTTGAAGGGCTTGCCAATAATCATCCTGCAATAGAGTTAAACCAGCCGGTTGAACATCCTGAGGCGATATCTCTGATTCTAAATTGCTCTCTTTTCGTTCTGGCCTCTAGGACAGAAGCAATGGGTAGAGTTTTGTTGGAGGCAATGGCCTGCCGGAAGCCGATTATAGCTTCCCGGGTTGGGGGCATTCCCTCCGTTGTGAAACATGATTTTAATGGATTGCTTTTTAGCGCAGGAGATGATAAGGAATTATTTGAGAAAATGAAGGAACTATTGTCAGATAAAGATAGGTGTTCTTCCTTGGCCGCCAATGGTTATGATTATGTACAAAACCATCTTTCGGAAGACATCTTTCTTTCCAAGTACATTTCCATGCTTGACAATTTGGTTGCTAATTGACATGTCTATTAGGCTTCTTATTCGGCAATTGATTGAATACAGCTTTTTCCGCTATATTCTAGGCACAGTAGTTATTCTTCGATTGTTCTGGTTTTGGTCTACCCGACAAAAATATCGGCAATTTTCGGAGGTTTGCAGATTGTATAGAGTAGTTGACATTTTCCCTTTTCGTGAAATTGCCTTTCATTCAATTGCTAATATTATTCGGATTTGCAATAAAGAGAAACGAAACTTAATGGTTGAATGGTTTCAAAATAGTCGCGAATATATTAGAATAAGAGACGACTTTGGCTCTGGCGAGGGTAAGAAACATGATGTCATGTGGAACATGCTGGTGGTGAAAAGCTTCAAGGAAAATGAAAAGGGCGTTATCATTTTGAAATACGGCGAGGTTTTTGAAGCTCTCTTTACAATTTATAATATCCCCAAAATAATTGAAAGATACTATCTCGTTTTTGAAATGAGCTGGTCCGGGTCCTGTGACCCTTGCTATTTAATGTATTGGGATAGCACAAATTCTGTTTTTGTTCAAACTCCTGAGCAGAAGGATTACTTTTTTTTGGAGAGATTGCATTGTAATATTCGTCCGATAAAGCTTGGTTCTGGAGACTGGGTTGATCCAACACTTTTTCAACCAAATGCCACTTTTCAGAAACCGTATGATGTTGCAATGGTGGCACATTGGGGTAAGCTGAAAAACCATCGTGTACTTTTCAAGGCGTTAAGAAGAATTCAACGAGAAATCACTCTACTTCTAATTGGATTTCCATGGGGTGGGCGAACCAAAGAGGATATTCTTAATGAGTACTCTGAACTATTGGGAAAGAAGTCCAATATTACATTGGATCTAAGGGAAAATCTTGCCCATGCTGACGTAATGACTCTTTTAATCCAGGCAAAGATGCAGATTTTACTGACATCAAAGGAAGGTGGAAATAAGGCTATTCCAGAAGGATTGTTTCTTAACGTCCCAGCGATAGTATATGATAGGAACAAGGGTGGGACACGCGAGAAGATCAATGGTCAAACTGGCATTTTATCTTCCTTTGGGAATCTGCATAGAAACATAGAATTCATGCTCGAAAACTATGGCCGCTTTCGACCGCGCGAATATGTTTTGAAAACAACAGGCTCAGCGATATCAACTAGAATATTGAATGATAAGATTAAGTGCGTCAGTTTAGAGACAAACGGGTCTTGGACGTGTGACATTTTGGAAAAGGTAAATTCGCCATCTTTGAAACTGAAAGATGAATCTTGTTCAGATCTATTTGTAAAAGATTACGATTTCATTTCAAAATGCAAGAAATGACCTTTTTTCTTACGATTCATGTTGGTTACGACCGCATACCTAAGCCCCAATGTTTAGGTATATGCCTCGACGTTCTTTGGTTTGTGTCACCATTAACCCTGGCGATAGGGCACTTTCCGGACAAAAGGTTCTTTCTCCCGCACCTGCACTTTGGTCGTCCAGTCTTCGTTTTTTGTCGTTCTTTCCAGTCGGAATTTACGCTATTTTCGCAATTCTCTATTAGAGGCTTTTGGGAAATAGCCTGACAATTACTCTTTTGAGGAATTCATGTTGCCTAAACTATTGTCAATTCTCTTAGCATTAGTATTTGCAGCAAATGGAACAGTCGTGTATGTTGACAATACATTATCACACCTTCCAGTTGATACCATTCTTAGTTGGTATAAATTTCTTGATACGGCCTATGGCACTAGAACATATAATCCTTCCAAACGAACCTCAATCGGCGGAACAAAAAGAGCCTACAATTCTCTTTTCCATGCATTTATTTGTGTGGTTCCTGGCGACACAATCCAAATGCGGGCCGGCACATATGAAGAGTCTTTTGATTTTATTGATTATCGAAAGTTTTCACAAAGAAAACAAGGCTATTTGATGTCCTATCCGGGAGAATGGGCTATAATCAAAGGCACCCTTCAATATCGTGGTATTTACGGATCCCAATACTTAAATTTTCAAGACTTCGAAATATCTGGAGGATGTATTAGTGTTGCGAATCCAAGACACATGTCTTTTCAGGAATTGTATATTCATGATAATCCCGTGCAACCTCCTGGAAGAGAATATTTTGGAGGAGGAATTACATTATACAATTCAGATGGTGCCGCTCAAGACAACTTAATTAAGAATTGCTGGTTGACAAACAATGGAAATGCAAATATTAAATTGTTTGGCGATTATTATTCAAACCCGACCTTGATTGATAATAAATTGGCTTTAATGCATAATGAAATATGCTATAACTATTTGCAAGGCGCAACAAGAACTATTCATTATAAGAATCTACAATTTCTTTGTAAAGATAATAATGGGTCGGATATGAGTAATTCCGGATGTGGAGATAAGATTCATCATAATTTAATAAGGAATTCATCTGAACCAATCTTTTTCGGGCAAGATTTCATGCAAATTTATTCCAATATATTTCAGGACCTCCAAATTGAAAACGGTGAGAGATATGCTGGGAAAAGAGAACCATTTTATGTCTATATTTACAATAATCTCTTTGTTAGAAGCTCGTTAACAATCAATCACAATAATAATGCGAGCGATAGATCAGAAAGCTATTTTGTCGACACAAAAGGAACGTTTAAGCTCCATCCGTATAGTTATGTGTATAACAATATCTTTTTTGATATGCCAACAGTCGAGGGCACGTTTCCTATTGAGATACTGCGGAGCGATGGGGAATGGAACGTAAACCAAATCGATCTAAGCACGGTTCATATTGGTAGAAATTTGTTTTATCCCTTTTTGAAAACTGATTGGTGCATTATTATCGGGTATAAAATGGACCAATTTTCCGTTTATTCCGTTGGTCATTTCGCCTTTCCTCAAACAAACTTCGCATCCAGTTCAGGTACGCTTTTCTCCTCGTCGCAAGAATCTCATCTTAACTCGTCTTTTTCTGTTGATGGGAATCAAACTATTCAGACCTGCGGAATAAATGTTGCGCACACCTATTTAAAGAACGTTGCAGTCCCCGGGTATATAGGACCCTTCAAAGACGCAAACAACGATTGGTTGGATTCATTAATTCCTCAATTAGGCCTAAGAAAGCATGTTCCGATTTCGCTTGATTCATTTGCTATTTCTGGGGCAAAACCTTAGCGTTATCGGATTTCCTGATCCCTGTTTTGCCAATTGTTGTTTGCGGTGAGGAAGTTGGTTATTCTTCCTTTTGAAATCCTGGACCTGATGAAATTCCCATAAGGGACGGACCGATTCATAACCGGTACGTTCTTTTGGCTCGAAAGTGGAAGTCTGCTTTGATTTGAGAAGAGAACCAAATTGCAACATATTTGTCATTTTGCACCTTGCTTGCCTGCTTTATTTTATTGGAGCTTTTGCAAATGCTATTGTAGGTGAGTGTGAAGACTGGCGGCAAAACCATCCTGAAGTGATGCTCGATAGCTATTCGAACCATGGATCACCCAAGACCCAAAAACCCCTATTATGATGATTTCGTGCTCTCGACTAAGAAAATTGGTTCATATGAGAAATCTGCAATTCTCGGAGAAGAAAAGGAAAACCCATAATAAATAGTATCACTTCCGCTATTTCGGTGGTGGTTAATTCGTCGCTGGACGCTTCGCCTCAAAATCGGATGGAAGTGAGCCTTCTCGGAGACGCAGGATATTCTATTTGATCTTTGTGCCTCCTTGATAGTATTATCAGATTATCACGCATTGGATGTGAGGAAAACACCTTGGGATAGAATACAATAACATCGGAGAACATCATGTCTCGCAAACTCTTCTTCCTGCTGGTGTTGGTATGCGTAGGTGCCAACGCCCGAATAGTCTTTGTTGACAATAAATTGACAAATCTCCCAATCGACACAATCCTAAGCTGGTATGAATTTCTTGACACCGCTTACGGCACCAGAACCTATAATCCCTCAAAACGGGCCGCTACTGGCGGCCTAAACAGGGCGTACAACACCCTGTTCAATGCATTTGTCGCCTCGATTCCTGGCGATACCATTCAAATGCGGGCCGGAACCTACACAGAGTCTCTTAATTTTATTGACTATAGAAAATACACCTTGCAACAACAAGGATATTTGATGTCTTATCCCGGTGAATGGGCAATTATTAAAGGTACACTGCAATATCGTGCTGTTTCCGGGTCCCAATATTGGAATTTCCTAAGGTTTGAAATATCCGGTGGCTGCATAAGCATTGCAAATGCTCGTCATATGACTTTTCAGGAGTTATACGTTCATGATAATCCTGCACAACCACCAGGCAACGAATATGTCGGCGGAGGAATTACCCTCTATAATTCGGATGGTGCAGCACAAAACAATTTGATAAGAAAGTGCTGGCTCATCAATAATGGCAATGAGAACATCAAGTTTTTTGGCGACTACTATTCAAATCCGGCACAAATTGACACGAATATCGCATTAATGCGGAATGAAATTTGTTACAATTATCTGCGAGGGGCGGTAAGAAATATTCATTACAAGAACGCGCAGTTTCTTTGCAAGGATAATACGGGACAAGATATGAGCGACTGCGCGTGCGGAGACAAAATCCACCACAATTTCATTTGCAATTCATCCTCATCAATCATTCTTGGGCAGGACTTTTTGCAGGTATATTGCAATATCTTTCAAAATATGGAAATTGACGAAGGTGAAAGATCCGCCTCAAAAAGAGAGCCCTTCTATATCTATGCATATAACAATCTTTTTGTAAGAAGTTCCTTAACATTGAATCATAACAACAACACGAGTGATTTGGTGGAGAGCTACAACGTCGACACAAATGGGACACTCAAGCTTCATCCGTACAGTTACATGTACAACAATGTCTTTTTTGCTATGCCGACAGCCGAAGGCTCATTTCCAATTGAAGAACTGCGCAGCGACGGGGATTGGAAAATCAAGCAAATTGATTTGAGCACGGTGCATATTGGCAGAAACTTATTTTATCCCTTTATGAAATCAGATAAGGTCATGATAATTGGGTACAAAATGGACCAATTCTCCATTGATTCGCTAAACGGTTTCGCAGTCCCTCAAGTCAATTTCGCATCTACTACCGGCTCCCTTTTTTCCAACTCGCAAGAATCCCGCCTTAATGCCGCCTTTGTGACTAACGGGAATCAAACCATTCAAACCTGCGGCATAAATGTAGCGCACACCTACCTAAAGAACGTCACCATTCCGAGTTACATAGGGCCATTTAAGAACGCGACTGACGACTGGTTGGATTCTTTGATACCTGCATCCTATTTAAAAGCGTACGTGCCAGTTACCGCAGATTCTTTCTTTACGGCAAGCGTAAAGCTTCTCCCCTATCAACATATATTGCTAAGACCCGCGTCAGTCACGAGGCACATCGCTAGAGGCTATTATGATGTCGCTGGAAGAAGATTTTCTCCAGATGGCATATGTAGGAAAAATCAATTGTGCCCGATAAAGATAATCGAGCAAGAATAGCGCCCGATTGTTCTTCTAGGGCAGGAATCTCTATTGGGAAAGGTCAAGGTGCGGCTCCCATTTTGTTCACTCTTTCATCCAATTCTTGAAATAGCGCTCCCCATTTCAAAAAGATCTCTTCTTTCATTCTCCTTGTTCTTTCTCTATAAATTTCGCCTCTATCGGCGATTTCCAGGCATGCTTGCACGACGCTTTGCACCGAATTATCCACAAAAACCGCATCATAAAAGTATTGTCTTAAGGCAGGTTTATCGGAGGTTATGAGTGGTTTTCCCGCCGAGACGGCTTCGTAGCAACCGCAGAGCATGCAGCTCGTTGCTTTTGTTAATGTCATCACCGCGTCAACGGAATAGAGTAAATCAATGTATTCTTGATCGGGTACAAACCCGGTAACTACCACATTTGCAGGTACCTTTTCCACAAAGTCCGCGGAATGCTTTCGGTAATTTCCGGTAAAATAGAAGTATATTCCCTTTTCCATGAGTAGTACAGCTGCCTCAACAATCTGGTCAATGGGTTCATCCCACCTGAACGAAGACGGCACCAGGATTGAAGTTTGGCCTTTCAACGTTTTCTTGCACGTTGGCGTCATTGCAGGTAGAGGATCCGGCAGCACGAACGGGGTTCCCTTTGCGGTCTTCACCAACTCGGCGAGATGCTCATTGGTGACAATAGTCAGGCAGGCATTTTGTATTGTGAATTTGTGAAGAAGAAAGAAGAAATGTCGTTTCCAGAAATTACTTATCGGATTGTCCAATTGGAACGTCGAGTGCCGGTCCACGACGAGGGGCAAGCCCTCCACCTTACAGTAAACACATGCTATTGCCGCAAGAATCATTGAGGGATTTTGAACGAAGATTATGCCGGGTTTTTCAACAAAGAAATGGAAAAGGGTCTTTAAGATTGACATGGGGTATCGAAGAGGGCCGTCAAGCTCGATTATGAACAGCTTGCAATTGAGCGCTCTGGAAAGCTCAATTGATCGTCGCTGAGTTTCCCACGCTATCCAGACCCGTTTTTGTAGCGGCTTACTCATTTAGCCACCTGGAAGTGTTAGTCTATCAAAGAGGAATACAAAGACACCAGGAGACGTGTCGTTTGCGTCATTGAATATGAGTTTCTGACGGTTGATACCGCGTTAGATCCGAGTTTCTGTGCGAGATCCTTGTCCCGGTAAATCCTTTCGATTGCCATGGCAAGGGCTTCGTGATCGTTGTCCGGAACAAGAAGGCCGTTGCGTTCATTCTGGATTATTTCCTTCATGCCCCCCACAGCGGTGCAAACCACCGGCCTTTCCAAAGCCATGGCTTCAAGCAATGACATCGGCATCCCTTCGTGATGCGAGCACAAGACAAAGACGTCGAGCGCCCGGATAACCGGGAAGATGTCTTGCTCAAAGGGATTTACCTGAATTTCTTTCTGCAGTTTCAGTGAGCCGATGAGAGCATTATATTCTTTTTCCATAGGGCCTTCGCCAAAGATCGAGATGTGAAACGGCATTCTGTCTTCCTGGAGTCTTTTTCCACTCCGGATCAGCATTGGAATATTTTTGACGCCCACAAATCGAACTGCGGCGCCTATCCAGAACGCATCTCCGATACCATACTCTTCCCGTGGTTTGCGGGCAGTTGATTGACGCAAGATTCGGCTGACGTCCACCGAATTATTCACACACGTGATTCTTCCCTTTGGCCGCATTACGGACAGGTGTTCTTCTAAGTCGTTTGACACGGCTATTATTGCATTTGTCATGTACTTGATGAGCAATGTATCGATAATGACAACCACGTTTGAGCGAAGTCGCTGCAACAAGGGAAGCGAGTCCGGTATCCTGCTAAGTCCATGAACCGTCCTGACAACGGGTATATTTCTTCGAGACAGTCGGGCAGTGCAGGCGGCGAGAAAGTGCTCCTTATTCCGGTGCGCGTGTATGATGTCCGGGCGGAACTCACGAGTTATTTTCAGCAGCCGAACCAGCATTCGAAGTGACGTATTCCTGGTTTCGTCTATTATGTCGCACCGAATGCCTGCTTGCGCAAGTTTTTGAAGGAGGATTCCGTTGTTGAAAACAACGCAGAGAATTTCCACATCTTCTTCTCTTGCCAGCGCAACCAGTGTATTGTAAACCTGGACTTCGGCGCCTGCCCAGAGATCGCCGGATATTATGTATATTGTGCGTAGGGTTTTCAAGTTGTCCAGCGTGCCTATCTCCAAAAAGGATCGTCTCTGCTACTAAAATAAATTATACTAACAATTCGAAGTCCGTTTATTCAGGGGTCAACGGAATCAACTTATTCTGGCCAACGATTTGGGCCTCATGAGGAGATAATGAATAATCTAATCGCCAAATATGGGGTTTATTTCCCGGTTCAAATATTGCGCAGGCAAAGCCCTTGGAAATTTGCGGCGGAAATCGTAGAACAACAGCATTTGCCCGCGGCCGTGTTGGCAACATTGCGAGACGCGAAACTGAAATCTCTGATTGGCCACGCTGCTCAAAATAGCCCCTATTACAGGAAACTGTTTGCTCAAGATAATATTTCGCCCGGCAAGATCAACGGTTGCGACGACTTGAACCGGATTCCGGTGCTATCCAAGAAAACGATCTTGGACTGCGAAAGAGAAATGATTGTCCCTGGTTTCCTCGGGAAGACGTTTCAACGCAAAACCGGCGGCTCTACGGGAATGACCCTCCATTTTTCAAAGGAAGCGGACGCGCTCGCCAAGAACGACGCCATAATGTATCGTTGCTACGATTGGTACGGCATAGACATCGGCGATAGGCAGGCTCGATTCTGGGGAGTTCCAGTAGTTCCCAAGTTGCGGCGCAAGGAAGCGTTCAAAGATTTCATTCTCAATCGAATCCGCATTTCGGCTTTCGACATTTCAAAAGAATCCTGCCTCGAGCAGTACAAGAGAATCAAGAAGTTCAAACCAGCCTATTTCTACGGTTATACGACCGCCATATACGGTTTTTGTTCATGGATGAAGGAACTTGGCATAGACTTGAATCAACTTCACCTGAAAGCAGTGATCTGCACGGCGGAAAAAATGTGCCCACACCATAAGATACTCTTTGACCAGGTGTTCTCGTGCCCGGTTGTTGACGAATATGGCTCAACGGAAAACGGAATCATCGCCTTTCAATGCAGGCAAGGCAATATGCACTTGATGGCGGACCACCTGATCGTTGAATTTCTTGATGAAAATGACGTCCCTGTGAAGCCTGGCCAGGTAGGCAGGATTGTAATTACGGACCTTTCATCGTACGCAATGCCCATGATCCGCTACGATATCGGAGATATGGGCAGCCCATCGGAGAGGACCTGTTCCTGCGGCGTGACTCTCCCGCTCATGGAAATAATGGAAGGAAGAAAAGAAGACTTTATTCGCACCAAATCCGGCAAACTCATTCATGCCGCATACCTTTGTTACACGCTAAAAGACGATTCCGTGCACGAATTCAAGATGTATCAGACGGCGATCGACAGCGTCAGGGTGCAGATTGTCAAATCCCCCAGTTTTGGCCCAGGCTCCGAAGAAATTCTAAATCGCAATTTGCGAACATCCCTGGGGGAAGAAATGAAAATATCGTTTGAATACTTGGAAAGAATTCCCCGTGAAAAGTCAGGGAAACTCCGTTATTTCGTTTCGGGGATACGTGCGGGCGGACAACCCCAACCGTGACTCCAACCCGTTTCTGTAAAGCCAAGCAAATGCTCACAAAGCGGAGTTCCTGGAATCAGTCATTTGCAAAATACAACTTTTCCCGTGCCATAAAGCGGATGTATTTTTTCTTGGATAGAGTTGGTGTGCCTGACCTTTCGTAAACCCTGAAGTCTTGCAAATCATCATTGCGTAGCGCTATTCATAGGAATCCCGACCGACCTTGAGGACGCGGAGGTAAGATCACCATGTGCGGAATAGCATGCATTCTCGACTTTCGTTCCGATCCCTTGCAATTGCGCGAACGAGCAATTTCCATGGCGCGACTACTCCGCCACCGTGGCCCGGACTGGAGCGGCATCTACGCTGACGAAAACGCGGTCCTGGCCCACGAACGTCTTTCCATTGTGGACGTTGAGCATGGCGCGCAGCCCCTGACAAACAGGTCGGACGATCTGGTCCTTGCCGTCAACGGTGAAATTTACAATCACAAAGCGCTCCGGACCGAATTTGCGGATTATCCCTTCAAGACTTCCTCTGATTGCGAGCCGATTATTCCCTTGTACAAAAGAAACGGCCCTGATTTTCTCAACAAACTCAGCGGCATTTTTGCGTTTGTCCTATATGACAAGCGAGCGAACGATTTTCTCATCGCCAGGGATCCCATCGGCGTCATCCCCCTTTACACCGGCCGGGACGAACACGGCAACCTCTATGTTGCATCGGAAATGAAAGCCCTGATCAAATATTGCCGCCAAATCGAGGATTTTCCTCCGGGCCATTACCTCACCCGGAACCTCTCTCGACCAAAGCAGTATTATTGTCCCACGTGGCGTGATTTTGAAACCGTTCAAAAAAATCCTCTCAATATCGAAGTGCTGAGGGCTGGCCTGCATTCCGCGGTTCACCAGCAATTGATGTCCGATGTTCCGTATGGTGTGCTTATATCGGGCGGACTGGATTCTTCAATTCTGTCCGCCATTACTCAGGGTTTCGCGCCGAAGCGTATTGAGGAAAGCGACAAAGTTGCGGCCTGGTGGCCACGTCTTCATTCGTTCTGCATCGGACTCCAAGGATCTCCAGATTTGGCAAAGGCCAGAACGGTCGCTGCCGCAATCGGCACCGTGCACCATGAATTTCTTTTCACGATCCAGGAAGGATTGGACGCGCTTCGAGACGTGATTTACCACATAGAGACCTATGATGTGACGAGCATACGCGCCTCCACACCGATGTTTCTCATGATGCGGCGTATCAAGGCGATGGGAATAAAAATGGTTCTTTCCGGGGAAGGCGCTGATGAGGTCTTTGGCGGGTATCTCTATTTTCACAAGGCGCCCAATGCCCGTGAGTTTCATGAAGAGACGGTACGCAAGCTCGATCTTCTCCACAAGTATGATTGCCTTCGGGCCAACAAGTCCACCGCAGCCTGGGGCGTTGAGGTTCGGGTCCCGTTTCTCGACAGAGAATTTCTCGACATAGCCATGTCGTTTGATCCAAAAGAAAAGATGGTGGGCCCCGGCCGCATGGAAAAATTCCCTTTACGCAAGGCCTTTGTGGGATTCTTACCTGATGAAATCCTATGGCGTCAGAAGGAGCAGTTTTCCGACGGGGTCGGTTACGGGTGGATTAACTCTCTAAAAGCCATGAGTGAAAAGCAGATCACCGATGCCCAGATGAAAAATGCAGGATTTCGGTTTGCATTCAATACGCCAACGACCAAAGAGGCGTACTTCTACCGAGAGATTTTCGATTCCCTTTTCCCTGGTGAGGCAGCAGCGGCGTGTGTTCCTGGAGGGCCGAGCATTGCCTGCAGTACGCCAACCGCAATTGCATGGGACAAGAGTTTTTCAAACAATGCCGATCCTTCAGGACGGGCTATCGCGGGTGTCCATAACGATGCAAATCCAGACCTGAAATAGGCAAGCTTTTGTTTTCAATTTATCGTACATTCCGGAAACGGGTTCGACTGATAATTTGCGAAGCCGACTTGGAAGAGGTCATTTCGAATCCCGTCTTCTTTCCAGGAAGAAACATCGGGGCTACTGTTTTTTCACAATAGAATCCACGGTTCGCAGGTATTCCAATAGCTAACATCGCCCTGGCATTGTCCCGACAGAACAAACATGAAATCGCAATTTGATTTTCTTGATATCGCCCGCGGAATCGCAATCCTTGCAGTGGTGAATATTCATGTCAGCGCACTCTATCTTGCCGCGAACGTTAATCCGGTTATTTATTTCTTCCATCAATTGAGCTACTTTTGCGTTCCGCTTTTTATCGGCATTTCAGGTTTTTTACATGCTGTGTCAAATGACACCAACAGGGCAATTTCAAAGTTCTCTCTGGTGTCCTACACACAACGGCGGTTCATGCGCCTGATTGTGCCCTATCTTTTATTCTCAATCCTGTATGTCTCCATCCGCATTTGTCTGGAGCATTTGCCGGCATCGGGAAGTCTTTTCCCGCACAGGTTCAACAAATTCGGAACTGTTATTTCCGCGATCTTTCTTGTCAAAGGGAATCCTGCAGGGCAGTTATATTTTCTTCCCCTTCTGTTTTTCATTGCTGTTTTGTTCAAGATACTGGAAGTTACTTTGGGCAAGTATAGATCATTGCTCATCTTACTGTGTCTTGCAGTATCCATTTTTTCTTATTGTTTATGGGGTGATATATATCGCTCATTAAATCCTTTGAAAGGTGTCGGCTTTTATGCGGCAGGTTACTTCATGTATGGCCAACGTTCCATGAAACCTTATTTGTTAAGGGTAGTTGTTGTTGGAACAGGCTGCTTGTTTCTTTTCGGCATTTTTCTCCCACAGCGGGCTGTCATACAGTTCATTCATCAAAGCTGCGGAGCGGCATTTATTTTTTGCTCGTCTTTATTACTATCACAGAGCGCAGGTCGAAATTATTTAGGAACAGGTCTAATAGGTCTCGGGCATGCTTCTCTTCCCATTTATTTAATCCACGAACCATACATTGTAACTGTTCTATATCTATCAATGACAAAACTCATCAATATTCTCCCGATAGTGGCCTTTGCTGTCACGGCATTTTTCGGAATAGCAATTCCAATTCTCTTGAATATGTTCTTCTTCGCCAAGTCCGCATTTATAACAAGATGGTTTTTCGGCGGAACCGTTTCAATTCGAACTGGTTCCGATACCAAAATATGACCAACTCCACCATAGCCGTGGTTTTCGGTACCCGGCCTGAGGCCGTTAAAATGGTTCCTGTCATAAAAGCATTGAAGACACTGGATGCAATGGACACCATCACCATCTCAACCGGCCAGCACCGTGAAATGCTGAAGCCCATTTTGGAACAGTTCGAAAAAGCCGTTGATTATGAAATGGATCTCATGGAACCCAATCAATCGCTGTACAGGCTGAGCACTTTCTCTTTGCCAGGGCCGCAACTGTTTTCACCCTGCACGAACCTTGACCACACAACATCCAACACCTGTTTGCGGTTTTCCCGGTAATCCGAACGGTCAAAAGGGCATCCTTTATGTCAACAAAGTTAACTTTAAGGAGGATTTTTGCTGGGACACTCTGGGCCGGCCGGATATCCGTGAAAAGAATTCGTCAACTGGGTGCCGATTCCCGTTTTATCCTCATGTACCACCGCATCACAAACCCGCGCACCGAACCTGTTTACATCCAGCCCGGCATGTACGTAACTCCCGAAACCTTTGCGATGCACCTGAAGGCTCTTCAATCCGAAACGATTGTTCTCCCGCTTCATGAATTATTGAATCGAATGCGCCAAGGGAATGGGAATCCTGCTTCCAAACCTCTGTGCGCCATAACCTTTGACGACGGATGGCTCGACTTCTGCACGAATGCCTTTCCTGTTTTGAAATCGTTGAACATGCCGGCAACGGTATTTCTGCCCACCAATTTTATAGGTACGGACAAATGGTTCTGGACCGACCAGTTCGCCTTCGTGTGGAAACAACTGGAACCACGCCGCCGGCCTGCAGCAACCGCAGCGCTTCGCAGTTTGTCAAGAATCCAGGGTTCATTTGAATCTCAAATTGAAAAGGCTGTTGCGGTGCTCAAAAATTTGCCCGGCAATGCAATTGAAGATGTCCTCGCGGAACTGGAGAAATGCGCCGGAACTTCTTCGCGCGTACCAGGCAGGGCCTTTTTGAATTGGGAGGAAGTGCGGGAGATGCGTGGTTCCGGCCTGGTCTCATTCGGATCTCATACAGCAGGCCACCAGATCCTC
>Ga0182027_10006050_pt1 | contig 18238 bp, 12 predicted proteins | sample 712E1DmetaG_FD_121300 | JGI IMG/M metagenome (GOLD analysis project Ga0182027, IMG submission 121300) | Permafrost microbial communities from Stordalen Mire, Sweden - 712E1D metaG (Illumina Assembly) | ecosystem: Environmental > Terrestrial > Soil > Wetlands > Permafrost | place: Sweden... | reverse complement strand
TTTTGTGACGGGAGAGCCTTCTTTTCTTCTTCCGCTTGTGCTTGTTGATCTTAGCCTTGCGGTGTTTCTTGACACTTGACATACGGGCGTGATCCTTTCGGGAAATGCATTGTTGAAACGGACAAGTACCAACGTCCTGATGATCAAAAAATGGATTGCGCGGGGCAATTTGTCAAGGGAGGGCGCTATTTTGCCGCTGGAAACGGTTTCACGATGGTATGCGCTCTCGTTGCAATTCTCCCGCCCCCACCATATAATTGATTGAAGAACCCCGCAGCACCACGACTACGACTGCATACAGCACTACAGGAGTAGACGCTCTTGCGAACCTGCGAGGAAAAGGCAAATGATATAATACTAAGCGCGAAGCGCTATTACCATACCTTAGGGAATGAAATGACAATCTTTCCATCCCTATGGAAAGAAAACATACTTAAAGTCGCTCGCTAACCCGAAGCAAGCTTCGGGGAATGCGCTCGCTGTGGGATTCATGAAGTTCGACGTGCTCATCACCGGCATCGGCAACCCCAAGGCCCGCAACATCGTCTCAAAGCACATCGCGCACGAAACCGGCGTGTCCATCCAGGTAGCGCTTTCGCAGCTCGACACCCTGCCCGTGCCCTATGCGTCGGGCCTCGGCAAAGACGAAGCGCAGATGGTGGTGCGGCAGCTCAACAGGATACAGGTAACTGCCCACCTGGTTGAGGCGCAGCCGTCCATGGCTCCCCAACGGGGGTCCTACCTTGGCGACAAACCTTTTGTCAAGATGCCGGAACCGCCGAAGCCCGCTCCCCAGCCGCCTCACAAACAGGAGCCCGATGCCGCGCCGGTCGCTCCGCAAAGGCTCGAAGTTACGACCCGGAAAAAGGTTTCCGCCGCGCTCTGGTGGGCGGCCGGGGCGCTTGCGGTGATCCTCGTCGTGTTCGCCGCAACCCGGGGCGTCTTCAACTGGAATCATGCGTTCGCGCTCGACTGGTCCAAGAGCGGCCTAGCGCAAGGCGACAACGCCCGGCGCACGCCCGCAGGGAAACCTGCCCCGCAGGATGCGCAAGACACTCTTGCCAAATCGGATTCGAGCGCCGCAGACTCCCAGCGGCAGATGCCCCGCGGTGCGGCACCGGATACCGCGTCCCCTCCTCCGGAGCAGGCGCAAATGGCCGAGGCCTTCCTCGATTCGGCGCAGGCCGCGGCCACGCTGCGGCAGGCGATCGCCTTTTACAAGTTCGCAACCTCCTTCAACAGGAAAAACGTTGCTGCATGGCGCGGCCTGCGGGATTCCTACGAACGAGCGGGCATGGAGCGCGAGCAGCGCGATGCGGAGAGGGAAATGGCAAAGCTGTTCGGCAACGATGTTTTCTCTATTGCAAAGGTCGTCGAACCCTACGGAACGATCCTGTCGCTCGCAACAACGGCCGACGGCACCTTTCGCGTGGAATACCGGGCGAGAAAAGCCGGGGATGGCAACGCGCTGCTCGACGCCTACCATCTGATGCGGGACCTTGCGCCGCCGTGCAAATGTTCGGCAATTTCCCTTTACGCAAAAACGGGGCAACGGGCAGGTCTGCTCGTGTACGCGCGTACCGAGTCGTTGTCGCAGACATTTGAGAGGTTCAAGAACGACGCGCAGGTGACGGTTCTCAAGTAAGTTTTGGATCCGATACCCGCCTTCGCTCATACTGAGTCGGTGGATTCACCCCCGAGCCCCGACCAAGGGGTGTTCTGCAGCGAACACCCCTTGGAACCCCGCGCCGCGCCTGCAGCGCCACCTGATCCCAAGGCCGACAGACCGCTCGCAAACTCACCCGGCAGGAACCGGGTAGCACTTTGAATAAAGATGCCGGGCTCGGACAACGCGAGCGGCCAATCCGCCGGCCTCAGGGGCGGCGCTGATGGCGAGAAAAAGAGGGCGGGATTCGTTGGATCGGCTAGGCATACGTTTGGCGACGCGATTGCGTCAGCCAGATTTACAATGGTGCAATTCACCCTATGCCTCGCGCCAGGCAGGACTGGAACGTGCGCTGAAGCGCAGTGCCGCCTGACCACGGCCCGAAGGGCCATCGTGGCAGGCGGTACCGAGGCGAACAGCCGAGCGTGAAAGGAGGGCCGCCGCCGCACAGCGGCGGGGCGCCCAATTCAAAATTACCTCTTAGCAAGAAATGGCGTACGTGCCCGCCCTATTGTAGAAAAAACCCCAATAACGCCTGCGCTATCCCCTGCGCCGTGTCGCCGAACTCCTCGTCCTTGGCGTAAATCTGCAAAATCTCCAGCGCGGTAAGCAGCAGCGTCTTAGTGAGCGCAGGATCTTTTTCGTCAAGCTGTTCGAGAAGTTCTTCCACGTTGTCGAAATGGAACACGATCCGGCCGTCACGGTTCTCAATCTCGTCGATCTCGTCCTGCAGCCGTTTGCCGAGGCGGATGAGAACGCCCTTTTCCTCCTGCGAAAAATGGACGCCGGTAATTTCCGCAGAATCGAGTTCCTGCTGCGGGATCTCGTCGAAGCTGAATGAAACGAGCCGTTCGCGCATGTCGGCGTGGCGGACCTTGAAGACACCGTCAACAAGGTCGAAATGGCCTGCCACCAGCTCACGGGCCTTGTCGAGGGAGTCTTTGTGGACATAGACGCCGACGGTCACCGCGGTCTCCTGGCCGGGCACCACCGACGGATTCACGCTTGTGTCAAGGAAGAAAGGCACGTCCTCGTCGCCGAACATGGCGCGGATAAGCACCCCGTCGGAGCGGGAAAAGGATCCGTCGAGCTTGGCGAAATCGTCGCGCTTGAGATGGCGGATCGTAACGTTGCCCTGGTCGCCAAGCTCGCTCAGAACGCCGCTCCTGGAATATTCGTCTATCTGGTCCTTTCCGACGTTTCTCCGCGCAAGCTCGGCCTCCATGATTTTTATCGCATCGGCCGTGTATTCGTCGCGCGCGTGGAGATACTGTTCGAGCAAGAAAGGCGTTGAATACCCCTGGACAAGTTCCTGCAGTTGCGGATACGACACTGGGTCCTCCTGTATGATGCCGCGGCCGGCCCGGCCGGTCGGGAATATCGAAAATAGACTATAGCGGCCCTGCCAGTCACCACCGGCCTTCATATATTTGTGAGCGATTGTGCAGGGCCATCGTGTCTTTACAGTGGGCTTGCCATTAAGGAAACAGTTATATTAGTCACAGCCGATCATTTCTGTAAGGAGGAATCCATGCGTCAGATGCCACGTTGTCTCGCCTTGATGATGTTAGTGGGCGGCCTTTCGTTCGCGCAGCCCGGCGTTTCTCCGGCTGCCCAGACATCGCCGATGTCCATTTGTATTCTGCCCGTGCATGCCACCGGCGTAACTGACGACGACGCCACGCTTATCGCCGATGCCGTGCGGACGAAATGCGCCGCGAATGCGCGCTTCGACGTAGCCGACAAAGGCAAGGCCCTGCTCGCGCTCAAGGAAGCCAAGCCGGACGCAAGCGGAGAATGCATGAGCGCGGATTGCGCGGTACCCGCAGGCGAGAAGGCCCAGACGGCCTTTGCGGCGGCAGCCACGCTCGGCAAGATCGGCTCGCTCTTCACTTTCACGGTAGCTCTCTATAATGTCAAGGAGAAACGCCGCATCCTGTACCGCGACTACCAGTACAGGGGCTCCATAGAGGATTTCTACACCGACGTTCCGCGCAGGGTGGCAATCGACATCGGTGAAGCGGTTTTCCCCGAGACTCGTGCGCAGGAACCGTCGCGGCCTGCTGTGGCTGCGCCGACGCCTGCCGTGCAGCAAACCGCAACCGAAACCGTCCCCATTCTCGACAACGGCGAAGAACCTGCCCGGCCCCTTGAAAAGGTCGTGGAAGAACCTGCCAACACAGGAATGGCGACGGCTCCCGCAATCGGCGTCACGGGCCGGGTCGCGATGGGAGTTTTGGGCCAGGACCAGTCACGCTGGGGCGCTCTGTTGTGGTATGTGCATCCGACAACGCCGCATTCGCAGGCGCGTATCAAGGTTGGTATGCCGCTCGCGGGCAACGATAGTATCTATTCTTCGCGAATTCCCGATTTTTACCTGAGCCTCGAACATGAATGGGGCTTTCGGTATTTCGGCGTGGGCGCGGGGCTTGCTGTGATGCAAATGAAAGCCGCGGAAAAAGGCTACTATTCGTCCCAATTCTGGGATCCGTACCAGAACATGTATGTCTACGACAACGTCATGGTGCACTTTCCCGAACGGTACTGTTTCAACTGGGTTCTTGACATTCGCGCCGGGAAACCGAACATGGGTTTCAGAGGAAGGATTTCGTGGCCCATTCCATTCAACGAGAGCGTTGACGACCCGACCCAGAACGCCTTCTTCGAATACAGCGCACTCGGCGAGTTCGGCAATAGCCTGTTCAAAGCCGGCGTCGGCATAGCCGGAATGCAAAGGAACCGCACCACTTCCGCGACAAACCAGTCCGGTGAGACGTCTCAGTACACCATCAACGATTCGTATCTTATGGCGCCGTGCGGAAAGATAGCATTCCTCATCGCCAATCACAGTGTTGTGTGCCTCGGGCTCGACTTCATGGGCATCCTCGTGCCGCGTTCCTCGGAAACGGGTTCGTGGGCGCCGAACCTGCAACTGAGCTATACGTTCTCCTTTGGAAAGATGCTGTCGCCCGAAGTGCTCGATGGCACGTTCTGAACGAGAGTCTCAAGGTCGAAAGGTCTAAGAGTCTCAAAGTCTAAAAAGTCTGGAAGCTGTCGGCATGTCCTCGACCTTCAGACTTTTAGACCTTTAGACTTTTCGACCCCCCTCCTTTTCACAGCCTTACTTTCCGAAGCCGCAGCGCATTTGTAATCACCGATACCGACGAGAAGCTCATCGCCGCAGCGGCGATCACGGGGCTCAAAAGGATGCCAAACAGCGGGTACAGCACGCCGGCGGCAACGGGCACTCCCACCGAATTGTAGACAAACGCAAACAGCAGATTCTGTCTGATGTTCCGCATCGTCGCGCGCGACAAGGCGCGGGCGCGGGCAACGCCCTGCAAGTCACCCGACACGAGTGTGACCGCCGCGCTCCGGATCGCCGCGTCCGCGCCCGTGCCCATGGCGATTCCCACATTGGCGGCCGCGAGCGCGGGCGCGTCGTTGATGCCGTCACCGGCCATTGCCACTATTGCGCCTTGTTGCTTGAAGCCGGCAACAATGCTGGCCTTATCCTGCGGTAACACCTGCGCGTGTACCTCTCGTATGCCAAGCTCATCGCCCACCTTTTGGCCCGCCGCTTTTGAATCTCCGGTAAGCATCACGACGCGTATTCCATCGTTGTGAAGCCTCTGGATTGCCTCCCGCGCAGCCGGTCGAATGTGGTCCCCAACGCCGACTACGCCGGCCACCGCACTGCTAACGCATACTACAAGCGCGGTTTCTCCTGCCGCGGCAATACGCTCCACACGTGCCTGCGCAGTGGAAACGTCTATGCCCTGCTGCCTGCAAAATTCCGGATTTCCCACCACCATTGCGCATCCGTCAACATCGGCCCGCACACCGTGGCCCGTGGAAGACGCAAACGAAATGCTTTCCGGAACGGTAATTCCTCGCCGGCGAGCCGCAATAACGACAGCCTTTGCAATCGGATGCTCGCTTTTAAGCTCTGCGCCCGCGGCAAAGCGCATAAGGCGTTCATCGGTCCAGTTGCCGACGGGCAACACCGTGGTAACCCTCGGCTTGCCTTCGGTGAGCGTGCCTGTTTTATCAACCACAAGCGTGTCGATCTTTTCAAGCAGTTCGATGGCCTCGGCATTACGGAACAGAACTCCGGCCGACGCGCCTCTGCCGGCCGCAACCATAATCGACATAGGCGTGGCAAGGCCAAGTGCGCATGGGCAGGCTATGATAAGCACCGACACGGCATTGACAAGCGCATAGGCAAGGGAGGGAGCCGGTCCGAACACGGCCCACACGCCGAATGTTGCAATCGCAATCAGAAACACCGTGGGCACGAACCAGGCCGAAACCCTGTCGGCAAGCGTTTGCACGGGCGCGCGGCTTCGCTGGGCCGCGGCCACCATCGCCACAATCTGCGACAGCATTGTATCCGCTCCCACGCGTCGAGCCTCCATGATTACCGACCCCAGGGCGTTTATCGTTGCCCCGATCAGCGTGTCGCCGATATTCTTTTCCACCGGGATCGGTTCGCCCGTTACCATGGATTCGTCCACGGAGGTCGATCCTTCGATGACGACCCCGTCAACCGGAATCTTCTCGCCGGGCCGGACGCGCAGCCTGTCGCCGGGCACTACTTTGTCAAGATCAACCGGTTCCTCGCTTCCGTCGGGCCGCACGCGGTTTGCGTTCTTGGGGGAAAGTCCGAGCAATGCGCGAATCGCGTCGCCGGTTTTCTGCCTGGCGCGAAGCTCCAGCATTTGACCCAGGAGCACGAGAGTGATGATTGAGGCGCTTGCTTCGAAATACACCCCGATTGCTCCGTGGCTGTCCCTCAGTGCAGCCGGGAAAAGCCCGGGAAATACCGTTGCGATAACACTATAGCAATACGACACGGCCACGCCAAAACCGATAAGCGTAAACATGTTGGGGCTTTTGTTGACCAGCGAATTCCATGCTCGCACAAAAAAGGGCCAGCCCGCCCACACAACAACAGGCGTGGCAAGCACAAATTCTATCCACTGCGCAGCAGCCATGAGGCGATGGGGAAAAAGCGCCGGAACCATGTGCAACATTGCAAATGCAACCAATGGCGCGGAAATGGAGAGGCTTATCCAGAACCGGCGCGTCATAACCGCAAGCTCGGGGTTTTCCCCTTGGTCAAGCGACACGGTTTCCGGTTCGAGCGCCATGCCGCATTTGGGACACGCTGCGGGAACGGGCGACCGCACTTCGGGGTCCATAGGGCAAATGTAGAATGTGCCGGGCGCGGCAGGAGCGGCGGACGTTTGTTTTGCAGGATTTAGATAGCGTTCCGGATCACCGGTGAACTTTGTTTGGCAGCTTTCGCAGCAGAATCGATACGTAACGGCTTTGTAAACGTATGATCGCGTCCATTGCGGTGTTTCGGTCATTCCGCAAACCGGATCTGTGGCGATATTTTTAGTCTGTTTTTCCATAGCATTCATTCTTTCTCGTTTGTTCTTGTTAGGAAGAAAAATCGCAAACAAAATTCTATAGGGAACCTCTAAAAATTGCCTCGATGTCATTGCGAGGAGCGTAGCGACGTGGCAATCTCCCGTAATTCTTTGCAAAAACGCGAGATTGCTTCGCTTCGCTCGCAATGACTAAACGCGTTTTTGAATATTTAGAGGTACCCTATAGTATTCGACCGATCCAAGACACGCGGCACTCTCCAGTTTGCCGCGCGCCAGGACGGACTGGAGTGGTGCGCTGGAGCGCAGTGCCGGTCGCCCCGCCGCAAGGCATAGGGCGATCCGGCACCGAGGCGAATAGCCGAGCCCGAAAGGAGGGCCGCCGCCGAAGGCGGGGCGCCCAAATTCTCTTATGGTTTTGATATGCTTCTTTTTCTCCACAAAAAATAAATCGCCGGATACACGAGAAGTTCCATCAACACCGACGTTATCACGCCTCCCACCATCGGGGCGGCGATCCGCTTCATGACGTCCGAACCGGTTCCGTTGCTCCACATGATGGGAAGTAAACCGGCGACGATGACCGATGCCGTCATGATCTTGGGCCGCACGCGCCTTACCGCGCCGTGGTCGATCGCCGTTTTGAGGCTCGCAACGGTAAGGGCGCCTTGCTTCTTGACGGATTCAAACGCCTGGTCGAGATACAAAAGCATAATAACCCCGGTCTCGGCATCCAGCCCGGCCAGCGCAATAATGCCGACCCACACCGCAAGGCTGGTATTGTAACCGAGGAAGAAAAGCAGCCAAATTGCTCCGACAAGCGAAAAGGGGACGGCAAGGAAAATGATCGACGTCTTGATCAACGACTTTGTGTTGAGGAAGATTATGAGGAGAATAATGAACAGCGTCATGGGAATCACCACCATAAGCCGTTGCTGCATGCGCTGCATATATTCAAATTCTCCGCTCCAGATAAGACTGTAGCCGGTAGGGAGCATTACCCGGGCGGCAACGACTTTTTGGGCAGCCTTGACGTACGATCCGATGTCGGTTCCTCTTATATCAACAAACACCCACGAATTGGGCCGCGAGTCCTCGCTTCGGATGACCATGGGGCCCTTGTTGATCTCGAATGTTGCTACTTGCCCCAGCGGTACCTGGCCTTGCGGCGTCGGAATAAGCACATGCGCCAGCGACTCCACATTGTCACGCAGTTCCCTGCTGTACCGCACATTGACGGGAAACCTTTCGAGTCCCTCAACCGTCGTCGTCACGGTCATGCCGCCGAGGGCCGACTGAATCACCGACTGAACATCGTTGATATTGAGGCCGTACCGACCGGCCTGAACACGGTCGATCTTGACATCGAGGTAATTCCCCCCCACCGCCCGTTCCGCAAATGCCGAAGAGGTATGCGGTACCGATCGGACCGCCTCTTCCACCTCCTTGCCGAGCAGTTGCAGTGTGTCGAGATTGGGCCCGGATATTTTAATGCCCACCGGAGTCTTGATGCCGGTGGAGAGCATATCGGTTCTCGTTTTGATCGGCATGGTCCACGCGTTTGTAAGGCCGGGAAACTTGATTGCCGCGTCAAGCTCATCCACAAGCTTTTCGTGGGTCATGCCCTTGCGCCACTCCTTTCCCGGTTTGAGCATAATTACCGTTTCCAGCATGTCGAGTCCGGCCGGGTCGGTTGCGGTTTCGGCGCGGCCGGCTTTGCCGAATACTCTCTTGACTTCGGGAAAAGTACGGATAATTTTATCGGTCTGTTGCAGGATTTCCTTGGCCTTGGTAATTGAAACGCCCGGCAAGGTTGTGGGCATGTACAAGAGATCCCCTTCGTAAAGCGGAGGCATAAATTCGGAACCAAGCTTGCTGAATGGGATCACGGTAACCGCAACAATGGCCACGGCCGCGACCAGCACGATTTTTGTGTGCCGAAGCACCCATTTCACAACAGGATGGTAGACCGATATGAGAAACCGATTGATCGGGTTCTTGTGTTCCGGCCTTATCTTGCCTCGTACAAAAAATCCCATGAGGACCGGTACGATAGTAATGGCCAACAGCGCAGCAGCCGCCATGGAATATGTTTTTGTAAAGGCAAGCGGTTTAAAAAGTCTGCCCTCCTGCTCCTCAAGCGTAAAGATAGGAATAAAGGAGACCGTAATCACCAAAAGCGACCAGAACAGCGCCGGTCCCACTTCCTTCGCTGCCTGGAGAATAATTTCCCAATGCGGCAATCGCTGGTCCGCTGGCTTTTCGTTTTCCGCTTCAATATGCTTGTGCGCATTTTCTATCATTATTATCGCTGCGTCAACCATGGCACCGATTGCTATGGCGATGCCGCCCAGCGACATGATATTTGCGTTTATTCCCTGCCGGTGCATAATTATAAAAGACATTAGTATCGCGGTCGGCAACGTAAATACCGCAACCAGGGCGCTCCTGGCATGGAACAGGAAAATCAAGCATACCAGCGCCACAATCAGAATTTCTTCAAGAAGTTTATGGGTTAGATTGTCGACGGCGCGATCAATGAGACCCGAGCGGTCATAGGTTGGTACGATTCTCACGTCGGGCGGCAGACCCGCCTTGAGCACCTCAAGTTTCTTTTCGATATTCTTGATTATTTCGCGTGCATTTTCGCCGTAGCGCATTACCACGATACCGCCCGCGACTTCTCCCTGTCCGTCAAGCTCGGCGACGCCGCGCCTCATTTCCGGGCCCAGGGCGATGTTGGCAATGTCTTTCATGCGGACCGACACACCGTGCAGCATATCGGTTTTCACCGGGATCTGTTGGATGTCCTCCAGGGATTTGATGTACCCTAAACCCCGGATCATGAATTCCATTTCGCCCATTTCGATCACTTCCCCGCCCACATCGGCATTGCCGTTCTTGACCGCCGCTGCAACATCATTTACCGAAAGATTGTAGGCCTGTAGCCTGGTGGGATCGAGCGTGACCTGGTATTCCTTTACATAGCCCCCGACGCTGGCGACCTCGGCGACGCCGGGCACCGTTGACAATCCGTATTTGAGGTACCAGTCCTGATACGAGCGCAGCTCTTGCAACGAGCGCTTGTCCGATACGAGCGCGTACTCGTACACCCAACCGACCCCCGAGGCATCGGGGCCGAGCGTGGGCACGATGCCCGAGGGAAGTCGTTTCTGCGCGTAATTAAGATATTCGAGCACGCGGCTGCGCGCCCAGTAGATGTCGGTGCCATCCTTGAAAATGACGTAGACGAGCGAGTATCCGAAAAAGGAATAGCCCCTCACGACTTTGGCGCCGGGCACGGAAATGAGTGATGTTGTGAGAGGGTAGGTTACTTGATCCTCCACGATTCGCGGCGATTGCCCCTGGTCTTCGGTGTAAATGATCACCTGCACGTCGCTGAGGTCCGGAATGGCGTCGATCGGTGTTGACGTGAGGGAATAGATGCCGAACCCGATCGCGAAGACCGTGAGCATAATGACGAGGAACTTGTTCTTAATCGACCATTCTATGATTTTTTCGAGCATAGATTTCCAACCTGACTCTTCATTCATTTTTTCGTCGCGACCTCACCCCTTCCCCCTCTTCCCCTCTCCCATGGGGAGAGGGGAAGAGGGGTGCCGAAAGGCGGGTTGATGGGGTGAGGTCTTCCTCAATTTCCGCCGCTCATCTGCCCTATCGCCACCTTCAGGTTGCTTTCCGAATCGAGTAGAAATTGCGCGGACGTGACGATAGTTTGTCCTTCCACGAGGCCAGATAATACCTGGACAAATCCGCCGGCGGCCATTCCGACCTTCACTTCCTGAGGCCGAAACAACCCATTGCCCAGAGATATGATGATGATATCCCGCGTTCCGGTATGCAGAACAGACTGTTGAGAAACCGACAAAGCGCTTTTAGCAACCGGCGAAACCACTTCGACATTTGCAAACATCTGGGGCTTGAGAACAAAATCCGGCGTATTGCGTATAGCGATTCGAACAGCCGCTGTCTTCGTTGTCGGGTCCAATACCGGAGCGATAAACTGCACGCGTCCCGCAAACGTTCTATTGGGCAGCGAAGGCAGGTCGACGGAGGTTTCCATGCCGATCTTCACATAAGGTAAGTCTTCCTGAAATACATTTGCAATAGCCCAGACCGTCGAAAGATCAGCAATTTTGTACAGCGCCGTGCCGGCTGCCACATTCTGCCCGGCCACCACCATTTTTTCCAGAACCACGCCACTGGACGGCGAATAAATGACCATTGCTTTTTGGGGAGTACCGCGATCCTCAAGCGCCTTGATTTCGCTTTCAGGGATATCCCAATTCATGAGCCTGCGCTTGCTGCTTGCAACGAGGTCATCGGCTCCTTTGCGGGCATCGGGAGAAGCCGTTTCCGGCAGACCCTTCCGATACCGCAAAGCCTGAAGGTATTCGTCCTGTGTGCTTACCAAATCCGGGCTATACAACGACAGCAGTGGCTGTCCTTTCTTTACAGGCTGACCGGTAAAATCGACGAGTAGTTTTTCCACCCAGCCCATGATCTTCGTGTTAACGATGCTCACCGTTGTTTCATTGAGATCGATGTTGGCGGAAACGCGGATATCTTTCTTGAGGCTCCGCATTTCCACGGTTTCGGTTTTTACCCCAATGTTCTGTACCGTAAGAGGATCGATTTTCACAGCGCCGCCTTCGCTTGCGGCTTCATCCTCGTATACCGGCGCCAGATCCATGCCGTCGGGCGTTTTTCCGGGACGAGGCGAGGTATGCGCGGGGTTCATGGCATCGCGATAGTAAAGGATTTTACGGTCCCCTCCGCTTATCGCGCTTGATTGGGGTTGCTCGACGTTCACCGGAACAAGCTTCATACCGCAAATCGGGCAATTGCCGGGTTTGTCGGAGAAGTAATTCGGATGCATGGGACAATGATAGATTTGCTTCTGAGGTGCCGACCGCGTTTCGTTTCGGGGCTTTTGACAAGAGATAAACACACCCGATATGCCTGCAAAGGCCAGCCCGCAGACAAAGATTATTGCCGTTGTTTTCCCGAAACGGATCATTGACGACCTCCTTGGAGCGATTGTCCCATCTCTTCTATGGCTATTCCAACGGCCCGTTCAAGCTGGCTCTGACTATCGAGAAGACTCATGGCGGCCATGTGATACTCTTGCTTTGCCGTAACAAGCATCCGTTCGATATCGATCAGCGTGAGGAACTCCTCTTTTCCGGTTCCGTATGCGGCAAGCGCGCTTTGGAGGGTCTGTTGCGCTTGCGGAATCGTGGTTTCCCTGCTGAGCCTCAACCGATCCTTGCTGCTTTCCACTTTCAGCAGCGCGTCGTTCACCTCGGCGGCTATAATGTTCTTCGTATTATCAAGCTCACCCTGCGATGTTTTGATGTTGGCGTCACCGCGAGTGGTCCCTGCTGAATTCTTTCCCAGCGACCAGGGGGCTATCGGGACCGTGGCCCCGATCATCAAGCTCCAATCATCAGGGGCCGATGTCATTTGTTTGTACATTCCACGAACCATGAAATCCGGCAAATATTCCTTTCCTGCCACGGAACGTTCGGCCTTCTGCATTTCTACGGCCGACTGCATTGACTTCAGCTCCGGCCGGTTCTTCTCGGCGAGGGCTAGCAAGGTGTTCAAATCGTAGTCCTGCAATGCGGGATCGATTTCCGGTATGAGGCCGATCTCATCCGTCACCGGCCGGTTGCACAGAGCGTTGAGCATGCCTTCCATCGATTTTCGCTGCTGAATAAGTATGATGCTGTCATTCGCAAGCGACGACAGCTCCGTCTGCGCCCTGAGTATGTCGGATTGTTTGCCCATGCCGAGTTCATACTGCTTTCGCGCAATATCCGCGAATTCGCGAACAAGCGCCCGGGTTTCGTGATTGATATCCAGTTGACGGTATTTCAGGTACAAATCAAAGTAAAGGCTCTTTACGTTGCGAACAATTTCCTGTTCGAGACTTTGCCGGTCGGCCGTGAGCATCTCCGTTCGCCTTTGTTCCGTTTGTGCCATGGCGCCGAGTTTCCCGGGAAACGGAAACATTTGCTGAACAGAGTAATCGTATTCCATCTGATCTTTAAACGGATTCGGAAATGACGAAACGGGAGATTTAAAAAACTCAAATGCGGCCAAAGGCGGATCAAGACTCTTTGCGTACTTAATTGAGGCCTGCGCCGCATCTACTTTATTCGCGGCGGCCTTAAGACGGGGGTTGTTCTTAAGCGCTCCGTCGACGATCCGGTCCAGCTGCGATTTAAATGTCCGATAATTGGCAGCAGTCACCGTGTCCGATCCGTCCTGTTGGGAAAAGACTTTCGGAGCCAGTAGTAAAATAAAGCAGCCTAGCGCGCCAACCGTCCTGCAAAGCGATTGCCGGGTCGATATGGATACCAGTATTGGTAGATTTGTCATCGAAAACAGGTTCCTTCTGATGGTCATATTGAATCGAGTACCCGTTTGAGTGATGCTTCAACCTCGGCGGCGACCGATGTCAGCGCGTCGTTGCCGATTGCCTTCATCATCTCCGTAGGCCGAATTGAGCCCACAACGGTCTTCCCGTCCTTTTCGTATACGATCATGTTGCACGGCAGCATGAGCCCGATGTTTTCCTCCGCGGTCAAAGCCCTGTAGGCATTCTTTGGGCTGCAGGCCCCAACGATCACATATTTGCGAAAGTCAACGCCAAGTTTGTCCCGCATCTTCTGCCCGATGTCGATGGTGCTCACCGCGCCGAAGCCCTCCTTTTCGAGCAACTTCGGCAGACGTTCGAGAATCTGCTCAAACGGCGCGTCAACTTCCTTTGTAAATCCGTACGAGATCATGGATGCCTCCTTATGGTGCGCGGGGTCATCGGCTTTCTTCTGGAAATCATTATTTCTTCGGAGCGTCCTCGACCGCTTCGCCCCTATCGGCGAGAACCTTGAGATATTTTTCCGGGTCCTTGTTGAAGGTTTCCGGACACATAGCACAGCAGAAATAGACCCGTTTGTCTTTGTAATCCGCGTAAATGCTTTTGTCTATCGGGCTGCCCATCACCGGGCATGTCTTCTGCGCCACGAGCTTCGATTTAGGGTGCTTCATCGCCGTTTTCGGATGCGCTCCGGCGTTGCCGGACATTGTCGTGGCGGAGTCGTTGCGATGGCCCGTCGTGGTCATGGGGCCCGGGGAAACGGTGTCCGTCTGCGCGTTTGCGACGCCGAGAATCCCGGCTGCCGAAATAAGTGAAGATGCCGCAATAACCTTGAATGAAAGCTGCATAGAGTCCGCCTTTCGTGTAATTGGCGTAGCTTAAAGACCATCGGACGATCATAAGAATGGAGCAATAACTATGCCCCGATCGCTCAAGATTAGGCCACGGAATAGTGGAATGTCAACGCGTTTCAAGACCGTGACAACCCGGAGGTAAAGCGCAGGAAAGTGTTAGATTCGGAGGGGAATTGACCGGAAAAAGCCCGGCGGGCTTGAATCGCAAACACCGGTTTTTGGCATGCTGAAGGATTCGGGGTCGGAAGTTACCCACGCAGTAGCAGCCGACGTCTGCGCGAAATGCAATTCGCCGTCAGCTCCCGTACCTGCCGAAACAAGGTCATTGCTTTGCGGATGGGAGACAGGATTGCTGTCACTGCAATGACATCCGGCAGCGGCAACCTGACGCGATTCAGGTGAAGGCCCGGCAGACGGTGCGCAGGACTTTGCCGCCTTTGCCTGCTTGTGCATCCCGCATTTGCATACGCCGCCTTTGCAACATGCGCATTGGCATGAAGCGACCGGCGCCTGAATTTCGACCGCGGCCCTGGCCGGAGGCGAAGACAAATTCAGAACGGCAGATGCGATGAGTGTGCTGAGTGTAAGGAGCATGTACAACCTTCCGATACGGTAAGTATACTTACTACGCAGCGAGCCGTGCAAATATTTTGGGGAACTGGTATGGCAGCGCTTCTATTCCTTTAATCCTTGTTTAGAGAAACTGGGCGCCCCGCCGCAATGCGGCGGCGGCCCTCCTTGCGGGCTCGGCTTGTCAGCCTCGGTGCCGGACCGCCCTTTGCGCCTGCGGCGCGGGTCGGCCGGCACTGCTCCCCAGAGCACCGCTCCAGTCCGGCCTGGCGCTGCGCAGAATGCCATTGCCATTCGACAATCGCGCAATGCACAAACGGCTTTCTTCATTCTTCTTCCGCAATGAGGGCGTTGCGGGAACGCGACACGCGCATTGCGCAAGCAATGCGTTTCGTGCGCGTTCCCGCTGGAGGGGGTGTGCCTCAAGACCCCGCAGACGCGCGAAGCGCGGCGAGGAGGCTTGGGGCCAGGGGGAAACGCGGAGCGGTGCCCCCACCAGAAATCGAAAAGCCCAGATATTTTAAAGCGACGGGGCGCCCAGAACTAAATAGTAAAAATTATTTACATATTTTCTTCGGCTCTATATGCACCATCACGTCGGCCCCGGGGAACCGCTGCTTGATTTCGGCGGCAATCCCGTGGTCCAGCGAATGCGACTCTTCGACCGACATGGCCGGATCGACCCATATGTGGAATTCCACAAACCGCTTTGAGCCGGATTTACGGCCGCGAAAGTTATGGCAGTCGATAACTTCGGGGTACTTTTCGCAAATCAATTTCTTGATCTCGTCTTCTTCCTTCTGCGGCAGACTCACGTCCAGGAGGTCGCGCGTCGATTCCGCGGCAAGGTCCCATGCGGCCTTAAAAACAAGGAGGGCCACGGCAATAGCGGCCAAGGGGTCGACCCACGTGAGGTCGAAGCCGGGAAACCAGTGCGAGCCTGCCCACACAACCGCCAGCCCGGCCATGACGCCCAGAGACGTGTATACGTCGGTGAGGCAGTGCCATGCATCGGCCTTGAGCGCCACCGAATCGGTTTTCTTCGCGCCGCGCAGGAGCAGGAGCCCGACCACAGTATTGACAACTGATGAAATGAGCATGATCGCCACGCCCAAGCCGACGGTGCCGATGGCCGACGGCCGGATCAGCCTGCGGACAGCCTGGTACACGATCCAGACGGCGGCAAAGAAGATGAGCATGGCCTGGATAAGGCCCGACAGGCTATCGAATTTCCCGTGCCCGAATTCATGGTCCTTGTCGGCCGGCTCCGACGAACGTTTGACGCCTATGGTCGCCACAACAGCCGCAAACACATCCACGCCCGAGTGCAGGGCCTCCGATATCACGGATATGGAGCCCATGCCAATTCCCGCCAAAAGCTTCAATGCCACCAGCAGCGTGTTCGAAACCACGGACAGGAGCGCAACGAGAACTTTGTAATTTTCGACCCGCACCAAGCCCTCCTAAAGAACGATGCAAAAAAAACGCCCCATGGAACTCAAGATGTCCCACGGAGCGAAGAGTCCGTTGCCGCACAACCGGCCCGGCTACGCCGCATGGAGCGGCCGCCTGATCAAGGGATAATATAAAATTCCGAATCAACGCCGCGCAAGAGCCTGTTAGGCTGTCCGATCCACGAACAGGCCTTCGATTTGCGAAACATCCTCGATGAGCCGCTCAAAGTCCTGCGGCGAGATGCTCTTCTTCTCTTCCGAAACGATCTTGCCGCTCTTGTCCAAGATCACGATGTCGATAAGAATGTCGTCGCCCTCGTTGTAGACGCAGAAGCGGTAGGGCAGGTTGAGGCGAACAAGCTTTTCGTTTGAGGCTTCGGCGGCCTTGGCAACCGTGTGCAGAAATTCCTTGGAATTCTTCGGTTGCTGTTCGGCGTGCTGACGGCCCTTCTTGTGCTGATCGGAATGGGGAGAGCCCAAGCCTCGCAGGGCGGAGGAGGTCTCAATATGGTGAACGTCGAAGGAGTCGAGGTCTGCCATTGTGAGCTTTCCGGAGAAGGGCGCTTCCGCCTTCAGCGAAAACGCCCTGCAACTGTCAACTTTAAACTGCCAACTTTGAACTCTTTTAAAACACCTTCCCCTCAACCAAATTCCCGTCTTTATACGTCCCTTCGGACTGTTTCTTTCCCTTTTCGTCCCACATGGTCTTGTTTCCGTCAAGCGCGCCGTTCTTGTACATCATTGTGGTTTCTTTCTTGCCGTTGTCGTAGTACTCCGCGGCCGGGCCCTCCAGCACATCGCTAGCGAAAGTCTGCTCCGCCTTGAGGTTGCCGTTGTCGTACCATTCCTGCTCCGCGCCGTTCTTGTTGCCTGCGGCATAGTTCGTGAGGCGTTTCTTGTTGCCGTTTGCATACCACACGGTTTCAACGCCGTCTTTCTTGCCGTTCTTGAAGCTCATTTCCGATGACTTCCTGCCGTCCGGGAAGTACGCGGTGGCGGTCCCCATGGGAGTGTCGGATGCGTAGGTCGCCTCGCTCTTGAGCTTTCCATCTTCGTACCACGACAAGTCTTTCCCATCTTTCTTGCCGTCTTTGTACGTGGTCTCGATGTACCGCTTGCCGTTTGGATAATTGCCAACCATGAGGCTGTCCGGCTTGGCCTTTTTGTAATGCGAGTCGGACTGGATGCTCCCGTCCTGGAAGTAGTATACCGTCCTCACAACGTCCTTCTTGGCTCCAACAACGAAGAAGAAGTTCTCCTTTTTCTTGCTGCCGCCCGGGTAGGTGTCGGTTACTTCGGACGTAAGTTGGGGCTGGGAGCAGCCCACGAGGCCGATGGCCACGCACAAAGCAATGAGGCTCCTGATGCGCATAACCTCTCCTTCTTGAAAAGGTATAACAGACTGTAGTGGTAAAATATATTTCCTGCACGAACGTGTCCAAGGCGGCGAGAGAAAAGTATATTCACCATGAAGATTCCGCTGCAGAGATCGGCTTCTTATCTCGGTCCTTTGCTCCTCTGCGGCCAAATCCAGCATACGCAGGAACTATGAAATTCCGGCCCTGCATAGACTTGCACGAAGGCAAAGTAAAGCAAATCGTCGGTAGCACCCTGTCCGACACGAAGCGCGAGGGACTGGTGACGAACTTCGCCACCGACCTCTCGCCCGCGCATTTCGCAGCCATATACAAGCGCGACGGGCTTGCCGGCGGACATATCATCATGCTCGGCCCCGGTAACGACGATGCCGCGGCAAGCGCGATCGCCGGGTTTCCGCAGGGATTTCACGTCGGCGGCGGCATCACGCCGCAAAACGCCCGGCACTATCTCGACCTCGGCGCTTCGCACGTGATAGTCACTTCGTGCATTTTCAAGGACGGCCGGATCTATTG
>Ga0182027_10006049_pt1 | contig 18239 bp, 15 predicted proteins | sample 712E1DmetaG_FD_121300 | JGI IMG/M metagenome (GOLD analysis project Ga0182027, IMG submission 121300) | Permafrost microbial communities from Stordalen Mire, Sweden - 712E1D metaG (Illumina Assembly) | ecosystem: Environmental > Terrestrial > Soil > Wetlands > Permafrost | place: Sweden... | reverse complement strand
TTTATCCTGCATACAAAAGATTTTACGTAAAAGGCAAAGACGAGGACGGAAACTTGATTTTTGCCTGTAAATATGTTTCAGAAGAAGGATTATGCACAGTTTATGAAAAACGATTAAAAATGTGCAAGCGTTATCCTGTCAAAAGAATCCTTTACCCAGCCGACATGCACGAAGGTTGCGGGTACACAGTTATAAAAAAGAGTTTTGATGATTATTTGGCGAAGGAAATAGGAAATAGGAAATAGGAAATAGAAGTAGGATGGGCTAAAGCCCACACCACTAAACTAACGCTTCAAACCCCTTAATGCTTCTTAAATCTTCAACAGAGTTAACAATTACAGGTTTTACTCTTTGCCCGAATTCTTTTACACATTGGCACAAACGTTCTGATATTTTTTGAGAATGTCCTAAACTTACTTTACGAAGGGCATCACTTAATTGGTCTAAAGCTCCTCTTTCGCTTTCATTGCTTATTAATAATCTTGCTTTATCAGAAGTTATAAACCAATCTTTTCTACATGGAGAGCTTTCTACCATTTTATCTAAATCAAGCCACGTAATCTTATCACCATATTCTAAAACGGCAACATTACCAAAATTTTGTTGTCTAACATTTGAAACACTTTGTATTTTCATAATTCTAAATTCCTTAACACTACATATAATTTAAACCCCCTAAAAAAAAATTTTGCTACTTGTGGCATATTTTCTTAACAATATTTAACAAAAAAATGTTTGGAGAAAAACTCAGGTCAAAAAGTAGGTAGGGTGGGCTTCAGCCCACCAATTCATTAATCGAAAACATTTTGCCACTCATTCAAAAAAAGTTTGGACTGTTTTTTATTTTCGTTATAAAATAGTTTTGTAGGAATAAGGATATTAAAAAAAGGAGATATATAATGAAAAAGAATTTTATTAAATTGTTTTTGGGGCTTTTTGCATTTGCTTTCGCGCTTATGCCTGTCAAGGCACAGCAAGTAAGATTATTCCCCGATGTGTCCGCAAATCACTGGGCTGCAGCACAAATTCAAGAATTATCCGAAAGCGGAGTAATCATCGGCTATCCTGATGGAACTTTTAAACCAGATGATAATGTTACAAGAGCAGAATTCGCCTCTATGGCAATCAGAGCTTTGGGGCAAGAACATACAACCGTTGCCCAGCCCGTACTCTTTACCGATGTTGACCCTGATTATTGGGCTTACGATATGATTCAAAGAGCTTTGTACTTTGAATTAATCTCATGCCCGCCACAAGGTCAGCCTTTCAGACCTGGTGATTCTGTTTCTCACGCAGAAGCGGTTTCGGTTGCGGTTAACGCGCTTACAACAGAAACAATCAGCGTACAAAAAGCTAAAGAAGTTTTGAAAAATTATTTAGATTTGGCATCTACTCCGGACTGGTATTTAATCCCTGCAGGAAAAGCCGAAATCTTGAACATGAATGTTAATATTCCGAACAATCCATTAATGCTCAACGCCAACAAACCCGCAACAAGAGCTGAAATTACCGTATTGTTAAAAAATATGATGGAGCAGGCAAAACTTAACCCTAACAGCAAATTAGCAGAAGCTATGCGCAAAAAAACAGACCCTCACGGATTTGTTATCCCTGAAGCATTCGTTCAAGGCTCAATAGGTACAATTCCTGCAGGAGCAATAGTACCTATCCAGCTTGGACGGGCGATAAGCTCTCAATTCTCAAAATGCAGTGAAATTTATATGGCTAAAGCTCCTCAAAGCTATGTTACAAAAGATAAATATATCTTAATTTCCCAAGGTGCAGACCTACAAGGTCACTTGTTGGCCGTCAAAGCGGGTAAGTTATTTGTCAGAAACGGAGTTTTAATCATTCAAAATGACACGCTTACAACTTGTAACGACCAAAGAGTTTGCTTCAACGCCGTAGGAAACATTTGCAAAAAGAAAAACTGGTTCATTGCTTTCTTGAGAAAAATCTTTAAAGGCGAAAAATTAAAAGTTTGCCCTCAAGGCATTGTTTATGTTAAACTTCTTCAACCTCTTAAAGTTGATTTGACTAACGGCTGGGTTATCGAAGAATAGGAAATAGTAAATAGGTAATAGGAAATTGTTAAGGCGTTTTTTGCAAAGCAAAAAATGCCTTAAACTTATACCCTCAGAGCTTTTCGCCTTTCTATTCTCTATTACCTATTTTCTATTTCCTTTTATGGCATTATAATGTTAATATGAATCAATTTAATTTAGGAAATTTTCTTAATAACGTTCTTAATTATGCCGCTCTAAATTCAAATAAGGGAGCGGCTAATACGCCTAATCCGAATTCCAGCACCGATGCGAAATTCCAGCTTGCCAACGATGCAATGGCGCAAAGCATGGTTAACACTGCCCCCGCTTCTGAAGCTGCTGTTCTAAAAAGTTTTAACGCTCTGACTTTTACAGAGTTAAAAATGAACAATTTGGCAAGCCTTGAAAGAGGCTTATATATGAAAAATTTGATGAATTTGCCTAAAGAACTTGAAGAAGTATTGGCTTTTATCCAAAATAATGCAGGTAATACAGCCGAAACAGTCAAACTTTTATCACAAAATATAAACATGGATATTTTAGCCGAATTATTGCAACAAGGCGGCAAAGAGGCAATGAATAAGCTTATTTTGGTTATGGCTAATGCTTCAAGGCAAGGTTTGACTGACGTTTCACAGATTAAAGATGCGATTAAGTTTATAAACGCAAGCGTCTCTGTAGCAGGCGAGCTTAATCCCGAAAAAGTCCTGAAAAGCTTTATGCTGCTGTATCTACCTTGGCTTCCTTTACGAGAGGGCGTTGACTTTGACCTAGAAATCGAAGGTTCAAGCGGCGGCGAAGATGAGTCGGAGCTTTCAATTACAATAATGATTAGCACAAGGAATTATGGCAATATAAAGGTTACTTTGATTTTGGTAAAAGGAAATTCTATGAGCATTTTCATAAACTGTTCTGAAGATTTCCCCAAAGATGAGCTGCTAAAGAGGCTTAACGCCGAGAGCAAAAACCACGCAATCCAATCCGAAATAATTTTTGACCAAAAACCCGTTAAAAAGCAGGAAACAACCACTCCGCAGGCAAAAATCAGCATGTCAAATTTAAAGGAAGTAAATCCATTTATGCTCCTGATGGCAAACGCCGTGATTAGGCACACGATTGAAATTGACAACGCCGCCTGATGATTTCAGGAAATAGCAACGTAGGGTGGGCTTCAGCCCACCAATTCATCAATCATATTTAATGACAATTAATTTTTAAAACTTTTGCGATATTTCTTGTATTGGTGGGCTGAAGCCCACCCTACGTTACTTGCAGTTTAAAAAAAGGCATGAGACGAATTCGCTTCACCCTTCACCCTTCACGCTTCACTCTTCACGTTTTAATACCAATTACACACATCATCTGCGCAAAGAATCGAATTAAGTTCAGCCATAAAGCCCTTTTTGGTCATCTCATAAGTAACGGGAGTAATGGATATTTTGTTGTTTCTTACCGCAGCAATGTCTGTTTGCGCATCTTCCGGCTCATTGATAAGCTCGCCAGCAAGCCAGTAATAAACCTTACCTCTTGGATCAACTCTTTTTTCATATTTATCCGAAAACATTTTTCTGCCGAGTTCCGTAATCATAACCCCTGCAATGTCTTCAGGGTCAAGCGCAGGAACGTTAACATTCAATATGGTTTTTTTTGGAAAATCCACTTTTTTTAATTTCGGCAAAAGCCCTTTTATAAATTGCGCCGCGAATTTAAAATCCTCTATCTCATATCTTAAACTGGCAAGTGAAACCGCAATGCTCGGGCAACCCAACATAGCGCCTTCCATAGCACAACTTACTGTGCCTGAATACAAAATATCCGCACCCAAATTTGGTCCATGGTTGATGCCTGAAATAACAATATCGGGTTTTTCATGCTCTTCTAAAATGGCACTTATGCCTATTTTAACGCAATCTCCCGGAGTTCCTGTTGTAACCCAACATCTTTTTATGCCATTTTTCGGCGCAAGTTCTTCAACTCTCAAAGGAGTGTGCAAAGTCAATGAGTGTCCAGCCGCACTTCTTTCTCTATCAGGCGCAACAACATAAACCTCATGTTCTTCCGCTAAGGTTTCAGAAAGAACCTTTATTCCGCTTGCAACTACACCGTCATCGTTTGATATTAATATTTTCATCTAACCTCTACTATTCTTGATACCGAATTGCAATCAACCTATAACTCTCACGTCATGCTGAATTTATTTCAGCATCGCATGGTCGTTCGCTTATGCGATCCTGAAACAAGTTCAGGATGACGTATAATGATTGCAACTCAGTTTGACCAGTCTTAACATTTTACACTTCCATTTTATCTTAATCAAAAACTTTAATGCTAATTATTAAGAAATGTAACTAAATTATAGCATATTTATATATAATTTAGCAATTTATTATATCAAAATGTTTTTACATGAATATAGAGACAGTATAAAAAGCGAAAGCTAAAAACCACACGAGAGAAAAAGAGAAAACACGCGAGGAAAAAACACACCAAGGCATTGGGTAAGAGATACCCAGAGGACATTAGAAAAAATTACACACTACACTTCACTACACTACACTTCACACTAACGAGGAATGAAAAACAAAGTTTTGCATTCCGGAGGCCCACTTAAATAGGCCTCTTTTTTTTGCATACGGCAGTCGGAGTGAAGCCTGAAAAGACTTGCGAAGAGCAAGGCTTTGGAAGGCGAAACTTCACTCCGGCTGCCGCATTTTGCTCCTGTGGAGTTTTCAGCACTTTGTTTGAAAACTCTTACGTCGCCATCGTTAAGTTACGCCCTGCTCCGCCGGCTCATCGCCGCCGTGTGCGGGCTTCACTCCGGCTCACGCAAATAAAAACGGGCAGGATTTTGTCCTACCCCCATTAAAGGCACTATAATGTTAAATTTCAGGCTCAATTGAGCCCGACTCCATAAATATAAACGCCGCTGACTCTACCTCTGGATAAAGCAAACTCTTCTTGCTTGAAAATAATTCTAAATTTAAATCCGGCGTTACTTAATCTCTCTGCTGATTTTGGACAGGTCAATTTAAAAACACCTTGTATTAGAATTCCTGATACAAGATGCACAAACTTTAATACATCACAAAAAAAAACTTTAGCTGTAAAATTGAAATAATTAATGGCTAAAGTCTTTATTTTGGAAATATTAATTCTAATATTAAATTTTATTTTTTTATTTTTTTCAAATGGTGAATAACATGAAAAAACGATTTCTTCTCCCTGAATTAGGGAAGCTTGCCAAACGACATCAAAATTTTTTTGGGTATCGTAATATTTATTTTTCACTATTCACATTTCCCTTTTATTTTTCTGTAGTTTAAACGATAATAAATCCGAATTCAACCCTAATGTAAATTAATTTTTACAATTGAGCGTAAGGATGGAAGGATGGAAAGATAGATGTATGGAGGTATAGTAAAAAGTGAAAAGTGAAGAATAAAGAGAAGAAATTTGTTCCGAGGCTGTGTAAAAACCTTTTCAAAAATCCATGTTCAAAAAACAAATAATATGATAAAATCACCTTGTATTATTGATTTTGAAACACTTTTCTTTATTTCCCATTATTTTATTACAAGGTGTTCCACTTACTTATTGAACTCGCAACACGCCTTTTTGTAACTTTTTGTAACAATATTTCTTTCCCCTAGCAAAAAAAAATTTCACGGTTTTTAAAACATGTATAAAGCCACTATTTGCAACAAAAAAGGAGAAACACAACATGCAGGTACAATTAACTACAAACAAACAAAATTCTAATCCCGCTTTCGGAAAGATTTACGAGTTCTCAGGGCGTACTAATATTTCCGATGAACTTTATAAAGTTTTAATGGAAAAAGGTGCTAAACCTACTAGGGATTTTATTGGGGGATTTCTTAATGACAAGACTATTCTTCATTTAGCAACAGGTAAGGATTCTTTTGCTCCACCATTATTTATGCCTAATACAAACGGACTTTTTATGCTTGGTGATAGAGTTGTAGAAGCAGGTAAAAAGGTAGTTAAAATTGTTCTTGATAAAGAACAAAGAATTGCAGAACAATTAAATATTTCATTAAAAACCATTGGCAAAGATGGAAAACAGGAAATTGACATTGTAAAGAAATAAAGTGGGCTGATGAGCCCAACCTACTTTAATAATTTTTGATTTGGTGGGCTGAAGCCCACCCTACCCTTAAAGCCTGTATTCGGCGGAATAGAAATTCCGCCTACCCATACCATGCCTCTACGCATCCACGCCTCTTGCCTTCTCTTTACTCTTTACCCTTTACTCTTCACTCATTTAATACTCAATCCCAAATGTCTGATAAATTATCCCGCTTTCGTAAAGCAGGGTGATTAAGTCTTCTTGAATGTCAAACCGGTTATTTATCAAGTTTAATTTTGCTCTGTCAAGGTTGTCTTGTGAATCAATTACCGCTACAAACGGCAGGACAGATTCGCTCCAACTTTTTTCTATTTGAATTTGGCTTTCCTCTGCCGCTTTTTTACTCTTAATCGCATATTCAAGGTTTTTTTGATGTTCCACTATATTTGCATATGTCTCATAAACCTTGAAGTTTACGTCTTTTTTATACCCTTCTAAATATTCTTTTGCCTCTTCTGCCTGATATTTTGCTTTTTCAATCTCATATTTTCTTTTATTCCCGTCAAATATATCCCATTTTAAAAATGCGCCCGCAATGTAGTTGTTCCCAAGCCCTCCAAAAGGGTAGAACGGGTCATAAAAATTATACGACGCAACCGCTTTTAAAGTCGGATACCAGTCTGCTTGCTCATATTTAATATTATTTTGAGTGTTTTCAACCCTTTTTTCCATTGCTTTTATATCGCTTCTGAACGCCGCAAGATGCTGGTAATAAGTTACATCATTATCCAGTTTTATCTCAGGGACAGAATCAGAGATTTCCATAGGGCTTTCGGTGCTTAAAAGTAAGCCCAAATTTTTCTTTGCGACATCTAAGTTCTTATTCGCAGAAATAAGTCTTTGTTGCCTTTCTTCGACAGCAGATTGCGCCCTGAAAACATCCGAATAAAGCCCTTTTTTCTTATTATATCTGTCTTGCGCAATCTCAAGGTCCTCGGTTGCATCTTTAATTCCTTCTTCAACTACTTTTATTATTTCTTTATCCGTATTTATTTTAAGACATGCTTGCGCAACCTTATTAACAAGTTCTTCTTTTTTTTTGACATACATACATTCATCCGCCGAGTAAGCCTTTTTCGCAATTTTAATACCAACAGCAGATTTTTTGTCGAAAAATGTTTGTTCGGCAATTAATGAGGTAAGGAAGTTAAGAGTTGCACCAGGGAAATCAAGTGTCCCAAAAGCCAAATCTTTAGCCGCAGCTCTTGTTTGATTCAATTTTATCGTAAACGCTTCTATGGGGTTGTTTGTAACTTCAAAATCTTCTCGGAATTTGGCGTGCGGCAAAAATTCGCTTTTTGCAATCCCAATATCCTTTTCTGTTGCATGAAGATGATTCCTAAACGCCTTAATACTGCTGTTGTTTTTGAGCGAACATTGTACAGCTGTTTGAAAAGGGATTGTATAAGATAAAAAATTATCAGCGGAAACACTCTGATTTAAAGCATCTTGCCCAAAAACATTCAGACTGCAAATATTTAGCAATAATATTACCAGTATTAAAACAATTTTTTTTTTCAACTCTACTCCGCAAGAATACATAGTGCTGTATTCAGATTCATTTAGATTATGAAAAATCTAATCCCCCTACTTAACATTTTTATGAATAATGTTTTGCTAAAAAACGCTGAGGAAAGACCCCTCGGCGTTTTTTGAAATTTAAAAAAAAACTTAGTAACTATGAAGCGGACTTAGCCGTATTTCTTTTAGTAATCTTATCCATCGCACTTGTTATTACTTCATCATTTGCAGTTACTATAAGGTTTTTACCGTTTTCTTTAGCGGATTTAAGCGCAGTATCTGCTATTTTGAGTAAATGTTTACCATCGTTAATAGCAATTTTTGAATCTTGAAGATTGACCACACCGCCACTTATCGTAAACATTTTGTGCCTAGTTATGTGATCAAGCCATTTTTCCCTGTCGTGCTTCATTGAGCTATATTGTCTGTAAATTTTGTCTAATTCATTACCCAAACTGCTATCCAATCCTACCTTTGTGCTTATATGCAAATTTTTATGAAGTTCACCGCCGCTTGCAGTCTTAAGTTTTGCCACAAAATCTTTTAATGCTTTGGCATCCGTAGGTTCATATTCTTTAATATGTTCTTCCGCTAAAGAAATTATTTCATCAGCAAGTTTTCTTGGATTATTTGATTTCTCTCTTAATTTTGCGAATATTTCATTAATTTGAATTAATTTTGGCGACACAAACGCTATATCTTCTTGAGCTTTTTTACTGAATTCAGGCAAAAGCCCTTGGATATATTCATCTTTTTTAATCGCATTAGACATTTCTTCAAGTATTTTTTCGGCAGATTTACTATTATGACCAGGAAGAATTACAGCGAATTCTTCTCCGCCATATCTGAAGCCTTTTACTTTATGGGTTTTAACAACTCTTTGAATACAGTCAGAAATAGTTTTTAAAACTTTATCCCCTGTATCGTGATCAAATATTTCATTAAATGCCTTGAAATTATCCATATCAAGCATTGCAACGCTATAATTTTCCTTCTTTTTCACAGTTTTTTGAAAATCTTTAGATAGTGTTGTTAAAAGAGTTGATTTATTAAATAAACCTGTCAAACCGTCTTTTAATGAAAACTCTCCAACTTTGCTTATTCTTCCAAATTTCCCAAAAAGTGCTAGAGGAATAGCAGCAACGCCAAGTACTTTAAGTATTTTCCCGAGCTTAGCCCAAGTTAAAGCCAATCCGGCAACACTTGTACCGGCTATAGCGCCCAAAGCAATCTCAACTTCCTCTTGTTTTTTAATTTTTTTCTCAAATTTATCCCTATCCTGCGCAGAAGGAGGTTTACTGACATTGGCATTATTCGCAGGAGCAGCAGAAGGTGTAACAACTGTAGAAGGTACTGAGTCAGTGTCATTGCCTTTAAAGCGAGGCTTGGAAAAATCCGCATCCAAATTCTTGGATTGCGCATCCATAGATGTATTTATAGATTGTATTTTGTTTAACGCTAGCATGCCTTTAAAAACCTTCTTGATATAATATATAAGAAAAAATGAGAATAAAAATTGCCCCCTTTTCTAGTAATTTTGAGTATTTGTAATGTTTATTAATATTTAAAAAAGCAAAAAAAGAACCTCTTAATTTTAAGAGATTCTTTTTTTGTATTAAATTATGCTTAAATTAAGCAAGAATTTTGTCTACAACACCGGATCCGACAGTTCTACCGCCTTCTCTGATAGCGAATCTCATACCTGCTTCAATCGCAACAGGAGCAATTAATTCAACTTCCATAATTACGTTGTCGCCAGGCATAACCATTTCACCTTCGAATTTGATTGAACCGGTTACGTCAGTTGTTCTTATGTAGAACTGAGGTCTGTAACCAGGGAAGAATGGAGTATGACGTCCGCCTTCTTCTTTTGTTAATACATAAACGTTAGCTGTGAATTTTGTGTGCGGCTTAATTGAACCGGGAGCGGCAAGAACTTGTCCTCTTTGGATTTCAGTTTTGTCAACACCACGAAGCAATAAACCCACGTTATCACCAGCCAAACCTTCATCAAGAAGTTTTCTGAACATTTCAACACCGGTAACTGTTGTTTTTCTTGTATCACCGAAGCCTACTAATTCAACTTCGCCTTGAACTTTAACTTTTCCTCTTTCGATTCTACCGGTCGCAACTGTACCACGACCTGTAATTGAGAAAACGTCTTCAACAGGCATCAAGAAAGGTTTGTCCAAATCTCTTACAGGAGTTGGAATGTAGCTGTCAACAGCGTCCATTAATTCCCAAATTTTGTCAACCCATTTGTCTTCGCCTCTTTTAACTTTTGGATTAGCAATAACTGCTTCTAAAGCTTTCAATGCTGAACCGTGGATGAATGGAGTTTTGTCGCCATCAAATTCATAAGATGTCAACAATTCTCTAACTTCCATTTCAACAAGTTCTAATAATTCATCATCATCAACCATGTCGCATTTGTTCAAGAATACAACCAATTGAGGAACACCAACTTGACGAGCAAGTAGAATGTGTTCACGAGTTTGAGGCATCGCACCGTCAGTCGCAGCTACTACAAGAATAGCTCCGTCCATTTGCGCCGCACCGGTAATCATATTTTTTACATAGTCCGCGTGACCCGGGCAGTCAACGTGTGCATAGTGTCTTGCAGTTGTTTCGTACTCAACGTGAGCAGTCGAGATGGTAATACCTCTTGCTTTTTCTTCAGGAGCCGCATCAATTTCGTCAAATTTCTTTGCTTGTGCTTGCCCTACTGCAGCCATTGTACCTGTCATTGCTGCTGTTAATGTTGTTTTACCGTGGTCAACGTGGCCTATTGTACCAACGTTCACGTGCGGTTTGTTACGTTCAAACTTTTCGCGTGCCATAAGTTTGGTCTCCTTTTTAATTATACTAACTGTTACTTTTTTTAAAGTTATATTACTATTTTATATGCTCAATCTGCAATGTCAATAAGTAAGTTGAAAGGTTAAAAAAGTTGAATGGTTGAAAAGATAATAGATTAACTTATTCAACCATTCATTATTGATTATTTACTTTTTTTTGTTTCTGTTTTGATTGCTGTTTTTGCCTTTGCTGGTGCTTTTTTAGGTGTAGCCTTTGCTTTTGCCGGAGTTTTAGCTTTAGCAGGAGCTTTCGGAGTAGCCTTTGCCTTAACAGGAGTCTTGGTCGTAGCTTTAGACTTCGCTGGGGCTTTAGCCTTCGCAGGAGCCTTAGCTACAGATTTCGCCTTCGCTGGGGCTTTTACAGCAGGTTTTTTAGTCGTAGCTTTTGCCTTCGCAGGAGCTGTTTTAGCTTTAGCAGGAGTTTTCACAGGGGGTTTTTTAGCCGCTTTTTCCTTTTCCCCTTTCCCTTTTTCCTCAATCTCGATTTCTTCAACTGCAGATTCCTTGGCTTCTGCTGCTTCGTGCTCTCTTTGTTGCGCCGCTTCGCTTTCCATTCTTTCCATTTGGGTTACATTCTTAATATCTATTTTCCAGCCGGTTAATTTGTGTGCAAGTCTTACGTTTTGACCTTCACGACCGATTGCTAGGCTTAATTGGTCGTCTGGAACCACAACAAGAGCTTCTCTTGAATATTCATCATCCGCTAAAACGTCTACCGAAACTATTCTTGCAGGTGAAAGAGCGTTAACGATGTATTCAACAGGGTCTTGGGACCATCTTACGATATCAATCTTTTCGTTCTTCAATTCGCCGACGATTGTTTGAATTCTGCTTCCTCTTGGTCCTATGCAAGCCCCTACTGAGTCTACTTCAGGGTCGTTTGAAGCGACGGCGATTTTTGTTCTAAACCCTGCTTCTCTTGAAATTGATTTAATTTCAACGATTCCGTCTTCAATTTCAGGGACTTCAAGTTCAAACAATTCTCTAACGATTTCTGAGTGAGCGTGAGAAACGATTACCTGAGGCAATCTGGTTGTTTCTTTTACGTTCAACACAAAAACTCTGATTCTGTTGCCCGGCTTATAATATTCGCTCGGAATTTGGTCTTTCTGAGGCATAATCGCATCAGTTTTACCGATATTTACAATAACGTTGCGGTTTTCAACTCTTTGAATAATACCTGTTGTCAAAGTACCTTTTTTGTCCATAAACTCAGCTAAAACAAGATTTCTTTCAGCTTCGCGGATTCTTTGGGTGATAACCTGTTTTGCGGATTGAGCAGCGATTCTGCCGAACTGGTCAGGTGTAACTTCAATTTTTACTTCATCATCTAAATCAACATCTTCGTCGATTTCTTTTGCATCTTTTAATGAAATTTGTTCTGTTTCTTTTGAAACGCCGTTTTCGTCGACTTCAACTTCATTTACAACCAATTTAGTCATAAAAACGCCTATTTCACCGGATGATTCATCCAAAATAGCTTCAATATTTGTTGCTTCTTTAATGTGCATATGTTTTTTGTATGCTGCAACCATTGCATCACACAAAGAATCTATCAAAATTTCTTTTGATATTCCTCTTTCTCTTTCTAACTGTTCACATGCTTCAAACAGTGCTGTTCCAATTTTTATCATTTTTTCTCCTTTATTATTAGGTAATAGGGAATAGGGAATAGGTAATAGAGTTTTTATTTTCTATTTCCTATTTCCCATTTCCTATTTCCTCTATGTATAACCGTGTATTCTTAATTTTGTCTAACGCCAAAATCATTTCTTTTTCGTCTGAAAGCCTTTTTATGTAAATTGTTCTTTTTGCTTCATCGTAATCAATTAACTTTGCCTTGAAAATATTTTCGCTTTCGCCCTCAAGCGGCTCTTTCAATTTAATACTGACGTTTTTTTCTCTGAAAAATAAATATTCTTTGTCGGATTTGAATTTTCTTTCCAAGCCGGGTGATGAAACTTCCAAGTAATATTTACAAGGAATAAGTTCATCAAGAAAATCATTAAGGCTTCTTGTAACGTTTTCGCAGTCCTCAAGGGTTACGCCTCTGTCTTGTGCAAAAAGAAAAATTCTCAAAAACCAACGATGATTTTCTTTTTCAAAATCAATTTCGATAGGAATTAAGTTGAATCTCATCGCTGTATTTTCAATAAGCGGTGTAATCTTTTCCATTATTTCGTGTCTATTGATTTCTTGCTTCAATCGCATGTCCTTTGTCTTGATGGGCTGAAGCCCATCCTACCTTTTTTACATTTTGCACTTTGCATTTTGCATTTGGCTTTTTGTAGTTCCAGATACCTGAAACTACCGAGTTTTGCACAATCAAGAACTAAATAAAATGCACCTTATGCAACAGTTCTTCCTCGTACAAGTACATAATATATTAATTTAATGATTTTGTAAACATGTTAGATTAAAAATTTACAAAAGATACGTCATGCTGAATTTATTTCAGCATCGCATAGTCGTTCGCTTATGAGATCCTGAAACAAGTTCAGGATGACGTAAGGAGTTAATAATTTAGTTTACAATATTTCGTTGTAAGTTTTAAAATGAACCTTGCAAACTTCACTTAGGCGTTCTTTTGCGTATTTTTGTATAAATTCTTTTGCAGAAGTTTTAACCCTGTCGTTACAGCCTTTGGGGAATTTACAGCCGTAAAAATTCTCCATTTGACTCATTTTTTGAACAAAGGTCGCACGGGCAAGAACAGAAGCTGCTGCAACCGCAATATCACTTTCTGCTTTGATGCGTTGTTCAAGGATAATTTTTTGTCCGTGTTTTTGCAGTGCGTTTTTAATTAAACTTTCATCCCCGAATTTATCTGACAAAGCATATTCACACTGTTTTTCTTGGTTGCTCGCGTTAAACGGCATTCCGGCTGAAAGCGCGGTTTCAGCCTTCAGCCTCCGCTCGCAATCCGCTTTCTCTAAAATATTTTCAATTACTCGAGCATGCCCCCAAGCCAAAAGTTTATTTAAATTTTTAAAATTTGCATAAAGTTCGTTATATTTTGCGTTTGAAATTGCCACGACAGAGTGAACTGAGTTTTTTTGAATCTGTAACGCCATTTTTAGCATTTGTTCATCTTTTAGAGTTTTTGAATCCTTAATCCCTAATTCTTCAAAAAGCAGGCGATTTTTTTCATCAATCATAACCCCTGCAACAACAAGCGGACCGAAGAAGTCGCCTTTACCGGATTCATCGGTACCTATGTAAGGGAAGAGGGAATGGGGAATAGGTAATGGAGTTGTTTCTATTTCCTTTTTCCTATTTCCTATTTCCTCAATCTTAAATTGTTTGCTTAATTTATCCAGTAATGGACTAATGTTTTTCCCTTGGGCTACAAATTTCCCTGAATTATAAAACGTAGCGACAAAATCCTTGTTCTTAATCTCCCAAAGGGCATATTGTTTCGGACTTACAATTGCTTCAAAGTTCTGCAATATAAAATTTTTTATCGCTTCCTGCTTCGCTATCGGTATTTTTTCTGAAAAAATATTCATGTAAATTATTTTAGCATAAGATTTTTTGTATTATAATCAAGAAAGGAAATAGGAAATAGGAAATAGGAAATAGAACAAAAGCTATTACCTATTCCCTCTTGCCTTTTCCCTAAAGCGTAAAATGGGGGAATAAACATGAGTTTAATAAAAGTAGCTGTTTGTGGTTCTTGCGGAAGAATGGGGCAAGAAGTTGTCAAAGCAGTCGTTATGGATAAAGAATTGGAGCTGGTTGCAAAGATTGACCTTATTTGCATCGGGGAAGGCACTTTTGATTCAATAGAAAAAGCTCTTAAAGCAACTCCGATAGATGTTTTGGTTGATTTTACCCAACCTGCCGCCATTTTTGAAAATGCAAAATATTGTTTAAATCATGGCATTCGCCCAATAATAGGAACAACAGGATTATCAGAAATACAAATTGATGAATTAAGAAACTTATCAGCAAAAAATAATGTTCCATGCTTAATAGCTCCTAACTTTACAACAGGTGCGGTTTTAATGATGATGTTTGCAAAACAGGCAGCAAAATTCTTTGATAATGCAGAAATAATTGAACTTCATCATAACCAAAAGAAAGACGCACCTTCAGGAACAGCGATTAAAACTGCTCAGTTAATGGCAGAGGAAAATGAATCTTTTGCAAAAGGTAATTGTGAGGAAGTTGAGCTTATCGAAGGTTCGCGTGGTGGAAAATCTTATTCTGATATTCAAATTCATTCGGTAAGAATGCCCGGTTATATTGCTTCTCAGGAAGTTATTTTTGGCGCAGCGGGGCAGGTTTTAAAAATCAGACACGATTCAATGGACAGAACATGCTATATGAAAGGCGTTTTGATGGCGATTAAGCATGTTATGGAAAATGATGAATTTGTTTATGGACTGGAAAATATATTATAAGGGAATAGTAAATAGGCAATAGGAAATGGAGCAATCTCTATTCCCTATTACCTATTGCCTATTCCCCAGAAGCGAAAGGATGAGAGATGAGTCAACCAAACATAGCGGTTCTCGGTGCAACAGGCGTAGTAGGCAGAGAAATTTTAAAAATTATTGAAGAAATAAATCTTCCGTATAATGAAATAAAATTACTATCAAGCGCAAGAAGCGCCGGAAGCAAAGTTGAATTTATGGGTAAAACCCTTATCGTTGAAGAAGCTAAGCCGGAATCTTTTGACGGAGTAAATGTTTGTCTTGCGTCAGCAGGAGGCTCTACAAGCATGGCACTTGCTCCTGAAGCGGCAAAAAGAGGCTGCGTTTTTATTGATAATTCAAGTGCTTTCAGAATGAAAAAAGATGTTCCGCTCGTTATTGCAGGTGTTAATGATGATGATTTAAAACTGCATAAAGGAATTATCGCTAACCCAAATTGCTCTACATCTCAGTTAATGCTGGTTCTAAAGCCTTTGCATGAAGCTGTAAAAATGAAAAGACTTATTGTTTCTACTTATCAGGCTGTAAGCGGAGCCGGTCTTGCCGCAATAAATGAGTTAACGGAAAATACAAAAGCAGCCTTAAACGGTGAAAAGTTTGAAAATAAAGTTTTTAAAAAGCCGATTGCTTTCAATATAATTCCGCAGATAGATGTTTTCTGTGAAAACGGCTACACAAAAGAAGAAATGAAAATTACGAAAGAAACAAGAAAAATTTTACACTTAGGTGACAATTTCCCCATTTCTTGTACCGCGGCGAGAGTTCCTGTTTATAGAGGGCACTCCGAAGCCGTTACAATTGAATTTGAGAATGAAATTTCGCCCGATAAAGCAAGAGAAATTCTAAAGAATACTTATGGGGTTGAAGTAATTGATAATCCGGATAACTTTGAGTACCCGACAACCATTGATGCCGCAAACAGTAACCCTGTTTATGTCGGCAGAATCAGGAAAGACATTGCTTTTGAGTATGGCATAACACTCTGGTGCGTTGCTGATAATCTTTTGATCGGCGCTGCTTTAAATACAGTCCGAATAGCAGAAAAAATTATCTCAATGGGACTGTATTAAGGGGAAAGGGAAAAGGAAAAAGGGGAAAGAAGAAATTTTGTAAAGCAAAATTTCAAACCTTTTACCTATTCACCTATTCAACTCATCCCCTGCTTCCCACTTTTTACAAATTTGAAACATTGGTTAATATAATTTAACAAAAAACCGTGGATTGTAAAGAATTATTATATGCCTTTGATTGCTTTACTGACGCTGTTTTAGGCTAAAATCATATTATCTTTCCTGTTAAGATTTGTTTTATTTTTAAAATAACTACTTTAAAAGTCCGTTAAAAAGTCTTATACTGGAGTTATACTAAAGTATCAAGTAATTCAAACTAAATTTGGATTATATAACCAGTGAAAAAGTCGTAATATGTAACATGTGTATGTAGAGTAAGATTAGCTTTATAGCCTCGTCCGGTAATAGGACTGGTTTTATTTTGCAGAACTAGAGTAAATACAAGGAAGTAAACGGGTCACTTTGAAAGGAGATCAACTATGGGTATTACGGTAAACACCAACATGCAAGCATTGCGTATTCAACACAATTTGGATTCAGCAACAGCAAAAATGAACACCTCGATGGAAAGAATGTCATCAGGTTCAAGAATCAACTCAGCAAAGGATGATGCAGCAGGGTTAGCTGTATCAACAACATTAGCAAACACCATTTCCGGTTCAAAAATAGCAACGGATAACGTAAATATCGCTAATGATATGTTATCCACTGCTGAAGGTACATTGGATGTAATCAACAATAACTTAAGTCGTATTCGTGACTTGACAGAACAAGCATCAAACGGAACGTATTCATCTGATGACCTTGCGGCAATTTCAGCAGAAGTATCAAAACGTATTACAATGGTTGACAACTTGGCAACAAGTACTGCATTCAACGGTATTAAGTTATTAGATGGTTCTGCTACGGCTGGTATCACAATTCAAATCGGTACCGGTGCTGCAGCTACGGACAGCTTAACGCTTGATTCTTCTATATTTGCAAGCGTTAGTATGGCTACAACATTGAGTGGCTTGACTGCTGCAATTAGTGCCGGTGTAGAATCTACAACTTCAGGATTCTTGACTACAATTGATGCTGCAATTAAGGGTTTGACAACAAGAGTTACAGCAATCGGTGCAGCTCAAAACCAATTGTCAGCGGTATCAGATGGCTTGGAAGTACAACAGCAGAACTTAACATCAGCATTGTCAACAATACAAGATGCTGATATTGCGTCAGAATCTGCTAATTATGTACAGCAACAGATACTGCAATCAGCATCTGCATCATTGTTGGTACAAGCAAACTCAGCTCCACAAATCGCATTAACACTTATCAAAGGTTAATATTTGAGCTGATAAGCAATATATTTCAAGACCTGAGTCGAAAAGACTTGGGTCTTTTTTTAGGGAAAAGGAAAGAGGTAAAAGGTAAAAGGGAAAAGAAATGATGAAAAATTCTTTTAAAGATTAGCGAATAGTAAACAGTAAAGGGTATACGTTTTTGAGGAGCAGAAACATGACTTTTCCCTCTTCCCTTTTCCCTTAGTTTATTGGTACATCTATCGGGTTTGTAAGCATAACATCTAAAACTGTGCCTTGATTTAAAATAACGTCTTCACCTTTTCTGAATAAATCAATTACGCTGTCGCCTACAAAATAAACACCGCCACCAAAAGCTCCGCCAACGGCGCATAAAGGCGTTGTTATATAATTTGCACCTGTGAATGCTTCACTGCCTATATCTTTTCCGAATTGAGTTGCATTTTTTGTAATTTCAACTGTTGTAGCCCAATTCTTCTTTACAGCTTCCAAATAACCTTTTGAACCATAAATGCCGCCATCATCGGTTAAATCCACACGGTTGCAAACAGATAAAGTAAGCGGTAATTGACGACCGTTAGGCGTTACAACGTGGTCAAAGTCAAGATATAAAACAGCACCTCTGGAAAGTCTTCTTACTGGTTTTATATTACTAACGCAACCTCTTACTATAGAACCTGCAGGGAGTATAACGTTTGTACCAGAGGTTTGGTCTTCTAATAGCATTGCGCTGAAAGAATCACCCGGGCTTTTTGCAACAGTGTTTAGCGGATCCAGTAATTGAAGTTTAAACTTTGTACCTGCCGGTATCCTTCTGGTTTGTGCATCTGCTTTCAAAGGTATAGCGCTTGCTGC
>Ga0182027_10006048_pt1 | contig 18239 bp, 19 predicted proteins | sample 712E1DmetaG_FD_121300 | JGI IMG/M metagenome (GOLD analysis project Ga0182027, IMG submission 121300) | Permafrost microbial communities from Stordalen Mire, Sweden - 712E1D metaG (Illumina Assembly) | ecosystem: Environmental > Terrestrial > Soil > Wetlands > Permafrost | place: Sweden... | reverse complement strand
GAGCGGATCCTGGCGGACGCGCGGCTGGAGCTCACCGACAAGATCTGCCGTTCGTGGGGAATTCTGTGCCAGGCCAAGCTCCTTACCGTGGACGAATTCTTCAATCTGAGCTCCGCCCTGCGCGTCGGGATTGAATGCAATTTGTTCGACAAGTGCACCTTGGCCGACCTCAACAGGCTCACGTTGTTTGTGTTGCCCGCCCACCTGGCGACGTGGTGCGGGAAAGCGCTCACACCCGACGAATGCGGAGAAGCTCGGGCGTCGCTCGTACAAACATTTTTCGCGCGAAACGCGCAGGAGACAAAACTCGATGAAAACGGTTGACGCGCGCGGCATGGCCTGTCCCAAGCCGCTTATTCTCACAAAGAAAGCCCTCAATGAGCTGGGCCCCGGCGGGCGCCTTACGGTGCTCATCGACAACGAGACGTCGAAACAGAATGTGGAGCGGTTCTGTCTCGACAACGGCGTCGAGGTTTCTGCGGCCGCGGAGGGAGCGGTGTTTACACTCTCGCTTACCAGGCGGGGCGCGGGAACCATCGTCGCAACCGAGCAGGTATACTGCGCCCCGGAGGCGCAGCGGAAACCGCACGTTATCGTCTTCCGCAGCGGCACCATGGGCAACGGGCCGGAGGAACTCGGCGGCATCCTGATGAAAGCATTTGTCAACACCATCAAAGAGATTTCCCCCCTGCCGGGCCACCTGGTATTCTATAATACGGGAGTGCATCTCGTGGTGAACGGCTCGCCGCTGGTGGAGCCGTTTGCCGAGCTGGAGAAGAAAGGAATTGCGATCCTCGCCTGCGGCACGTGCCTCGATTATTTCGGCCTCAAGGCGAAGCTGGCGGTCGGCACCGTTTCGAACATGTTTACCATCCTCGAAACACTCAGCGCTGCGGGCAGCGTGATAGCCCCGTAGGCCGTAATCCATGACCAAGGTGATTGTCGTTTTCGGATCCACGCGCGCCGCGATACGCGCCGAACGTGCATGTCTTGCCGCAGGGCTCCTGTGCCAGGCGATCCCCATGCCGCGCGAAATCTCGACGGGATGCGGCATTGCATTGGAGATTCGCGAGCAGGACAAGGCCACGGCCGAGGCGATCATGCTCAGCGCCGGGATTCCGGACGCACGCGTCGTTCCTCGTCCGGCGAAACCGGACATTGCATAAAACAACCCGGTGCGCGGCTGCGCAGTGTCGCAATTCTTCTTGATCCGCGTTGTCCGGCCAGGTATTTTAAGCCGATTGACTACAAACAACACTAAGAAGGGATGGTGTCATGAAATCCATCATAGGCTCGAAGACCGAGAAGAACCTGTGCATGTCGTTCGCGGGCGAATCCCAGGCGCGCAACCGCTACACGTATTTCGCAAGCGTTGCGAAAAAGGAAGGGTTCATTCAGGTCTCCAATATTTTTGGGGAAACCGCCGCCAACGAGAGCGAGCACGCCAAACGTATGTTCAAATTTCTTGAAGGCGGTACGGCGGAAATCACCGCGTCCTATCCGGCGGGCAAAATCGGCACAACGGCCGAGAACCTTGCCGCGAGCGCCGACGGTGAGCAAGAGGAACATACCCTGATGTATCCCTCATTTGCGAAGGCCGCTGCCGAAGAAGGCTTTCCCGAAGTGGCAACGATGTACAAGATGATAGGTGTTGCCGAGGCGCAACATGAAAAACGATACCGGGGCCTGCTCGCGAACCTTGAGCAGGGAACCGCGTTCAAGAAGAACGGGAAAGTCTACTGGCGGTGCAGCAACTGCGGATACATTCACGAGGCATCCGAAGCCCTGAAAATCTGTCCTGCCTGCAATCATCCGCAGGGCTATTTTGAGTTGTTGGCCGAGAACTGGTAGTACAAAAGGAAACGCCTTTCACCACAGAGACACAGAGGACACAGAGAAAGAAGGAGGCTGGCGTGAAACGTTACGTTTGCAACGCCTGCGGATGGATTTACGATCCGGCAACCGGTGATCCGGACGGCGGAATCGCTCCCGGTACCGCGTTCGAAGACATTCCCGCCGATTGGGTGTGTCCTCAATGCGGAGTCGGCAAAGACGATTTTTCGCCTGAATAAGCCGCGCGTGCCCGGTACTGCAAAAACCTCCCTGGAAGACGGCGCAGCGAAGAAATACCCGTGCGCCGATTGCCATTTTTGCCAATGGTGCGCGGAGTCGCGGTGCGGCGAGTGCAGGCGCAAAAAGGGCGCTTGCTCCCGAGGATGCAAGCGCCGCGTCAAAAGAAAGCGGTAACATGGCGTGCAATGCGATAATAATCCTGGGCGCGTCCGGGGATTTGACAAAAAAGAAGCTTGTTCCCGCCTTGAACATGTTGTACCGCCGCGGCGAGCTGGCCGATTGTTTCCTGGTGGTCGGGGAGGGGCGTTCCGCACTTACCGACGAACAGTTCCGCGCGAGATTTGCCATTGCCGACGACTTTGGCCGTCTGCTTTCTTACCATCAGGGAATCAAGGGACTCAAGAAGTACCTTGCGTCGCGCGGGCAATTTTCCCGTCTTATTTTCTTCTTCGCCCTCCCGCCCGAGGCCTATGCCCCCACGGCGCAGGAACTCGTTGCCGAAGGGTTCGGTCGCGAGGTCTCCATCATCATCGAAAAACCGTTCGGTTCGGACTACGCGTCCGCTGCGGCGCTCAACAGAGAGCTTGTATCATTTTTCAACGAGTCGCAGATCTTCCGCAACGACCACTATCTTGCCAAGGAGGCGGTGCAGAACATCCTCGTGTTCCGGTTTGCCAATTCCGTGTTCGGTCCGGTATGGAACGGCGGATTCATTGAGTCGATACAAATTAACGCGTGCGAAGAATATACGGCATCGGACCGTGCGCAATACTTCGACAAAGCGGGGATAGTCCGCGACATGGTGCAGAACCACCTGATGCAGCTCCTGTGTCTCGTTGCCATGGAGCCGCCCGATTCACTAGGGGCGGAAGACATTCGCGGTCGGAAAATGGACGTTCTGCGCTGCCTCGCGGTGAGAGAATGCCGCCGCGCCCAATACGAAGGATACCGCGCGGAAAAGGGCGTGGCCCCGGATTCGAGCACCGAAACGTTTGCGGAGCTGTCGCTGTCGATTGACAACGACCGGTGGCGCGGGACGCCGGTGTACATCCGCACGGGCAAGGCTCTCCACCGCACCGGCACGGAAATCGGCATCAGGTTTAGGGCCCTGCCCAAAAGTCTGTTCAACGAGTCGGGGGCGGTGTCGAGCAACCTGATCGTGTTCAACATCCAGCCGTCTCCCGGCATCATCGTGAAATTGTCAAGCAAGAACCCGGGCACCGACATCCGCCTCACCGACGCGCAGATGAAGTTCTGTTACAGCGACACGTTCGCCGCCCAGATCCCCGAAGCATATCAGAAACTGCTGCTCGACGCAGTGCGCGGGGATCACACGCTGTTTGTAAGCTCCGAGGAAACCGAGCTTTCGTGGCGCGTGCTCGACGACATCATTGACAAAGGGCCATGCGGCACCTACGCGAAGGGAAGCCTGCCGCCGCGAGGGCTGCCGGTGGACTGGATCGATTTCGACCGCTATGCGACGGAATGCGCTCCGGAATAGACGGGGACTGTGAAATCACCACAGAGGGCGCAGGGAAGAAATTGCAGAGAAAAGCCCGCTGTCTTGAAATCTCCGTGTTTCTGTGATGAGTCTTTTGACTTGGAACCAAACGAAAACCATCATCCGAGGAGGAACACATGGGAATTTCCTACAGCGCCGATGAAATTTACGAAATAGGCGTGGGGATAGAGAAGAATGGGAAGTCGTTTTATGAGGCGGCCGCCGACACGACGCAGCAGACTACCGTAAAGGATTTCTTCGGCAAGCTTGCCAAATGGGAGGCAAAACACATCGAATTGTTTTCGAGACTCAAGGCCGGTCTGCCGGACGGTGCGCGCGAACACGTTTCCTTTGACCCGGCGGACGAGCTTCCGTTGTACCTGAAGGCGGCTTCCGATTCTCACATTTTCAAAGCCGGCGTGGATATCGCGGGCCTCGTCTCGCGCTGCAAGACCGCGATTGACGCGCTGTCCATGGCACTGACTTTCGAAAAGGACTCGGTGGTCCTGTATTCCACGTTTCTGAACCTGGTGCCCGCCAACCTCGGCAAAAACGACGTGGAGCGGATCCTGCAGGAAGAATTGAAGCATGTGACGTATATTACGGATGAGATGAAGAAGTTGACAAAATAAAACGAGAAGTTCTTTTTCTTTGTGGGGGAAGTTCAGCCTGTCTCAAATCTTGACAGTAGGTTTGGGCGTTCCCCTTCGCCCGCGTTAAAGCGCGGTCTTGGGTCGGCCTCCCTCCGTGCTCGGCCGATGGCCTCGGTGCCGGACCGCCCTATGCGCCTGCGGCGCTGGGCCGACCGGCACCGTGCTCTGGCGCGCACTGCGGTCCTTCCTAACGCTTGGCAGATGATGAATCAACCATTGTTATTTCGGCCCGGGCATAGTATCTTGTTGACAAAAGGCGTTTGTGCCAAGCCACTTGAAACCTTGCCCTCCCAGAGTCATCGATGGCCCGGCAACGCGTGAGGTGAGATAGAATGCCCGTACCTCCCAAGCCCGATCCCCGCGAAATCATCTTTCGCCATCTTGCCCGCTACGGCGTGCGCGACAAGGACGCTGTGGCCGCGGCGTCGGCGAAGGGAACAAAACCGTTGCGCGGCAAGATACAAAATGGCAGGCGAGTATTGGACCTGCACGGACTCACGGTGGACGCGGCGATCGCGACCCTTCGGGACGAAATTGATAGATGCGCTTCACATGGCGTTGCCGAACTGCTCGTCATTCACGGATACGGGCTTCATTCCAAGCCGGGAGAAGGCGGGGCGCTCAAGACTTCGGTGAAGCAGTATCTGGAGGAACTCTCCGATGCCGGGAAGATACGGAGCTATGTATCAGCGATACCAAGAGAGGGCGGCGAAGGCGCGACGGTGGTGAGGGTCCGCCAGCGGTAGGACGATATGGCTCGAAGTTGCCCCGAAACGCCTGGGATAAAGTGGCGCCGCAGTCGCATCTTGTCTACTGACTGGTCACCGAAGTTGCATCTGAAGATGATTTGGCGAGCAAGAGGGAATAGGTGTTGCCGGACACCGTGGATGTGACCACAAAGAGCCATTTCGTGGATTCCTTTTGAAACAGAATCGATCCGTCCGGCGGAGTGGACGCCAGGGTATCTCCCACCGGGACAATCGCGGAGATGCCGTAGTCGTAGGTCCCGTTTGGAATGTTGGCTATTGTCTGGGAGGTATGCGGGTTGATCTGATAGAGTGTGGCAATGAAAGTGACGTCTATATTCACGTCGGCATCATTTCGAATAACCAGCTGGTTATCGTTGGCGCAACCGACAAGCGAACACAGGACCGCCGCCGCAATCAGCATTTTCTTCATACCGTTTCTCCCGTAAAGGAACCTTTACCGTCCATCTCCAAAATAATACATACCCTCCCTGCAAACCACCGTACGCCCACATTGTACAATTATGTCAACCGAAAGGAAAGCGGATTCTTCGCGGGTCTCGCACCTGTCATGGGCTTCCGGAAGCACGCGCCCAACTAATCCACCCGCCTATGTGAGAACGGTGGCGGGCTCTTCTTCACTTTTCGACTTCTAAACTTTTCAACTCTTCAACTTTTCTTTTCATTCCAGCCAATCCTGGCTCCCGCTGTTCACCACCGCTTCATCGCCCGAACCGTCCGTTTTGACCTGGAAAATCCGTTTCGTGCCGTCGTTGTATTCGCGGGTGTAAATTATCCTGGCGGATGTGCCGGTCCCGATCAAACGGGGAGAAGTTTCGCGGTATTGTTTCTGCGCTGCGGCGGGGATAAGCGGCCCGGAGGTTTTCGACTCGACATCGACGCTGTACAGCAGGCTCGTGTCGCCGCCCGCGCTGTACGCAATGGTCCCCGCGTTGACCCAGCAATAGGCCGTTACTTTTGCGTCTTTGGTGAGCTGCCGGAAAACGGGGGCGGAAAAATCGTAGACCCAGAGGTCCCGGCTGCCGCCGAAACTTGTCTTATCGGACAAGAGCGCGATTTTCTTTGCGCCCGGGCCAAAGCCGGGCGACACGTAATTGGCGGTGCCGTCGGTGAGGCACACCGGCTTGAGAGCGTCGGGATTGGACAGGAACAGCTGCCATTTGCCGTTGCCGTTGGAGGTAAACGCCATGTTAGCGCCGTCGGCCGAGAACGCGATGTCGCCTTCAAGCGCGTTCTTCCAGGTCACCACCGGGTTCACGGTCGCGCCGTCGGGCTTGATGCGGAAAATTCCCTGCGTGCTGTCGCGCAGCCGCGCGGAGAAATACAACCACGCCCCATTGGGCGAGAAGGCTGCCACGGTAGCGCACGCCACGAGCGGCACGTCCCGCTTGCTGGTGCCCGCAAGGTCCATGATTCGCAGTGTCGGGCAGGCGGAATCCGGGTTACGCTCAAAGTATGCCACGCGGCTGCACGAAATCGAGACAACCGGTCTTTCGCAATCGAGCTTGCCGCCTGTGAGAGGAAATTCCGCGTTCTTCTCGGGTACCTTGAGGTAAATCGAGGCTGTACCGCGGCGTTTTGAGCAGAAGGCGAATACGCCTGCGGCCGTGGAGCGTTGAAGCGATTGGTTGCCCGCGCCGGCCGAGTCGAGATCTGTTTTCGCGGCGATCATGCGGGTTTTTGCCTCAACGGCGGTATCGGGTTGGATCTCTTCCGTAACCGGGATGAGATGGTTTTCGGTGGAGACGAGTTTCTTGTCGGGTGAGAATCGCAGCACGAGGTTTCCCACGTAGGCGCCCCGTTCGCCGGCCGACACGACCATGGCCGGCCCCACCTTCATGGGTTGCGCGAACTCCTGCTTGATGCTTGCGCAGAGAATGATGTCGCCGATGCGGAGGCACGAGGCGTAGAGCGGCATGTTTTCCCAGGTATCGTGGACTACGATTATGCGGACATCGGCCGCCGTCACGTCACCGGCGCCCAGAGTTCGCCGAAGCTCATCGAGCGGCGGCAGCAGCTTGTTTCGGTCCTGCTGCGGAACGAGCGACGGCGAGATAACCGAAAGGAACGCGATTTTGTATCCTTTTGTCAAAATGATTTTCTTGATAAAAACATTCTCCAGACCGGAACGGTCGGCCAGGTTGGAGGCCACGAACCCCGTGGTGTGGTTATTGACTAAAGCGAAATATGCGGCCGGACCGTAGGCCAATTCCTGGTCGCCGACCGCGGCTGCGTCGTAGCCCATGTCGTTGCAGAATGTCTGTGCGAGCTGGCATTTGAGCGGATGCGCGGTCGCCGTCACCATGTTGCCGCCGTCCACGAGCACGCTGGTGGGGAATTGGCTGCGCAGAATCCTGATGATCGTGGCCATGCGGGCCAGCCCGCCCAGAGCGCCCTTTTCGAGCTGCATCGGAAGGAATTGCGCACGCGTGTTTCCCGTGTAGATAATTCCTATTTCAAGATTCTTTTCGCGCCGCTCGCGGGTGTTAACCATGGCGATGAGCGCGTGCGCCTTCCACATGTTGGGATCGAGCGCAAGGGCCTTTTTCGCATTGTAAACGCACAGGAACTTCCGGTTGCGCTGATAGAAGCGCTGCGCCGTTGTGTAGTAGTCTTCCGCGGTTTTCTGCACCACTTCTCTCAGGTTGAGGCGCACCGACACCGCCCACACCGACCCAAGATCGTCCGATTCGTACTTCCACCCCGCGTCGGCGCCGAAATGTCCCACATCGATGCCAGCCCCGGCACCCAGTCCCACGGGAAACGGCTGGCGATCGAGCGAGTAATCGTAGCCGGCGCGGACGACGAACCGTTTGAACATGCGCGCCTCAATGCCCCCGCCGGCAACAAGCGGCATGTCGGCGATTTTTTTTGCTCCGGCCGTGATCCTGAGCCCGATAATGTCCGAGATGTCCTCGCGCAATGCAAACGGCATCACTTCCGCGCTGAGGCCGGCCTGCGCCGGCAGCGGCTCGCCCACGTCCCAGTAGGTGAGGCGCGGCCCGATATTGTCCGCGTACAGATGCACGCCGGCAATCGGAGAGGGACGGTACGAGGCGTCGGCGCCGGCAAACATGGTGCCGCCCACGGCATTGACGTCGAGCCTGCTTTCCACATAGGAAATTGACGCTCCCAGAGACAGCGATTTCCGGAAGAAAGCGCGGGCGAACGAGACGCCCGCGGCGAGATCGAACATGGTGGGGTGGGACGGTTCCTGGTCTATGGTGTAGGCATTGTCGAACGACCCGGGCGTAAAAATGCGGGCGTAGCCGCCCACCGTGCCCACGTCGACAATGGGGAAACAGGCGCCCGCATATTCGAGCCGGGTGTCCATGAGCCATTCGCAATGCGTGGCGGCAAGGCTCTGAAAAGTAAACAAAGCCGTGTTCGACGTAAACACGGGAATGTCGGTTGCGTCCATCATGCCCGTGGAGGCGGCATCGCTCATGGAAAGGACCGCTGCGCTCACCGGGAACACCAGCGAATTCACCACGGTGTGGCCGGAATTCTGGCCGCGCAGGTCCTCAAACCACGTGAGCGGCGAAGACGTCTGCGAAAAACACGTTGCGGCAAGACAGCCGGCAAGCCAGGCGACACGGGCATTAGTGGACATCATGCGATTTACCCTGAACGCGTCACAGGAGCGCGCCGCGCAGCAAAACGCCACGTTTGCGCCGTACCCTAATTATATCGGTCGGGGGGGTGAAAATCATCACAAAATAGCGGGGAGCGCCACGGGTCCTTTGCAGGTGTTTCGGTTACACCACGAGCCACGCGAGCGTCAGGCGGCGCCGTAGAACCGATCGCCCGCCACAATCCGAACCGATACGCCGCCGCGCTTGACGAGAAGCGACAGCGCCGATGCGGTGTCGTTGATGGGACGGCCGGTGGTAACCGCAAGATCCTCCACGGTGCAGGGCCGGCGGCGGAGGGTGGCGAGGATGGTAGACGCCAGCGCCGAGTCTCCGACGGATGCCGCGGGCGCGGTATAGGCGCGCGAGATGATCTCAACGGGCGCGGGTCGCAGGAAGTTCGCAATGTCGAGCAGCTCGGCGGTCGTGGCCGGCCGGACCGAGGCGCTCGCGCCGGGCCTGTCCAGCGTATTGAGCTGCACGCGGCCCGGCGCTATCGACAGGATCGCGCCTTTGAGCAGCGCCAATTCGTTCAATGAGTCGTTGACGCCGGGCACGATAAACACCTCAAGCCACAGGCGGCCCTTGTACTCGCGGGCGAACTGCGCTATGCCGGCGATGATCGCGGCGCTATCGAGGCCGCGAAGAGGGCGATTTACTTTAGAAAATGTTTCATCCGATACCGCGTCGAGCGAGGGCAGCACGCAGTCGAACAGGTGCGCCGCCCTGCGGACCTCCGGGAGGGAAAGCAGCGTGCCGTTGGTGAGCAGCGCGGTTGTATACCCGGGGAAGGATTGCTTCACAAAAGAGACAACGGCGTCGATCCCGGTGTTGAGCGTGGGCTCGCCCGAGCCGGTTATCGTCACCACGTCGAGCTTCGGCGAGGTTGCGAGAAAATCCGAAAGCTCGGCGATAATGGCTAGCGGCGGCGCCCATTCCTTGCGTTCGGCCGAAAGGACCGTGGTTTTTCCGCATTCGCAATACACGCAGTTGAGATTGCACACTTTTGCCGGAACGATGTCGACGCCGAGCGAGAGCCCCAGCCGGCGCGATGCAACGGGGCCGAAAAGATAGGTGTATGACATAGGGTTCCGCACAAAAGAAACGGGCCCTGGAATTCAAGGCCCGGATCGAAAAGAACGTGACGCGGTATCGTTACTTCTTTGTTTCGGCGCTCACGTCGATAAATCCGTTTGCCTTGAGTTCCGGCATGTCCGGATGGTTGGAGACAATGGTGAATTCGCCGAACCTGTTTTCCTTTATGTCAACAATATCTTCCGAGAGCTTGAGCTTGTAGTCCCACGAACCGTCGGCCGTGGGTTTGTCCGGCTTTGTCAATGTGAACATCAGGTGGTCGGGCAACGACGACAACCATGCCGCCTGATTGGGGCCGGTTCCCTGTGAAGACTTGAAGGTCGCTTCCTTCACCACGAGATCGGGCTTGTCGGTGGAGAGCGTAATCTCCACTTCGAACTTGCCGCTCTTGCTCCGCCTCATCTGGATATAGTCCGGGTTCGCCGCGAGCGGCACCTTGAGCGTCATCTTGACGCACAAATGCAGGTCGGGCTTGTTCCTGGCGTTTGAGCTGACCGTGACGCATTTACTGAACGTTCCGCCGTGCGCCTTGGCGAGATTCACTTCCGGTGTAATGGAACCTTCCCGACCGGGAAGGATGGTGGTATCGAAACCCACCACGGTGCATCCTCAGCCAGGCCTCACGTCTCTGATGACCAGCACGCTGTCGCCGGTATTCTTCACCTTGAATACGTACTTGGCCGACGCCTTCGTACCCTGCTTTATGGTGCCCAGGTTGACTTCTTCGGAATCAACCGAGATCATAGGGCCGGTCTTGCAGGCAGCGGGTACAACGAGCAGCATTGCCATCACAAAGAGTGTCGCGAGCGTTTTCTTCATGAATCGTGGCTCCTTCGTGGGTACTTCCAGGACAAAAGTGAAGAACCTCCCAGCAAGCTGCGAGGCATCTTCCATCCGTAAGGAAGAAGAAATTTATAGTCGTTTGCTAACCCCGAAACAAGCTTCGAGGTTAGCAAACTTTGGGATTCACAACAAGCCTAAATATAATATATCGCGGAAAACGGAGAATGTTCCTTTGCGACAACGCGGCCGCCCCTACCGTAGCAAGTCGAGATAGGCGGCCATGGGAATCTCGTATGCCATCACGTACTCGATCCTCCTTCGGGACAGATCGTAAATCTCCATGACCGGGCGCGGATCGATTTTCCTTTCACTTGCGTATTTCATCATCCTCGGATAGACCTTGACCACGCCGATAAGTATCGACAGCGGCCCTTTATACGGAAATTCAGCGTACACCGCTTTTGCCGGCGGCAGGTGTGCAGTCTTGTATCCTCTCGTCTTGAGTGAGTCGGCCCTGGATTCGTCCTGCGAATCCACCATGCAGCCGCCCAGGCTGCGGAGCTTTTCCTGCGGCGCTTCGCGAGGATTGTCGTAGTAGAGCCCGAAGCCGCGGGGTGATGCAATTTTCCCTTTTGTGAGGAGGGTCAGGTACGTCGAATCTATAACGGACCGGATTTTCCCGTAATCGCCGATGTGCTTGGCATATACGATGGTGGCGCGCGGCATGGTTCTTTCGGAAACCGTCACGGTGGAAAACGCGCCGAAATTCCATAGCGCGGCAAGGCCGAGGGCAAGGCTTGCGCCAAGGACAATGAGGACGGTTCTCATGCTGCCTCCGGGGAAATAAAAATTCCTATCGTTTCACGTAAATCCCTGCGCCGGCCAAGGCTGAGTCGCGGCACACCGGGTGCGCGGTGGCGGAGTTTTCCGAAACAACGTACAACGAGTCCTTGTCGGGCGACAGCGAATAGTCGAAGATATAGCCGGTCATGGAGGACATTGCATACCCAATGTTACCGTTATTTGCCACTGGCTTTGAGTCGGTGGCAAGGATGGAACTGCCGTCGAAGGTGATGTTGTTCGCGGAAAAAACCCAGGTCATACTGTCCATGACGGTGTCAAGCGACGGAAGATAGAATGCCCATGTGCCGATCAGATTGGCGCTTACGCCGGCGTCAACAAAAGTCTTGCCATTGCCGGACGTGCTGGTGGGATTGGAATTCTTGGAACAGCTGATGAGGCCGACGAGTATTACGCCAACAACGAGGGCAGGAACGAGTCTGGTCATGCGGATTCTCCTTTGGCAAAATTGTCCGTTATCCAAGCGCCTAGTGTGAGCGAACGAAAATGGTGTAACCGAACACGCTCAACGGAGGGGTATAGCTGGAGGTGTTATCCTCCACCATGTAAAGCGTGTCTGCTTCCGCGCTCAAGCTATAGTCGTAAATATAAAAGGGTTCGGTGGCATTGGCGTAGTAAGCGAAGACCTGGCCGTCACGGGCATTCATGGGACTTGTGGGACCAAAATTGCCCGATTTATACACAAAGGAATCCCCGCCGCATGCCAAGGCACGGGAATCATGCAAAGGCGAAATCTCGTCCCATGTCCCCGCGATCTTCGGATCAATTCCGCCATAAAATCCTCCGTTGTTCTTCGGGTCGGCAGGATTATTGAAATCGCCCACACATCCCTGTAAACAGGCGATGCAAACAATGGTCATGAGCGCAACGAGCAAGCGGTTAGAACGCAAAGGTGATCCCTCCGCCGATGAGCATGATCGCGGAAAGCCCGGCGCATACGTATGCCGCGATGTCGCCCCCGGTCGTTGCGTTGCGGAACTGCTCCACGCGATGCGGGTCGACCGCTGCGCGATAACTGTCGTACGACGAATTGGCGTACAGCGCGCCGGCGATGGCGCCGCCTGCGGCAACCACGCCGCCAATAAACAGGGACGCGCGCAGAACCCGTACCTGTTTTGACGGGCCGGTCACGAACATGTTCCGATAGCCGTGTTCCTTTGCAAAAGCGTCGAGCCGTTTCGCATCGTACCCGCAGAGCTTTGCCGCCACCACGGGTATGGCCATGGTGAGGATGTCGTCGATTTTGCCTTTGATCTTCTCCGACGAAACGCGAACCACCACGCCCGACTGCACATCGACAACGCGTACGTTTACCACATACGTTTGCCCGAGTTTTCCCATGCCCCCGGCGACCAGGAATTTTGCGCCGAGCAGTTTTCCCGCCTCAACCGCGCATTCCGAACTGGTGCACCCGGTCTGCTGAAAGCCCTGCTCCTTGAGAATTTCCTGCATCTGGCCGCGTTCGACAACGGTGTATTCCTTTAACTCCGCTATTGAGTTTCGCAGAGCATCGCTCACCGCGCTCGCCTCCAGGCGGGAAACGCCCTGGGCGTCGAGGTCGAGGATGGCGAGGGTGGGACCAACGCCGGTCTGGGCAAGGCAGAATGCTGCAAGCGCGAGCACGACATGCAGGCCTGCCCGCAGCAGGGGCATGTGCCGGATTTGCGCTTTGCGAAACAGAGGTGGTCTTGCCGATGCGATCATGGATTCATAAAATAATATCAGCGGAAACAGCAGTCCCTATTCACCTGCCGATGCCCCCGGGTCCCCGGCAAACCGCCTCGACCAAACAGCAACACTTATATTTATTGTTTGCGCTCGCTGACAACAAAACCCGGACGACCAATGACGACAAGCGGAAATTTCGACCTCGAAAAAATAACCTCGCTGCTCGAAGGCCTTGAAGAAACCATTATCTTCAAACTCATTGACAGAGCGCAATTCCGGCTTAATCCGGCCGTATACATGCCCGGCCAGAGCGGTTTCGCGGGAGCGGCGCAGCAGAGCCTTTTCTCCCTCAGGCTGCGCAGTCAAGAGGAGATGGACGCCCGGTTCGGCAGATTCTGCGTTGCCGAGGAACGTCCGTTCTGCGCAAGGCTGCCCAGACCCCGGCGCACGGCGGCGCTGCCGCCCACGGGACTGTGCATCGAGGACATCAATGCGGTAAACTTGTCGGGGAAGATCCTTTCGACCTATCTGGACCTTGTGCCCAGGATTTGCAGGAAGGGCGACGACGGCCACTATGGTTCGAGCGTCGAGCACGACGTCTACGCTTTGCAGGCAATCGCACGCCGGATTCACTACGGCGCGCTCTATGTTGCCGAAAGTAAATTCTTGCACGACCGCAGCCGTTACACGCGGTTGATCCTGGAGAAGGACGTCAAGGGTCTCATTTCTCTTCTCACGAGGCCCGGCGTGGAAGACAGGATCATGGTGCGGATACGCGACAAAGTGGATTTTGCCCAGGCTAACGTGAACCGAACGAGCAGGCACGTGATAGATTCGGGCGTTGTATTCAGGTTCTACCGCGCCGCCGTTATCCCGCTTACCAAACGGGGCGAAGTGCTGTACCTTCTCAACAGAACATTGGACCAGCAATGAACCGCCATGCTGCCGTATTCTCTCCAAAGACAGTGGCCATCTACGGCGTCGGTCTGCTCGGCGGTTCCATCGGGCTGGCGCTCAAGACCTCGGGGCACAAGGGACGGATTGTCGGCTTTTCATCGCCGGCGGCGATCAAAACCGCCCTCGAACTCGGCTGCATCGACGAAGGCCATGGGTACGATTCTCTTGACACTATCGTCAAATCGATTGATTGCCTGTTCCTGTGCGCGCCCATTCACGCCATTATCACTGCGATAGAGCGGCTGGGATCGCTTTCGCTGCCGGTCGGCTGCATTATTACGGACGTGGGCAGCACCAAGAGCGAAATCGTTGCCGCCGCGCGGCGGTTCCTGCCGGAGCAGGTGCATTTTATCGGCGGCCACCCCATGGCGGGATCTGAAAAACGGGGTCCGTCCGCGGCAGACCCGTACCTGTTCCAGGACTCGATCTATGTCTTGACACCAGGAGAAAACGCTCCTGCCGGCATGGTGAGCGGTTTTGCCGCCTTCCTGGAGTCCAATCTCGGGTGCAGGCACGTCCTGCTTTCCCCCGACACGCACGACACTATCGCCGCGGCAGTGAGCCATGTCCCGCATCTCCTCGCAGTAGCTCTTGTCAACACTGCCGCGGCGATGAATGGCCGCATGCCGGGCACGCTGGCCCTGGCTGCGGGCGGATTTCGCGACATGACGCGCATCGCCTCGTCGCCCTATGCCATGTGGCGCGACATCCTGGCCACCAACAAATCGCGCATCGCGCCGCTGGTCGGGGAATTCGCGGCGACCCTGAACGTCATGAAGGACGAACTGCTTCGCGACGGGCTGGGCGACGCATTCAACGCCGCAGCCGAGACGCGCGCGAAGATTCCGCGGTCAAGCAAGGGTTTCATCGGCGCTCTGTACGAAGTATTTGTAATTGTCAAGGATCAACCGGGCATGATCGCACTCATGGCCAACGTGTGCGCAAAGGAGAACATCAACATCAAGGATATAGAGGTACTCAAGGTACGGGAAAACGAGGCAGGGACAATCCGGCTTGCGTTCGAGACGCGCGATATTGCGCGTCGGGCCGTGGAACTCCTCAGGAACATCGGCGTCACGGCGTGGGAAAGGGAGTAACGTGCTGGAAATCAAACAGGCCAGGGAAATACGGGGATCGGTGCGGATTCCGCCGAGCGGGGATCTTTTTTTTGTGAGCATTGTGGCTTCGCTCGCGGCGAAAACAACAACCAGGATATCGCCGGTCACGGATATTCCTCTCGTGCCGTGGTGGGAAAAGGTGTTCGCGGGCCATGCCGCTTTTTCCTGCGAAGGCGACAGCTGCATTGTGCAACCCGTGGACGATCCCGGCGCGCAGCCCATCACCCTGTCGTACGACGAGATACCCTACCGCGATTTCGTGGTGTTCGCGCTTCTGGGGCTCGGCAAGACCATGTTCATCGACCCGCTGCCCGGGGCCAGGGTCGAGGTATGGACGAAATGCGCGGCAGACCTTGGCTGCAACCTGCACACGGTTGATTTCAACGGGAAGCAGGCCCTGAAGCTTGACGGAGGGGATAACTTCCGGGTGCGCGACACGGTAAAGCCGATCGACGAGGTGCATCCGATTCTGGGCCTGGCGCTGGGACTAGCCAGGCAGGTGTCGTTTGTCACCGACGAAGTATTTACGAGCCCCATCCGCCATGCGCTCACCGCGTTCGGCTACACGCTGTCGGTCACCAACAACCTGCGCGACAAGAACGAAGATCCGCTTATCCGTCGCATGCGTTTTATGCAGATCGGTAAGAAATCGGAAGGCCCGGTGCTGTTCACCGTTGCCGCCGATCTTTCCAAAAGGGAAGACATCGCTCCCGTCATTACGCTTCCCGGCGACGACGTCCTGTGCGCCATTTTTGCGGTCGCAAAATGCATAGTTCCCAAGGGCAGCCTCATTATAGAAAATGCGGGGCTCGAATCGTGGAGCATGGCCACGCTTTCGCTGTTCCGGAAGATGGGAGGCGCGGTCGCGATGCAGGAGACCGGCGCCACGTCATTCGGCTCCTGCGGAACCGTCACGTTCACCAAGTTCGGCCACAGCGGCCGGAAAGTTGAATGCGTGCCGCTGTTCCAGTATGCGCCGCAGCTGCCCGCCATGGTGGTACTTGCGGCGTACGGCGCCGGCCAGTCGGTGTTCCGCGGATGTGCCGACCTCAGGAACGACGAACCGGACGGCATCGAGCAGATTCTCTCATGCGTAAACCTTTTGGGCGCTCGCCACGGCGAAATGCCGGACGGCATCGTGATCGACGGCGGCCGCCAGTTCGACGGGTTCGATTTGCCGGACCATGTTCCCGCCCATCTTGCAGCCAGCTTTGCCGTTGCCGGCCTGCATTGCTTGGGAAAGACGATGGTGAACGACGAGGCGATACTGAGAAAGTGGCCGAGGTTTGCGGAGATGCTGTTGTCGATTTGCCAATTCAGGGAATAAGAGTACTTCTTGACATTTCGAGAAAGAAAGGTTTGTTTAAAGGGGGTTACGAGTAGGGGCACAAAATTTTGTGCCTCTACAAAATGCCGACCTATAATCCGCCCTTCCTATTGGGCGGGTTGAATCTTCGGGCTCGGCCTGTCGGCCTCGGTGCCGGACCGCCCCTTGGTCGCCTTCGGCGCAAACTGGCCCGTTGTAATTTGCAATCTGGAATCTGGAATTTCCTTTGACCCGAACCCCGGGGTTCCCATGAAACCCGTCACCTCCTTCGGCATCGTCGCCTTCAAGAAATCGGACAAGGTCCGGTTCACCCTCGACCGGATTCTCGCATGGTCGGAGCAGAGCGGCAAGCCGGTATTTTTTCATCCCGCGCTCGCATCCTACATCCGCAACGCCGCCTACGTGTGCGCCACCGAGGCGGAGTTGCTTGTCAAGAGCGAAGCGCTCGTATCGGTGGGCGGCGACGGCACGTTCCTGTCTACCGTGCACCTGTCGCATTTCTCCGGCAAACCGGTTATCGGCGTCAACACGGGGGGCCTGGGGTTTCTTACCGACATCGGGCCCGAAACCCTTGAGCAGGACCTTGATCGGATTGCACAAGGCGACTTCACCACGTTCGTGCGCATGCTTCTGGAGGCCAGGGTTCTGCGGGACGGCGCCGAAATCAAGGTGATGCGCGCGCTCAACGACATCTTTATTAACCGGTGCGACAAGCCCAAGCTCATGTCGGTGAAGGCCTGGAGCGGCGACCAGTATATCAGCGAATTTGTGGCCGACGGCCTCATCGTGGCATCGCCCTCGGGATCCACCGCGTATTCGCTTGCCGCAGGCGGCCCCATCGTGCACCCGCGTGTAAAGGCGCTGCTGCTCACTCCCATTTGCCCGCACTCGCTCACCGAGCGGCCGCTTATCCTTCCCTGCGACCTGCCGGTACGCATCCTGATGAGCCAGGACAACGCCGAAATGGTGCTCAGCGCCGACGGCATCGACAACATGCGCCTCAAGACCGGCGACGAAGTGATCGTTACCTATTGCGGCGATCAGACCAATCTTGTGCAGCTTTCGGGACGCTCGTATTTCGACCTGCTGCGTTCCAAGCTGGGATGGGGAAAAGACCACAAGGCCGGCGAGGTAACCGACGCATGATCCGGGAACTGCGCATTCGCAATCTCGCGCTCATCGAAGACGTGCACGTGGAGTTTTCGAGCGGCTTCTCGGTGTTTACGGGTGAGACCGGCGCGGGCAAGTCGATACTTGTAGGCGCCATCGGGCTTCTTCTGGGCGAGCGGGCGTCGAGCGAACAGGTGCGAAGCGGCAGCGACGAGGCAGAAGTAAACGGCGTGTTCGAGCTTCACGACATGCGAAAGCCGCTCGCCGAAGTCTTTGAACAGAACGGCATCCCTCGCGAGGCGGGCGAGTGCATCGTGCGCCGCGTGATTTCCCGCAGCGGGAAGAACCGCGTCTACATCAACCAGGTGCCGCTGCCGCTGTCGGTGCTCAAGACCGTGGGCGACAACCTTGTGGATTTCCACGGCCAGCACGAGCACCAGTCGCTGCTTGATCCGGACAACCCGAGCCGCACTATTGACGGCCTCTCTGGAGTAGCCGGCCCTGCCGCGGAATACGGCGCCAGGTATGACGCGCTTGCGGCCGCGCGGGAAGCGCTGAGCGCGCATGACAGGCGGGCCGCAGACCTTGCCGCCCGCAGGGACGTCATCGAGTTCGCCCACAACGAAATCAAGACCCTCAGCCTCGCCGCGGGCGAGGAATCGCGGCTCGAAGAAGAGCTTGCGCTTCTTTCGTC
>Ga0182027_10006047_pt1 | contig 18240 bp, 2 predicted proteins | sample 712E1DmetaG_FD_121300 | JGI IMG/M metagenome (GOLD analysis project Ga0182027, IMG submission 121300) | Permafrost microbial communities from Stordalen Mire, Sweden - 712E1D metaG (Illumina Assembly) | ecosystem: Environmental > Terrestrial > Soil > Wetlands > Permafrost | place: Sweden... | reverse complement strand
TTCCACTGATAAGCCGGAGTCGTCCCGCCATTGGTAGGAGTAGCAGTAAATGTAACACTGGTTCCCGCACATATCGGATTACCTGATGCCGCAATGCTTACACTGGCAGGAAGGTTAGGATTCACTGTCATAGTAATAGCATTCGAAGTGGCAGGACTACCTGTAACACAAGTCGCATTTGAGATCATCACACAGGTCACAATATCTCCATTTACCAGAGCAGCATTGGAATAGGTTGTGCTGTTTGTGCCTACATTAAATCCATTTAATTTCCATTGATAAGCCGGAGTGGTTCCTCCATTGGTAGGAGTAGCTGTAAATGTAACATTGGTTCCTGCACAAATCGGATTACCTGATGCAGCAATGCTTATACTGGCAGGAAGATTGGGATTCACTGTCATAGTAATTGCATTTGAAGTGGCCGGGCTACCGGTTGCACAGGTGGCGTTTGAGGTCATCACACAAGTTATAATATCTCCATTAGCTAAAGCAGCATTAGTATAAGTTGTACTGTTAGTGCCAACGTTTACTCCATTTAATTTCCACTGATAAGCAGGCGTTGTACCACCATTGGTAGGAGTGGCCGTAAAGGTGACGCTGGTTCCCACACATATTGGATTACCTGATGCCGCAATACTCACACTGGCAGGAAGGTTAGCATTCACTGTCATTGTAATGGTATTAGAAGTAGCCGGACTACCTGTCACACAAGTAGCATTCGAGGTCATCATACAAGTCACGACATCACCATTTACTAAAGCAGCATTGGAATAAGTAGTACTGTTAGTACCCACATTTACTCCATTTAATTTCCACTGATAGGCCGGAGTCGTTCCGCCATTGGTGGGAGTAGCAGTAAATGTAACGCTGGTTCCTGCACATATCGGGTTACCTGATGCAGCAATGCTCACACTGGCAGGAAGATTAGGATTCACTGTCATAGTAATAGCATTCGAAGTGGTCGGACTACCAGTCACACAAGTAGCATTTGAGGTCATCACACAAGTCACGACATCACCATTTACTAAAGCAGCATTGGAATAGGTTGTGCTGTTTGTGCCTACATTAAATCCATTTAATTTCCATTGATAAGCCGGAGTAGTTCCTCCATTGGTTGGAGTAGCCGTAAATGTAACATTGGTTCCTGCACAGATCGGATTACCTGATGAAGCAATGCTTACACTGGCAGGAAGATTGGGATTCACTGTCATAGTAATTGCATTTGATGTTGCCGGACTACCCGTTGCACAGGTGGCGTTTGAAGTCATCACACATGTCACAATATCTCCATTGATTAATGCAACATTAGTATATGTAGTGCTATTCGTCCCCACATTCACTCCATTTAATTTCCACTGATAGGAAGGAGTGGTACCACCATTGGTAGGAGAGGCCGTAAAGGTGACGCTGGTTCCCACACATATTGGATTACCTGATGCCGCAATACTCACACTAGCAGGAAGGTTAGCATTCACTGTCATTGTAATAGCATTCGAAGTGGCAGGACTACCTGTAACACAAGTAGCATTTGAGGTCATCACACAGGTCACTATATCTCCATTCACCAAAGCTGCATTGGAATAAGTAGTACTGTTAGTACCCACATTTATTCCATTTAACTTCCACTGATAAGCCGGAGTCGTCCCGCCATTGGTAGGAGTAGCAGTAAATGTAACACTGGTTCCCGCACAAATCGGATTACCTGATGCCGCAATGCTCACACTGGCAGGAAGGTTAGGATTCACTGTCATAGTAATAGCATTCGAAGAGGCCGGACTGCCTGTCACGCAAGTGGCATTGGAGGTCATCACACAGGTTATAATATCTCCATTAACTAAAGCAGGGTTTGTATAAGTTGTACTATTAGTACCTATGTTTATGCCATTCAATTTCCATTGATAAGACGGTGTGGTTCCTCCATTGGTAGGAGTGGCAGTAAATGTGACACTGGTTCCTGCACAGATCGGATTGCCTGAAGCAGCAATACTCACATTGGCAGCAACATTTGGATTCACTGTCATGGTAATTGTATTCGAAGTGGCCGGACTACCGGTAACACAAGTAGCATTCGATGTCATCACGCAGGTGATTGTATTTCCGTTTACCAAAGCAGCATTAGTATAAGTTGTACTGTTAGTGCCAACGTTTACTCCATTTAATTTCCACTGATAAGCAGGAGTCGTTCCTCCATTGGTAGGAGTGGCTGTAAATGTGACACTGGTCCCAGCACATATCGGGTTGCCTGAAGCAGCAATACTCACACTGGCAGCAACATTAGGATTCACTGTCATAGTGATAGTATTAGAAGTGGCTGGACTACCGGTAACACAAGTAGCATTCGAGGTCATCATGCAAGTGATAATATCTCCATTTACCAAAGCAGCATTGGAATAAGTTGTACTGTTAGTACCCACATTCACTCCATTTAGTTTCCATTGATAAGCAGGAGTCGTACCACCATTGGTAGGAGTCGCAGTAAAGGTAACAGAAGTTCCTGAACAAATAGGATTACTCGAAGCTGCAATGCTTATACTGGCAGCAACATTCGGATTTACAATCATAGTAATTGTATTCGAAGTGGCGGGACTACCTGTCACGCAATTAGCATTTGACGTCATTACACAGGTTACTATATCCCCATTGACCAATGCAGCATTAGTATAAGTAGTATTGTTAGTACCCACATTTACTCCATTTAATTTCCATTGATAGGCTGGAGTGGTCCCACCATTAGTAGGAGTGGCTGTAAATGTAACGCTTGTCCCAGTGCAAATAGGATTAGCGGAAGCTGCTATACTTACACTGGCAACGCTTGCAGTACCAACAGTAATAGCTAAAGTTCGAACAGTTCCACTTCCACAAGTATTAGAAGGAGTTACCTGAACATTTCCTGAAGTTGCACCAACAGTAACTGTGATAGAATTTGTTCCTGCTCCTGAAGTGATAGTCCAACCAGCTGGTACTATCCATGTGTAAGTGACACCTGGAATGTTAGTCACAATGTATGTTTGCGAAGTACCCTGACAAGGTGTCGAGTTACCTGTTATTGTTGAAGGCTGAGCAGGAACGCCCACATTGATATAAGCTGTCTTGGTGATAGTATTATTTCCGTATGCATTTGTCACTTGTAAAGTAACACTATAAATACCCGCAGTACTATATGTAATAACAGGATGTTCAATTGCACTTACACCAGGTGTTCCTCCAGCAAATGTCCAACTCCAGGCTGTCGGAGAATTAGTACTTACATCAGTGAATGCAACTGTTCCACCTACACAGACCTGTGTCGTACTGGCATAAAAGTCAGCAACAGGAGGGCATTGAATAGTAATTGTTTTTGCATAGGATTCAGGTCCGGCACCGCAACCATTATTGGCATGAACCGTCATATTTCCGTTGTCACCGGGGCAGGCATAATTAACTGTAATACTATTTGTGGTACCTCCGCTAGCAATTGTAGCAAAACTAGGTACTGTCCATGTATAGCTTGTTGCACCTGTTACAGCTCCAACAGAATATGCTACACCGTTCTGGCCGCCTGCAACAGTTTGAATACCGGTGATAGTCCCAGGATTAGCCGGAACAAGATTAACTGCAATAGGTTTATCAGCTGATGTAGGTCCTATTCCACACATGTTTTCACCATAAACATTGATGTTACCAGCAGTTTGAGAAATAGAAAAATCAACAGTAATAATATTTGTATTTTGCCCTGAAACAATTGTCGCTCCTGCAGGAACAGACCAGTTGTAAATTGTGGCACCCGTGATAGTAGGCACTGTATAAACAACACCAGTCTGACCCTGACAGACAGTAGCGAGTCCCGTAATAGTTCCGGGAGTAGCAGGCAATGTTGAGCATGCTTGTCCACTGACATAGATATCATCAATTAAAGTTGTACCTGCAGCAGTTGTTGCACCTCCATTGATAGAAACATTAGTAGTTTTTAACCAAAGCAACATAACACTTGCTTGGTTATCACACTCTGCTGGTAGGGAAACATTGTTTAATACACCTTGCGTCCAGTTACCTGTGGCCGTTATAGCAGGAACATCGATTAAATAATAAAAATTATTACCTCCATCAGGAGAATAATAAACGCTGAAGTTTCTGGGAGAGCCATTAGCACCTCCGGCCTGTTTTGAGGAAAGCTTAATATTAGTGTAACCTGCTGTAGTAAACTCAACATACCAATAGTCGTTTGTAGTCAAAGCATCATTCCAGCCAGTTGAAGAAGCACAACGTGTCGTTGCACCTGCTGTTGCAAAAGTAGGTGCAGTTACGCTTGTAGTTCTAGCAATCGTCTTAGCGAGATTTGCAGTGATACCGCCATCAGCGATTGCATCGGCACTAGCAACAGGAAAATTCCAAAACACAACATTCGAGAAATTCGAAACGTGAATATAGCCTCCTTTAGTTTTTGTTCCAGTACCATTAGTATTAATAGATGTATGTGTTACATCATATAATCCGGCGGTTCCATAATTTATTGTGGAAGGATTTTGCACATTAGACGTAGCAGGTGTTCCACCTGTAAGGGTCCAATTCCATGACGTTGGAGTAGGACCACCTGTAGATTGGTCGGTGAAATTAATATTTGTCCCTACAGTAACTTCAGTCTGGTCTGCAAAGAAATCTACATCCGGAATATTGGTAGCTGGTTTATCAAGACAGAATTCCGGCATAATATAAAGAGATCCATTCACTCCGAATACTGATTGATAAGTTACCCATGTACTGCCATTATAACAATAGGCGGTATTGGTTCTTCCCGCTCCACCATTGGCTAAATAGCAGGCAAACGTATCCAGACTAGCTACATTTGTCAATGAAAATCCTGCAAAGAAAGTAGCTCCAACAGAAACAGGTGCAAATTCAACAGTATTTAAATTGCCTGCCTGAAGCTGACTTACCGGTACAACTTTAGTTCCTAAAACAGCTCCCGGAATACCGGCATTGTTTGCCCAGATTGTAAATGTAACATTGGTTGCACCTCCAACCACCTCAGCATCCCCGACAGCAACAAGAAGTGATTTTACTTTTCCAGGAAGAGTACCAATTGTATATTTATCGGCATATGCAGTTATTCCTGTATTGTTATGACCCGGTGTATATCCCCAATTTGGTGTTGATACTTTGTAATAAGAAATTCCATCACCATCCTGTAAATTATCATCATAATCACAATTATAAAATACGTGAATATAATCAGTTTTTGTAGCAACTACAGATCCATTCTGATTGGTTGCAGTTAAAGTGACCGGATAATAGCCTTCAGTATTATACACAATGTTTGTCGGATTCTGAATCGTTGAAGTAGAAGGTGTACCACCGGTAAATGTCCATGACCATGATGTTGCTAAAGTAGATAGATCGGCATAGTTCACGCTTTGCCCAATCGAAATTTTCCGTGGAGTCGTTGCTGTAAAATCAGCTGTAGGAAGGCTATTACCATAGGCAACTCCTTCAAAGCAAACATCATCAATTTCCCAAGCGTAACCACAGCCTGCATTTGCACCAAGCTCAGCCTGTAAACTTTTGAATGTAAATCTAACTTTAACATTTGTTTTACCTGAAGCAGCAGAAGAAATATCAATGCGCTGAATTAAAGGATTTCCTGACCAATCATTGTTCGCATAATCTCCATGAACAACAAACTTCGTACTGGTAACAAAATTATCAGTACTGATATATACAATTGTACTATCATAAAATTTCCGGTAATTCTCTTCAAACTTTAGAACTACTTTTTCATAAGTAGAACAATTTTGTCCTGTTGCATTTGTAAGATGCGCCCACTGATTACCACCACAAAGAGCATCAGAATCAAACAAGGCATAATTTCCAGCGGAAGTAGAATTAATTCTTCCCATTGGGCCGCTATATGTTCCTGTGGGTGCAGCGGTTGTTATTACCCAAGGATTTGGATATCCACCCTGAGTGCTTAACACCCAGTTTGCAGGTGTTGTGAAGTTGTCACACCATATGGAAACAGGCGGAGCACCTGCCAAAACCGTGATGTAAGCAACTTTTTCCTGCGATTGGATCCCGGCAGTAGGAGTATTTGTTGTTAATTTTACCTTGTATGTGCCTTGTTGATTATAAAAAATATTTGTAGGATTTTTTACCGTTGATGTTGCAGGATTTCCTCCCTCAAATTCCCAGGACCATGAAGTGGCTCCTACTGTAAGATCAAAAAAGTTCACTGACTGACCTTCGTAGATGGTGGTAGGTGTTCCATAAAAATCAGGCCACCCGTTATAAGGATCAAAACCATTTACTGTTGTTGGATTTGTACCTAAAGGATCCAGCCAAGGTTTTAGTCTTACGGTGCTGGCTGCTCCATCCAGATCCCAATGATAATAGAATTTACCATATAAAAAAGATGAACCTGTTGAACAACTTGCAGTAGTACCACCGGTCAATGTTCCAACAACTCTTTGCGCACTATTGAATAATGATGAACCGGAAGAACCACCTTCTGACTGTCCCCAACCATTTGTCGTTGCAACAAAAGCACCTGTCCAGTGAGCATTTGTGGTTCCTGTATTTGTTCCGTCATTCCACGTGCCTGTTCCGAGCGTACCAGTAAAAGTCGCGATTTTTTTAATGTCTCCCATTGGATGAGAAATACCGACACCACCTGTGAATGTACCATTGGTTCTATCCCAGCCATTGTAATAAGGGTTGTAAGATTGAGGTGGAGTAGTTCCTAATAAAACCAGACAGAAGTCAGATCCGCCGTTAATGGGACTTGAAGAGGTAAGTGTACAACCTGTTATAGTGCTATAAGTCGGTTCAGTACCGGGGTCAGGGCAAGCAGCCCCTTCATATTTAAAATAGAACTGCCATTGCAGCATATCAGCTGCAGATGCAAAAGGTACACCTCCGGCAGGTTCCCCATGGCAATGGTCAGCAGTAAGGAAATAGGGTGTTCCGCTATTATTTGTGGTATTAACGAGATCTCCTGAGCACCATCCCCAACTGGCACCATTTTTTAACCATATTTCAGCTACTCCTTTTTTCTGAGTTTGCCAGGTAGAACCTTCTGAACAATTGATATTTACTTGGCAGGCTAAAGAAGCTCCCCATCCGGTTTGTTTGGTCTGCTCATATGAATGGAGAAAAGCAACATCCCTGTATACATATGCAATTTCAGAAATGCTGATGACAGGTATTTTACTTCCCTGAAAAATATTATTGGAATTAGAAATATGATTTCCATTTAAAGTACCATTAATCTGATTGAAAGGGCTATATTTTGTTGGAAGATCAACAGGCGCAATATATTCAAGTGTAACAGATTCTCCCTGTATCATTTCTGTGGAAAAAATTCGTGATGCTGGATTGTTTTTACTTGTATAGGCACCAATAACTTGTGTTTGAAGCTCATTATACAAAAACAGTTTTCCACCTTCAGGAATATAGAAATCATCATAACATACTACGATTGCCTTTGCACCGGTGGAAGTTAATTTCAGTCTCCAAACCTTTCGTCCATCCGGTAAGTCTGTCCAGGTACCGGCAGTTAGCATGTTCAGTCCTACAGGAACAGATCTTCCTGCCCATACTGGTCCACCTTTTAATGAATCATCATGTAAAGCCTGATTGACATCAATACTTTGAATATTTCTTTCATCAAAGGTATTGCTTATTACAGATTTATATGTAAAACTTGGAGGTGTGCCTCCGTCGCTGGGTTGCGAAAATCCATAATTAATGGAGAGGAATGAGGCAAATATGCCAGCTGAAAAAAATAAAATGAACTTTTTCATATTATTTTGGTTTATGTTATTATTCACATTAACTAACAAATATACAAAAAAAAGAAGCTGAAATCAAGGGGTTTTTACTTATTTTTTAATTCTTTTTTATTAATAGAGAAGTAAAAAACTTTAGTGTTAAAAAGAAGAATAATCACTTATTGCAAATAGTCATCGAAACGAGAGATTAATTAATACCTCGTAAGTTCTACAATGCAATAATTTAGTAGAAAGAATATTATAATTCCTGATGATAAACTTTTTCATCATCAGGAACTTTTTGTTATGACATCATCTCTTTAGGTGATTCAAACCTATTTATGAATTAGAATCTTCAAAACGGAAGAACCATGGATGCTTTTGATCTCTGCAAAATAAACACCTGCAGAGAAATTACTCATGTCAATATCTGTTTTCGGATTTGTAATATTTCTTCTAAGTAAAGATTCTCCTAAAACATTCAAAATATCCAACTGAATATTCTCATTACTCATATTGTCTATTTGAATAGTAAATAAACCATTGTTAGGATTTGGATATACAAAGAAGTTTAATCCTGATGCATTTGACGAGATACCAATGTAAATGAAATTAAACAAATTAGAGGTATCCGACACGCATCCATTAGAATCTGTAATGATCACATAGAAATTTCCTGAAACCGGTGGAACGTAATATTGATTGGTAGCTCCCGGGATTAGCACATTTAATGTTTCAAAATACCATTGATTTCCACTTGGTGACGATGAATATAGTGTATCTCCACTTTGATAGATAACAGGAGTGGTTGGTAAGGGATATATAATCATCAAAACAGTATTAGAAGATGCGGGATTACCAGTAGCGCAGGATTCAGAAGAAGTAAGCTGACAATATACAACATCTCCATCTGCTAAAGATGAACTGGAAAAAGAACTACTGTTCCCACCAACAGGATTGCCATTTACCATCCACTGATAGACTGGAGTTGTTCCACCATTAGTTGAAGTAGCAGTAAATAATGCAATATTTCCAGCACAAATAGGATTGTTTGAAGTAGTAATACTTATACTGACTGGTAACCCGGTACTAACAATAATAGTAATTGAATTTGAAGTCACTGGGTTACTTGTTACACAAAATTCACTTGAGGTCAGCGTACACGAGACAATATCACCGTCTGCAAGAGATGAATTGGAATAAGTATCACTATCGATACCAACCGGAAATCCGTTTACGTACCACTGATAGGATGGTGTAGTTCCACCGTATACAGGTGTAGCTGTAAAAATAACATTGGAACCTAAACAAATCGGATTTGATGATGCAATAATACTAATTCCCGGAGTGACCGATGTATTAACAGTCATTGTGATAATATTTGAATTTGCTAATGTAGGACTGGCACAGGTTAAACTAGAAGTCATCACACAACTTACCTGATCGCCATTCGCTAGAGCCGCATTCGTATAAGTGGAACTGTTTGTGCCTACATTCGCGCCATTGAGTTTCCATTGATAAGCAGGTGCACCTCCATTGGTGGGAGTGGCAGTAAAGATAACGCTGGTTCCTGCACAAATAGGATTATTCGATGCGATAATACTAACTGCCGGAATTAATGTTCCTGATACAGTCATAATGACAATATTTGATAACACCGAAGCTGGACTTACACAAGAGGCATTAGAAGTCATCACACAAGACACCTGATCATTATTTGCTAGCGTTGCATTTGAGTATGTAGAACTGTTAGAACCTACCATTGTCCCATTCAAATACCATTGATATGAAGGAGTAGTTCCTCCATTAGTTGGAGTAGCCGTAAATGTAACATTAGTGCCTGAACATATCGGATTAGAAGAAGCAGTAATATTAACAACCGGCGTTACTGTTCCTGTTACGATAAGAGTTATAGTATTTGAAGTTGCAGTCGTTGGACTGGCACAGGCTAAATTAGAAGTCATTACACAACTTACCAGATCACCATTGACCAATGCAGCATTTGAGTATATTGCACTATTTGTTCCATCAGGTGTTCCATTCAAATACCATTGATATGAAGGCGTTGTACCGCCATTGGTTGGTGTGGCTGTAAAAGTAACATTGGTGCCTGAACATATCGGATTTGCAGATGCCGAAATACTAACCAGAGGGGTCACTGTTCCAGAAACAGTCATTGTTATGACATTTGAATTGGCAGTGGTCGGACTAGCACAAGCAAAACTTGATGTTAAAACACAACTTACCTGATTACCATTCGCAAGAGCCGCATTGGTGTATGTTGAGCTGTTCGTCCCAACATTAGCACCATTGAGTTTCCACTGATAAGAAGGAGTTGCTCCACCATTGGTGGGAGTGGCAGTAAAGGTAACACTAGTGCCTGTGCAAATTGGATTTAATGATGCCACAATCGATACAGATGGAACCAAGGTTGCATTCACCGTCATTGTGATAATATTTGATGTTGCAGTTGTTGGGCTCGCACAAGCAAGATTGGAAGTTAAAACGCAACTTACCAGATCACCATTAGCAAGAGCAGCATTGGTATATGTCGGGCTATTCGCGCCAACATTAGCTCCATTAAGTTTCCACTGATAAGCAGGAGTGGCACCACCATTGGTAGGAGTAGCGGTAAATGTAACACTGGCTCCTGTACAAATTGGATTCGAAGATGCAACAATTGAAACAGATGGAACCAATGTAGCATTGACAGTCATTGTAATGACATTTGAAGTAGCCGGACTACCAGTTGCACATGTAGCATTGGAAGTTAAAACACAAGTAACCTGATTACCATTCGTTAAAGCGGCATTTGTATAAGTCGGGCTGTTTGTACCGACGTTAGCCCCATTGAGTTTCCATTGATAAGCAGGAGTAGTACCGCCATTAGTAGGCGTGGCAGTGAATGTAACACTGGTACCTGCACAGATTGCGCCCGCCGGCACTGCAGCAATGCTTAAACTAACTGGTAAGCTCGGATTCACAGTCATCGTAATGACATTTGAAGTAGCCGGACTTCCTGTAGCACAAGCAGCATTTGAAGTCATAACACAGGTCACCAGATCACCATTCGCAAGAGCGGCATTAGTATAAGTAGTAATATTCGTACCCACATTAGCACCATTTAGTTTCCACTGATAAGCAGGAGTGGCTCCTCCATTGGTAGGAGTAGCAGTAAAAGTAACGCTTGTTCCAGCACAGATCGCTCCCGCAGGAACAGCGGCAATACTCACACTGGCAATAACATTCGGGTTAACCGTCATAGTGATCACATTGGAAGTTGAAGGACTGCCCGATATGCAAGAAGCATTTGAAGTCATCACACAAGTCACAAGATCACCATTTGCCAAAGCAGCATTGGTGTATGTTGTGCTATTAGTTCCAATATTAGCACCATTTAGCTTCCATTGATAAACAGGAGTTGCTCCTCCATTTGTTGGAGTGGCAGTAAATGTAACGTTTGTTCCGGCACAGATCGCTCCAGCAGGAACAGCGGCTATGATCACACTGGCAACAACATTTGGATTCACTGTCATGGTAATAGCATTCGAAGTGGCAGGATTTCCTGTCGGACATGTAAGATTTGAAGTCATCACACATGTAATTATATTACCATTTGTTAAAGCAGCGTTAGTATATGTCGGGCTATTAGTACCGACATTAGCACCATTTAATTTCCATTGATAAGCAGGAGTGGTACCGCCATTGGTAGGTGTAGCAGTAAATGTAACACTGGTGCCTGCGCAGATCGCTCCTGAAGGCACTGCAGCAATACTAACACTGGCTGCAGGTCCACCCACCGTTATGTAACTGTTTTTGGTGATTGTATTATTTCCGTATGCATTAGTTACCTGTAAAGTTACAGCATAGGTTCCAGCTGTACTATAAGTAACAGTAGGATGTTCTGCAGTACTGGTGCCTGGTGTGCCTCCCGCAAATGTCCAACTCCAGGCTGTGGGGGAGTTTGTACTAATATCTGTAAAAGTCACAATTCCGGCCGGGCATATTTGCACTGAACTCGCATAAAAATCTGCAACAGGTGCACAATGAATTGTAATTGTTTTCGCGTACGACTCAGGTCCGGCACCGCAACCATTATTGGCATGAACCGTCATATTTCCGAAATCACCGGGGCATGCATAATTTACAGTAATACTATTTGTCGTACCTCCGGTTGCAATAGTAGCAAAACTTGGCATTGTCCATGTATAGCTCGTTGCACCTGTTACAGCTCCTACAGAATATGCTACACCGGTTTGGCCACCTGCAACAGTTTGAATACCGGTGATAGTCCCAGGATTAGCCGGAACAAGATTGACTGCAACGGCTTTATTTGCTGAAGTAGGTCCTATTCCACATATGTTTTCACCATATACATTAATATTTCCTGCAGCCTGATTAATAGCAAAATCAACAGTAATAGTGTTTGTGTTTTGTCCGGAGACAATGGTGGCTCCTGTAGGAATTGTCCAATTATAAATCGTTGCGCCAGTGATAGCAGGCACTGTATAAACAACACCTGTCTGACCCTGGCAGACAGTAGCTAGCCCCGTAATAGTTCCGGGAGTAGCAGGTAATGTTGAACATGCTTGTCCTGTAACATAAATATCATCTATTTGAGATACTGCAGCTGCAGTAACAGTACCACCTGCCATTGATGTATTGGTAGTTTTTAACCATAATAACATAACACTGGCTTGATTATCACAACTTGAAGGTAATTGGATATTATTAAGAACTCCCTGTGTCCAATTGCCTGCTGTGGACATTGCCGGTACATCTGTCAAATAGTAAAAATTAGATCCACCGTCTGGGGAATAATATACAGCGAAATTTTTTGGAGCTGCTGTTGTTGTACCACTTTGTTTAGAAGACATTTTAATATTAATATAACCAAGGGTTGTGAATGAAACATACACATAGTCACTAGTTGTAAGTGCATCATTCCATCCGTTAGAACTTGTACATTTATCCGTACCTCCGCCTGATCCAGTTGTGGTATACGCCAGCGTCCCAACACCAGTCGACTTTCCAATCGTCATTGTTAGGTTAGCTGTAATTCCTCCGTCTGCAGTGGCATTTGCTGATCCACTAGGGAAATTCCAATAAACCAGATTAGAAATAGGAGAAACTAAAATATAACCACCTTTTGTCTTTGTACCGGTTCCATTGGTATTGGTTGCTGTATGCGTCACATCATACAAACCAGCTGTATTATAAGTAACTGTGGGTGGATTTTGAACAGTTGATGTTGCCGGAGTACCACCAGTCAGAGTCCACGACCAAGTAGTAGCAGCAGGGCCTCCGGTTGATTGGTCAGTAAAACTAATACTAGCTCCAGGAATAATTTCAGTCTGACTGGCAAAGAAATCAACATCAAGAATATTTGTAACTGGTTTGTCAAGACAAAATTCCGGTAAGATATAAAGGGATCCATTAACACCGAATTGTGATTGATATGTTACCCATGTACTACCATTATAACAATAGGCAGTATTGGTTCTTCCTGCTCCACCATTGGCTAAATAGCAGGCAAATGTATCCAAACTAGCCACATTAGTCAATGAAAATCCAACAAAGAAAGTGCTTCCCACAGAAACAGGTGCAAAATCAACAGTATTTAAATAGCCAGCCTGCAATTGACTTACAGGTACTACTTTTGTCATTAAAACAGTTCCTGGGACACCGGCGTTATTATCCCAGACAGTGAAAGTGACATTAGTTGCTCCTCCAACAACATCTGCTGATCCTACAGCAACAATCATAGATTTAACTTTTCCTGTAAGGGTTCCAATAGTATATTTATCGGCATAAGCGGTAATGCCTGTATTATTATGACCTGGCGTATATCCCCAGGAAGGTGTAGATACTTTGTAATATGTTGCAGCATCTCCATCCTGAACATTGGAATCATAATCGCAATTATAAAATACATGGATGTAATCTGTTTTTGTTGCTGCTACAGAACCATTCTGATTGATAGCAGTGAGTGTTACCGGATAATAGCCTTCAGTATTATATACAATGTTTGTCGGATTCTGAACAGAGGAAGTAGCAGGTGTTCCACCGGTAAATGTCCATGACCATGATGTTGCTAAAGTAGATAGATCAGCAAAACTTACGCTTTGTCCCGGGCTTATTTTCCTTGATGTAGTTGCAGTGAAATCAGCATTAGGAAGGCTGTTACCCCATGTTACTCCCAACAAACAAACATCATCAATTTCCCATGCATAACCCCATCCAGCAAGAGTGCTCATATCCTGAGTGCTCCTATATGTGAACCTGACTTTAACATTGGTTTTTCCTGCTGCAGCAGAGCTGATGTCAATTACCTGAATCAAGGGATTTGCACTTGCATCATTATTTGCAAAACTTGAATTAAGAACGTACTTTGTAGAAGTAACAAAATTATCAGTACTTACATATAGAAGAGTACTGTCATAGTACTTTTGATAGTTTTCCTGAAATTGTAATTTTACTTCTTCATAATTAGAACAGTTTTGTCCTGTTGCATTGGTAATATTTGCCCACTGGTTATCACCGGCCATACCTAATGCATCTGAATCGAATAAAGCATAATTCCCTCCTGAAGTTGAACTAATTCTTCCCATAGCACTGCTATAAGTTCCGGTGGGTGCAGCTGTCGTTATTACCCATGCATCTGTATATCCTCCCGAAGTGCTTAAAGTCCAGTTTGCAGGTGTTGAAAAGTCATCACACCAGATTTGCGTTAGCGCGGTGCCTGGCAAAACCTTAATATAAGCTATTTTTTCCTGGGATTGAGTTCCAGCAATAGGTGTATTGGTTGTTAATTTAACTTTGTACGTACCCTGCTGGTAATAATATATATTTGTAGGATTTTGTGTTGTAGAAGTTGCAGGTGTACCCCCTTCAAATTCCCATGTCCATGATGTGGCACCAACTGTTAAATCAGTAAAGTTTGCAGTCTGACCTTCATAGAGTGTTGTCGGTGTTCCATAAAAATCAGGGTATCCGCTATAAGGATCAAAACCATTTACTGTAGTTGGATTTGTACCTAAAGGATCCAGCCAAGGTTTTAGTCTTACTGTGCTGGCTGCTCCATCCAGATCCCAATGATAATAGAATTTACCATATAAGAAACTGGAGCCTGTGGTACAACTTGCTGCCGTACCACCGGTCAGAGTTCCTACCACTCTTTGAGCACTATTGAATAATGATGAACCGGAAGAACCTCCTTCAACCTGACCGTAACCATTTGTCGTGGCAACCCATGTGCCTGTCCAGTGGGCATTGGTGGTTCCTGTATTTGTTCCATCACTCCATGTACCTGTTCCAAGTGTAGCAGTAAAAGTTGAGATCTTTTTTATATCTCCCATCGGATGAGAAATACCAACACCGCCTGTAAATGTACCATTCGTTCTGTCCCAACCATTGTAATAAGGGTTATAGGATTGTGGCGGAGTGGTTCCCAATAAAACCAAACAGAAATCGGATCCGCCGTTTATAGGGCTTGAAGAAGTGAGAGAACAGCCGGTAATAGTACTGTAAACAGGCTCAGTACCTGGGTCCGGACAAGTAGTTCCTTCATATTTAAAATAAAACTGCCATTGCAGCATATCAGCTGCAGATGCAAATGGAGTACCACCTGCCGGTTCACCATGACAATGATCCGCAGTTAAGAAATAGGGTGTTCCGCTATTGTTTGTAGTATTAACAAGACCTCCTGAGCACCATCCCCAACTGGTACCATTTTTTAACCAAATTTCTGCTACTCCTTTTTTCTGACTTTGCCATGTAGAACCTTCAGAACAATTAATATTTACTTCACAAGCTAAAGAAGCTCCCCAACCGGTGGTCTTGGTTTGATCATATTGTTTAAGGAAAGGAACATCCCTGTATACATAAGCTATTTCCGAAATGCGGATAACAGGAATATTATTTCCCTGAAAAAGATTACTAGAATTTGAAATATGATTTCCATTGATCATTCCATTAATTTGCTGAAAGGGATCGTACTTTTTCGGTAGATTAACAGGAGCAACATATTCAAGCGTTACAGATTCTCCCTGAATCATTTCTGTTGAAAAAATCCGTGACGCTGGATTATTTTTACTCGTATATGCACCAATAACCTGTGTCTGCAGTTCGTTATATAAAAACAGTTTTCCACCTTCAGGAATATAAAAATCATCATAACATACCACAATTGCTTTTGCACCGGTGGATGTTAATTTCAGCCTCCAAACTTTTCGTCCATCCGGTAAGTCTGTCCAGGTACCGGCATTCAGCATGCTCAGTCCCACAGGAACAGATCTTCCAGCCCATTCAGGTCCGCCTTTTAATGAATCATCATGTAAAGCCTGATTGACATCAATACCCTGAATATTTCTTTCATCAAAGGTATTACTTATTACAGATTTATATGTAAAACTGGGAGGAGTGCCTCCGTCGCTGGGTTGCGAAAATCCATAATTAATGGAGAGAAATAAGGCAAGTAAGCCTACTGAAAAATGTAAAATGAACTTTTTCATATTTTTATTGATTTAAATTTAAAAAATTAGGCAGCAAAGATACAGTAAAACGAATCAGAAATCAAGGGTTTCTCCCTTATTTTTATTACTTTTTATCTACATGTGATAAGTATTTTTAATTCTAAGTCTAAACAGGTAATTCTGTACACAAATTTTGTTATATTTAAACCGATTTAGGAAATGTGAATAACTTCATCTAATTGTTAGTAAAATTTGAATAAAAAGTACTCGCAATTTTTGCTGATTTCAGAAGTGAAAATACTGATATAATTAATGGATAATAAGACCGTCTTTGATAGTAAGTTTGCGGTCAGCCATATTGGCCAGCTCTTCATTATGTGTGACAATGATAAAAGTGATATTGAATTTATCTCTCAGTGCAAAAAACAGATTGTGTAATTCGCAGGCTGATGCGGAATCAAGATTACCTGATGGTTCATCGGCAAGTACAATTGCAGGATTATTAATCAATGCTCTCGCTACAGCTACTCTTTGCTGTTCGCCCCCGGAGAGTTTAGATGGTTTGTGGCTTAACCGATCCGACAAACCAAGAAATTCCAACAATTCCTTTGCTTTATTCTGTGCTTCCTGTCGTGGCATTTTTCCTATCAATGCAGGGATGAAAACATTTTCAAGTGCCGTGAATTCAGGTAAGAGATGATGAAACTGAAACACAAAACCGATGTGTTTATTTCTGAAATCGGAGAGTTTTTTATCACTTAAACTGCTTACAGAAATTCCCGCTAATTCAATATTTCCTTCATCCGCTTTGTCGAGAGTGCCTAGAATATGCAGTAATGTCGACTTACCTGCTCCAGATGCACCAACAATAGATACAATTTCACCTTTTGTAATTTCAATATTAATGCCCTTCAGCACTTGTAACTGCCCGTATGATTTCTGTATGTTTTTCCCTTTGATCATGGAACAAAAATATAAAAAAAAATTATGGCTTGGATTTTCTTTTCAGATAATTATAATCGAGATAATATAATACTTTAAGAGAAAGGCTGTTGGTTTGTGGTGAATCGAAAGTATTATGCAGGTCATGATAAAAGTTATTGATTATTTTATTGTCTTCCTGAAGTATGGCATTCTTCCAGACGATGCTCAATGTGCTTCCTGGTGAAAATTGCCAGCTGAATACCATATCAATATTGAATGAATTAAAATTGAAATTGTGATTTTCATTAAATGAATTATTTTCTGTTAAATAGCCTGTTTGCTCCAGTGTGAAAAATTTGTCGTACTGTGCCTTTGACCAGTAATGACGAATGTTTATACTGAATGATAAATCATTTTTGAAAATGTATTGCCCGTAAATACCACTGATGAAAGTAGAAATATCACGCTTTCCAAAGATTATTGCATTACTCGTGTCAATACTAATATATCCGATATTGTTAATGCTGCCTGAATAATAGAAGGAAGGGATCAGCATTAGTTGGTTCGAAACGCGGATGCGCGGAGAAATATAAAAACTATGAAAGTTTGAAGCAGTTTCGCGCCACCAGTTGTAATATATTTCAGCATCATAAGCAAATGGTTTGCGATAATCGGAAGAGCAGCCGATATTTGTGGATGTGTATAGCGGTGAAATGTAATAGCGTCCTGCAATGCGGGGCTCGTAATAATCATAATTCTTCTGTAATGCTTGTGTTATGCTATACCAAAAGGTAAGGTAATTCATGAATGTGCCATGGGCACTATAATTGCAGGTAAAATCTGTAGGTTTATTGGTAAGATAATTTGTCGCCCGGGAAATGCTCACAGCATTCTTTACGTCGCGGATGATCCAGAAAGGATCATAGATTGTATGATTGATGCTGGCACTGTTGTTCACTTCGTTATTGGTGAGTGTGAGTCCAAGATCATTGGCATTCCAGGTGTCGTTCATCATAGTGTGGCTTAAACCCCAGTGGATAACTCCTTTTATCCTTGAAACGGAAATCCCGTATTTATAGCCCGGATCATCACGAAGCAAT
>Ga0182027_10006045_pt1 | contig 18246 bp, 14 predicted proteins | sample 712E1DmetaG_FD_121300 | JGI IMG/M metagenome (GOLD analysis project Ga0182027, IMG submission 121300) | Permafrost microbial communities from Stordalen Mire, Sweden - 712E1D metaG (Illumina Assembly) | ecosystem: Environmental > Terrestrial > Soil > Wetlands > Permafrost | place: Sweden... | reverse complement strand
TGTAATTATGTTTGAAAAATGCCAAACTTTTATAACCGGGGCAAGTACCATCATCTATATAAATAACTTTTTTGCCCGGATATTTGAGATTTTTCTCGGCCGACGGGCAAAATGAGTTAACAAAGAAGAATTTACCAAAACCGCTGTTTGCCTTATCCTGAGGAGAACCTTCCTGTTGATATTTGGCGGGATCGAATTGCATATAAAACAAAGTGATAATTCCAATGCCGCTTTCGTTTTTAGTGGCAATTATTTTATCGTAATTTTGGTAATTTTTTTTGACATCCATTACCATTTCCTTAAAGCCAACATTTCTGTACCAATCTTTATTTATCTGAGCATGAACGAAGTACTGATGCCAAAAATAAGCAAAATTAAACAACAACAGTAAACCTATCAAGATTGAAATAATAATTTTTTTGCGTCTTTGATAATTTTCTAAAAATACCAAAAAGCCGTAAGATGCAATCATTTCAACCGCCGGAAACATCGTTAGCGCTCTTCTAACATTTGGGCTGTCATCGACCGTAATCGCCGAAACTACCGGCGCGAGTAAAAGCCAAAGTAAGGCAATTTTGGAAAACTTGTTTTTATTTTTAATTAATGAAATTAATCCCCAAAGAATAAAAGGCAACTCAATAATATATATTAACCCCATATTCGGCACTCTTAAAAGAAGCGGTAATCCGCCTTTAATAAATAAGAAATCGCCTGTAAAATATTGAAAATAATTAGAAGTAAATGCTAAAGAATAATTAATAACTTTGTTGTGAAAAAGTCTCGTTGTCAAAATACTAGATCCCATGACGCCGTCTTCTCTTATCTGCTCCGCCATTACTAATTTTGTTTCGGGAAAAGTAAATATGCTTACCTGATCAAAACGGCCCGTTCCTCCCGAAACAAAAAAGACTAAAATTACCGAAGCTAAAACCAAAAATATAAATGAACAGGCCAACGAAATTCTATACTTTAAAGAGCTTTTATACCAAGTTGAAAGAAAAAATAGAAGCAGAAAAAAGTAAAATAAAGGTACAAAAACGCGCGGCGCCGGATAAATAAAAATACTCGGCAAAATACAAAGCGTACCCACTAATAAATAAATAGGGCTTTTATTGCGAAGTGAAAATATGACAAGCGCAAATCCAAGCACCACAAAAAACAAAGCAACAATAGTTTCGGCGCTGGTGCGCGACAAGACAATATTCCACGGAGCAAGCGCAGTCAACAAAGCGCTAAGTATACTAATTTTTTTGTCCTGGAAAATTGCCAAGCTTAATAAAAATACAGCCAGAACCAACAATGTACCGGCGAGCGCTGCCGGAAGTCTGGTGGCAAATTCATTAAGACCAAAAGCTTTTATAGAAAGCGCCGCCAAATAATAATAACCTGACGGATTATAATCGTTAAACATACTGACATAAAGCGGAAAACTATTACCATTTGAATCTTTACCGGTTTCAAGCAGAGAATAGGCGTTGTAACCTAATGAGGCTTCATCGTTATGAAAACCTAAAGGAATTGAATCCAGTTTATAAACTCTTAAAAAGAGTGATACCCCTAAAATTAAGAATAAAAATAAATAATTCCACTTAGTAAATCTTTTAACAATGTTTTTAAGAAGCTTATTCATTTCGTTGAAATAATACTAAACATTTCTTCTCCCGAGGGCAAATAAACTCCTCCACGTTGCTTACTTCGAATTCCCTCAGGAATGTTAGAAGTATCGTCAACCAAAACCGTATTGGGTAAATTTAAATCTTTTCCCCAATCAACATCGCGGAACGTAAACCGTCCAAATTGTTTAACATGCAAAAAACCATCTGACGTTAACGGATAACGTACTGCTTCTTTCTGATAACTTGCAGGATCATATTTTTGATAAAACAAAAGGAATATATACGGAGAATGTGTTGGTTCACTAATAACAACTTGTTTATTTTTAAACTCCGGTTTTTGCAGCTGATTATTTAAATCTCTATAAATAAAACCCCAATTTGCCGCTTCATTACGCGGGAATACAACGTAATAACGGTCTATAAAAACCGCGAAATTAATAACGAAAATAAGAACGATGAATATAACCGCAAATATACGTACAATTTTTTTCTGCATGCAAATTACGCATAAGTACCAAATACCCAATGCAGTTACTAAAGAAAACATCGGGAAAATAGCCAATTGCCGGGTTGTATGCGGAGCATCTTTGGTAATTGCAGCGGCGATTGGCGAAATCAAAACCCACCACAGTATTAGTTTTTTTTCTTTACCTTTCATAATCGCAATTAGATAAATCAATCCCAGAAGAAAAAACGGCGCCTCAACCAGATACCCGTTACCAAAATTTAGGATGTTGTGATCATTATTTGTACCTCCTGTTTCAAACAAAAACTGCGGGGAAAATGAATTAAAATAGTTTTTCAAAAAAGTTTCTCCGGCAAATTCAACCCTGTTGTAAAGAAGTTTTACCTCAAGTGAATTAGGATTCGGATGCTGGGTTCTTGGAATTTCGATTTGTGCATGGACGACTGCCGGATCGCCGAAAATACCTATTCCGGAAATTTTTGTTCTGTTTGCACTTAAGGTAATAACGCCAATAAACGCGCTTAAAAGCAAAAACACCGTAACAGCCAACAAGGTTATTTTTGTCCTGGGGATACTTTTTCTATACAAGAAAACAATGCCTGGTACCAAAAGCGTTGTGAATACATAATTCCCCGCATAAGTAAAATAAGTTAAGGCAAAAAAAACAGCGCTTAAAACAATTAGCCAATTATATTTTTTTAAGCTTTTTAGAAAACAGAGTACCGCCACTGTAGTAAAAAAAACCGCCACATTTGCCTCTACACTGGCGCGGGATAAAAGAATATCCCATGGCGCAATTGCGGTTAAAAACATTGCTAAGAATGATAGTTTTTGATTGTTAGTTAATTCTTTAACCAAGAAATAAGCAAAAATAACTACTCCAATTCCGGCTAAGGCGGACGGAAGTCTAGTTGCAAATTCTCCTAAACCAAAGATCGCTACCGGGATCATTACACTGTAAATATACAAAGGCAATTTCCAATCCCCAAATGACTGGAATGACAAAGGAAACAAACGCCCATATTCGTCTTTTCCCGTATGCAACAATGAATAAGCAGTCCAGCCAATTGATGCCTCATCCCTATTAACCCCGGGGGGAATATTTTGTAACTCAAACAAACGGAGAATAGCCGCAATAACAACAATTAGTAGAAAAAGTAACAGCGCATACTTATGTTTTCGTATCATTTTCAACATAAATAAATTTTTATTTATTTTTGTGAGATTACTTGATAAACTCTATAATAAGAATTAGCAGTTCCCTGTTTTACTTCAAAAATTAATTTTAAAGGATAATCCGGAGGAATTACTTGATGATTAGGCTGGTAAAAAACAAAATAAGTCGGTTTTAGTTTTGCTTGCGCCAAAACTTCTTTGGGAAAAATATCCACCGGCCAATAGCCTTTAATCGTTATATTTTTATTTTTGATTAAGTATATTTCCAAAGATTCAGGCATTAAGCCAAATGTGCCCTCGGTTGCAACAAATATTTTTTGGGCTTTGGCTTGCTTTTGGAAATAGGCAATGCTTTCGTTAACTCCCCATCCGGCAGCCCAACCATTTAAATACTGCGCACGGTCGGCATCGGCAATTGGAGCTGTTATAGGAGAATATGCAAATTGCAGTGAAACAATCATTGGATAAAGAATAAATATTAATGCTATAACTACTGCGTAAAAAAATTTAGGAATATTTAAATGAATTTTATTTTGTGTAAACGTAATCAGGTATTCCAAACCCCACGCGGCAAGCGGCAAAAACATTAAGCTCATTAGAAAAATAAATCTTGGATAAATCACTTTTCCAAAAAGAGCCAAGGCCGTAAAAGGCAAAACAAAATAAACCAACAATAGAATTTTCTCCCTGAAAAACTTTTTAATAAGGACAACCGAAATAAGTATCAAAATTATATAAGCCGGAGTCAAATATTGTAAAAGCCAGCTGACTAAACCGTGCAGATTTCCTTCAAAAAATGTGAAAGGATGAGTAAGCCATTCGGAAATTGGATATACAAAAGTGGCATTTTTAGCGGAGATCATTTCAAATAACGGAGACAGTCTTAAAATACTATAAAAACCATAACCAATTCCGGCAGAAAAACCTGCCAACAAAATAAACCGGATAAATCTTTCTTTTAAGTGTTTCTCTTTAAAATTAAAAAGAATTAAAAGGAATGGCAGTAAATAAATGCTGAAAAAATTGGAGCTTTTGGTTAGAACTCCCCCGCCGATAATAAAACCAAGCGTATAAGCAATATTTAGCTTGATTTTTCTGACCAAAAGAATGGAAAAATACAGCGCCCAAATAAAGAAAGTGGCAACCATACTATCATATAAGGCCATCCTGTCTAAAACCTGGGCAAACGGATAAAAAACGTAAAGAGTTGAAGTTAGAAATGCCGTAGTTTTGTTTTTAAACAATTCGTAGCTTAAGAAAAAAAGACCAACCATTGTCAAAAAGCCTGTAAATACCGAAACCAGTCTTCCGGCCAGTAGCGGATCTTTAATAAACTTCATTAAGACCATCGCCACCCAAACATACATTGGCTGTTTTCCATCTGTTAAAGAAATAAACCTCCAGGCCGAATCATTTAAAGCAATTTGCGCCCAGCGGATATAAATCGCTTCATCGGTAAATATCGGTAAGCGGTTTAAAAAAACTAGACGAAGAGCAAAATAGACAAAAGCCAAGAGAACTGAAAAAACTATTCCCCACTTATACTTCAATACAAGCTTCATATACAGATTATAGTGGAACTTAAGGCTTCAATCAATGTCTTAAGGATAATTTTGTTTTTAAAAAATAGAATAAAACAGAAACAACAATGCTAACAAGGCCAACGGATTCTATCGCGGCTGCAACTATCGGGTATCCTTTAGCATAATCAGTCATGTAAATGTAGGGAATATAAATTGCTAAGCCAAAAACTGTTGACAAAAGAACAGGTATAAGAATGTACAATTTTTTAGGAACAAATGCTACCAAAGATAAAGGGAAAATTAAATACCATGGCTGAAAAGTTGTCCGAACAGTTGCCCCTGCAACTGTTAGTAAGGACAGCAAAAACGACGCAACAAAAAACATTTCCCAGTTAATTTTTCTTTTCGTCCGGTCGAAATATTCCAAAACTATGAATAAAGGAAACACAACTCCGGTTGAAAACTTAACGCCAATCGAAAAAATATTTAAGACAAAAGCGGTAAATTTTTTCTTATTTAAAAATAAATATACTGACAGAAGGAAAAAGAAAATCATGGGGATATCGTTATGCGCGGAGACAAGGCATTCAACAATAACCAATGGATTTAATGCAAAAAAGACAAGGTTTAATAATTTATCCTCAGGAAAAAGCTTTTCGGAAATTTTATAGATTAAATAACAGCTACCTAAAAACGAAAATACAGCTAAAAATTTAAAAAGAAAAAAAGTCAACAAAAATATATTAAAACCGATAAAAGATAATGGAACGGTTAACACTAGCCAGCTTGGGCCGTAAGGAAAAGTCCTCTGCGTCCAGCGCATGAAAGAAAGCATTGGATCATTTGGAAAATCCAGCGCTTTGTAAAAATATGGAACTAAGTGATAATGCGTGACAATTTTGGCGTCAAAAATGTAATTGAATAAATCGTAAGAGAAAGCGTTGTAAGAAAAACCAAGCACAACTGCCGTAACTGCTATTAGTATCCAAACCTTTTTTATATCCAATTGCTTTTTTATGGCTAACCGTAAAAATTTAAAATAGAAAGCGATAAGAACGGTTAAAATAATTATATATATCAGCGTTGATAATGGCCTCTCGTAAAACCCAATATGCTGTAAATATTTTTCTGCTATTTGATAAACGGAAACTTTTGAAAGAGTTAAACTTAAATCCACTTGGGTAAAGGAATAAACAAATAACGCTAAAATTGCGGAGAAAAAACAGGCAACCAGGAGATTAAACCTTTTCATAAATTTTTATATTTACCCGCTAAATCATTTAGTTTTATCTTTAGCAAATCTTCAACCGCCTCGATCGAATCTCTAAAAGGATTTACTCTTCTTGACTCAACATATAACCACTCCACCGGCACTTCTTTAATTTTATAACCTAGTTTTTGCGCTAAGAATAAAAGCTCCACGTCAAATCCGGCTTTAACTGATGAACCGGCAATCTCTTTGTAACCATTGTGGAAGTTCTTGAGTCCTAAAAACAGTTTGTCGGAAACGCTTTTTTTGAAAAGTTTAAAACCGCATTGAGTATCGTTAATGCCGCTGATGCCAACAATCATTGACCTTAAAACGATCATGCCGCGCGCCATAAGAAGCCTTGTCCACGGATCGCCCTTACGCTTTGAACCTCTGCTGCCGATTACGATATCATAATCTTTTGCAAACGGAAGAAGTTTTTCGATTTCTTCTATCGGAGTGGCCTGGTCCATATCCATAAAAAGCGCGTATTCACCATTCGCCTCAAGCATTCCCGAAGTAACCGCTCCTGCCTTTCCCAAATGAGAATTCTTAATTAACTTAAATTTTGGATTATCTTTAATAAATTTTTCCGTGAACTCGACGCTACCGTCTTTTGATCCGTCATCAACAATAAGCACTTCATATTGATATTTTTGTTTACTTAAAAAATGATCTAATTTATCTAAAACGCCTTTTCGAAGATTAGCCATTTCATTATATGAGGGTATTACGACAGACAGGTAAATATTGTTCATTGAGATGATTATACAGGAAACAAAATTAACAGACAAACTACATCATTCCCTCGCTCGGTACTTCAACTTTTCCACCCATTTCTTTCGTAGTTTCTCTCAAGAAAAGCGCTGAGACAGCTCCGATAGCAGTAATAGCAGCTGAACAAAGGAACACTATATGGAAAGACACTACGTTAGCTTTAATTGCCATTAGGTATGCAACCTGCTGAAGCACATTTGGATTAAGAGTATTAATAATAGTATATTTTTGAACATTAAGAATTCCTGCGGTTGCGCTATTTGTAAGAATAGTTGCAAAAATTGCTACCCCAAAAGCCCCGGCAATGTTTCTAACTAACGCCAACACAGAAGAAGCAACGCCAACCTCATGCAATGGAACTGTTGAAATAGATGCATTCGTGATTGGCGCAAATGTTAAACCAAGCCCTGTTGCAAAGAAGAATAACAAAATTGCAAAATGGGTAAACGACCAAGTCATATCAATGCCTGAAAAAAGTAATAAAATAAACGCAGCCCAAGCGAGTCCTATAAAAACCACATATTTAGGTGTAAATCTAGCTGACAAGCGCGCTCCGCTTTGAGCACCAATCATCATTCCCGCTGCCATTGGCAGAAAAATATAACCTGTTTTGGTAACTGAATAACCCAAATATCCCTGCAAGAAAATCGGCAGCAAAAAAAGGCCTCCGATCATTCCCATAAACGTTATGAACGATACAGCTAATGAAATTGCAAACTCAGGAATTTTAAAAAACTTTAAATCGACAACCGGCTCTTTTTGTCTTTGTTCAACAAAAATAAATGCAATAAATGAAACTACGGTAACGATATAAGTAATAATACTATTAGTACTGAACCATCCCCAAGTTTGTCCTTGATCTAAAACCAAAACTAAAGATCCCAAAGCAGATCCCAATAAAAGGGAGCCCCAAATATCAAAATCCTTAATGCCCTTAATCTTTTTTACCGGTTCTTTAATATATTTCCAAGCCATAAAAGCACCTAAGATTCCAATTGGAACGTTAATATAGAAAACCGAACGCCAGGAAAAATTATCAATTAATGGTCCTCCCAAAAGCGGACCGAAAACTGCGGCAACTGCAAAAACCGCAGACCAAAGCCCCATTGCTTGAGCTCGTTTTTGTTTATCTTGAAAAGTAAAAGCAATAATAGAAAGAGCTAAAGGATAATCAATGGAAACCGTAATTGCCTGTAAGACACGAAAAATAACCATTTGCGGAAGATTCGCAGAAAGCCCGGCAAACATAGAGGCAACGACAAAACCTATAATACCAAAAAGATACAATGGTTTCCTTCCAATTAAATCACCGAGTTTACCAAAAATAGGCACGAAAATAGCGTTAGCGATAATGTAAGCGGTGGAAATCCAGCTGGCTTGAGAAACCGTGATGCCGAAGTCTGAAATCATTTTAGGGAGGGCCAAATTTACAACCGTTCCATCTAACCGCCCTAAGAAAGAGGCAATCATAACCGTAAAAAGAATTATCCATTCATGCGACTGGAATCCGCTACTCGGCTTTACTTGAACTTCACTCTTTGTTGCCATATAACTTAAGGAGTATTGGTATAAACCGTCATCTTGGCGGACATACCGTTTTTTATCTGAGGATAAGCGTAGGCATTAAAATTAGCATAGATTACAAATTGTTGAGTTGGCCTTTCGCTTGAAACCGAAAACTGCAATTGGGTTTGTTTGGCGGTCGGGCTTATTTCGTCAACATATCCCCAGAAAGTCATCCCCGGCAAAGCATCAACGGTAAACGATACTGTTTGCCCAATTTTCACTTTACTAAGTCCCTTATTTTCGTCGATTGTTCCGGCAACCCGCATGTCGGCAAAATTAATCATCTCAACAACAGACGTTTGGGCGCTGGCAATACTGCCAATCTCGTTATCGGTTGAAACGATTAGTCCGTCCTGGTAAGCAGTCAAAGAATTTGTCCCGACAATTGCCAAGGTGTCGCCTCTTTTTACCTGTTCCCCTTCATAAACTTTTAAATCCAATATCTTACCGGCAACTTCCGGTGAAATTATAACAATCGGGGCTTGAATTAAAGAATCCTCAATCGAAACTCTGTCTTTTAAAAGTTGATAAAAAACAAATCCGGCGATTAAGGCAACCGCTACAACAACTACCAATAATGCTCTAAGCACCTTAGGATTTTTAATTTTTGCTAAAAAGTTTTTCATATTATTTAATTAAATATTGTTTGGAAATTATACTTTCAGGATTAGTAATTACCTTGTCTGAATCTTCCAACCCGCTTAATACCTCCGTCTGACCATTTATTGTGTCACCAGTGTTCACCTTCCTAAGCACTGTTTTTCCGTTACTTGAAACCCAAATATAAGAATCGGAAAGAACTGTCCATGACGGAACAAGAATTACTTTTTGTTTAAAGTTACTATTGATTAGTACTGTTCCCGACTGGCCGAATTTTGTGGCGCTTGGCAAATTATTAATTTTAATATCCACTCTGTACACTTGGTCTCCGTTTGCAAGAACAGTTTTTTGCGGATAAATCCTATCAACTACACCGGATAATGTTTGCCCTTTACCGGCGTCAAGCGTAACAGTTGTCTTATTACCAACCGCGATGAAATCAACATCCTGTTGTCTAACATTAGCGCTAAAAACCATAGATCCCGGATCAGCAACTACAAATGTCGCGACAGGCGTAACATTAACACCCGCCGTTGTCACATCCTCATGTAAAACAATTCCGTTAATAGGACTAACTAAAGTTGACAACTGTAAAGCATAATTTGCCAAATCAACACTCATTTGAGCGCTGTTTTGAGCTAAAAGCGCATTGCTCACAATCCGTCCGACATTATCATAAATAATCGAAGCTTCTGGAATAGCCGAATAACCATTTTTATCCGTAGAGTCCAATGACGTCCTTTGTTGTCCCTCTAAAATTCCTGCTTTCTGAGCCTCTTGAGTTTGGTCGTTTGTATTTTGAGCGGCTTGATAAGCATTGGCTGCAATTTGCAACTGTTTTTGCAAAGCATAAGTATCCAATTGGGCTATTGTTTGTCCTTGAAAAATTTGATCTCCTTCTTTAAACGGAACATAAATTAATTTTCCGCCCATTTGAAAATTCAAAGTAGCCTGGCTTTGCGCGCCAATACTACCGGTTGCTAATATTTGTTGTGAAATAGGTTGGACATCAACTGTTTCGGTTTTTTGTGGTGATGCGGCGCTGGCTAAAAAAGTTACGGCAAAAATGCCTATTAACACAACGAAAATTGTGACAACGGCATATCTTAATGTTTGTTTATTAAATATTTTTTTCATAGGGTTTCAGACTTTTGAGCTAAAATGTTTAAAATCCTCAATAGATTAAGCTTATCTTGTTCCGGTAAATATGACAATAGTTTGTTCATTTTTTCTGTTCTTTGCTTAGTTGCTTCATCTAATAATTTTTCCCCTGATTTTGTTAAATTAATTCTGACAACTCTTCTATCATTAGGATCATCTTCTCTTTTGGCAAGTTTTGCCTCGATTAATTTATTTATAAGAGCTGTTGCAGTCGGCATAGTGGTCGAAAAATGCTCTGCGATATCTCCCATGTTAGTATTCTTATGTTTCTTAATACACAGCATTGCCTCACATTGAAGCATGGTTGAATGAGAATGTTTAAAACTGTCAGACATACTGCCTTTAAAATTTCTACCAAGCTTAAATATTGCTTCCAAAATTTGATTATTTGCTTCGTCTACCATATTATTAAATCGACTAATTGTTAGATAGTATAACTAATTTTAGTAAAAATGTCAATAATTAATTTTTAAGAACTTTGATGATATAATAATAGTACGCCGCCATCGTCTAGTGGCCTAGGACGTCAGATTCTCATTCTGAAGATCGTGGGTTCAACTCCCACTGGCGGTACTTAACGAGATAAATTTATATAGCAAATGCAATTTAGATTGCTAAACCAAGCTAAATTATTCTCTTCTAGGTTCAAACTAAATTTTAATCTTTCAAAAAATTGAGGCTAAATTTCTTGACCCCAGCGGGAGTCGAACCCCGCTCGAACCTTTATCTTAACAATATCAAGGATTTGAATAAAAAACTTAAATTACAATGTAGAATTTGAGGTCGTTCGAATCCAATTTCCCCGAGCTACTCGAAGTAAGGAATATTCCACCACTCGAAGGGATCAACAGATCTACGATTTTCATTTAATGAAATTATACTCTCTTCCTCGTCTTTTGTAAGAGCGAAGTCAAATATATCAGTATTTTCTTTTATTCTTTCTGGTGTTACGCTCTTAGGGATAACAATCGTTCCACGTGCAATTCCCCAATTTAACACAATTTGCGCAGAGGTTTTTCTATATTTATTAGCAAGTGTTTCTACGATGGTATTATCAAAAAGCTTTGGCCCTTCATGTCCAAGAGGAGAATAAGCGGTAACAGCGATATCCACATATTTACAATAATCGATTAATTTCGCTTGTGTATTGTAAGGATGTAACTCAATCTGATTCATAGCTGGTTTTATGGAAGCATTAGTAAGAAGATCGACGAGCATCATCGTCGTAAAGTTGGCAACGCCAATAGATTTCACTAAGCCTTTTTTAACAAGGCTCTCCATTGCTTTCCAGGTTTCTTGTATCGATGTATTTTCTGTAGCTGCTACTCCGTCTTTATTTAAGGGTTCTAAAACCTCACCATGTATGAAAGAGACCCCCCAATGCATAAGATAAAGATCAAGATAATCGAGTCGTAGATCTAGAAGTGTCTTCCTACATGCTTCTTCAACGTCTTCCGGTTTATGATCTGTATTCCACAACTTGCTGGTAATAAAAATGTCTTCTCGCTTAACAGTATTAAACACTTCTTTAAACGCATTCCCTATTTCCTTCTCATTTCTGTAGACGCTAGCACAATCAATATGTCTGTACCCTGCTTCGACTATTGCGTATTTTACCGCATCGCCAACAGCGGTTTTTTCAGATCTCCATGTCCCAAGTCCTAGAACAGGGATGCTGTAGCCACTATTTAATTTCTTATGTGTTTGCATAGGTTAGTTATATCAAAAAACAGAAGCACAAACAATATTAATTCTCGCTAAGAGTTATTTACCTTACGTCGACCTATATAGAATCAATTATTCTCGACTACCTTAATTGTTTCTAAACTTGTGTCTTGTGGTCCAATAATCGTAGCCCCGTTTTTTTTCAAGTAATCTATATATTCCAGAATGTCTTTCGTTATTCTTTCACCTGGTAGGACTAATGGTATATCTGGAGGGAAAGGAACAATTAGTTCTCCACTAATTTTACCTAAAGAAGACGCGATGGAAATCCTTTTTTTCGAAGCAAAAAATGCTTCCCTTGGAGTCAAAATAAGCTCCGGAATATCAGGTAGCGTCAATGATTCAAGCGCATGTTGAGCCTTAGTCGTTCTAGGTTTCATGGAGATTCTTTTTAATGCCCCTAACAGTTTTTCTATTGAAAATTCCGTGTCACCAATAGTCACAAAACATAGAATATGTGAGATGTCTGACATTTCTATTTCAATACCGTATTCTTTTCCCAAAATTTTTTCCATCTCATAGCCTGTATAGCCAATCTTACCAACGTTTATTAGTATCTTTGTTTCATCAATATCAACAATGTCGTCCGTATCTATTATCTCTCTCCCATAGCAATAAAGACCATCAATATCATTAATACCATTCCTTAGTTGTCTTGCTAAGGAAAGAGTTTTTGTTAGAAGTTCTTTTCCTTCATTCGCAATTTGATGTCTTGCTGCATCCAAACTCATTACTAAAAGAGTGCTGGGAGAAGATGATTGAAGAATTCTTAATGAATTTTGTATTTCTGCTCCTGAGATATGTCTTGAACTAACTAAATGCAACATTGATGATTGAGTTAAGGAGCCTATTGTTTTATGTGAGCTTTGTATAACAATGTCTGCTCCCAATGTTATTGCTGATTTAGGAAGATCTTCATGAAACTGGAAATGTGACCCATGAGCTTCGTCAACAATTAAAGGTATTTCTTTTTTTAGAATTGTCTGCCCAATTTCTTTTACATCTGAAAGAAAACCTATATGAGTGGGAGAAGTTACATGCACAGCTTTTATACTTGGATTTTTATTCAAAGCGTCTTTTATTTTTTTAGGACTTATTGTTGGATAGAATCCTGATATCTTGTGGCGCGTAGGTTGCACGTAGATAGGGACTGCTCCAGAAAGAATTATTCCAGCAGCAGTTGATTGATGAAAATTCCTCGTTACTAAAATTTCCTCTTTATCCTTAACAGTAGACATAATTGCAGCCTGATTACCAACAGTGGAACCATTTATCAAGAAGAAGGTCTCCTTGACGCCAAAAGCTTCCGCCGCTAACGCCTCTGCTTGTTTAATAACTCCGGATGGAGCATTAACATAATCAAGTCCATCAACCTCAGTTAGATCATAGTAAAATACTTTTTCTCCCCATAATCTTTTAAGTATTGTACTTATTCCTTTACCTTGTTTATGTCCTGGCATATGAAATGGTATACGCCTTTCTTTTACGTATTTTTCTACCGCCGAAACATAAGGCATTCTTTTTTGTGACCTCATAGTAGTTAAGTTTATCAGGTGTTTATTCATACGGCAAGTTTGTGCTATACTTTCTTCAAGTATGAAGATCGTTATTTCAGCGCATATGGATTTAGCCAGGCCTACGATGTCTATCAATCTTGATGACAAAAAACTTTCAGGATTATTAGATAATTTTGCCGGTGTATTCGTATCCTATCAAGCATCTAGAAAAACAGGTGTACCAGTTCATTTTACAAATTATGAAGAACTGGATTACGATGGTGCGGAATTTGTTGCAAAATCGATTGATAAAGATACTCTTGTTATTGTTGTTGATACTATTCTTGAGAAAGATATTAATGGCAAGCAAGCTTCAATTACAAATGCATACGGATTAGACTCTGAATGGAAAGATTTAAAAGAAATGTTTAAAGAAAAAATGCATTTTATTGACGGTTTATTTGAAGAGACAGAGGATGAAACCTGGATTTATGGCAATAAACATAAATTAAAAACTTTTTATTTTGGGGTTCCAATTCCTGGAACATATTACCACAGTACAGAACTTGAAATTGGACTTGACGCAATAGATAAAATAACAGAACTTTTGGTGGAAGTTATTGGTTGGTTTCAGCAACAATAGGAATCATTGGCAAGCATTCAACTCTTTTTTCTAATTCTTCCTCTATTACTCTTGTATCATTCTGATTATCTCCAAATATTGAATATCCGAATTTACCTCTTCCGAATTTAGACCTTATGGATTGAGTAATTATAATTCCTCTGCTTTGATCCTCAATGGGATACATTAATCCCGAGAGCATTGTTTTAAGTTCCCCATAAGATACTCCATGTAAATTAGTTCTTATAAATTTATCGTTTGTTCTAACTGCTATTTTTGATTCCCAATCATCGCCAAATAATGCCCTCGCAAGATCAACTACGTAAGACATACTAGTTCTTCTTAAGTTAACCTCTGTTACATAAAAGGATCTATCCGCAGCGAGAATATAATCAGAGTCGTACCAGCCTCTGTATCCTAATTTACTAAGCTCTGCGCCAACTGCAAGACTAAATTCACTTAATGCTCTTTGTTGTTGAGGATTGAATAAGTCTTTTCCGCCAATGCAGCCATAAAAGCTTACGTCTTGTCCTGTATGGTGTATTACCATTGCATCAACTGCTTGTAATTTTACTGAACCATCTTCTTCAACCATAGCGTCAACACTTGGATCAACTCCATGATGACTAAAGTCTGCTTCAATCATTTCCTCTATGATTACTTTCCCGTTTTGAAATAATTTATTCTCATTAAGTTTTGCCTGCATTGCTTCAATTTTTTCTGGCGTATCTAGTTCCCCAGGTCTAAAAAGATGAATACCAATTCCTGCTCCTCCTAGATTTGCTTTAAAAACTACACCCCTATTTTCAGAAAGAAAATAATCTGCTTTTCCAATGGCTTCTTCCAACGTATCGCAAATAAAACCCTCCGGAATTTGCACCGTGAGTTCAGGATGTTTTTCTTTTACGTCAAGTAAAAATTTTCTAGAGCCGGCTTTTGTATCTATATAATCTGGAATCCACAATCCTTCAGGTCTTGGCGTTTCTGGAGTTCTAAAGCTGACGCCAGAAGCCGCAATGCTATTTAATAAGGATTGAAATTGAGTTGTATATCCCCAAGGAATTATCTGTGGATCGATACCTCTACTAATTTCATCGACAACTGCTTGATAGGATTGTTCGTCTTTAATTAAATCTTCAGATAGCCCAGCTCCTGTTTCCTGAGGAACAATAAAGCGTAAATTTTGAAACCCGAAAAGTCTTGAAAGATCAGCAACAAATTCAGGATCGGTAGCTCTTGGCAATAACATAAGCTTATCATCTCCACACCACATAATATCCATATCTGCTTCGTCATAATCTGATTCTACGAATTCTGTTTTCTCTATTGCGGGGACAAGAGAATCAATGGGGGAATAATATTCCCTATTATTTCCAACTATCACGGTTCTGATTCTTCCATTAATCGCATCTGGATTTTGATTAATACCTACTGGGATAGGTGTTCTTTCTACCATAGAAAAGGATTTTAACAGAAAGTAGTATTCTTTGTCAAACTATGGGACTAGGTATCGTCACTTTACAACGTTGTAATTTTTAAGATGATTTATTTTCTACTTTAACAAAACTAATCAAATGAGTAGTGAATATGAGTGAATCGTTTATTTAAAGCGAGAACATCGTCGATAACTTTTTTCCCTTGCAATGCTTTATCCATGAGACTCGCTATTTGTTTCATTTCTGTTTCCTTCATGCCCCTGCGGGTTACTTCCGCAGTACCGATACGAATATAAAGCTTATGGTTAACGGTGAATTCTGAATTTTCAAAATTCGTGGAGATATTGTTGCTAATTAAGTTTTTATACATCGTTAAACGATCTCCCTTGGTATCAATAAAGACATGCGCTTGATGATTCTCGGAGTATCTACCGGTATTGGCTTTACGAACTTCGTAGCCTAACTCAACAAAAGCTTGGGCAATAGCATTAGAATTAGCGATAATTTGTTTCGCATAATTTTTCCCATATTCTTTCATCTCTAAAATTGTTGTAGCAAGGGCGACAAGATGAGTTATGTGCGGAGTAGAATATAAACAATCATCGATAATTGTATTCGCCTTTTCTGCTAAATCTTTATCTCGAAAAGCAATCATTCCCTTGTGTGGTCCTGGAAGAGTTTTATGGGTGTTTGCGCATATTACATTCGCTCCTTCCTTTAGAGGTGACTGGAATGTCTGCCCCATTATAAGTCCCATTGTATGACTTGCATCATAAATAATAATTGCTTCATCGCCAAGCGCTTCTCTTATTTCAGTTAAATTATGAGGATTAAGATAATAAGAAACATCTAAATACAATGCTTTTGCATTTGCTTCCTTGAATTTTTGAGCAATTTTTGGAACATCAAATTTTAAGTTTTCTAAATCATAATCAGCAAATATGTGTTTTCTACCAACCCTATTAATTATTCCTTTAGTTGCGAAATGCCCTCCATATTCTAATGGCACAGTCATGACGATATCGCCTGGCTCAGTCGTTGCCAATATGGAACACATCATGGCATGAACGCCCGATAAAACATTTAAGTTAACATCGGCGGCGAATAACATTTCTTTTGCGGCCTCCTTAGCAGCATTAATCAATTCCTCAACTCCATTAAAGCTTAATGCCGTAAAATGGCCAAAGTCTTTAATATCATCCTTTCCTCCTCCAAAATAATATCTTTCGCTAATTTTTGACCCTAAAAACATTCGTGCGGTATTGGATAACTGATTTTCGTTTGCGGTTAGGTGGAGAAATTTACTATTTCTTTCTTCTTCTTGCTTAATGCTGTTTAAGTAGTCTCGGACTATCATTATGTGATTATAGCAAAAAGAATACGCTTTGACATCGCAAAAATAAGTAAAAATTAATAATTAGGATCTGGTCTAAAATAATCTCTTCCTTTATGCATAACTCTATCTAAATGCTCCGGATGTTCTAATACTTCAGCGAAACCTCGTGTTGAGATTCGTGGATCAGCAATAAATTGCTCAGTATCTAAAGTTATATTATTGCCGATTCTTATTATACTAGGAGAAATGTTTGCTTTAATGATATCGCAATCTTGTGCGATAATAGTTTCTGGACATTCCGTCAACGAGCCACCCGATACTGGTTCGTAATAATGACTTTTGATAAACTCTTCCTCTTCCGCAGTTAAAGCAAGCTTATTGCCCCATTTAAGATTAAAATGAGTAGCTACGCCATCGTACACAGGGCTTGGGGTCTGTCCAATAGCGCTCATGGGAGCTTGTTGCACCTCATCGGCATTGGATTGTATAGCATCAAATATTGCGAGCATTTTCCCGCTAGCAGCAATTACACGTTGTTTCTCTATTTCCTTTCTTCGTGCTTCTTCATCTCTAGCGGCTTGAGCAGTTTCTCTGACTCCTTGTGTTGATTGACTGTTAGATCTCTCTTGTTCTGCTAATCTTCGAGCTTCATCTTCTGCGGCAATCTGAGCTCTTACTGCTTTTACATCATTATAAAATTCAACTGCCATAATGAGCGCATATTATCATGCTATAAGATAAGTTGTCAATGACCTATCGTGCTGTTCATAATGCATACTATTTTAGTTAGATTTTAGTTAGATATTAGGTAGATATTATTTAAAAACGCTTTATTTGTTTAAGTAAAATTTTCCATTATTAAAGAACATGCAACAGTCTTAAATAATCTATTAATTCTGCAGCAATCTCTCTTTTCGATGCTAAGTTAACTCTCTTAAAGTTGCCATTTTTTGTAGCAATTAATACTTCATTCATATCATATTCAAATCCTTGACCTTTTTTACTTACGTCATTTGCAATAATAGCTTCCAGTTTAAATTGTTGTATTTTTTTTATTGCAATTTGTTCTAATTCATGCACAGGCACATTCCATTCTGCTTTAAATGCAATAAGTCGTAATTTAGGGTTAAACTGTTTAATCAACTTTAATATTTTTTCTCTTGGCACTAAATTCAAGGAAATTTTTTTAGTACTTTCTATTTTCCCCATTCGTTTCTTTTCTAATGTAAAGTCAGATACAGCAGCGGCATGAAAACAAATATCATATGAAGACGCATGTTTTTTAAGCAAGTCTCTTAGTTGATCTGCGGTGCTGAATGTTTCTGTCTGTATAGGAAAACGTGGAGATACGGCATGATTAGCTTTTAAAAGGAGTACGTTTGCACCTCGCTGATAGCAGGCCTCTGCAATAGCTACGCCCATCTTACCAGAACTTCTATTGGTAATAAATCTTATGTCGTCAATTGGTTCAATTGTTCCCCCTGCGGTAACAATTAT
>Ga0182027_10006042_pt1 | contig 18250 bp, 16 predicted proteins | sample 712E1DmetaG_FD_121300 | JGI IMG/M metagenome (GOLD analysis project Ga0182027, IMG submission 121300) | Permafrost microbial communities from Stordalen Mire, Sweden - 712E1D metaG (Illumina Assembly) | ecosystem: Environmental > Terrestrial > Soil > Wetlands > Permafrost | place: Sweden... | reverse complement strand
TTTATATACCATAAATATTGAGTTATAAAGGCAATATTCTGTAATTTTGATGAAGTGTTGCCAGGCATTGAGCCAAGGTTTGTATCAGCATATGTAGCTGAGACTAAGTTAGTTCCATTATTACTTGTACCATTGATTGTTATTCCACACCTAACAGCATTTTTGTCTGATAATTGATATTTGAGAGAAAATGTAGAACCTTCAAATGTCGTAAGTGTAAAATTACTTGATATTCCAAATTGTATTGCCCACATGCCCTCTTTGAGTGAATTATTTTCCAGCGGTTGAGTTTGACCTAGTAGAAAACCAGACAACACACATAGACTGAAGAAAGTGCAATATACTCTTATAATAATCTGACCCATTTTATACCTCCATTTTATATTTCTAATAGTTTGATCGCTTAACGGCTTTGTTTTTAAGCCACCATGTTATCCTATTTACTGAAATTGAATTATTGAAAAGTAGTAACAGAGGAGTTCGTCTAAGTATAAGCATCGAATCATTTGTTAGCATAAAACACCCGAGCAAAATATAGAACCAATTAAAACATAATAATTAAAACAGGAAATTTCAATAAGTACCCTCAAAAATTCTTACACAAAAAATTCTTACAGCATGAATAATACAATTCTTAATACCCAATAATTGATTCCCGGTCGGAAAGAAGAGAGACTTTCCGATGACTCAAAAATACACAGAATTTGATTCGTATTCAAAGCTTTTCAAGTTGAGGTGTCCAAAAAGTGTCCATCTCATAAAAAGACACTTCTCTATCTGTTTAATAGTGTGGTATTTGGCCTAATTACTTGCTATTATTACTAAAATCTCGTATTATTGTTCGAGAAATATGAATATCCAGCAAGTAGAACTTGCTAATACTTGCATTTTCACGTAGGAATAAACGATAAATGAATAATAATGGCAACTAACGAAAAAAATATATCAGTGTTTCTGGAAACGCATCCCGTATTTACCATAAAAGAGCTACAGGAATATTATTCTCCCTCTGGTCGAGGACGGGAAGTTTATGATTTACTTTTGCACAATAAAAGAATGAGACGAATAGGGGTTAAGAAGTCAGGGTTGTATTATGCCATTCGCCCTGGGAGTGATGCTGCTACAACACAGGTTGATCCATTTCTTATAGCCGCAAAGCTTGTTGAGGATTCTGTTTTGTCTTTCCATACAGCATTGGACCTATTAGGATTCAGTCATAGTATATTCAATTCCTATTACTACTATTCGAGCCGGTCACACTCGGCAAAACAATTTGGAAATGATCATTTCCGTTGCGTTCTCCAGCCAGGAATATTGCGAAAGAAATCATCCGCGTTGTTTGGAACAGAAAGGATGGAGCGTTCCGGCATTAAAGTGGTTGTAACAGGAAAAGAACGTACTCTCGTGGATGTACTCGAACGCCCGCAGTTTTGTGGTGGCTTTGAAGAAATGTATCATTCACTTGAAAAAATGCCTTATGTTCAAACGGAACTTATTCTGAATTATCTGGACCTTCGTGAACAGAAAAATCTATTCGCTCGCGTTGGTTTTTTCCTTGAGCAGCATCGTGAACAGTTCCATATCGAGGAATCATGTTTACAAACTCTTGAGCGGAATAAGCCAGCTAAGCCTTTGTATTGGGATCGCTCCCGAAAAGGTGGATCTCTCAAGAACCGATGGAATCTTATAGTTCCTGAAGAAGTTAACCAGCATAATTGGGAGGAGTTCTGATGTTCTCAAAAGAATACCTTACCAACCTTGCTGCACAGACTGGTTTTCGCATAGATAGTTTACAGAAGCAAATGACTTTGCTCGATCTTCTTCGTGAAATCAATCGGCATCCACTTCTTAAAAATCAATTTGCTTTGAAGGGTGGTACCGCTATAAACCTATTTTGGTTTCAATTACCACGCTTATCTGTTGATATAGACTTGAACTATGTTGGAAATGAAGATCGCGAAATTATGGTTAGAGAACGTCCGGTACTTGAACTGGAAATGAAAAACCTTATTGAGTCCAGAGGTATATCAATAAGAAATGTCCCTTCTGAACATGCCGGTGCAAAGTGGCGACTGCAGGCTCCAAGTGCGTTAGGAGGAACATTCACTCTTGAAGTTGATCTTAATTATATTATGAGAATTCCAGTGTGGGGTGTCGAATACAAATCTCCCTTCCCTCTGGATGAAGATTATAACTTTGACTGTAATATTGTTTCATTCGAAGAATTGTTTGGGGGGAAAATCAAAGCATTGATGGATCGTTCAACAGCGAGGGATTTATATGATGTCTTTAAGTTATCCCAGGTACGTGATTCATTCAATATCTCAAAATTAAGGAAAAACTTAATTCTATTTGGGATTACATCTAATGATGATTGGAGGAAAAAGAATTTCCACTCCATTGATAATATCAATCAAAAAATGATTGATGAACAACTGATACCTATGCTGAGAGCTAATGATTCTTTCGACTTAAGTTCTATGAAAGATACTGTAATAAATTTACTTGCTGAGTTGATGAATTATAATAGTGATGAACTACGTTTCATGAATCGTTTCCTGGATGAAGGTATATATGAGCCATCACTTCTTTTCTCTGATGAGAGCCAGGCAAAAATTCTTGAAAAGCACCCAGCTGTTCTCTGGAAATTAAAAAACCTTCGACAATATTTAGGACTTGATAAGAAGCCATAATGTCTGGCTACGTGCTACGGTATGATAAAAAGCCTCAAATACGCATATTCTGAACGTACTGAGGCCTTATATTTCCGTGCGGAAAGAGAGAGATTCGAACTCTCGGAACCCTAACGGGTTCAACGGTTTTCGAGACCGTCCCATTCAACCACTCTGGCATCTTTCCGGTTAATCAATCTAACATTAAAAAAACAGACAAAATTAATAATAATCCCAATCCGAATGAAATCAATACCAGGTTCCTATGATTCTTCAACAATTCACCGAACACTGCATGGAATGCAAGAAATACAAATCCACCCGCTATATGTGCCATAACTATGCCCATTATAGCCGGTGATATGTTACTTCTGAATATAAAGTTCCCGAATAACGCCCCCAACACTGTAACCATCTCTACAAGGAATACATATAATAATATCTTCCCCTTCTTATAGTTGGCACTGTACATCAATGCCGCAAGCGCCAGTCCTTCAGGGAATTTATGCGTGGCAATGGCAATAAAGATTGAATTATTACCGTGCGCTAAATTTACTCCCCCGCTGGATATTGCCATTCCATCCAGGAATGAATGAATCGATAATGCGGTCAACAGCGCAAGCACTATCTCCGAAAACTTCTTTGTTGTCTGTTCATCAAAATGGCTTGCCGAACAGGCGGGACAAACATGTGAATAATATTTTGTAATAAACCAGAACAACATATATCCGGAGATCACTCCAAGGACAAGTCCAACCAGACTTATGCTGTGGTATGATTCCGGAATTAGTGTAAAAGCTGCGGCCCCTAATAATGCCCCCGCCGAAAATGATATAAGGGAACATAATTTACGGTGATCAAGCTTCATTGTAAATAGCAGACCGGCCCCGGAAACTGAGGATATTACCGCTACAAAGGATTTTATTACTATTTCTGTTAACATTCCAACTATGATTTTTAAAGTAAACTTTAAATTTATAAAAATTACAAGTGGTATAAAAAGGATTTATTTGAGGAGTCCGAACTTCTTTATGTGTTTGTATGCTAAATACCCAACCGCGCCGGTCTGTATAGCTCCAAGCATTGAATATAAAAATGAGAGTTTACTTTGTTCAGATAACGGCATTGCAGGATATAATAAATCTGTGTTTAATTCGTAATTATCTTCAAGCAAAGGAGAAAAGGAATGTAATCCCAGTCTTAAGGCAAGAGGAAAACTGTTAACCGCTCTTAAAGGGATGTAAAAATTTGGTTTTACTTCGATAGGCGGGATGATGTCTTCTTTAATGCTGATCTTGATACTGTCAGGCTGGTTAATAAATTTCTTCTCTTTCTGGGCAAAGGTAATACAAACTGAACTATACAATATGAATAACAGAACTAATTTCATCTCATTCTGCAGTTTAATATGTTAAAGATAATCTTTATCTCTAACAATTTCAATTTCCACTTTATTCCCTGATAAAAGTTCCCGGTTCAACTTCCGGAAATTGTAATAATTCCATTTTAAGCCCGTTAAATGACGGGTTCTTTTTCAGCAAAACAAATTGTAAAAGTTGAACCAATTCCAGGTTCACTTTTAACTCTTATGTCCCCGTTCATAAGTTCAAGCGATTTTTTTGTGATAGTTAATCCAAGACCTGTCCCCTCATATTTACGTCCTAACCCTTCACTTACCTGCCGGAATTCTTCAAATATTACCTCCTGGTTTTCTTTTTCTATTCCTATTCCGGTATCCTTAACATTAATAATCACGCATTTTGTATTTTCTTTTAAACCCCTTCTAACTTCAACAGTTATTCCGCCACATTCTGTAAACTTAACAGCGTTATTCAGAAGGTTGTTCATTATTTTCTGAAATATCCTGTAATCCAAAATTGCATGCATGCCCTTATCTATAGGATTGAACCTGATATAAAGACCTTTTTTTTCAGCAGCTCCTTCGAATGATCTGACTATTTCACTTAACTTATTATCTATATCCAATTCTTCAGTCTTAGTTTCAAAATTATTCGACTCGATTCCTGACAAATCAAGTAGAAGGTTCAATGTGTTCATAAGTCTTTCGGCACTCAAATGAATTGTGTCTGCCATATCCTTCAACTCGGCGTTATCTAACTCAGTTTTTAAGATGTCAGAGAATCCAAGAATACCTATCATCGGTGTTCTTAATTCATGACTTATAGTAGCAAGGAAGTTTGATTTTAGTCTGCTAATCTCCTCGGCTTTTTCTTTAGCAAGAATTATCTGCTTTTCAAATTCCTTACGCCCCGTATTATCAATAACTAAACCGCGCAGTCCAATAAGTTGATTTTTCCTGATGATAGGGGTGGTATAAACCACCACAGGAATTTCTGATCCATTTTTCCTTAGACCAGTATATTCATTACCATTTCCCTTCTTTCCACTGAATAGTTTCCGGATATTTTCCTTCGCCTTCGGCCTGTCCTTTTCAACAAGTAAATTATAAATATTCAATCCACTTGTTAGATAATCAGCAGAATAACCAAAAATTAATTTTCCTGCAAGGTTGGCATAAGTCAGGTCACCCTTCAGGTCTGTTTCAAAAATTGTCTGTGGAAGAAGATCAGCTATTTCTTTAAATCTTTCTTCGCTTTCCTTCAAGGCTTCTTCAGCTTTCAGTCTATCTGTTATGTCACGTACTACTGCCTGATGGGTTCTGTCGGGCAAAAGTGAAATACTTAATTCTGCGTCAAATGCTGTCCCATCTTTCCTGACCATTTTTCTAACAAATTTTAGTGTTTCTCCCTTATCAACAATTTGAAGACGTTTTATTGCCGTTTCGCGTTCTTCCGGAAGATAGGTGTCTAAAATTGACATAGAATTAATCTCTTCCGGAGAATAACCAAGCATCTCGCATGTTCTGGGGTTAGCAAATTTTATTATACCCGATGCATCATTATAATAAATGCCGTCGCTGGCGTATTCAACCAACTGTCTGAATTTGTTCTCACTTTCAATAAGTTCCTTATTTAGTATATCATCTTTGTGGATCTTATATAAATACCAGAATAAAAGAGCCATAGCGATGGTTATAATCAACACAACCATACAGGTTTTTAATAAAATAATAAAGAGGAAATTTCTAGCCGCATGAGATGCGTTATTCTGCAGCCAAACTTCATTCTGGGTATCATTATAAATGTTGTAAGGGATATAGATTATTATTGTAAACATTAATGATAGTACCAGAATGACCCATATTTTTATTCTTGTACTTAAGGGATTATTATTTAAGTATTTAAACAAATTTATCCTTTTGACAAATAACAGATGTTATATTATCGTAATAAAAGAGATTTTCTTAACTTGAGCAAACGTATTAATTATATATGAATGCTCTAAAAATATATTGCAAAAAATCCTGAATATAGTCCTAATGATATTTCTTTGAACTCATTTTTAGTGTTCCCTGGTTTGATATTATAACGGAAACGGGAATAGAGAGTAAAAGTGTTAAAGATCCTAAACCAACCGATCGATACCTCAGGGCTTATTCCATTAAACCCTTTAAAATTAGTAACCCCGTTTATCCCGGGTGAAATAAACTCAATACCCGGAACCTCAAATATATGTTTGTATCCAACCCTCAAAAAATTCCTGACAGGTGCATTAAAAATATACGAGTACTCAAGAGAGAAATAGCCCAAGGGGTACGAAAAACTTCCCCCCCTGAGAAATACCAGAGGAATTTCCTTTGTTAAACTGAAATAGGGAGTCCCGTTCCAATATGCATAGACAGGATATGGAAGGATAAAGACAGTACCGCCAAGCAGACAAAGAAGCAGGAAATTATTATCCTGTTTAATCACAACATCTTTCGGAATATCAATTTCATATTTCTCGCTTGTATATTTTCTTCCGAGAGAATCTGTTACAACAATAACAAAATGAGGCGATTTCGATTTAAATTTCAAGCTTGAGATATTAATACTATCCTGATGGTTTTCACTCAGTTCCTTAGATACCGGATATTTATAGTGATCCTCAATAATAATCTCTGCTTTGGTTTTTACGTCAGTTGAGAAGGAAACCACTAAGGTAGATGGTTTTTCAGGAGTCACATAATTATCTATAAGATAAACTTCAACAGTATCTTGTCCTGATTTCTCCTGAGCGAATAATGCGGGGGTAGTAAATAAACAAACCAGCAGAAGTATGTATTTTGTCATAAAATAATATACGAATTTATTGTATAAAAATGAGTCCAGTCTAAAACAGATTCTTCACCACGATCAAAACAACCCCCCGCCTACGGCGACCCCCTTTGTTAAGGGGGAATAGCACAGATTCTTCGCTTCGCTCCTAATGACTAGGTAAGAAATTGTAAGGGGATGAATCCCCTTAAATTACAATTTATATTTATATTCAATGATCCCAGGCATAAATGCATGGGCTAGAACATGTCATTTCATTTTCAATAAGGCAAAGCTTTATTATTTCCTCAGAATGACAAATTTGAGCTTTATTAAACAAAACTGAAACCGCGCAGAAACTCCATAACAGGCATTCTCTTTTTCCCTTCTAACTGAAGTTCAGTTATTCTTAATGCATTGACTCCGCAGCCGATAATTAAATCATCTTTGGTGGAAAAGATCTCTCTTGGGATTAATTCTTTGCTTGTGTCAACAGATGCTTTATAAATCTTTATAAGTTTGTCTTTATGGAAGAAGTATGCTCCCGGATAAGGTGATAAGCCGCGAATAAGATTATTTATATCCCTGGCAGATTTATTCCAATCTACAAGTCCGGTTTCCTTTAATATTTTGGGAGCAGAAGTTGCCAATGCATTGTCCTGGCTATAGAGCACAAAATTTTTGTTATTTATGATCTCAATTGTTTCAAGGACAGCATCAGCACCTACCATACTCAATTTATCGTGAATCGTGCCAAAGTTATCTTCATCTGAAATCTCTATTTTCTTTTGTAAAAAGAAGTTACCGGTATCCACTTTATCTTCTAAAGCAAATGTAGTTATTCCTGTTTCTTTTTCACCATTTATTATTGCCCATTGTATTGGTGCAGCTCCCCGATATTTAGGAAGCAAGGATCCGTGAAGATTAACTGAGCCATATTTAGGGATTGTAAATATCTCTCTTGGAAGAATTCTGAAGGCAACTACAACAATTAAATCGGGAGCAAGCTTCTTTATTGATTTAATAAACTCAGGATCTTTAAGTTTATCCGGCTGGAGCACAGGAATGTTATTATTTTGAGCGAATACTTTAACCGGTGTTATCGATACTTTTTGCCCTCTTCCCTTTTCTTTGTCGGGAGCAGTAACAACAGCTAAAACCTTATGTGTACTCGAATATATCTTTTGAAGGGAAGGGACAGCAAAATCTGGTGTCCCCATGAATATTATTTTCATTTATAAACGATATTCAGAATCTTCAGTTACAGGATAGTCCACATCTATTTTTCTGCTCCTGATTCTGTTGATAGGCTTTCTGATTCTCTTTTTCTGTTCCTGCTCCACAAGATCAGTAAAGAATATTCCCAGAAGGTGGTCATATTCGTGTTGGATTACTCTTGCCAGCAGATTATCAGCTTTAATTTCGCATTGCTTAAGTTCAGTATCCTGGTATTTAAGTACAACATTTTCAGGTCTTTCTACTTCAAGTCTGATATCCGGAATACTAAGACACCCTTCTTCCATTACAATCTTCTCTTCAGACCTGAAAGTAATTACCGGATTTATTATTACCATAGGTTTAAACTTTTCATAATCTTCAACACCATTAAGGTTAAGAATAAATATTGCTTTATCAGAACCAACCTGGTTAGCAGCAAGCCCTATACCGTGAGCATTCTTAAGCGTATCAAACATATTTTTAATAAGTTCTATCGTTTCCATATCCACATCAGTTACGTGAACTGTTTTCCGTCTAAGTATTTTATCACCAATTAATGTGATTGGTAGTAAAGTCATCATTTCTCCATGATTTAATAAATACAATTTAAGAATATTAAGATAAAAATTAAATAATGAATTAGTTTTTTATTTCCTTAACTACTACTTTGATCCCTTCCACTCTTATTACCTTAATTTTGCTTCCCTGGGGGATATATTCCCAGTCTGCCATTACATCATATCTCTGGCCATCCAGTTCAGCAGAACCTGCGGGCCTTAAAGTAGTTAGCGCGGTGCCTTCCTTTCCTATCAGTTCTTTTATTGAGGGATAAGAGACAAAACCCTGATCTGCTTTTTCTTCATGCTGCAGGACAAGTCTGCTGAATACTTTGCTCTTGGGAAGAAACCTCGCAATCAGGAATATTAAGATAAACGCTGAAAGTAGTGCTCCGGATAACTGCATTACAGCTCTGGAAATAGAATCGGCATCCCAGTACGGGACATTATTCCCAACCAATGAAAGAAAAATAGAACCAATAATTAATATTACTCCTATTACACCGGCTATGGCAGTCCCCGGAATAACAAATATCTCAAGTAAAAGAAGTATAATTCCTCCAGCAAATAGGATTATGTTTATAACAGAGGCGAGTTGTAATATATAAGAAGATCCGAAAAATAAGCTTAAAGAAATTACTCCAATTATAATAGGAAAACCGAAACCGGGAGACTTTATTTCCGCGAATATTCCAACCAGTCCTAACATTATTAATATAGTAGTTACAAATGGTTTATTCAGAAACCCCACAAGATCTTCCGCCCAGTTAGAGCCAATTTTAATTACCTGTGCATTTTTCAGCCCAAAAGCAGAAAGACATTCGCTCAAATCATTAACAACTGTATCAGCTATTCCATATTTCTTTGCTTCTTCAAAAGTAAGAGTTATTAATTTATTTGTGTCATTCAGACCGGGAACAGTTATGCTTTCATCAACCATTCCCTGGACAATATCTGTCCGCCTTCCATTCCTTTCAGCTGCAGAGCGCATTTCGGAACGCATGAATGACTGGTACTTTTCACTCTGCTTCTGTCCCATCTGGTCAACCACGGTGGCTGCTCCAATGGAACTGCCCGGGACCATGCATATTTTTCTGCATGATAAGGCAATAAGAGCACCAGCTGAAATCGCCCGGTTATTTATAAAAGCAATAGTTAATATTCTGCTTCCAAGAATTGCATCTTTGATCTGGGTTGCAGCATCAACTCTTCCACCGAATGTATTTATCCTGAAAACAATTGCATCAGCTCCATCCTTCTCTGCCTCTGAAACAACCCTGCTAATATAGGGGGCCATCCGGGGATCAATTTCATCGGTTATTGCGGCAAGATATACTTTTTTCTGGGAGAACATACTAACGGTAAGTAACAGAAAAACTGCAGCAAATAATAACTTATTCACAGGAAACCTTCTTTAAAATTCATATATAAAATAATTAATTGGGAGGAGAATTGAAAGAATGACATATCTGAGTGGGGATGACAAAAAATCATGGGATCCCTGCTTTCGCAGGGATGACAATATTTGAGCGGGGATGACAAGGAGGAGATTCTTCGCTACGCTCAGAATGACAGATGGGAAAACAACCCCCCGCCCCTCGGGCGACCCCCTTTCTTAAGGGGGATTAGCTAAGAAATTACTGAAGGATCATGTGGCCCATTTTGTCACGCTTGGTCTTTAGGTATTTCTCATTGTTTTTGTTAGGCGCTATCTCAATTGGAACGCGGTTAACAATTTCAAGTCCGTAACCTTTTAGACCTACAATCTTTTTGGGATTGTTTGTAAGCAGGTTAATTTTTTTCACACCAAGATCAAGTAATATTTGGGCTCCGATTCCATAATCGCGGAGATCGGCTTTGAATCCAAGTGCTTCATTAGCTTCAACAGTATCTTTCCCTTCGTCCTGAAGTTTATATGCAAGAATCTTATTCTCAAGCCCTATGCCGCGTCCTTCCTGACGCATATAAACAAGCACTCCGGAACCGTTAGCTTCAATCTGATCAAGAGCGCGGTTAAGCTGGTCATTACAATCGCACCTCAGAGAATGGAATACATCCCCTGTCAGGCACTCTGAATGCATTCTTACAAGAACGGGGTTCTCAGAATTTATTTCCCCCTTTACAAGTGCAATTTGCTTTTTCCCATCTGCCAGACTCCTGTATAGATGCAGATGGAATAATCCGTGTTCTGTCGGGAAATTGATATCAGTAATTTTCTCAACTAATTTCTCATTCTTCAACCGGTACTTTATGATATCCTGGGTAGTTGTAATTTTAAGATTAAACTTTTTAGCAGTTTTAATAAGATCAGGGACGCGTGACATCTCCCCGTTATCTTTAAGAATTTCGCAGAGGACACCGGCCGGTTTAAGTGATGTTAACTTACAGAGATCAACCGCTGCTTCAGTATGCCCGGCTCTGCGCAGCACTCCTTCGTTCAATGCACGCAGCGGAAATATATGCCCGGGACGTGCAAAGTCTGAAGATTTTGATTTGCTATCAATAAGTTTTTTAATAGTCAGTGCCCGGTCTGCAGCAGAAATACCCGTAGTTGTTCCTTCAATGGCGTCAACTGTTATAGTAAACTGAGTACCGTGAAGGGCCGAGTTGGCATCAACCATCAGGGGAAGGCCAAGCTCATCGAGCCGTGATCCGTTTAACGCTACACACAGCATTCCTCTGCCGTGTGTAACCATAAAATTTACTATCTCGGGGGTAATATATTCTGCCGCGCAGACAAAGTCACCTTCGTTTTCCCTGTCCTCGTCGTCAACAATAATAATTACTTTACCGTTTTTAATTTCCTCAATGGCTTCTTCAACCGGGCTGAACATCTTATTCACCTATTGTTACAAATTGATTACTTAAGTTCTTTTGTATCTTTAGAATCTCTGTTTAATATTGTAGCTATTGCAGAGCGTTCCATTTTTACTTTTACACTTTCAGTTATCTGAAGAAGAACTGTTTTTTCTTCCACTCCTGCTATCACACCGTGCATTCCACCGCTGGTTACGACTTTATCTCCCTTCTGAACAGAAGATAAAAGTTTTTCTCTTTCTTTTGCTCTTTTCTGCTGGGGACGGATGATCATAAAATAAAATATTAAAAATATAGCACCAAACATTACAAAGGTGCTTATCATGCTGCCACCGCCTGCGCCGCCTTGTCCCTGTGGTGTTCCCATTGCTATTAAAAGATTCAATTATTCCTCCGGATTATTATTTTGTTTCAAAGATATTTGTTTAATTTTTTTCTTTTTCCATACACTAAAATTACCTTCAATAATTCTCTTCCTTGCTTCTTTTACAAGGTCAAGATAAAAATGAAGATTATGAATACTTGCAAGTTCCAGAGCCAGAATCTCACCGGCAATAAATAAATGCCTTAGATACGCCCGGGAATAATTCCTGCATGTATAACATCCACAGTGTTCATCAATTTCAGTAAAATCATCTTTATACTGTGCATTCCTCATGGCAAGTATGCCTTTGGAAGTAAAAAGATATGAGTTCCTGGCATTCCTTGTGGGCATAACACAATCAAACATATCAACACCCCGTTCGATTGCCTCAAGAATGTTTTCAGGCCTGCCGACACCCATTAAGTATCTTGGCCTGTCTTCTCTCATAAAGTCTGTTGTAAAATCTATAAGATCGTACATCGTTTCTGTCGGTTCGCCTACCGCAAGACCGCCAATAGCATACCCGTCAAAATCAAGTTTATTTAATTCGAGAGCCGATTTTTCTCTCAGGTCTTTATAAACACTCCCTTGAATTATACCAAACAGAAATTGTTTGTGTCCGTATAACGGAGTGCTGCTGCAAAAAGCTTCTTTATTAAGGGCAGCCCAGTCTGATGTTAGCTTTGTTGATTTCACTGCGTAATCATATTCACAAGGATAAGGAGTGCATTCATCAAGTACCATCATAATATCGGATCCGATGCTGCGCTCTATGCCAATAACCTTTTCAGGTGTAAAGAAGTGTTTTGAACCATCCAGATGAGAACGGAATTCCACTCCATCAGTCTTCAGCTTTCTTAATTCAGTTAAACTGAAAACCTGGTACCCACCGCTATCGGTAAGGATCGGTTTCTGCCAGTTCATGAATTTATGCAGACCACCGGCTTTCTCAAGAACTTCAGTCCCTGGTCTTAAATAAAGATGATAAGTATTAGAAAGAACAATCTGCGCCTGAATATCTTTTTCAAGATAACTCTGGTTTACTGCTTTAACAGTACCCTGTGTTCCCACAGGCATAAAAATCGGTGTTTCAACTATTCCGTGCTCTGTTTCAAAAAATCCTGCTCTTGCTTTAGAATCCTTAGCTTTTCCTTTAATAGTTAAATCTAACAAATTTACCTAATGATATTACTCAAAACAATTCAATTTCAGGTTCCAAATTTAACTAAAATAACCCGTTCTCCCAATTACTTAATCAAGCCCATAAATAGTTGCATTTTCAGGGCAGGTCACCTGAAACTTAAATGGAAGTGCTCTCTTTTCACCCGGTTTCAGGGAAATCTTCCATTCCAGCTTTTGATCATTGCCTAGTTCGGACTTATCCTTTTGGGGCTCCAATAAATCAACTTTAATTTCTTCATTCATGGGTATCGGGAGCTGATCATAAACAGAAATAGTTTCTTCAGTTACCCTGTTATTCTGTAACTGAATCTCATATTCATAAGTAACCTGTTTCTTCCCGCCAAGAAATCCCTTACTCTCCTGGAATTTTTTAATCAGAACCTTCTTTGATTGAATTTTATCATCCGTTCCCAGTGCCAATTCAAATGTATCAGTCGGGACAGTAGTTGCAAGATTTGTTTTGTTTATAAAATCATTATCCATAAAAACACTCACAACTCCGGCAAGCAGAGGATAATCTTTCTGGTTGGTTATTTTCCCTTTAAGAAAAACACCTTTAACCAGTTTTGGCATTGTAGTATATCTGAACTCAACAGGCATGGTAGTAATTGCAATTGTAACTTTATGATGTGAATTGTCACTCGGGATAGAATTAGCAGCCGGGACTTCAAATGTTGTCGACAATTCTTTAGCATTTACATTTGTATAAACTACTTCCGGCATATCTTTTTTCTCGCTTAATTCCATTAATTGCAATCCCTGGCTTCTCCCTCCCCTGACATTAATGGTAGCATTATACGGGTTTTGATAATTTTGATCCGAAATTCCATTTATTGGTTTTGTATCAATGAACCATCTTTCAAAATCAGGAATTGATCTTGTTGAAAGAGGTTCCGCTGTTGAAAGAGTCAGTTGAATATCATTCCAGTCTTCTCCGGTTGACTGCTGTAGAAGTCCGTAATATGACAATTCAACTTCCTTCTGCTGAGAAAGAACCCGGGCATCATAAACAGGATACCAGCTTGCATTTTGCACCATATAGGAGGGAAATATTTTTATTTCTGCCTTATTGTCAGCCTCAATATTAACTATTATCTCCTTGTAATTTTTGCTCTGTAATCCCTGGGATTTTGCAATATCAGATTTTATTGCAGCAATTTCCTGGTCCAATAATCCTTTTTTATAATTTTGTTCTCTTATACCTTTATAAATTTCCGTCAGACTATTATCTATATATGTAAGCATATCTCCCCACTCTTTGGGATTATAGTTTACAGTGAGCATTTTTTCACTGATATTCAGCGCCGACTTTGCTTTCAATGATTCAACAAATTCCTTTTTACTTGTATAAACCGCGATACGATCATTAGAAACTTTTATCAATTGCTGAAGAGAATCTATCCGATGCTCCATTATTTTAATATTATTCTGCTGGGTTTCAGTAGTAAATCTTTCTTCAACCTTCACATCCAAAATCTTTATTCCTTCAGCAGCAATCCGGACTGTTTCATCCAACAAATCAACCGGAAGATTTGAGAAAACAATTCTAAGTTTCCCCTTGTTTACCGCTACTTCCCCTTCGCGCGTAACAAGTGCCCTGTTTTTAAATACTGTAGCAGAAACAACTTTGGAATCGATTTTATCCCCCTGCTGTGCAAACAACATACCTGTACAAAAGACCGACAGAACAACCAATATTTTTTTCATTGAATTCCTGCAACTTTATTTACAATATTTTTATAAGGTTTAACCGATAACCTTGATAAACTTATAAAAAGGATGGTTTAATGTAAAGTGCTTTACTATTTTTCTTCTTCTTCTTCCCGTTCGGAAGTTATAAGTTTAATAACTTCTATTTTGGTATTGTTCCCCCGCGCTATTAAAATATCAAATGCATCGATATGAACATTTTCTCCCTGAGCAGGAATTCTGCCTAACTTTGAAGTAACATATCCTCCGATAGTTTCATAATCACCATCAGGAATATTAAGATTATATTTTTCATTTAATGCATCAACTTCGACCCTGCCACTTATCAGGTATGTGTTTGGTGATATTTTTCTTAGAATATCTTCTTCCACATCATATTCATCTTTAATTTCACCGAACAGTTCTTCAATAATATCTTCCATTGTTACTATTCCCGCAGTACCGCCGAATTCATCAATTACGACTGCGATTGATACTCTTTTACTGAGGAATTCGTTCAGCATATCGAAACTTCTTTTTGTTTCTGGAACAAAAATTATTTCCCTTATAATACTCTGAAGATTTGGAGGTGATTTGAAAAGGTCATACGCAAATATTACCCCTTTTATGTTATCAAGACTATCTTCATAAACCGGTAGTTTGGAGTAACCGGAATCAACAAAAATATCGAGTACTTCTTCAATAGTGCACTCAATATCGATACCCACAATATCTGTTCTCGGCCGCATTGCTTCATAAACACGCTGATCGCCGACTTCCAAAACCCTGCTGATTATATCGCTTTCTTTTTTATTTACTACTCCGGCTTCATGACTTTCCAGAACCAGGGTCTCTATATCTTCCTTATCGAACAGATATGTCAAACTTTCGTTCCCTATCGAATTTGATTTAATAAATAATGATGATACGGAAGATGTAACCTTAACCAAAGGAGTTAAAACAAATGAAATTACCCTTAAGGGAATTGCAGCAATAAATACTACCCTGTCGGCTATTTCCCTTGATAAATATTTCGGAAGGAGTTCCCCAAATATGAGCATTACTAAAGTTGAAATTATCAGAATGTTTATTTCACTTAAACCAAACATGCTGTAAAGAAACAAAGCAGATAATGATGCAAATGTGATGTTAAGAATAGTACTTCCAAGCAGAATTGTTGAAAAGAATTTACGGGGATCGTTCGTAAAATAGAGCGCACTCCTGGCTGCAAGATTCTTTTTGCGCGCCCGTATTTCAATCTTTAATTTATTTCCTGTTACAAAGGCAATCTCTGCAGCGGAAAAGAATCCGCATATCAGAAGTAATACAAGAAGCAGAAGGATATAGTTTAACATTAGTGAACTTTGGTTATTTTAACTCCGGGAATGAACACTTGTTTGGTCATTTTGGAAGATACTAAATATATCAAAAGATCTACAGGTTTATCTGTGTTAAATTCATTTTTTAGTTCAACACCCTTACTGGAAAATAAACCTATTTTCAACTGACCGGATTCTACTGACATTAAAGAACCAAGAGAATCTTTAAGATCAGGGATTAAATCATATATTATATCTTTGCCCTGGGAAACCAGGCATTTCATTATCTTAATTGAATTGACAGTTGAGTCACCATAATTTCTTATGCTTAAAGACCCCGTAACAAAAAATGTCGTCCTGCTTCCCGGCATCACATTTATCCAGGCATCTGCCTGACTCCCCTCAATCTTAAGTGAAAGTTCATCGTTCCCGGACTGAGATCCACTGCACCCGGCAAATACCAGGCACATCATACAAACTAAGGTAATTAATTGTTTCATAGAAAATCTTTATAAATGATTAAAATCGTTGTGATAATATAAAGAATTACATTAGTAATCATAGGCGCATCGGTCATCATTATTTCAACTGTATTTTCTCCTTTGTTGCTCATATAAACCAGGTACATGTAACGGAATATACCAAAGACTACAAAAGGAGTTGTATATATCATGTTTTCTGTTTGAAATATTTTAACCGTTCTTTCCGAGACAGTATAAAGTGCATAGCAGATAATAACACCGGCGGCGGCAATTGTCGACATCTGATCAATATAGTTGAGCGAATACGATGAAAGCACTTTCCTTGTGCTTTTAACCGGGACCTCGTTCACAAGTATCAGTTCTGATCTTCTTTTCATTATACCCAGAAACAGCGATATAAACATCGTAGTCAGGATCAACCAGCTTGAGACTTCAACATTGATCACTGAAGCACCGGCAAGCACTCTTAGCATGAACCCAAGTGCTATACTGAATATATCAAGCAGTACCATATGCTTAAAGATGAAAGTATAAAATATATTCAAAAGGAAATATGAAATAAGAAATATTCTGAAATGCACATTCATTGCGGGTAAAAAGAAACCCACCAATGCAATGAAACCGATCAATGCTATTATTGCGTTCCTTACTGGAATTTTACCTGAAGGGAGAGGACGGTTTTTTTTAACAGGATGAGCCCTGTCAGCCTCAATATCCACTATATCGTTGAATATATAGACAATACTTGAGACAAGGCAGAACATCAGGAATGCAGTAAATGAATTGAGAAAATAGCTGCTATCAAAAATATGCCGGGAAAACAAAAGCGGGACAAAGACAAAGAAGTTCTTTATCCATTGTGGAACCCTTACGAGTTTTATGTAATTAAGCATTAAAATTAAAATACTGTTGTTTCTTCATATGTGCCCATCACTTGTTTAAGTTCACTGATTATCTCACCAAGGGTAACATAATTGTGAGCCGCTTTAATAAGCGGGGGCATTATATTATTATTATTTTCTGCTGCAAATTTAATCTCTTTTAAGCTTAATTCCACATCGGTAACGCTTCTGTTATTCTTTAATTCGGCAATCCTCTCCTTCTGTTTCTTCTCAACTTCAGGGGATACGGTAAGAATTGGTATCGTAATCTTCTCATCTTTTTCAATAAACTCATTTACTCCCACAATAAATTTTTCTTTCCTTTCAACTTCTTTCTGATATCTGTATGCGGCATCTGCAATTTCTTTTTGGAAATATCCTGCTTCAATAGCAGGAATAACTCCACCGAATGCATCAATCTGTTCAAAAATATTGTTGGCTTCTCTTTCCATCTTATCTGTCAGCGATTCTACAAAGTAGCTGCCGCCAAGAGGATCAACCGTATTTATAACCCCTGTTTCATAAGCTATAAGCTGCTGAGTCCTTAAAGCAATTTTCACGGCCTTTTCACTCGGGAGCGCAAGTGTTTCATCCATTGAATTAGTATGAAGCGACTGCGTGCCTCCCAATACTGCAGCAAGTGCCTGGAAAGCTGTCCTCACTATATTATTCTCCGGCTGCTGTGCGGTTAAGGTACATCCGGCAGTTTGTGTATGAAACCTTAACCACCATGAACGTGGATTCTTAGCACCGTATTTTTCTTTCATCCTTTTGGCGTAAATCTTTCTCGCCGCCCTGTACTTGGCAATCTCTTCAAAGAAATCAAGGTGTGAATTGAAGAAGAATGATATCCTTGGCGCAAATTCATCTACATCCATTCCTCTTGCTATGCAGTGTTCGATATAAGCAAAT
>Ga0182027_10006040_pt1 | contig 18252 bp, 13 predicted proteins | sample 712E1DmetaG_FD_121300 | JGI IMG/M metagenome (GOLD analysis project Ga0182027, IMG submission 121300) | Permafrost microbial communities from Stordalen Mire, Sweden - 712E1D metaG (Illumina Assembly) | ecosystem: Environmental > Terrestrial > Soil > Wetlands > Permafrost | place: Sweden... | reverse complement strand
TTATGAACTGAAGAAGATCATAGCAGTGTGTCGCCATATCAATAAGCGATCCGCCTCCGCTGAGTTTCGGGTCCTGCCTCCACGCGCCTGCCATATCAGGATACCAGCAGGAGAGTTGGGCGCGGGCGAATACCACGTTTCCGATATCGCCTTTCTGAACCATTTCCCTCGCCTTAATGTTCAGCGCATGATGCTTCATCATATAGCCTTCGGTTAGATAGACTCCGGCGCTCTTGCAGGTGGCTATCATTTCCTCCGCCTCACCGACCGTCAGCGCAATCGGCTTCTCAAGAAGAATATGTTTCCCGGCTTTCGCCGCTTGAAGTGTCTGATTGTGATGGAGATAGACAGGCGTGGCAATATAGACGGCCTGAACATCAGGATCAGCAAGCAGGTCGCTTTCTGTGGCATAGGCTCTTGCGCCTATGCTTTTCGCTATTTCATTGGTCGCCTTTGCATCGACATCCATGACGGATACTACGACGCTGTCATTGCATTCCGACAAGGCGGGAATCATCCGCCTCCTGGCGATCCCTCCGCAACCGATAATCCCCCATTTGACCATTGTGATTCTTCCTTTCTTCCCAGGGTTGTGGAGGCGCTCCCCTCGCTCAACGCTGAGTGAGGGGAGCGCTCCAACTGTGTGGATACTCTATTTCCAGTTCTTGCCGCGAACCTTCTCGGCGGCGTTCTTGATGCCCTGGATGGTATCCTGAATCTCCTGCTCAGTCAATCTTGGATGCATCGGCAGGTTGATCTCTCTTTTATAGAAGAATTTCTCGGAGAGTTGGCAGAGGCCTTCTTTGTAACCCATCTTCTGTAAGCCTGTGAACAGGTAGGTCGGCTGATAGTGCAGAATGCCCTGGATGCCTTCCTCTTTGTAGAGGACTCTCATGAAGTCATCCCTGGTAGCGCCCAACTCTTCTTCTTCCATGCAGAGCGTATAGAGATGCCAAACGTGGTAGCAGTTCGGGTCTTCGTATACCGGAGTGATTCCCTTGATACCCTTGATGCCTTCATTGATTCGATGACCGATCTCCCGGCGCTTCTCATTCAGCATCTTGAGCTTTCGGAGTTGAGCCAATCCCACAGCAGCTTGAATCTCATTCATGCGATAGTTATTGCCCCAGTGACCATTGACATCGACCACGTTGTAGTGAGAAGGAATCCAATATTCCGGCTGATCCTTCCAGTGGTCAAGATTCATGCAGCGCAGCTTCTCAATCGGATCCACGAAGTCATCTCTATTTGTGGTAATCATCCCGCCTTCGCCGCAGGTCGTCATATTCTTCAGTGAGTGGAAGCTGAAGCTCGCGATGTCGCCGATGCTTCCGGCTTTTCGACCCTTATATTCCGCGCCGGGAGCATGCGCGCAGTCTTCCAGCACGAAGAGATTATGCTTCTTCGCCAAATCCATGATCGGATCCATATCGACCATCTGACCGCCGTAGTGGACCACGTAGATTGCCTTCGTCTTTGAGGTAATCTTGCGTGCAACGTCAGCGGGGTCTATATTGAATGTTTTCGGATCGATGTCTGCGTATACCGGGGTGGCTCCCTCTTTCAGAATTACGAGGGAGGTAGCAATGAAAGTATTCGGCGTGACGATCACTTCGTCGCCGGGTTTGATATCGAAAAGCTGGGTGGCGACATGCATGCCGGTCGTGCAGTTGGATACCGCGAACGCATGCTTGACTCCGCACATCTTGGCGAATTCCTTCTGGAATGCCTGCACCATCGGGCCCATTGTGAGGGTATCCTGGTGCATAGCCTTAATCGCCATGGTCTCCTCGTCCTCATCATAAATAGAACCGAAGAATGAGTAGGCGACTTTCAGCTTGACGCCATCATTGATGGCATAGCTACTGGTAATCCCACCTTCTGTTTCCGATCCGGTAAAGCTATCTTCTTTCACGTCTGTCATTGAACTGATCCTCCTTAAAAATATTAGAACAAATCGTTCGGTGTTTCGGGAGACTTGCTCCCGAAACGAGAGATATTACGGTTTCGGGAGCAAGTCTCCCGAAACACCACAAACTCTTTTTTCCGGCTACGCCGGTTGAGGTTATGTGCTACAGCAACACGAAATGCTGGTTTATGATACCCCGTATAGGCGGTGAATACCATGAAGAAATCCGAGATTATTAAAGTTTTGGCTTCCGTATCTGAGAAGGTGCTTCTGTTTGCTCGGTATATTCGTTATGAGAGCACATTATAAGCGAACTGTCATCCTGAGCCCGCAAGCGAAGGATCATCTTCCTAGCTAGAAGATTCTTCGCCTGCGGGCTCAGAATGACATGAATAATAGGGGCTGGGGTTCAGCGCATAGGGATGATGAGGCTAACTCTAAAACCATTCATGTCTGAGGCGACCCTCACTTCACCGAATTTGGGGTAGTAGTATTTGAGGCGTCTGCTTACACCGGCAAGCCCGGTAAGCTTAGATTCATGGTCGTTGCGCTTTAGAGAGGCATTGATATCAGAAACAGATTTCTTGGTCATGGCAGGCCCGTTATCCATTACGATGATCTCCATGTAGCCATCATGGGGCACTGCTTCTATTTGCAGATGGAAAGTGTTTTCACATTTTGGAAAGCCATGTATCAGCGCGTTCTCCACCAGAGGCTGAAGGATGAGAGACGGTACCGTGAACGCCCGAAGGTCTTCTGGAATATGAGAACGAAAATCTATCTCATGGCCAAACCGAGCTTGGAAAATCTGAACATAGGCCCGCGAGTTCTCGATTTCGTCCATGAGCGTGACCATGCTCCCGACGCTTGACAGCGAGGCGCGCAAGACTGTGGCAAGTTCGCCCACAAGATGCGCGGTCTCCGATGCGCTCTCCGCCATAGACTGACCCAAGATCAGGTTCAAGGCGTTAAACAGAAAGTGCGGATTTACCTGTGCTTGGAGAAGTTTCAACTCCATCTCACGAAGATCGCGCTCGAGTCTCACCATCTCCTCGGCGGCTTTCCGAAGTTTTCGCTGCTCGCGGGTTAGCGCTCTTTCCTGCCGGATTGCAATTTCGCCTTCCACAAGATGATTGCAGATGATGCTCATCAAACCCATCGCAACATCGAGCTTTCGGCTGTCCACAACGCTGACTTTGTTGTAGGCGTCCCACAATACCTCAGAATCCAGATTGAGATCCGACAGCCGGTTCCTTACATCCTGATATCCCATCGAGGTCTGAGGAGTATCCAGAGACTGGCCGCTATGGAAGCACCCGATACGCTCACCCGCGACGACTACCGGCACCACGACATCCGTCATCCCGGCGTGGCAGGTGTAAGCTATCGCCTTCCCTGTCCTCAGCGCTCTTTCGGCGGCTTCTCTGTCTGATCGCTGGCAGCGCTCCTTACCGATGGGATTGTTTTGAATGAGATGGCAGAGGTCGCAGCGTTCTTCAGCAGGATAGAATACCACTTTCCCATTCTCATCATAGAACGAGATAGTCATTCCCGTAGCTCGGTAGAAAAGATCGCCCGCCTCTTCAAATGCCGGAAGAGTCACGATATCGTTGAGGCTTATTTTGCCCATCTTCGACCGCTTCCTCTATATTCGCTCGGCCTCACGCCGGTTTCGACCAAAAACGCCTGGCTGAAATAATTCACGTCTTCATACCCTACCAGTTGCGCGATCTCGGACAGGTTCAAGCGAGGATCATGCATCAATTCCTTTGCCTTGCTCACCCGAACAGCACGTAGGAACGCACGAAACGAAAAACCACATTGGCTCTTGAAGATCGAGCCGATATATCCTGAACTCAGGCGGACGTGGTCGGCAACGTCGGAAAGCGATATGTTCTCAGCATAATGCTCGTCGATGTATTTTCTAATCTCGATGACTAAAGTCGAAAGCCGACTCTGAACGGGAGTCTCAACTGATGAAGCCACGCCCGCGTGCTCTTCCAGCAACTCTCGTTCCAGCCTGGCAAGCCGATCTGCTTGAAGCGCGTTGACCCCCTTGCCGATGGCGGCGATCAACTCCTGACGCTGAATCGGTTTGAGGATGTATTCGATAGCGCCTACCTTTATGGCATCACGGGCGTAATCAAAGCGATCATAGGCGGTGAGATAGATTATTCGTGGTTTGTAATCGAGCACATCTGAGAGTCGTCGAGCCAGTTCCAGGCCATCCATATCTTCCATATTGATATCCAGCAGACAAATATCGGGGCGCAGTTTGGGGGCAATCATGAGGGCATCTTTCCCTGAAGTCGCCACGCCGACCAGACGCGCGGGCAGGTCGCTTTCTCTGATAATCGTCTCGACCATGCTGTGAACGATGGGCTCATCGTCAACGGCCAGAATGCTGTATGTATCATCGGTCATCGCGGTAACTCCCCAAGAACACGTAAGAGTTCAGTTTCGCAGGAAATAATATCAAACGCACACTGTCATCCTGAACAAAGTGAAGGATCATCTTCCTAGTTAGATGATTCTTCGCTCTGCTCAGAATGACAAATAAAACTCTCCAAGAACTGAACTATTCCGAGAAATACTACTCGCTTGACTCACCTTTGGGTTCTATGTAAAACTTCTTCACTATTCGCTTCAAGACGACTGATTTGCTGTTCACGGCGGTCAATTGGGCGACATGCACCCCCTCTGACAACCTGCTTACATCTAGATTGAACGGGGATAGCTGGCTGTTCGTAGCACCTTTGAACTCCCCATCCACGTAAAGCGTGACTAACTCCACGCCCTTCAATCCGTTTATGTCCATCTGCAGAGATATAGTGCCATAATTCATGAGAGCTTTATTCTTCGTCGCTTCGCCCCTGAGAGATTTGATGTACTCCCGTTCGCTTTTAATCAATTCGGACTGAATCCAATCCTCAGCAAAATCGGGAAACCTTATTCTCACCGCCGTCAATGAGCCTCTTCCTCCAGGAATGTTCATGAGCGCATCATCCCTCTTCCCTACCATAGGCGGAAGCGGCAGCCATGTGGAGGAGGTTGAAGTTTTCACGTCCACACGATAGGAATGGCGGTCAAGGATCGAATCGGCGGCTAGGCCAATGTATCCGCTGAAAAGAGGCGGCGCGCCCTCCAGCCAGGTATCCTTTTCCGACCGTGGGCCAACCACCATGATCTGTGCATTGTGGGCTTCCGTGCGCGCGTGACGAGAGGGTTGGATCATAAATCCTCCCCTCGTTTCCCCTTCCGCCCCACCCGACTCCCCGCCGTTTGAAGGGGCGGTCGAGATGGTGACTACTCCGGTGTGATTCGTGTTGATTCTGCCGACTCCAGTATAACCGGTGGCGTCGAATCTGCCGATCCCCCGAACCGCCCGTTCCACTTTCGCGATTGTTTCCTGACTGCCGTCGCTGTACGAGACTCGAATTGCTCCATTCTGGTGGTTCTCCAGAGTAATCTGACTCGGAAAACGGATCGGTATCTGAGCGATTATCACAAGAGTATCATGCAGCCTTGGTTGAAATCCGCTGCTCATCGGCATCAATCCCAGATCGGTTTCTAGAAAGACGTGATTACCGACGAAGGGGGCGAGATTTCGGAAAATCGAATGACCTGTCGGAATATCGGTATAGATACCGGAAGGGCCGGAGATGTAGCCGCCATAGTTCCTTGGCACAGCGGCAAACTCTCTCGGGATTATGCTAATAACCTGAGATTCCTGTTTGGTGCAATTTGTCACTCCACCAACTTTGATGCGAATCCCATGCACGGCGGTCGCAGCGACCGTGCCTGACACCGCATACATGCTGGCGAGGTAACCCTCTTTACTGCTGGCGGCTCCATGAACGACGGTGCCCACTCTATGGTACGTCCGCCCTTTATCAGTGCTTACTTCTATCGGCCCGCCCTGGGAATTCAGCAGGCGAATACGATACAACTCTCTCATTTCTCCGCTTGAATCGGCTACTGATGCAATGGTGACCGTAAGAACAAGAATACTCGCGAACAGACAAATCCACAGGTTTATCATTGGATTCGCAATATGCAGTTTCCCAGAAAAAATACGCAAAGATTTCACCAATCTATCAACGCTGAACAGTAGGGGCGGGTCTCAGCGCCCGCCCGCCGTCTGTCGCAAAACCACACCGCCGGGGTTTCACGTTAAACATCATGCGGAGAAACGGCTTCCTCGGCGAACAATCCCTCAAGAATCGGCCACCAGCCGTATTCCTCCAGATATACCAGATCGAAAAGCATTATCCCCTTGGAGAGCGCGAGAACGGTCTCCATCGCCTTCTTGAATCCGTCAGGATTATCCGCGTAATCCCGCAGATAGATGCTTCCATAATTCAGACTCGCCCCGGCGATCGCTCTGTTGGAGAGTTCGCAGGCGGCCTCCACGCTCGCGCCTTCGGGTTTACCCGCCGCGTCAGCCTCTTCCCTGGCAACGTGGGGATAGTAGCAGCCGGTGCATATATAATCGAACAATTCCGCAAAGCCGGTCCGGTTATACTCCGGCGTCATCCACGGATACTCAGCGTGAAAATCCTTGCTCCCCCAGTTCACTCCCACGTCATAGTAAGAATCATACCAGGAGCCGACGTACACTCCGACCTTTACCTCGCGCTTGATAGACCTAACCGTACTCACAGCCTGATCCGCAAACTGCCTGATCTGCCACGCCCGCCATTCCAGCCATTCGCGATAATACTTTCCGGGCACGGGAGGCAGCCAGGGAAAGGCGTTGATCCCATAAATATCATCCGGCCACTTCACGTCTCCGGTGCCGAGCCATTTTTCGAATGACTCTCGGCTGATCTCGCCGAAATCCGCATAGAGATTCGGATAACGCATCCGGTCGAATATAATCCCATCGATGTCATAACCTGAAACTATTTCTTCCATAATCTGTAGTTCGTAGGCGCGAGCCGGGCCTATAGGATTTACGAACACGCCCCAGGACGGAGTCTTCGAATCTTCAGCCTTGCGGAACGTTCCTTCGGCTCGGAAAACGACTTCCTCTCCGACTTCGACGGAGACTGACCCCGGAATATCGAGTATACACACGTTGTTCGGAATCGGGAAGCGGTCAACATGCGAACCCTCCCACGTCTTGAGCACGACGTTACCGACGATCACTATATACGTTCTGCCAGATTCGGTCTTGACGTGCTCGCCGAATTTGCGCGTGTGGAGATACGTTTCGTCCGGTCGAATCCACCATGGATCTACGCTTTCGACTTGGACGGACAGGCCGACGGAGAAATCCAAAGTCCTCACCGATTCGTACATCACCGCCTGCCAGTCAGGATGCTGAAACGCCGGGCCTCGACCCCATTCTCGATTTCCCTCCGCGAAGACGTTTATTCCGGCATGAACGCGAATATTGCGCTTGTGCCCCTCTTCGATCATAACCGCAAGCAGATCAAAATCCGGCGGAAATTGAAATCCTTCCACCACACCCAGCCGAGGCGCGAGCTTGCTCTTATACAAGACCTCACCGGCCAACGGCTTAACATCGACTACGACCGTATTTATGCGAGCGCGCGAAGCCTTTTCGATGATATCCTCGACACCTTCGCGAGTCGATAACCGCCGACAATTCGCGGCGGCGTCGCACCAGAGAATTCTTCCTTGCGGGGTTCCGTTAGTCATCTCTTGGATTCCTCACTTTTATCTAGCTCGCAACCTTTGGCTGAGAGCCGCAGTTTGCATTAACCCGGCCCACCGGAACTACTGGGCCTCACAATAATAGTCGCCGGATAGGATGATCCGGCAAGCGGCATGGTTCTGAGATTCACGACGCGTTTGCCCTTGGCGGGAATGGTAACTTCGCATATCCGAGCCTCTTGAGGGACGTCGATAACGCCAATTTTCGTCAGCTTATCATCCACGTAGAAGACTCCCCTGACAGGCCCAGCGGTCGCCTCAAATGCAACCTCTGTGTTCTGGGGCACTTCGAGCGAATTTTTGAGAGTCAGCTTGATGTCATAGATAACACCGTAATTTCCAAAAAGCTCCATCTTCTCCGATTCATGCTTTAGCCCTTTCTGCCCAAGCCTCAAAAACAACCATGGTTTACCTGCCGAGTAGGTAGCCTCCAGATGCTGGGATGGGTTTGCGTACACTTCGAGCGAAGGCTTGATTGACGACAAATCGGCGGAAATTATGGAAATATCAGGGTTGTCCGGATTATCGCGAGATCGATCTATCTCCGGCTCAGCGACCACCCTGACAAGAAGCGGGTTTCCCTCCAGAACTCTGAACTCCAATATCCCGCTCGCCGTGCAACCTGCCGGCAAAGGCTGAGTTACGACCGCTCTGTGCGTGGCCGGAGGGATATTGATGATTCTTCCATTGGTGTTTCCATAATTCTCCAGAAACCGGAAACCGGCGGTGTAACCCACCATGACGGGGTCTTCGCTGGGTGTAGATATTCCCTGAATCATGTGCAACGTTGCCGGAGCGGAACTGAGATTGGCAATGTCCACGGTAAATCCAATTTTCTTCTTCATATCGTTCTGATGATGATACAGCAGTCGAATTGAGCCTTTGCGCCGAGTGAGCCAGCCGGTGAACAAGTCCTGATATTTCGTCACATGCTCTGGGTGATTGCTGTACATGATCTCAGTGGTGTCCGCTTCGGGAAGAACTCTGTTCTCAACCTCAACCTGCGTATCGACCTGCGCCGCGATGAGTCCCTCGCCCTCAGCTACAACGCGCACGGGAACGCGCGTAACCTGTCCGGGGCGCGCCTCCGTATTGCTTGAAAATACATCTATCCGCGTTACATCCGCTCCGGGTTCGAGCACAATTCCTTTTCGGACGACTTCTCTGGCCGCCTGGGATATGAGCCACGAAGGCGGATGATGTCCTGTTACCACCACTCTCAGCGCAACCGATTGTGGATAGGTCGCATATCTCTGCACGACGACTTGAACTCGCTTCTCGAACTCGCCGCACTTCACGATAACACCGGATTTTCCCACGTTCAAGCCTTTCACTCGGACGGCGGTTTTGCTTTGAACGTACACTGAAGTCACGGCTGGATCGTCCGATTCCGCGCTGACTGGCTTCGCTTGGAGAGACTCGATCCTGATGATTCGAGTCTCTCCAAATGGTATGAGTTGATTCATCGGATAAACGGAAAGAGGCGGTATGGCGAGCAAAGTTCGCAAGCTATGCGCCCATGATTCCGCGAGTCCAGGCCGCGAGGTACCATGCGCCTTCGCTTCTGCGGCACTCACGGGCAAGAAGACGGACTTTCCGATCATTACGTTCGCGCCACGTCGCCCTGAATGCTTGAAAGATACCGATTCCGGCCCATAACCCTTTTGCAGCAGCGCCGAGAGCCTATTCTTAAGCGCCTTAACGCGCCCCTTTGGATTAGATGTCAGCAGATGCATAGCGATTCTACCATTCACCGTCAGGCAAGCGCCACGATTTGGAGATTCAACCCCGACTTTTGGTATGAATCTCGCGGATGCCGAAAGACTTGAAACCAGATAGAGAAAAAGAACCGCCACAAAACACGCCGACTTACGATAGTACACGAGTAAAATTTCCTCTCAACTTCATGTTTCTTTGAAAATCTCAGGCGTTTCGAGACTTATTCCCGAATGGAATATCTCAAATTTCGTGATCCTCGACAAGACCAAAAAGCCCTGAAGGGGCGAAAGATGTTAGCCATGGGTGAAGCCCGAGGGGCGTAACCCGTGGACATCATGCCAAACCTATTTCCAAGCCCCGAAGGGCCGGCAGGAAATCTATCTTGGACAAATCTCCCGAAACACCGCGCCTGTTTACGCGAAAGCCTTCGGCTATCTCCCGAACATCTTATCCAGATCTCTATTTGAAAAACATACAACAATCGGTCGCCCATGCGGGCATAGATACGGATTACTGGTTTGCTTCAACTCGACTATCAGGCGCGACATTTCTTCCATAGACAAGCGTTCTCCCGCTTTGACGGCCATCTTGCAAGAAGTGGTGGTGATAATCGCATCGCGCTGCACCATGAGTCGCTTCGCAAGCGTGAGTTCAGTCAACTCCTCAATTGTGTCCCTCAATATCTGTTCGCAATTCCGCTTAGCTATTATCGCGGGGACTGTCCTGACCACATAGGTATCCTTGCCGAACGCCTCTATGTCGAAGCCAAGCGATCTCAAGTCCTCCAGCTTGTTCTCCAGTACCAGTGATTCTCGCTTCCCAAGATCAAGGGTTATCGGCATAACCAGCCGCTGAAGCTGAACCTCTCCACTCGCCCCTGATAATTGATCGTGCAGTATTCGTTCGTGTGCAACATGCTGGTCGATTATCAACACACCAGCCGGGCCTTGTGCAACTATGTACATGTTTCTAGCCTGAGCTAGTACAACTGCGCCCGTCAGGAGATCGCGATCAGCCGACTGCGGTGCTTGTTCCTCTATCTGACCGGTCGAGACAAGAATCTCCGGCCTGGCCTCAAACTTCGTCGCGAGCGCGTCTCGAAAAGCATCCAGATCAGCCATGGTGCTAGTGGCAAAATCTTGTCCGCGATTCGGCCTGTCAAACCCGGTACGCCTGGCGAAGTCAGGCCTTTGGACATAGGTGTCTGCTCTGGGAATAAAATCCTCGCCGGTCGGCGCCACGAACGATGAGGAGAGCGCATTACGAACGCTGCTCGAAAGCAGGTTATGCACCTCCCACTCCTTCGTAAACTTTACCTCGATCTTGGTGGGATGCACGTTTACATCCACAAGATCAGGTGCTACTTCTATGAACCCGACAAAGAGCGGATAGCGCCCTTGCGGAAGGATGCCCCGATAAGCATCATCAAGCGCATGAATAAGATTTCTATTCCGAACGTATCGGCGATTGACGAAGAACAACTGCCCGGCGCGATTCTGTTTCGAATATCCCGTCTTGGATACGAAACCATGAATTCTGTAAAGCCCGGATTCACCTTCAAACGGCATAAGCGCCTCAGCCGCGTCTCGCCCATAGACCGTCAGCACTGCATCCTGAACCCGATTCGTCCCCGGCGCTTTCACTACTAATCGATCATTATGGCTGAGGGAGAAACTGACCTCAGGATGCGAAACGACAAACCTGTTCACCAAGTCAAGACTGTGACCCAACTCAGTCTGAGCAGTCTTAAGGAACTTCTGCCGAGCCGGAACGTTAAAAAATAGATCGCTAACGGTGATAGATGTGCCGACAGGCGCTCCGATATCTGAGATTTCGAGCACTTCCCCACCCTGGCAGACTACCATAGTCCCGCAATCGTCGGAGACGCGCCGTGTGACAATCTCCATCCTGGAAATTGAAGCAATGCTCGGCAATGCTTCTCCCCTGAAACCGAGCGTCATGATGGCAAAAAGATCGTCCGCGCTGCGTATCTTCGAGGTAGCGTGCCTGCGAAGAGACAAAACGGCGTCTTCTCTGGACATTCCAACGCCATTATCGATAATCTTGATCATTCGCTTCCCGCCATCGGAAAGCTCGACCTTCACCTCACTGGCTGCCGCGTCGAGCGCGTTTTCCACCAGTTCTTTCACGACAGAAGCCGGCCGCTCCACTACCTCGCCGGCGGCGATCTTGTTGGCCGTGCCCTCATCCAGGACTTTGATTATAGATTCTACTTTTTCCGTCATGATCGTCATTTCTTCAGTCTGGTCTGCATCTCGTATAATTTCGTCAGCGCCTCTATGGGGGTCATCACGCTGACGTCCATTCTCTCAAGCTCGATCAGCACGGGGTGCTCTTCCGCTTCGAAGAGTGTAAGTTGCAGCTTCTTCGTCTCCGAACTGACCTTCGCGCCCCTGGCGACTGCTTCTTTCCCGCCGCCGTTGCTCTCCAACTGCCAGAGCACCTCTTTCGCTCTCTCGATAACCGCCTGCGGGAGACCGGCAAGGCGACCTACTTGTATGCCGTAGCTCCGATCCGTGCCGCCCGGCATGATCTTTCGCAGCCAGATAATCTTGTCGGGATCCTCTTTCACGGCAATCCGGTAGTTCTTGATCCCTGAGAACTGGTTAGCCAACTCATTCAGATGATGGAAATGAGTTGCGAAGAGCGTCTTCGCGCCTATCTGTCTGATATACTCGGCCACCGCCCACGCAATCGATAGGCCGTCGAAGGTGCTCGTCCCTCTGCCGATCTCGTCCAAAATGATCAAACTGCGGTCGGTCGCGTTGTTCAAGATATTCGCTGTCTCATTCATCTCCACCATAAATGTGCTCTGCCCGGAATAGAGTTCATCATGCGCGCCTACGCGAGTGAAGATGCGGTCTACTATCCCTATCTGAGCCGACTCGGCGGGCACGAAACTGCCCAACTGAGCCATCAACACGATAAGCGCAACCTGGCGCAGATAAGTCGATTTCCCGGCCATATTCGGTCCGGTGATTATGAGTAACTTGTTGTCTTCACAGTCCAGAAGAGTATCATTCGGGACGAAAAGCTCTCCCGTCTGCAGGCGCTCGACCACCGGGTGACGGCCGTTCTTGATATGAATCTCCGTCCCCGTATCCACAATCGGGCGCGCGTATCTGTTTGCCGCCGCGACTTCCGCCAGCGAGCAAAGCACGTCGATCTGAGCGATGGCCCGAGCGGCGGCCATCAGTTTCTCCGATTCGGCGGCGACCTGTTCGCGCACCAGGGTTAATATCTCATACTCCAACTGAGTCGATTTCTCCTCCGCCCCAAGGACCATCGCCTCATATTCTTTTAGCTCAGGGGTTATGAACCTCTCGCCGCCAACGGTCGTCTGCTTTCGTATGTAGCTTTCTGGTACCAGAGACAGGTTAGATTTGGTGACTTCGATATAATAACCAAAGACCGAATTATAGCCGACTTTCAGCGACTTAATCCCGGTAACTTCTCTCTCCTTGCTTTCCAGCGAGGCGATCCACGTCTTCCCGTCTTTCTTCACCGAGTTGAGCATATCGAGTTCCTGGTGGAAACCGGGCTTGATGAACCCGCCATCTCTAAGCGTGATCGGAGGATCGTCCACTATCGCCGATGAGATCAGAAGCGCAATCCCTCCCAGTTGGCCGAGAGATTCGCTGAGCGCGCGCACGGTGTTGTCCTTAGAGTCTTCTAGCGCCGACTGAAGATTCGGAAGCGCCTCCACGGAATTCCGCAAGCCGATAAGATCACGGGCATTCGCGGTGCCCGCGACTATGCGCGAAGTCAGACGCTCCAAATCTGAGATAACAGCCAGAACCTCTCTGACTCCCGATCTCAGCATGAGGTTCTCATAGAAATCCGCGACCGCGTTCAATCTTGAATTGATGGCATCAACGTCAAGCAGCGGCTGTTCCAGCCATCGTCTGAGAAGTCTTGCCGCCATCGGAGTCACCGTGCGGTCAAGTATTTGCATGAGGCTCTTCGTCTTCGAGCCGTCGAACATCGCTTCCGTCAGTTCCAGATTTCTTCGAGCGGGCGCGTCCAGGATCATGTAGCCTGATGTTGAATAGGTGGTAATCGCCCGAATATGCTTGAGCGCCCCTGCCTGAGTCTTTTCAAGATACTTCAAGATTTGAGCGGCGGCATCGATCCCGGCGGTATAATCGTCGCACCCGAAGCCTCGCAACGAAACGGTGCCGAAATGCTTCAGAATCACATCCCTGGGCGACATGAAGCCGTCCATCGCAAACTCAGTGAGCCTGGCTGAGGATATATCCTGAATCTTTGCGTAAACCGGATTCTCTTCTTCCGAGACGAGAATCTCAGCGGGCGAGAGCCGTCCGATTTCGTCTATGAATGCCCGTTCAGCGCCCTGACCTGATAGCTCCGTCAGCAGAAATTCACCGGTCGAAATATCCACAACCGCCAGCCCAAAAGTATCCTGCCTGCGCGCCATGGCGACCAGGAAATTATTGCTGGTCGCCTCCAGCATGGAGTCTTCCAAAATCGTCCCAGGAGTCACAACCCGTGTAACCTGCCGCCTGACGAGTCCCTTGGCCTGCTTAGGACTCTCGACCTGGTCACAGATCGCGGCGCGGTAGCCTCGACTGATCAGCCTAGCTATATACCTATCCACCGCGTGGTAAGGCACTCCGCACATCGGGATTCTGCCTGCCTGCCCGGCCTCGCGGGAGGTAAGAGTTATCTCCAATTCCTGAGAAGCGATCTTCGCGTCATCCCCGAACATCTCATAAAAATCGCCGAGCCGAAACATCAGGATAACATCGGGATGTTCCCTTTTGATCTCCATATACTGTTGAAGCATAGGCGTAAGTTTGGCCGTCATCGATTTCACAGTCTATTCTATTTCCCCGCTGAACCCAAAGGGATGCGCTCTGGTTATCCTCACAGTTATAAATTGCCCTTTGAGTTCCGGGGTGCCGGGGAAGTTTACCGTCTTGCTAGTCCTCGTATAGCCGGTCATTTTGTCGGGATTTCTGTCGCTTGGGCCTTCCACGAGAACCTCCAGCAGTTCGCCGACATGCTCAAGGTTCTTTTGATGAGAGATCTCTTCCTGAAGCGCCATCAGTTCTCGCAAACGTCGAGTCTTGACGACGCCATCGATATGTCCTTCCATCTTGGCAGCAGCCGTCCCCGGTCTTGAACTGAAGATGAAAGTAAACGCGGAGTCAAATCGCACGCTCTCCACAACCTTGAGCGTGTTCCTGAACTGCTCCTCGGACTCCCCCGGAAAACCGACCATGAAGTCGGTGGTCAGGCTCACCCCCGGAATTCTCGCCCGCAGCTTTTGGGCTAGATTCAGATAGTGCTCCACCGAATACCCGCGCCCCATTCTGCGAAGAATCTCATCATCCCCCGCCTGAATCGGTAGGTGCAAGTGCTCGCAGACCTTCGGAAGCGTGGCGATTGCTTCGATCAGCCGATCACTCAAATCTTTTGGGTGTGAGGTAATAAAACGAACGCGTTCCAATCCGGGAATTCCATCGACCATCTCCAGGAGGCTTGCGAAATCCATGCGTTGACAGTCGGTCGGTGATCCGTCCTCATCCTGAATTGAAAAACCGGTCATGCCATAGCTGTTGACGTTCTGTCCAACCAGCATGACTTCCTTGCACTCGGCGGACACCAGTTCCTTTATCTCCCCGATTATCTCTTCAACAGGCCGACTTCTCTCCGGCCCTCTGGCGTAAGGAACAACGCAATACGAGCAGTAATTATTGCACCCATACATCACCGGCACAAATGCTTTCAGGTCCACCTTGCCGGTGACTCTGTGAATATGCGATTTGCCGTTCGACCCCTTCTCGGGCATATCGAGCGCGAAAGCGCGCCTCTCACCCTGCCGAACCTGTTCCACGAGCATGGGAAGCTCCGGGATGGAAGCGGTTCCCATGATGATATCTATATGAGGCGCACGCTTCAGGAGTTCCTTGCCCGCTCTCTGGGCCATGCACCCACAGACTCCGATGATAAGGTTCTTCTTCTCCTGCTTAAGAATACGCAACTCGCCGAGCTTGCTTTTCACTTTCTGCTCCGGTTTCGCTCGGACGGAGCAGGTGTTCAGCATAATGACATCGGCATCCGATTCCCCGGCAGCTTCCCGATAACCCATCTGATCGAACAGATTAGCCATCTGCCGGGAATCATCCTCATTCATCTGGCAGCCCCAAGTAAGAATCAAATAGGCGGGTTTCTTATGACACATAGAGGAATTGACACCTTCCGGAAGACGCGAATCGCTATGGTAATTATACGAAGAAAGAGGGCTGAAATTCAAGGCCAAGGCGACGACGGCCCGGCCCAGGGGAGAATCAGGGCATATGTGGGTGCAAACGGAGATTCTAACAGAGTATTTTATGTTGTCGCCTGATTTCCAGTTCTCTCGACAATTCGTAGTGAATGTAAAAGGGGGTTACACATTTGAAGATATTCGGATGATGAGCTAAGATAATCCGCTGGCTTGTGGATTGATTCCCAGAGTTTGACAATTGCGGGAGTCATCCTATATTCTTGAATTTATTGTGTCTAGACAATCTAATGCCCTGAAAGGGCAAGAGATGTTAGCCACGGGTGGAGCGTAAGCGCAACCCGTGGACCCCCATGCCCAATATATTTCCAAGCCCCGAAGGGCCGGCAGGAAATCTACCTCAAGCATATAATCAGACGAATTCTGCCGGCCCTTCGGGGCTTGTGGTATCTTCTGCCTGGCATCCCACGGGTTTTCCGCCTTCGCTAAAGCTACGGCGGAGGCACCCGTGGCTAACATCTACCGCCTCTTCGAGGCTTCTCGCATTAGGTTGACCACCTATTTCATTCGGGACAACCGTAGCAGGCCATCGGGTTTGCTGGTGGTCTTAATCGCTTGTAATTGACATCACCGTCACCACAACCGACTATTTAGACAAAATGTCCCATTTTTTGATATTAAACTCGGATTCTGTCAGAACGCCTTGTTTGTGCAGACGTGATATGCTTTCGAGCATCAATATTGACTCCTCCACCTGAGACATAGGTTTCCCGATCATCATACCTTTTGCTCTATTAAAATCAGTCTGGTCAAGAACGCCTTTAACAACCAATTCCGACAGTTTCTCAAGCTCTGAAGCTGTTCCGATCATCTCGCCTTGTGACGCCCGTAGATCCATAAGTCGCGCGAACTGATCTACAAGAGGGTCTCCCTCAGATGTGTCATCAAGGTTCCAGTAGAATGTCTTGCCATCCACCGTGACTACTTCCAGCCACAGGTAAGGGCGCGTTGCACCCATTCGTGTACGAGCAATACTGTTGAATAAAATCTCCGTAACACTGGATGTTCGAATATCAAAATTCAGCAATCGTCTCCGCGTCAGCACTAAGTATGAGCATCTGTTCTGTAATCTGTAGTAGAGGAATCAATGGGCACGAGCACGGCTTCGGCGTACTGAATTATAGGTTCTTGTTTTCCCATATATTGATGCATAATATTCAGTGCGTCAGATCGTACTTTTATGTCATTTCTGCATACGAACGGAGCTATCACATGTTTACGAAGCAGATAACTAGCGGCGATAAGGGCAGCAGTCGAAATCAGGATCACCGGCCAATATGGTTTACAGCAATCTATAATAATTACAATAATCACTGCGCAGATGAGCAATGCGCACATAATTTCTTCCCATGCGATGCGTAATTCTCAGTTGTCAAACAAAGATATGGCCAAGAAGAAGCAGAAGTCCGCGACATCGAAATCTCGTTGCCCAGTTGCATAAAGGTACATGGAGTAACGAAGCCGACGCAACATTGATAGAGCCCTTTAGAGAAGGAAGGCCGACAAATTGAACTTCGGCCTTCCTTCTCAAGTTCTTAAGCTTCCGAAATGGCGGACACGGGGCAGGCTGCCTCGCAGGTGCCGCAATCGGTGCATACTTCCGGATCTATCACGTATTTGGGGTCGCCCTCGGAGATTGCCTCGAAGGGGCATTCCGGGAGACATGTACCGCACATGGTGCATTCATCAGAAATGGTATATGCCAAAGTCTTTGCTCCTCTCTTTTTTATGAATCCACCACCTCAAACGCGAATCGACAGCATAAGCGCGATGGACTGCATATATAGTACGCAAAACAATCCAATTTGGTCAAGAGCAAATTTTTAATTTCGCATGGGTTAGGCAATATTTCCTATTTCTTCCTATGCACTAAACATAGTTGCATATCTACAACTTGCTATTTAGGTTAACGATTGAGTTTAGCAGCAGTTGCCGAATGGGTAAAAACTCTATGGTTGAGGTGGTTATGAACGTTCATACAATATAGGGCAGGTGTTTAACACGCTTATGTTCAAAGATTACGAAGATTTGGTAAAACAGATGGAGTTCGAGATGCAGAGGTGTTCCGCGGAAGCTATGCGCCGTTTCCTGGAAATTCCGGGCGGCGCGCGGGAATTCTGGCTGCCTCGCACGGATGTGTACGAAACGGAAAACGACGTAGTCGCGCGGATAGAATTGGCGGGGATTAAGAAGGAATCGCTGAGCGTGATCTTATCAGGTGACCGTCGGAGTTTGGCGATCCGTGGCACGCGAGGCGAGTGTAACATCGACAAGCGAAAGAAGATCAGGTATTACCAGCTCGAAGTTTACTTTGGACCCTTTGAACGCATCGTAACCCTTCCCAGCGATGTGTCGGTAGATTCAGAAAATCTATGCGCAACTTACAAAGATGGCTTTCTGATAGTAACAATGCCGAAAAGCCGCGAAGCGCAGACTTCCAGAAACATTCCTATCGAGGAACAGGACGGAGAAGAATTTGAATCGACCGCTTAACTCCCGAACAGAGGCAAACAAAGTGCATTCCACTTTCACGAACCTTGACGACAACGCAGTTGAAATAATTGAAAGTTTAGCTGACAAAGTCGGAGCCGTCGGCAAGATGACGGTTCCT
>Ga0182027_10006039_pt1 | contig 18253 bp, 16 predicted proteins | sample 712E1DmetaG_FD_121300 | JGI IMG/M metagenome (GOLD analysis project Ga0182027, IMG submission 121300) | Permafrost microbial communities from Stordalen Mire, Sweden - 712E1D metaG (Illumina Assembly) | ecosystem: Environmental > Terrestrial > Soil > Wetlands > Permafrost | place: Sweden... | reverse complement strand
TCCAGTTAGAGCTGTTTTAAGAATATGAATGGGGATTATTTTTAAAAATCACCGATTTTACAACTTAATTGCCTGATTATCTGAATCAGATATGAGAGTTATTTTTTATCTTGGACAGCACTGGCTTTATTAACATATTTTGATCAGCATTTTCTTATGAAATATACAATTTACAGGGTTATAAAGATCCCGTTCTTAAATATTTTCTATAAATTCTATGAGCATCACGTGCAATTTTCCACATCTTTTTACTTGGAACTTTATTCGTAGTGGCATGTAGTTGATGAATAAGGGTTATTGTTGGTTCATAGTAAACGGACAGATGCTTTTTTCTAAGTTGTTCGCTAAGAAAAAATTCTTCTTCCATTAAAAATGTGGGAGCCCAAAGTGATTCAAAATGCGTAAAAAATAAAGGTCCTAAAATATAGCATGCACCATACCCTTGATTTAAAGTTTGGGCAATTTCAAATTGTTTTTCATCTTTCCTATCTGTAAAAGAAAATGTTAATTCAGCCATTTTCTTTATTATTATACCGAGATAATAATTTGAAAAATGCAAATGAATAATGAATTCTCTAAATTTACTAAGACCTGATATAAGATGAGGATTCTGATGTTTTCCATCTAAGGTTATTATATTTGGCGATATTACAGCATAATCAAGGAATAATTCTTTATTCTTTTTTATTGATGCAATAAAATCTTTTGGAAATAACAAATCATTATTTCCAATAACCACATACTCAATATTCGTTTTATTCTTTCTTAAATAATTTAAGCCAACATTTAGTCCATTGAAATATCCAGAATTTACTTTATTCAGGATCAAGTGAATATCTGGAAAATCTACCTTAATTCCCTTTAATAAATCGATCTCAGTTTTCTCAGAATCATTATCAACAATAACAATAATAGCCTCGCTATATAATTCATTTAAAATTATTGATTCGATTGCTTCTCTTGTATAATGAGAATTATTAAAATTTGTAAATACAAAGCCGATCTTCATTTTTTTGTTTTATTTTCTATTGATTTAATCCGGAAATGATTGAAAATACTTTTTGAATAATGCGGATGTAACGATATTCTTTTTATCTAATTATCGTTACATCATATTAATTGAATACACAAATTTACAAATCACAAGGCAAAGAAGGTTTATTTGATAAACAATTTTCAATTGATAAGTTGTTTGAAAAACGCCTCTTTTCATGATTCATAACCCTTTGTTTTATTAAATGAAAACGATGAAGGACAAGAACCACATGTAGATAATACTTAATATTAGTTAAGAGCAAAAAAAAATAGCAAAATACAACCTGAAAAACAATGTAAATGAAAAGGGATACAAAAATAAAACATTAACAGTTAACTAAGGATTCGTCGTGAATAGCGCAAACAAGCTTTCCGGATGACTTAAATATATTTAAAGACAATAATTTACATAGATCAATTTAATAATGAAACTAACTTTTTGCATTTCTTTGAATAAAAAATACCATCTCTTATTCCTTTGACACTGGCAATAATTTTGACTTTCTTATCATCATCAATTAGTAAAATTTGTATCAAAGAAAGAATGAAAAAATAATTCGCTTTAGCAATAAAATAAGGGTATTTAAATAAGTATTCTTTGCTTAGAATTATATGATTTCGTGCCATATAATATCGGCGAATACAATCGTGATTTGATGAAATCAGAGTTAATCCAATAATTTTTTTAATTTTTGGTGCTCCAGTTTTATGACACATACCATGGTTCTTAGTAATTAAGGAAATTTTGCCGTTTATCCTTAGTCTAAGAGAATACTCTAAATCCACATTGTCAATAAAGAAATCTTCTCTAAATCCACCAATTTCGATAAATGTTTTAATAGACAATAAGCAACCAGAAGTAATTAAGTAATCTCTTTCCCTATACAATTGATTACCCATTATTTTAAAATAGCTTTCTGAATTTGATTTGGAAAAATTAACACCAATAGCACCAATTTTTTGCTTTTCAGGGTATAATTCATATACATTTGATATTATTTCAACAATATTTATAAAAGGCTTAGAATCTTGATCAAACGTAAGGATCCAATTATAGTTCATTTTCTTTGCATAGAGAATACCTTGATTTAATGCTTTTGCAATACCAAAATTTTCTTTATTCTCAATTAAAATTATGTTATTGTCTTTTGTAATATTTAATAATTTATTAAATACTATAGAAGACGAATTATTATCAACTATTATTATTTTATCTACTTGGTTTACAATAATATTAATTAATTCTAATAAATTTTCATCAGGATTATAAGTTACTATCAAGCAACATATTGTATCACGGTTTAATATCTCCAAAGTAATCAAGTTTAAATAATCATTAGGTGGTCAACCAAACTAAAATTTTAAGATTTTTGTATATAGGAGAGAAAGGCTTAAAAATGCTAGGCCAATTCCAATTACAAATGAAATTGATAAATACTTTGGTTTCATTATTATGGTCAAAAAAGGAATCATAATAATTTCAACAACCATTAATAATTCACTTATTCTTGAGCTTATTGACGGGATATTTCCTAAGGCTACGAAAATGAATATTGCTATGACATAGATTTTTGTTAGTATTATACTATAATCATTAGTTTCTGCAATAAGTTTCCACTTCCACAAAAAAAGATAAGCAAGTAAGCATCGAAAAAGATGAACATAATTAAATAGATTTATTTTGTTGACTGAGGCATAATAATAATAAGAATGAATTTTAATTTGAATTAGAGATATTGGAATAAGATTAAAAAAGGAAATTAAATTAAATTTTAAGAAATAGAGAAGATATGCAACAGGAATCAATATCAAGTAAATTTTTGAATTTAATTTATGCCCATTTAAAAAATAAAGAGGGAAAATTACTATAGCAGAATAATGAAAAAAAAAGGCTATAGAAGCTAAGAATAAAAACAGCCCTAATCTTCTTTCTTTTATTGGTTCAATGCAAAGTAACAATAAACCTGCAGCTACTCCCGCTCTTATTTGGGTCATCTCAAAAAGAAGAAAAAAACCACTAAAATAAATCAGAACAGAAAGTAGTCGAAAACGAGTTAATTTATTAATTGCATAGAATTTCAGAAAAACACCGAGCAATGCATAGATTATGAATAAGTATAAACTATTACTAAATAGTTTATCAACAATATGAGTAATTTTTATAAAAGAAGGTTCTATTCGAGAGAAAGATTGATGCAAAACAAGACTATAATACCTTATGTATCCGTAATAGTCTCTATCAAGACCACTTCTTCTGAAAGCTGCAATAAAAAATAATAATATACCACAACAAACGAATAAAATATTTTCCGTTTGTTTATTTTTGTACAGACAAAATAGGATAATTAAGAGAAATATCAAAAAAAAGAAAAGCATGATTTATAAAATTAATCTATTTGTAAAAATTGATTAAAATCATCCTTTAAAAGTACGCATTCAAACACAAAATAATAGTTACATTGGGATACATTTAAAAATATTATAAATTAACAAACCATGCATCATCATGTTTAGGATGTATCCTAGGTGTATATTTGTTATCAATACGCCATTTCTCAACTTCGCTTCTCCAAACAGGATAGTCAGGAGTATAAACTTCTTGCATTCTTGTTTTGTAATAAATTGTATTCAATGTTAAACAAGACATAAATATGACTGTCCCTATAATATACCGTATCTTTTTTTTATTGTTCAACCAGCTGAATACTTCTTGTGCAATTAGCATCATCAAAATACAGGTGGGTATAAATCCATACCTCGGCGATCCAGCCATATTCAAAGATCCCAGGGTAGAAAAAATAGCAACAACTATAAAGCATGTAGAAAATATGCGAAAATCTTTACTTTTCCAATTCTTTATTGTAAGAAAAATAAAGTATATTGCTATTATTATTCCTAAAAAGTACAGACCTGACCTGTTCAATATTATTAGATTTAGGGAAAAATGATCTATAATAAAATTAGAGACTGTAAGATGGAAATTATGATGTTCCAGACGATGGGTCTGATTGTTGTATACTAATGAATAAATAATTACAATTGCCTGAATTATTGAGCAAGTCGTAATTATTAAAGTTTGTATGAATTTCTCTTTTGTTTTATCCATATAAGATTTAATAAAAAATACTGGCGTTAATAGCATTGATGCAGGACCTGTTAATGTACCTAAAACTAAAAGCATTCTGAAAATCCATTTTTTCATTAGAGATAATTGATCTGAATGTACAACAAGTATTAAAAAAGTGATTAATCCGAAAATGAAATGAGAATTGGTGGTATTTAACCACAGTTCAGGAGGCGTAAAAATAATGATCATCAGACATATTAATCTACTTAAAGGAAAGACCCAAAAACTATGTGTTGTGAAAACTATTATTAATATGGGGATAAGTTGAACCAAAAATCCAAAATAAGTTGCCACAACTGCCGCAGCTTCTACAGGAAATATTTTTGCTTGAACTGTGCTGACAATACTATTAAATAATGTAAGATAACCTACTTGAGTTGTAGTAAAAATTTCAACTAAGGAATGATGTCGGGCAAAAGAATAAAATATTTTACCTTCTTCGGCCCATAAACGTGGAATCATAAGAAGATTTACTTCCCTGAACGTAATTATAACAATACACCAAAGTAAAAAAATCAATCGCAATGATAAATTATCAGTTACCTCCAAAGTAAAAGAATTCTTGGATTTATTTATTTTTCTTCCTTTAGTTGAAAACAATAATTTTTTGCTTGTCATTTTGCTTTCTTAATTAACATTTTGTTATTCTCATTACGGAAAACAAAAGCATTATACAAGTGGCATATATCTAATATGCTCAGGTTAATCCAGTTAAATCTATTTGTAAAAATTGATCTTTTCGAATAGCTTATCCCTATTTACAGTATGAACGACCCATAGGGCATATCTAATTAGAACTGTTTTAAGAATATTAAGCGGGATTGTTATTAAAAAATTATACCAATACAATTTAATTGACTGATTACCTGAATCAGAAAGCAAAGTTATTTTTTATCTTGTACAGCATTGAATTTAAAAAAAGATATTATTTGTGTTTATGATTTAACATCATGATTATAGCCAATATGAATTTTCTACATTGTTATAATATTTTTTTTAGGTATTACTAAGTTCTCTATACCCGAAGATTATACCTTTATAATCAATATTCAAATTGGTCTCCATCAGTATTTTTGCTATTGCAATGTTTTTCTTGCTTTTTTCATTTGGTTTTTCAAGAGTTATGCTGAATTTTTCATAAGTGATATATTCGAATTCATAACTTTTATAATCTCCAATATTTGGTGATAAAACTATCGGAATTATTCCATAAAAAAGGTATTCTACTAATTTAGTTGGGTTTGATACATTATTCACAACATTATCATCTCTTAAAATAAAGCCATAATCTGCATTTTTATAATATTCAGATAACTCGCTTTGGGGCAAAGATTTTATCAATATGCGTTCTTTTGGTATTTTAAAATTTTGAATAATTTGTTTAAATTTCTCAACCTCTGCAGTTAATATGATGTATTCAATTTTCTCACTCTGATTTCTTTCTATAAGTTCAAGCATTAGATCAATCTTTTGCCAACCTGCAGTTCCACCGCTATAAAGAACAATTATTTTATCATCATTAATGGTTTCATGATAAATATTATTACCATTATTATTCATACTTTCAATATAAAGTTGTTCTGGAAAAATGCTATATACCAGATACTTACCATTAAATTTAGGATATTTAGTCTTAAAATGGTTTTTCATAGCTTCAGTAACGCAAACTATAATAACGTTGTTCTTTGAGAATACAATTTTTTCTGTCAAAAGAAGGAAGTAATAAAGAAGAGATTTGTTTTCTAAGAATTCAATTTCCTCAGGTACAGCTCCATGTGCATCCAATATTATTCTTCGTTTCAAAAAAATAATCAAGAACCATATCCTAACAACCATATTTATCGAATGAGCATAAATATATTCTGAGGAGAATAAAATGTTAATTATCTGAAAGAAATGAAAGAAAAGATTAAGTTCAAAAATCTCAAGATTTCCATCATTTTTATGGAATTTAATAAAATGTTTCCTTAATGATACATATAAGTAAGTGCGTTTCTCATTTTTAAAATGACTTTCAATAGAAATAACTCGATTGATCATCCCATCCTTTGGGTATCGAATGTCAGGAAATGGAGCAAGAAAAAGCAATTTTCGCTTCATCTCAGTATACAATTTACAATACTCTCACTTGAATTACCATTGCCGTACGGATTATTTGATTTAGTCATATTTATATATAATTTACTATCGGTAAGTAATTGACTCACATATTTAAAAATTAATTTTTTATCAGTACCAACGAGTTTGACCGTCCCTGCATCGAGTGCCTCTGGCCGTTCAGTTGTATTACGCATTACAAGAACAGGTTTGCCAAGACTTGGTGCTTCTTCCTGAATTCCTCCTGAATCAGTTAGAATTATGTCTGATTTGCTCATTAAATATACAAATGGAAGATAGTCAAGAGGCTCAATGAAATGTACATTTGCATTTTTTACATTATTAAATGAATTACCAAAAACTTTCTTTATTGGGTTACGTACATTTGGATTCAGGTGCATAGGATATATAAAATCTACGTCTGGATGATATTCTGCTAAATCACGGATGGCTTCACAAATGTTAATAAAGCCTCCTCCAAAATTTTCTCGGCGATGGCCAGTAATAAGGACTAATTTTCTTGAAATATTACTTTGCTTTTTATCCTTAATTTTATGGCTGATTTGTTTAGATAAACTATTGGAAATTGAACTCTTTGGCAATCCAGAAACAACAAGTTTCTTTTCAATATCAATCTTTAATTCAGGATGTCTTTCAATTTTATCCAACACCCAAAGGAGCGCATCAATAACAGTATTTCCAGTTACATAAATAAGATTTTTCTGTATTCCTTCTTCTAAAAGGTTTTGTTTGCTTGTTTCAGTTGGACAAAAGTGATATTCAGCAATTCTTGAAGTTATCTGTCGATTCATCTCCTCTGGAAATGGTGAATATATATCGTGTGTTCGTAGACCAGCTTCTACATGACCAACTGGTATATGCTGATAGAAGGAAGCTAATGCAGTAGCAGTTGATGTAGAAGTATCTCCATGAACAAGAACTATATCTGGATGTGATTTTTTAATTACTTCTCTCATTCCAAGCAAAACTCCAGTTGTTATATCGTACAAATCCTGACCTGGTTTCATTATGTTTAGATCATAATCTGGAAATATTTCAAAAAGATGGAGTACTTGGTCAAGCATTTCTCTATGTTGCCCAGTAACGCAAATTATGGTTTCAAATGTTTCTGGTTTTTTTTGGAATTCCTTTATCAAAGGGGCCATCTTTATTGCTTCTGGCCGCGTTCCAAAAGTTAAAAGTATTTTTTTCAAAAAATTAAATTTGTTTTTGACTATTTTTTTGAAGTAAAGTATTTGCCTATTGCACGTAAAAATAATAATAATTTACAATTTATCATCCCACTCTTTCTTATGAATTATTGCAGTTAATAAAAGTTATGTATAAAACATAACGGTTTTACTTTAAATTTTGAAAGCGGCTAAGTTTTTTTATATTTATAATATTTACAAAACGAGGAAAGTACTCTTTTTTTGAAAATAATTTTGTTTTATAGAAAACCTTATGAAAATTAGTTTTCAAAATAAATTTGCGCCTTCCCTCAATAATATCAATATATTGTTTCCCCATATACTCGCTTGAAAAATAATTAACAATAATATCTTTGGCGTTTTTACGTATTAAATTAAATTCATTCTGATTATTATATAAAAATTTGATAATCTCAACATATTGCATTACATCTCGGTTGTCTATTAAAAATCCTGATATCCCATTTTTAATACAAATATTAGTAATACCTTTTAGATTTGAAACAATTGGAACACAAGCCATTGACATGCCCTCTAATAAAGCAATAGGCAATCCTTCATAATAAGAGGGCATTAAGAAAATATGACTTGAAATCAACTTTTTCATTACCTCCTCATTATTTAGTCTTCCATAAAATACAACAAAATCATCCAAATCAAATTTTGAAATTTTACTTTTTAACTCTTGCAAATCGGGACCATCTCCAATAATTATTGCTTTAAAAGGTATCTGAGTCTTACGTAATTCACTTAATATTAATGGTATTAAAAATACACCTTTTTGTTCCTCAATTATCCTACCAACAAAAATTATTCTCAAGGAGTCTCCTACTTTAAATTGCTTGAAATCAGTATTCCGAATTTCAATTCCATTATAAATTGTAATGCACTTGAATTCTGGTATATAATTTATTGCAACTTCTCGAACTTTATCACTCACACAAATTGAAGCAGTTAAGTAAATATGGTTAAATAAACCTACTCTGAAAATTTCAGGATTATCATTGTGTAAAACAGAAAATATTCTAACTTTTTTAGATAACAGAAAAATAGAAAATTGCGCAGATTTTGAATGATTAATAAAAATAAAATCAAAACCAGTTAACTTTATAATTAGACCAACTGATATAGCGTGAATTAAAATACCAAACGGAATGAATTTTCGAAAGAAATTGTATCCAGGAATATATTTCACTTTTATATTATATTCCTTAATCTTTTTAAACCATACTCCCTTATTATCTGTTAAAACAATTGTAACTTCAAAGTTCTTATTTCTTAATTCTTTCGAAAGGGTCAACAAGTAGGTTTCCAAACCACCGCAATTCATTGCTGATGCAACTAATGCAACTTTTATATGCTTAGAGTTATGACTAGTCGTCATTTATTTTCCTCCAGATTTTCTATTGTGTAGGGTAAATATCTTTCTAACACATGTCAATAACGCAAAAATAATTAGCCTATAAATAAAACCTATATATTTGTGTTTACAAATATTATCTATAAAAATAAAAGTTCTGAAAAATGGAAATTTTGAATCATAAACCTTATCTATTTGTTCAACATTTACCAATTTATCTCTAAGGTGTTTATCGGCTAAATAAAGTTGATGATAAAATAGATACTTAAAAAAAAGATTATTATAAATAGAAATTTTTTTTGCTACCTCGAATTGTTTTACTATCATAATTGGATAAAGATGGTTTGTATTTTGCTTATTCCAAGTACGATAAAATGCCATTGGCCTAAGCGATCTTAGAAATTTCACATTATCAGATAACCTTATCCAAAAATCATAATCGGAACATGGAAAATAATAATCATTGAAACCTCCAAGCATTAAAGCTAACTTCTTGGGAAAAATAACACCCGGAAAAGCAATAAAATTTCCTAAAATAAAATCTTTAGGAGTAATATATTTATATGGCTCACTAAATCTTAATAAATCTGAAGACAAGAATGATTCACTCACATTTTCTCCTATGATATACTTTACTGATAAGACCTCACAATTTTTACCCATTTTAGAAACCGCAAACTCAATAAATTGGGGATGTAATACATCATCATCATGCAATATTGAAATGTAAGAACTCTCACATAATTGTATACAACGATTCCAATTACCTACCATTCCAATATTTTCATTATTCCTGTAATATTTTATGTCAGGATTTCCTAATTTCGTGATATAATCTTTGAAATAATTGTGAGATGATGCATTGTCGATTACAATTATTTTGCATTTCACTGTTTGATTTATTGAGCTACTTAGAGCTTCATGAAAAAATTCTGTTCTTTCGTAAACTGGTATAGCAATTGTGACATTCGAGACAAAATCTGACTTATCATCAATAATGGGCATTGATGGTAAGCGTGTAGTTTTAACATAATTATCATCAAACTTAAAATAATCTCTGATATTTTCTAGCATTAAAGTATAACTTAAAACGATTCATTGACTCATACATTCCTAATGACAGAAATGATATAAAACTTATGCTAAACTCTTTGCATACAACATGAGGCCATTTCCAGTTAGCATATGCTAATTGGGTTATTCCCTGAACCAATACTAATCCAATAATACCAAGACTGGTGTATTCCAATGAAAAATAACTGCCCAGAGCAATGCATCCCCCAGCTATTAAAGAAGATTCTACAAATGGAATATTATTCTTTGTTACTATGAAAGATGCAAAATTTGAGTGATTCATCTCTAAAAGGACAACCAATGTATAAATTGATAATATCCCGATTGGTGGTAATAGTGCATTTGAACCGATTAAAGTTAATAGCCATGGTCCTAGTAAAAGTAAAAAAATGGTTCCAAAAGCATATAGTAAATATTGAACATTCATAGTAAATGCAAATTCCTTAAATAAGGAATTATTATCGCCTTCAACACGCAAAGCGGAGAAGCGTGGTTGATATATTCCAAACAAGGTTCCTGAAACTGACATTATTAATCCAACTAACTGCATCATCAACCCATAAGAAGCAATATCAGATAAAGACAAATAAAGACCTGCCAAAAACATACTGAGTTTATTTATTGCATAACTACCAACAAATACAAGGCCCAATTTTTTAGCATTATGCCAGATTATTTTGAATAAATCTATTTTCTCTTGTTTTGATATTTTAATGGCATCAATCTTTAGTTTGAGGTCCGAGGTAAAAAAATAATGGTGCGAAAAATATCTGTTGACGAATGGAGCAAATAAATTTGCCATAGCAACACTCAACAAGCCCATTCCTAAAGAGAGAAAAGCAAATGTTAATAGAATATAGGTCATTTTTGAAAAAACAGTTGCCTTTCTTGATTCCATAATTAGTCCTTTACCAGTTAAGAGCGAAGTATAATAGGAATAATAAACATTTATGAAGGTAGACACGGAATAAACAATCCAAATTATAAAAGAGTTATCTATGTTTGTGAATCCATTAGTTACTTTATATATATATAAACTCCCTAAAGTTATCATTATTAACAAAATAATGATAGCCAGCCACCTATATATAAATCTTGCAGTATGGATCATTGTTGCCAACAAATGATAGTTTATCTTACTTCCTGGATTTATTATATTTACGCCCTCCTCCTTTAATTTCTGAGCACCACTAAATATGTAAGTAATGTTGCGTCCAAATTGAGGAGCGAAACCAAAATCGAACAAGGAGACAAGAGAACCTATGGTCAACATTAGATAGTTCATTCCAATCTCTTCCACAGAAAGCATGCGTAGAATGAGCGGTAGTGTAATTATACCTGATGCTATTGCAAAAAACTGAGCAAAATAACCCCAAATAACATCTTTTTTGGATAATGTTATACTCATTGAATTCCAAAAATCAATTTTATTCCTGTTTCCATATTAAACTTTGGCTCCCAACCTGGAACAACTGATCCTTTTGTCCAAGGTACCATCACTTCTCTATCCCTATAAGGGAGAGCACCCCAATTGATATTTATTTTTTGATTAGTAACTTTCTCGAAAATTTTAGCCAGTTCTTTCAATGTATATTTTTTCTTCGCTTTTACTGCGTATACACTTGCTTTAGAAGACTTGTCAATATAAGATGAAATATGAACCATAAGGAGGATAAAAGCATCAATAATATCATCTATATAGGAAATATCTATTAATTGATCTCCTGGAGACATATCCAAGGTTTCACCACTTTTTGCAATCTTATCCCAAAGATTAAAAATTTTAGGTCGGGTATCATTCGGACCATAAGTGTCAGAAAGTCGGAGCGTACAAAATTTAATTTTATTTGTTTCAATATAATATTGAGCAATACTTTCAAATGCCTGTTTAGTAGCTGCATACAGATTTACAGGTGAGTAATCGGCATTTTGATAATTTTGCCAAAAAGTTCCTGTATTGATAAACCATTTGATTTTTGACTGAACCGCCAGTTCTAAAAGGAATGTCCCAAATTTGACATTTGAATCAATTAAATGTTGTACATCATCATATTTGTGTGCAACTAAAAAAACTGAGGCTAGGTGAATAACACCGTCAATCGAATTTTTCTTGCAAAAATCTATAATACCCTTTGAATCTTCTTCCCAGAAGTACAACATTTTTACTCGTTGATCAAAGGGATTTTCTTCTTCCTTTAAAATTGTGCAAAACACATTATGCTGGTCTGTCAATAGTCTATTTACCAGATGTTTTCCTATGAAGCCGGTTGCACCGGTTATAAGAACATTCATCAAAAAGGAGTATCAAATGTTTCGAATGGAATAAAGGATTTATCTCTCTTTGAGATTATCGGACTTTCTATACCCCATTCCATTCCAAAAGAATTCCACAAGATGCCTTCATCGTAGTCTTTGTCATATACAGAAGATTGAATATAGGAGACAATTGAATTATCCTCTTTACTTAAAAATCCATGTGCACAACCTATAGGGATGTACATCATAATTGGGTTGGTTGAATCGAGCAGTATTGTGAAATATTGCCCGAATGTTTTAGAAGCTCTACGAATATCTAAAATTACATCGAGAACGTTGCCGTGATTAAGATAAACCAGCTTAGTATGTTCAGCTGGTGGAATCTGGAAATGCATACCCCGTATGACATTTTTGTTAGATATAGAAAAGTAGCTTTCCCTGAAATCTGTTTCCAACCTCTTCTCATTAAAAATATCTAAGTTAAAAACTTTTAGAAAGGTGCCTCTTTCATCTTCAAATTTATCAAGATGAATGAGTTTCAAACCATCAATGAATGTACTTTCTATCTCCATTAACCAGTTCTATAAGGATAATTTATTATTACTCCCAATTATCTGTTCTTATTTGATTTTCATTTATATTGTTTGCAAGAAGATATTTCTTAAATTCTTTGATCATAAATGGAGGTCCAGATATAAAGAATGAAGTTTTTAAATCACTGTTTGTCAGTATCGCACCAATATCAAGAATGCCATCTTTATCTTGATAATACAAGAAGATCCTAAAACATTTGTTGATACTAATTGCCTCTTCAAGTTGCTCAGAATAAAGATTTAAACTTCTATGCCCGAATCCGGCATATAGTATTGGATTTTTGTATTGAATGAAATCTTTAAATGTAAAGAGTGAGAGATAGGGAGTTATACCTGTACCGCCTGCAATAAAAGCTGTATTGACCTTGCTGTGTTCCTGAGAGAATAAGTCACCATAAGGTAGTTTAAGCCATACTTCCGATCCCATCTTGAGGTAATTTTCCATTAGTTTGGTAAACTTGCCTTTAACAGAATAGGTAATTCTAATGTTTGATTCACCAGGATTACTCTGCATTGAAAAACATCTTGATTCAGGCCATTGACCAGAACCGTCATAATCTGTGTCAATTGCAAGATGAAGGAACTGACCCGGATGATATTTAAAATTTCCATTTAAAGATTTAAATTCCAAGGTATATATTCCCTTAAAAGGATTTAAAATTGAAACTACCCGCGATTTATATTTTTTTACCAACATATATTGATTAACACGTGATTAATAATATATTCTATAAATAAACTCAGCGCAATACATTGTTTTACTTTCTTTTACTCTGAATAAATTCATCCAAAATAATTTCTGCAAAATTAAACATCTCCTTCTTTAAGCCAGGATATGTGCCAAGAAAGAAAGTATTATTCATAATGTAATCGGTGTTTTCTAAATTATCGGCAATTCGCCACTTTCTATTAATAAAACCTGGCTGTTTTGTAACATTGCCTGCAAACAAATTCCGGGTTTCAATAAGGTTATTATTTAAAAACTGAGTTATTTCATCCCTGGTAAAAGGAATATTTTCTTTAAGAGTCACGATAAAAGCAAACCATGCAGGATCAGCACTTTCTGTTGCCTTTGGTAGTATAAAATAATCAGTATATTTTGAAAATATCCGTGTCCATTCCTTAAAGTTTTCTTTTCTGAGCGTACAAAACCCTGCCAATTTATCGATCTGGGCTGCCCCAATTGCTGCCTGAATGTCTGTCATCTTGAGGTTATAACCTATTTCAGAGTAAACATACTTATGGTCAAATCCCAAAGGAAGATCACCAAATTGCTGTGAAAAACGCTTACCACATGTATTGTTCTCACCTCCGGCACAATAACAATCTCTTCCCCAGTCACGAAATGCCCGGACTATTTGAGCTAATTGTTGATCATTAGTACAAATTGCTCCACCTTCACCAGTTGTAATATGATGAGCCGGATAAAAAGATAATGTTGAAAGATGTCCGAATGCACCTGTTTTCTTTCCATTATATGAACTTCCAAAAGCATCGCAATTGTCTTCTATTACCCATAAATCATGTTCTTTTGCCATTAGAATTACTGAATCGATATTAAACGGATTTCCCAAAGTGTGCGCGATAAAAATACAGCGCGTCTTCTTGGTAATCGCCTTACGCATCATATTGATATCAATATTGTAAGTAGGGATTTCTACATCAATGAATACTGGTACAAGACCGTATTGGATAATAGGTGTAACCGTTGCAGGGAATGCTGCTGCAACAGATATGACTTCATCTCCTGTTTTTAGCCTCTTTTCTCCAAGTTTTTCTGAAGTTAGTGCGGAGAATGCCAGCAAATTAGCTGAGGAACCTGAATTAGTAAGTAAAACATATTCAATACCAAGAAAGTCTCCTATCTTACTGGCAAACTCTTCAGAAAATCTGCCTTCAGTCAGCCAAAAATCAAGGGATGCTTCCACAGCATTGATTAGTTCCTTAGAATCAAATACTCTTCCGGCATAGTTTATCTTTGATTTTCCCGGTATGAAATTCTGTTCCTCAAATCTTGTCTTATAATACTCAATTGTTTTTTGGATTATCTCGTTTCTAATTACCTTATAATCACCCATATTCATTAATTATTAGATCATTTTTCATTTAAAATATTTTTCAATCTGACTGATACAAATATTTCTCATGTCAGCATCATCCAGGTAAGCCTTATTCCAATCTACAATCGATTTAAGAGCAGTTTCAACACTCCATCTGGGATACCAGCCTAATAAAGTCTTTGCTTTTGAACAATCCAATTTAAGATAGCTTGCTTCGTGAGGTTGCGGATCAGTATCAATGTCATATGAAGCTCCATCACCCCATAAGTCACAAATAGTTTTCGTTATCCATTCAACATTTCTAGCGTCATTATCATCAGGTCCAAAATTCCAACCCTGTGCAAAAGAGGGACCTTCATAATAAAGCTTTTCACACAAAGCAAGATATCCTGACAATGGTTCCAATACATGTTGCCATGGTCGAATGGAAAATGGACTACGGATTTTCACTTTCTCACCGCGGCAAATAGCACGAATAAAATCTGGAATGAGTCTATCCTCTGCCCAGTCTCCTCCACCAATTACATTTCCGGCACGTGCAGAAGCAATACCCACACCATGTTTCTTATACTCATTAGGATTAAAAAATGAATTTCTAAATGATGATGTTACTAACTCTGAACAACCCTTACTATTAGAATATGGATCATATCCTCCCATCGGTTCATTCTCGCGATAACCCCAAAGCCATTCCTTGTTTTCGTAACATTTATCTGTTGTCACGTTGAGAATGGCTTTAATACTTTTTACATATCTGGATGCTTCTAGCAGGTTAACTGTACCTATGACATTCACTTCATATGTTTCGCGAGGGTTCTTGTAAGATTCCTTAACCAAAGCTTGAGCAGCCATATGGATTACTACTTCAGGTTGTATTTCTTCAATTGTTCTCAGAAGCAAATTATAATCTCTAATGTCTCCAATCATTGAAGAAACTAATTCATCAATTTTTGCAAGTTTGTACAGACTAGGTTCAGTATTTGGGTTTAAAGCAAAGCCATATACTTCTGCACCTAACCATTTTAATAGTACTGACAACCAGGAACCTTTAAATCCTGTATGGCCAGTAATAAGAACCTTACGATTTTTATAAAAGATCCCAAATAAGTCACTTTCTACCATTTGATCCATGGGGCTTTCTTTTTAACTATTAAATCTTCAAGTTGGCTTTTATCACGCTGAGTATCCATTGGCTTCCAAAAACCTTCATGTTTGAAAATATAAAGTTGTTGGGCTTTAGCCAGGTTTTCAAGCGGTTGACGCTCAAAAATAATATTATCACCTTCAGGAATGAAATTAAATACTTCAGGTTGACAAACAAAAAATCCGGCATTGATCCACGCCCCATCCCCTTGTGGTTTTTCCTGAAACGAAATAACTTTATTCTTCTCATCAATAATTACAGAACCGTACCGTCCTTCAGGTTGGACCGAAGTCATGGTCATTATTTTGCCATTTGAATTATGAAATTCAACCAATTTAGAAATGTTAATATCAGACACTCCATCTCCATATGTAAGCATAAATGGTAGATCCCCAACATAATCTTTTACTTTTCTGATACGACTACCTGTCATTGTATCTAATCCCGTATCAACAAGTGTGACCTGCCAAGGTTCTGCATTACTTTTATGATGAGTTATAGTGTTGGAAATCATATCAATTGTCATATCCGACATATGATGATAATAGTTTGCAAAATATTCTTTGATCATGTATCCTTTATAGCCACAAAGAATAATAAACTCATTAAATCCATACCATGAGTAAATCTTCATAATGTGCCAAAGGATTGGTTTACCTCCAATTTCCACCATGGGTTTGGGTTTAAGTGTAGTTTCTTCAGAAAGACGGGATCCTAAACCACCAGCGAGGATAAGTACTTTCATTTTAGACTATAAATTAATTCGATAATATCTTTAAATGTATTGTCGAGTCTGTTTCTAATATGGAAATATGTATAATTAATTTCAAAATAGATTTTCATTTAAGAACACAGCCAGAAAATTTGAATTCAATTTACTAAGTTACTAATATAAGGTAATCTGATACTCTCAGTGCATCATGTGCATCATGTGCATCTTTTCATATTCTTTAGAATCTCCAAGATCTCTTATTGTTTTTCCTTATCAGAACGATGATTACTTATTATACTTACTAATTTCTTTTTTGCTTTTTGATTCATTCAAAATCTCTTCTTTTATCCAGTCATAAGTTTTTTTCATACCTTTTCTCAGTGGAATAGATGGTTCCCAGTTCAGGTAATGTCTTATTAAAGTGTTTTCACTATTACGTCCACGAACCCCTTTTGGAGCATTGAGATCATATTTCCTTTCAAGCTTAAAACCTGCAATTTCTTCAACAATATCAACGAGCTGGTTAATAGAGACCATTTCGCTGCTACCCAGATTAAGTGGTTCTTCGATGTTACTGTACATTATATCCTGAATACCTTTTATACAATCATCGATATACATGAAGCTTCGGGTCTGGAGACCATCACCCCATATCATGATATCTTTTCCCCCTGTAATCGATGCTGCAATTACTTTACGGCAAATTGCTGCCGGAGCTTTTTCTCTGCCCCCATCGTAGGTGCCATGGGGTCCATAAACATTATGGAATCTGGCAACCCTTGTCGTGAGGCCAAAATCTTCCCTGAAATGACGACACATGCGCTCACTGAATAGTTTTTCCCAACCGTATCCATCCTCAGCAAGAGCAGGATAAGCGTCTGTTTCCCTGAGACCCGGATTATCAATATCAGTTTGTTTTTCACCATTGTAAACACAAGCAGATGAAGCATAAAAGAATCTGTCAATTCCGCAATCACGAGCTGATATTAGAAGATGAGTATTAATCAGAACACTTATCATGCAGGCAGCCTTATTATTTTCTATAAAGCCCATTCCCCCCATATCTGCAGCAAGGTTAAAAATTTCATTAAACCCGTTTACAGCCTGATAACAGTTTTCTTTTAGCCGCAGATCCAGTACAAGGTTATCTGCTTCATTAGCTATCTGATACCATTCATTCAAAGGCTTCAAATCAACTGCTCTTACACTATTACCTTTCTTAATCAGCTCTTTTACAAGGTGCCCGCCAATAAAACCGCCTGCTCCTGCTACGACAATTTTTTTCATGATATAAAAATTTATTAGTTAATACGCTAAAACTATCTATAGATCAACAATTCAACAACTTCTATGGAATTATTTATGGTGATTTGATAATTTGAATATTTATTATATACTATTTTCAACCCCTTATCCATGTCAATTCTCTCTTTCCAGCCCAGCAGGTTTTTATATGCGACTGTGTAGCGTTATGGCTTTATGTGAGTAATTATAATTCATTCTTCCAGATAAGCATTGCCCCTTTTCCGTCACCAAGATGAGTCCCGGCTTCGGAAGGTGAAAGGATGAGGTAGCGGATCTTAC
>Ga0182027_10006038_pt1 | contig 18253 bp, 19 predicted proteins | sample 712E1DmetaG_FD_121300 | JGI IMG/M metagenome (GOLD analysis project Ga0182027, IMG submission 121300) | Permafrost microbial communities from Stordalen Mire, Sweden - 712E1D metaG (Illumina Assembly) | ecosystem: Environmental > Terrestrial > Soil > Wetlands > Permafrost | place: Sweden... | reverse complement strand
CCTACTTAATAGGCGAGGGTTGTCAACTTCTGCAATCGCCTTTATAATCCGATTACATTTTTGTTGATCGGAGTTTACAAGCGATGGATCAGAATACAACCCTGCCACCTCAGGGGAGCGATGCCAGTCAGCAGGGAGACCAGAACAATCAGAGTATGGAATCACTGCTCGCAAACGAAAACCTGAGTGTGGATATGCCCCAGGCGGGTGAGATCCGAACTGGAATGATTGCGAGTATTGGCTCATCTCAGATCCTGGTCAGTATCGGAGCCAAGTCTGAAGGTGTGATCTCGGGCCGCGAGCTCGATCAGCTTTCAGAGGAGGAGCGTAAAGCCCTCGTTGTTGGCGCAGAAATTCCCGTTTACGTGATCAATCCTGAGGATGAGAATGGCAACGTGGTCCTTTCATTTCGCCGCGCCCAGGAACAGATTTCCTGGGAAAACGTGGAGAAGATGCTGGAAGATGACCGTGTTTATGACAGCAAGATCGTGGGCTTCAACAAGGGCGGGCTGATCGTCATGGTCGGCGGACTGCGCGGCTTTTTGCCCTCTTCGCAGATAAACGCCATCCGCCGGTCCCAATCCTCCGGCGATACGCCTGAACAGCGCTGGCAAAAAATGGTCGGCGAGCCGATCACCGTACGGATCATCGAAGTGGACCGTGAACGCCGCCGCCTGATCCTTTCCGAGCGATCTGTATCGACCGAATCGCGCCAGTCCATCAAGGAACGCGTCATTGATGAACTGGAAGTGGGCAAGATCTATAGCGGCCGAGTGACCAGCCTTTCGGACTTCGGTGCGTTTGTCAATGTCAACGGTGCGGATGGTCTGGTGCATCTTTCCGAGCTTTCCTGGGATCGTGTTCAGCACCCACGAGAAATCCTTGAAGTCGGGCAGGAAGTCAAGGTCAAGGTCATTAATATTGACAAAGAAAAGAAGCGTATTGGCCTTTCGATGCGTGCGCTGGCCGATGATCCATGGACTTCGCGCGTCGAGAAGTTCAGTGTGGGTCAATTGGTAGAAGGCGTCATTACCCGGCTGACCAAGTTTGGAGCATTTGCCCGCCTCGAAGGCGACATCGAAGGTCTTATTCACATTTCCGAGATGGCCGATCATCGCATTGATCATCCAAAAGAAGTGTTAAAAGAAGGCGATGTGTGCACTCTCCGCATCGTCCGCATCGATACCGATCAGCATCGCATCGGATTAAGCCTACGCAAGGTGGACTCAGGCGCCTATGCTGATAAAGATTATAAAAAACTCATCGAGGAATTTGGGACTTCCTCTTCCGAAGAGGATGAAATCCCGCCAGTTAAAGACGATGAAAATGATGGCTAGTTGCTAGTCATCCAAAAAGAGCGCACCCCGGGGTGCGCTCTTTGTTGAATATGCCTCTGATCATCGACTCCCATTGTGATCTAGCCTGGAACATGCTCAACTACGGGCGCGATTATACACGCTCGGCCGCTGAAACCCGTGTAAACGAACGAGGCACTCTCGCCCCGGAGAAAAACGGCGACAGCCTGATTGGCTGGCCCGATTATCAACGCGGCCAGGTAGCGATGGTGTTCTCGACCCTGTTCGCTGCGCCAGCGCGGTCCAAAGAAGGGGATTGGGACAGGCTATGTTATACGACTTACGCTGAAGCTCATAAACTGTATCTTGATCAGCTGCACCTTTACCATCAACTGGCCGAATCCAAACCCGATTATTTCCGCCTGATCTTCAATAAAAAAGATTTAAACGCTCATATGGCAGAGTGGCATGACCCATCAAAAAAAGAACGGCCGGTGGGTCTCCTGGCTTTGATGGAAGGCGCGGATGGAATCCTCGATATGGATGAGCTCTCTGAATGGTATGATCTGGGCTTGCGCATGATCGGCCTGGCGTGGGCCGGGACGCGTTACTCGGGAGGCACACGCGATCCGGGCCCGATCACCCCAGAGGGGCGCCTACTGCTTAAAGCGATGGCCGATTTTAATTTTATGCTCGATCTCAGCCACATGGACGAACAAGCTGCCCTCGATGCACTTGATCTTTATGAAGGCCCAATCGCTGCCACACACGTCAATTGCATGGCCCTTCTGCCTGACTTTCCCTCCAATCGCCATTTCGGTGATAAAGTTTTGCGAGGTATCATTGAACGCGACGGTGTGATCGGAACGGTTCCGTTCAACGCTTTTCTCAAACCGGGTTGGAACCGCAGGAACGGTTCCCGTCGTGATGAAGTCCCGCTGGACATGGTGGCCGCCCATATCGATCATATCTGCCAGTTGGCCGGTGATGCATCGCACGCAGGGATCGGCTCAGATTTTGACGGCGGCTTTGGCGTACAATCCGTCCCGCCGGAAATCGATACGATTGCTGACCTGCAGAAGCTTGCACCTTTGCTCAAGGACCGCGGTTATTCCGATGCAGATATAGCGAATATCCTGGGACTTAACTGGCTGAATTTCCTGCAAAAGAATCTACCGACATGAATCCATCCATAGAGCAGCCCGCACACACCCCCATTAAAACACAACCGGTCAAAATTGCGCCCTCTCCGGCACGTATGCGAACCGGGGTGATCGCGACCCTGATCGGTCTTTTCATCGTTGCCGTGGGTACCAAACCATCCTGGTTTGGCTGGGACCGCAGCTCAGTTGTCGGTTTTGTACAGATCACGGTTTTTTTGATCGGCCTGGCTTTTATATGTGGAGGTGGTTACGTGGGAGTGGGGGCTTTATGGAAGGGACTGCCGCGTTCGATCATGTCAGACATTGGCTTGAGGTTAGTCGCTACTGGTTATGTGATCTCCGCTTTTTCGGGCATGGCTGATGTGTTCGGAATGGGTTCGCAGCCGATACCAGCTGCGCCATATTTCGGCCAATTACAGGCAACCGGGGTCGTGATCGGTGAAGTGGTAATTGGCATCGGATTCTTATTATTCATTCCATATCAAAATAGCTGATCACTTGAAATTTATTAACCCGCCGAAGAAGGCGGGTTATTTCATTACGGCTTGTTAGGTGTGACGACCGTGAACCTGGCCATCACTATCCTGCCCTTATCAATAACCGGCTTTCCGGGAACTTTTGCGCCAGCCTGTACCACGACATCAATCGTGTGGCCGGGAAGAGTAGCCGGGTTAATAATGATATTAGAGCTTTGGTTAAGAGGTATCACAAATTGATTGGTTTTACCGGCAGGGATGGGAAGATAACAAATGTAGTGGCCGGGAGAACCATCTTTATCCAGGTAAGCTACAATCCATCCGGCATTCGAGGCTGTGATCGAGGCGATCGTCAGACTGTTATTGACGATCGGTTGATCCTGCACGACAACCAGATTAACTGCATTTGGATCCGAACTACTGCTGTGAACAGCGGATTGAGTCGGTGAGGTCGTTGCTTCGAGCGCGGTAGGTGTACCGACGCTTTTGCCGACACCGGCCGGTTTTGAGGTTGCAATCACTGATGGCATGTCCGTTGGAACGGATAAAGCCGGAGCAGGTTGAGCCTGGCACGCCGTGAGCAGCAGGATCAATAACAAAATTAAATGTAAATACTTCATAATAACCATTTCTTGCATCGTTTTATTATCGATATATAGTAATCCTTTCAAATAATAGGCAGATTAGTAAGCGCAGAAATTAACAGGGGTTGTGATATTCACACCATATTATCGGTGTAGATCAGGAAAAAATTATAACCCGCCGAGCAGGCGGGTTATTTCATTCAGTGCCCCCATGGAGATTCGAACTCCAGTCTTAACCTTGAAAGGGTTGCGTCCTGGGCCTCTAGACGATGGGGGCATTATTCGAGGCGGGCGGATTTTATCATCCCAGCGTACGCTGGTCAAGCATATTGGCAGTTATCATGCATAAACGGTTTGATGGTTTGAGGGTCAAAAGGCTCCAGACTCCAGACAAAAACAGTCCCTAAAGGCTGCTTTGCGGAGATCTGTTTTCCGATCCGTCAACTTTCTGATTTGATTCTTTGATTGAGGAGCGCGATCAAGTCGATCTGCCGCCGGTTGATGAGCATACCCCCGCTTTCGACCCTTAAGTTCGGAATCAGGATGCCGGTCAATGTGGCATTGAAGATCGGTATAAATTCACGCGACCCATCCATCATCAGACCTGCGAAGTCGAAACGCCCTGACAGTTCCATGATCCCTTCGATCTCGAACATTTGCGTCGTGATACGAATGGGGTATTCGACCATATTGGCGAAGCCGCCGCGCACCAATGCCTGCGGACCCAAATCCTCCCGGCGTCCCACGCAGACCGCGTATACATGAGCCTTCATCATGCGCGTCATCTCGAAGTGATCCACAAGCTTTGTGGGCATCGGTAAACGGGCCAGATGCGCATCGTGGACTTCAAGGATCGAACGAGTATTATCGTTCAACATGCCGATGGTACCTGTATTGCTGACCATGATCTTACCCACCACGCGATAACCCGAGGTAAATATATCTGCGGGAAGAAATCGGTTCGTTCTAGGAGAGGCATCCATGGTCATAGGGAGGGGCACCTGATCAGTTAGGATTCAGCGGATGGACGAGGAGCCGACCGCCGGTTCATGCGCGGGGTCGCGTGTTTATGCCCGGTAGGTTTGCCTGCGTTTGGGCTCAAAAGCATGGTCAGCCACGAGATGGATTTCTCGTCATATTCACGGCGCCCGCAAACATCGCAGATCCAGGCGGGGAAGTTGGGAACGGTGATGAGTTCGTCGTCCAACCACGTGAAATAAGTGACGAATTTCAGACGCATCACACCGGCCTGGCATTCGCTACAGGAAACCAGTTCGGGCAGGCTTGATAAAGGTTTATCACTCATATCCATCTCTAATGTGCGGCTACAGCAATTTGAACATGGTCGATCATAGCCCACTCAGGCGGCGGCCAGTAGATCACCAGGGCTTTGCCGATCACGTTTTTCTCCGGTAAAAAACCCCAAAGATGCGAATCGGATGAGTCGTTGCGATTATCGCCTAATACAAATAGATAACCATCCGGTACCTGCCAATCACCTCCGTAGTTAGGTACCGCATTGATGTAAGGTTCGCTCAATGTCTGACCATTGATCAGGACCTGACCATTGTGGATACTGATCTTATCACCTGGAATACCCATGATCCGTTTAATGAGGTCGAGATCGGTGGTGGTGGTTGAACGGAAAACAATAATGTCGCCGCGTGAGGGAGTGCCTGTACGGTAGGCCAGTTTGTTTACCAGAACGAACTCGCCATTTTGCAGTGTAGGCAGCATGCTTACGCCATCCACACGCACACGTGCTGACACCGAGTTGATAACCAGGAACAAGATCACAGCCAGCCCCACCGTTTCGAACAGATCGATCAGGAAGCGTTTCCAATCCGTTCTTTCTTGATCGTGGGCCGATTGCTCGACCTGGTTATTAGGTTCTAAAGTTTGCAATAAGACCTCCAGATAAGTCCTGAGATTATTATACCTGACCCCACGCAAAGTACGTGGGAATGTTCATTTCATGTTCCCCACGTCTCCATGCCTGTTCATCCAGATGCTTCATTTCCTGTAATTCTTCCCCGGTTACAGTTTCAGCCAAGTCGGCCTGCAGAACAGACCATTCGTTTTCCCATTCCTCGCGAGAGAGCACCTTATTGACCCGATTTTGGATAGCTCCCGTTTCAAGGATGCCTATCCCTGCTTGATAAAACAAATCCGCTAAACGTGAACCTATCCCCACATCTGCGCCCTGTCTCTCTAATGATTCAGATTGTAGTTTTCCAAGCCATGAGATTTCCCGAGGATGGTCAACCCGGGCGGTGTAATCAGGTTCAGCCAATACCAGGATATGACCTTGAGGCCTTGTTACTCTCTTCATTTCATGCAAAGCATGTAATGGATCGTGAACCCATAATAGCAGGAAATGACAATAAGTAATATCGAAAGTTTTATCAAGAAAGGGAAGGGAGAGTGCATCCGCGCGGGTTAAGAGCGCGCCCGGTGCATGATTTCGGCACTCTGTCAATACGGCTGCCGATCGGTCGACTCCGCACAGCATGGCGCCTGTATAATTTTCGCTGTCCGGCAGCGATATTTCACAAAGAATGGCACCCGTACCGCAACCAACTTCGAGCACACGATGCGCGGTGGATAATCCAGCATTCTGGAATAAATAAGATCGCAATTCGTGAGTCCAGCCGGCCTGCAACAAGTAACGATCGTGCCAATTCATTCTGTCCAATCAAGAATATACTGCACCTGGGCATCGGTTTCGGGCGAACGCGGATGGAACCGGCGCTTGGGGACATCCCGCCACCACTCGGCAATTTGATTCACGGCCTCTTGACCGGTCTTGCCGTGTCGTACGAGAAAACAGCCAACCGTCGTGCCGGTACGCCCTATTCCACCCCAGCAATGAAGGTAGATTTTACGGCCCTTAATGAGCGCATCATCCAGACTGTTAAGGGTAGCGATCATTTCTGCGCGGGAGGGTAATCCGAGGTCAAGGATTGGGAAGCGCCGATAATCGACACGTCTTTTATAAACCCGAGCCTGTTCCTGTAAGATCGGAAGATATGACGGCAATTCATCGGGGTGGGTCAGATCAACAAATGTATCGATGCGCGCGTCAAGCAGGGCAGCCAAGCGCAGACGAGTCTGATCCATATTCAACCGGCCCGGATATTCGCCGGCCAAAAACTGACCCAACAATACCCAATATGATTCCGGTATGGGATGTGACAGTTCAGTCATTATGGCTGCATCTTGCACAAGTTCTGCAGAATCCGTTCACGCAATTGGACGAGTTCCGGATATTGATAGAAAAACATGAGCTTTTGATCCGAGATCGTAGCGCCTTGAGGTTTTGGACTGAGAACGAAGAATGCCCAAGTTTCGGCAATGTCTTCATTCGCGTCCGTCACAGCATAATCGTCTACGAATTGGTCCTTATATTTTTGGTAAAAGGCGTCCAGTTTTTCCTGTCGATCGCTGTCATTTTGGATCTTATCGATCTGATGCCATTCTGCGTACAGGCCCTTCCAGTATCGATCGAAGAAAGTGTTCAGGTATGAATCAGGCAGGCTGCAGCCCTCTCCGGGAAAATAGGAGCGGCAGGCAGCAGCTTCCCGACTGTAAATCCTCTCACTGTCCGGGTGATTGAAGACTTCCAGGTCCGGAGGTACCTGAGCCGGATTAAGAGTCAGTAAATGTCCCAGCTCATGGAGAAATGTGAAGACGAGGTTCTTCGTATCCCCGATATCAGCTATATCTATTTCGAGTATCCACTTGTCCGGGTTGTTCTGTGTCTGTTCTACAATTGCCAGCACATCACCCGGACCGTCGGTTATCACCTGATATTCAGCAATGATCGTGCGTTGGTCTGCAGGAATTAAAGCTGTGAACAAATTCCAGGCTTTTTGCTGCGTGGAAGTATCGGTCTGATATTTCTTCAAATTGTCAGGGACTGATTCAAGCCGGGGATCAACAAGCTGGTCACCGTCGACACTGTACGTGACCAACTGAATATCAAGATTATTTCCGATATCCACATTGGGAAAGTTTCCGGAGGTAAAACCTGGCTGGTTAGCGGCCTCGAGAATCGAAGACGTTTCGACGGGGCATGAAGCTTCCGGGGTGGCTGTCGGAGGCAAAAATGTGGCGGTAAGCAGGAGCGGTTCGGGGGTATCTGCCAGTATCAGGCGGGTCGCGGCGTGGCAAGCCAACGAAGAAACCAAACCGAAGAACACGAAAAATAGAAAACGGAACCGAGCCATTCGTGAGAGGATACCACAGGTCCTCGCCTGTCATATCTATGCAGGAACCTTTGTCCCTAGAGACCAAGGTTATCCAAGAGTACACCGAATCCAGCTCTTTCCTTATTACGGATCCAGATGAATCCTTATGGGGGTCTATAGATTATTGGTTTGCGGCGTAGTTGCAAATGCCGTATACGATCTGGTTACGCAAATCCACAAAGTCGGGGAAATTATAGAAGAAGAGCAATTTTTGATGCGCGATACTGTCATTGGCGGGTTTGGGTGTCAGGACAAAGTAGGCCCAGCTTTCGGCAATGTCTTCTTCGGGACTGGTCGCTGAATATGGTGTGTTGAATTGGGTAGAATGGTTTTGGTAAAATTTCGCCAGCAGACTGGAGTAATTGTTTTGATCTTTCTCGGCGTTGACCTTTTTCCATTCGCCGTAAATCTTCGGCCAGAATTGAGCGAAGAATTTATTCAGATAAGAATTCGGCTGGCTGCATCCACCGCTCGTGAAGTATTGTGGACAGTTGGCTGCTTCCTGTTGATAGATCTGCATGTCATCAGGATGTGCAAGGAAGGTCTGGTCGGGTGCGACCTGCGACTCGTTGAGTGTGAGCAAATGGCCGAATTCGTGCACCAGGCTAAAGGTCAGATCGCGAGGCTGGCCGGCATCGGCGATATCCACATTCAATGCCCAGGATTGAGGATGCTCCTCAGATTGTTCAACGCTTGCCAGCATTTTGCCTTTGCCATCGGTGGATATCATAAAGGCCACCAATTCCTGCCTTTGATTCAGGGGGATGATCGAAACAAAATAATTCCATATCTTTTCCTGGGGACCCGTATCCTGCTGAACCTTGAGGAGATTTGACGGCACATTGGGTGAAAATTGTGGTGCACTGATCCGGTCGCCATCGATGCGATAGGTCACGAGCAAAACCGGATTAATACCCTGGCCGTGTTGAAATGCAGATTTGGGGAGCGCTTCAGGTATGGAATTGGTCTGCAGGAAAGCAGTTAATTTAGAGAGGCAGGCATTGGCACAATTACCGTTGGGACATTTGATGTTTGGAGTTGGCTGCGGAGTTGCTTCTACAGTTGTCGGAGGCGGATTTGAATAAGCAAAGTAAAGCGCGATCGAAGGTGCTAATGCAGTCAATAGAGAAATCGTCGCAATACACACCACCAATAAAAGAACAAGCAAACCAACGGACAAGCCGAACCAAAGTGACGATTTGCTGTTCATGAATTCATTTTAACCCCGATCGATTCTGACGAAATGACAAGTGCATTATTTTTCTGCGGGCAGGAGCTATCCTATTGAAAATTCAGAAAGTAATTTGGCGGTACCTTTGACCAGAGTGGGACAGATCGTGGTGAACATGTTTTTCTCTCTGGCCGACTGCATCCCGTCAGTTGTCGAGATGTCGCAACCGAGCAGGTCGCGGCAGAGGATCGCCCCGTGACATTCCTTGAATTTTCGTACAAATTCTTCCGAGATTTGATAAGTATGCTCCTTGCCCTGCGGGTCAACATTTCCATGTTGCAGCCCGAGAATCATTAAAGCACCCATCAACGCGCCACAGACCTGTCCCTGGCGGGCGATGCCACCTCCAAATGGAGATGACATCTTTAATGCTAACTCGTCCGGGAGGTCGATGCTCGTCGCGAAGGCAGAAAAGACGGCCTGCGAACAGTTAAAACCCTGTGCGAAACGGTCACATGCTGTTTGGATGGGGTCGGCCATATTTATGACCTCCAATATAATTTCTCTAGGATCGATAGATTGTTTCCCACGGGTCACGCAGAAAGTTGCCAAGGATTTTATCGGCCATCCCCTGCGCCGGGAGCACATCGCCATCAGGTTCTACATACAGCCATGCTTTCCCTGCACCGGAAGGGATATTATCCTCCACTGTCTCCATTGCAACCGGATGATCGGCAGAATAGGGGACCGGCAGATCAAATTTAAGCGTCAGACCAAGAACCGCGGCTTTATTTTGTATATCGGTGGTTGGAAGCTGAGGGTCGCTGAAAGTAAGAGAAAGAGATTTCACACCCAACGCAGGAAGCCTTTCAAGAAGTTCAGGAACTTTCTGCGCATTTTCTTTCGTGACGGTCAAATGCACCGTGACGAAAATGTCTTCAGGCATAATCGTTTCAAGAGCCTTCCATGATCGATCGTTCCCAGGTTGAAGCATGAAGAGCAGATGGTCGAGACCCGTCTGTAGAAGCATTTCTAAGTAATTCTTATCGGCAAGTTTCAAGCCATCGGTCAGCAGACCGCAAACCTGGCCATTCTTTTCAGCCTGCGCGATCAGGTCAGGCAGATCCTCGCGCAGGGTCGCTTCGCCGCCCGTGAATGTAACATGCGGTATACCCACCTGCCAGGCTTTATCAAGAATACCGAGCCATTCTGCAGTGGTGAGCTCGCGATCGACGCGTTTGGTGGGAGTGTAATCGGTCAGAGCCCCTTCTGGCAGGCGATATGTCAATGCGCAGTCCAGACGCAGCGGGGCAGTAAGTTTTGTCGAATGCGGCGCAACCCGCTCGAAGTCCAAATAAGAAACCGGGTCAAGATCGGGTGTCGTCAGGAGCGTTTGAATACGGTCGGCGAAATCGTTGTAATCTTTGATCGCCATCGATTTGTTAACGCGATAACGCGCTGCCACCTCTTTACCGGCCTCCTCGGGAGCGCTGCCTTTAATGTAGTGATAGGCATACTCGGCAGCGGTCGGGTTCAAATGCAGGACCGTTGCTGCGTTAACGATCAGCACCCCGGAGCCATCCTGCTGGAGTCGCAAATGCATGCGATACGGAGTTGGGTCGGATGGCGCTGATTGTTTTTGATATATGCCCGCCGGAATGGGTTCGACCTTCGTGAAGTTGAAGAATTTCATGCTGCCCTCCATCAATGAGTTCGTAACGAACCGGAAGATTCAAGGTAAAACAAAATGAAGTAACCTATGAGCAGGATCAGCCAGCCCGTGATCTGGATCGTTTCCATCAGGCTCTGCCAGGAGAGCGTAAAGTTCTCCTTGATGGTCTGGATCAAATCCTCGAGATTATCAAGCTTGGTCCTTACTGCGTCTTTCCACTCTTTCAGATAAAACTCTTCCTGAATGGCATGATAAAGCTGAGAGGTATACCAATCGCCGATCAGTAAAAGGTTTTGTTCGGTATGCTCAAAATCGAGCATCAATTCCAGACGGTGTTGAACGATGCGCCGGATTTGTCCGCGGGAAAGACTGAACCGCAAGGGATGGGTCGGGTCGGTATGGAACCTTTCGCTGATTGTGCGGAGGCTGGCTTCGACGTTTTCATCGAGCATGCGGTAGCGCAGCAATTGATAGTTCCCTATCTTAAGCAGCTCTATGTCCGATTGAAAATCGCCGTCGGGTGTGAAGATAACGGCTGCCTGCCAATCCACCAGAGTCATTTCGGCGTTGGAATACCGGATGCGTGAACTCAAGATATCCTGAATGTCGTGCTCGTCAAAGGTCTCACGCTGGGCTCTTATGAAACGCGCCAGGGCGGTGGCATTCTTATCCACGAAGTTATCCGGACTCGGATTGACCGCACGCAAGAGAAGCACCGCATACTCTTCAAGCATACCGCTCATCTGATACTCGGCTGGCACGAATTTTTCCTGCAGGGCTTTCTCAACAGCCGCCCGCGTCCGCAGGCTGAACGGATCGTCGAGAATATAGTGACATTCAACAATTTGTACGCGTTCGTCATAACCCTGCCGTAGGACAGTTACCTGCACTCCTCCCGTTTCAAATTTGACCCCACTGGACAGCGTACGCACCGAGATATCTATCGGCTGGAAGTATGGCGCGTCTTTCAAACCACCGATCTGTTCGGGCGGCTCATCGGTCTTCTTCGCCGCGTCGGGGAAGGCCAGCAAGTAACAAAGCTCAGGGTTCTTTAGTTTTATCGTCATTAACACACAATTTTAATTGCACTATGTCCGTACAAAATGGGGCAGCTCAAACGGTATTTCCAGCGAGACTTCGACAAAACCGGAGTATTGACCATCTTTATACCAGGGCGATTGGAATATAAGTTTCTTAACCCCGTTCTTTTCGATAGTGTAAACGTTCTTCTGGCGGGCTGCAAGCAACCGTTCCGTTTTGCCGCGCGCCGGTTCAGGATGACAATCGAGCATGTTCCTGCCAACCAAACTGGCACCGCCATCTTTCTCAAACGTCCTGGCGGCATTGTCATTCATTTCAAGAATGATACCGTCCGCATCGCAAACCGTGATCGCTCCGGGAAATTCTTTAACCCATGTGTGATCGCTCATATCACTCCTTTTAAGGGTTGAAGGTCAGCAGCAGGCTGGCTATCGGATTGAAATAGCAATGGACAGCCGCCACCGCATTCGGGCACAAGCGAGCATCCATTGCATTTCTGAGGCAGTGTGCGCCGCTCGCGCAATTGAACTGACAACTCATGATTCCAAATTTTATCCCACGCGTCGATCAGCAGGTTGCCAAGCGGATGATAATACGATTGGCAGGGCAGGACATCACCGTTTGATTCGATACACATGCTATACAATGCCGCACTGCAACCTTTGACGCCCAGGTTTTGTTGAATTGGGTCAAACTGGCAATACTGCGTGGGCGTGTACCAGATCAGCCGTTGATCGTGTTCGGTAGTTTTCTGAACGGCGATGTCCAACAAAGGCTGAAGCTCGCTCTCTTTGAGGCCTGTTCCAACAGTCAGGCCGTTGCCCGCATAGATGAGGGCATTCAGACCGATCGTCGGAACGCCAAGCTCCGCCAGGAAGTCCAGTGTATCGGGGATTTTATGAATGTTGGTACTCAGCATCGTGGTGTTGGTCATCACGTACAGCGGACTTGCCAGGGCATTTTCAAGCCCGCGAATTGTTTGCTTGTGGGCGCCTCGGGTACGCATCATCTGATCATGGATTTCTTCATCACAGGACTCAACCGTGATTTGTACGTGGTCGAGCCCTGCCTCCATTAGTTTCTGTACGTATTTCCCATCGGACAGCCGGCGGGCATTCGTGTTGAGGCCTGTGATTTGTCCGTTCGATTCGGCATGGGCAATGAGGTCGGGCAGGTCATCCCGCAGTGTGGCTTCACCGCCGGTAAAGACGATATGCGGTACGCCAAGCTCCCAAAGCTTGTCCAGGATCAGTTTCCATTGAGCTGTATCGAGTTCAGGGAAGTCGCGGGCGCGGGCGTTGTAGCAGTGGGCGCAATCGTTGTTGCAGCGGTATGTGAGCGCCAGGTCCATCCGATAAGGGGCAGACGGACGTACGCTAAAAGGCATGCTGGTTTCCAGCTCAAGGTCATGGATGGGACAGGCGCCGTCGGGCCGAATGAGTTCAGAAAGCTGGGCATCGAAGGCCAACAGGTCATCCCTGGCTTGCTGTTTGCCAACGGCAAAACGCTTTGTAAGGGCGCGCAGTGTTTCTTCCCTGGTCTTTTCTTCCAATATGAGCCATGCCATGTATGCCGCGCTGGGGTTCAAGTGCAGGATGCGGTTGGCATTGACGATTAATGTGCCGTGGCCATCATCGTCCAGGCGCAAATGGATGCGCGCTTTCTCGTCCGCGGATTGACGTGTGTAATGGTAAAGTCGCGGCAAAATTTGATCGTTGTTCGCTGTTTTTCGATCAAGCGACAGGCCGAATATATTCATGTTGAACCCTGTAATCTAAAATAGTAAATTGTCAGCGTCCACCACCGGCACAGGCACAGGCGCAGCCGGCGCAGGCACAAGCGCAAGCACATCCACCTCCACCGCTGCGGTAACTGCTGGTCGAAGGTGGGGGCGGGGGATTGGTCACATTGGTGACCTTACTGGTGAATGAGTTCAAGTCGCCGATCACCTTGCCTGAGAAGGTTTGTACGCCGCCCACAACCGAAGCGGCAAAAGTTGCACCTGGCAACGAAGACGAACCGCGCCCCAATGAAGCGCCGGGAAGTGAACCTGCTGATACCGTCGAGGTCCCCAAAGTACGATAAGTTGGATCATAATTTCCCCACCACATCGGGATGAAGATGGGACCGGTAAAGACACGCCGCGAACGGTCGTCGTAATTGTGGTCGAGCATCGTCCACTCGAGGTTTTGATCGATCGCCTGACCTTTGACCTCGGGAGTCTGTGCAGCTTCAACCTGAGCCCAGGCCTGTTCCATAATATTCTTGTAATAATCCTGGGTCTCTTTGCGGCTAAAGCCCTTCATTTTTTCCGAAACGGACTTAACCAGCGCGACTGTCATGGTTTGCATCGCGGTTTGACGTGCACGAACATCATCGATCTTGATGGCATTCACGAAGCTGATCTCGTAATCGTGCAGACCATCAGGCAACGGGTCGGTTGCCTTGACCTTGAGCGGCTCGCGCGAGACGACGCTTGCTGCGCCTTTTTTAACCACGCCGAACAGGACCATGGTCAGCACTTTGTCGAGAGGCTCTTCCATCAGGATACCGGCTTCCACTGCAGTTAACCCGCGCTTGATTCCATGGCCTTCAATACCGATGAGCGGCGGGATGTATTGGAGCTTGCGCCTTTGTCCCTGAATCGCATTTAGGATAGGCAGGCCGAGGAAAATAAGTGCAAAGAAGCCGATGCAAAGGATGGTCCCCAGGCTGTTCATGATCGAGGTAATCAAGCCATTAATGTCAAAAGCGGGTGCTGTAACAATGGCATCCGAAGGGACATACGTTGCAGGGAAGGAGGCACCGAACGTGTATTGGCTTGATGCACTGGCTTGAGAAGATTGCCAGGTGTAGGTGATACGACCCTGGCTATCAAGTCCGGTCACTGGTTGAGAGGGGAAGCCGGAAGGAGCAGCGTGCCAGCGTGGCTCGTTCGGTTTGACGCCGGGCGGCAGGTGGAAGGTCATTGTCAGGTCGGTGTTTCCCGATACGTACTGTGAGCCGAAGTAAGTGGGAGCGAAATCTCCACTGGCATAAGTGTTGTCCTGGCTGTCAGGATACAAAACGCCAGTTACGCGGCCAACGAGTACATGTACCGTACCGGACGTGCCGGGTTGAATTTCTGCCCCGCCCAGTACGACAGCGAAGCCTGAGCCACTGCCTTGATAATCGCTTTGGGAGACGCTTACACTTTGCCCGTTGACATCCGCGGTGGCACTAGACAGGTCGAAGTTGCTATTCGGCATGCCGACGTCTACAAAGTCGATTGGGTGCGCGCCGGGTTGATTTGTGAACATAAACGTATATTCGATGGCCTCACTTCCGTCAGCGTTCCAGGACACATCCACAAGTTCCTTGTCCAAGGCAAAGAGGTAGGCAGCTTGTGCGAAGACCTTTGAAGCCAGGCTAAAGACCAGAAAGATAACAAAGGCAATCTTCAGAAATCGTTTCTTCATAGATATCCTCCAACCTTCGTTTGAAAATCGTAAATCGTAATTCGGTTTACCACTTCGGTTCTTCGGTCAATTGGTAGGTAGTTCCGCAAAACGGACATTCGACCATCGGTGCACCGGCTACCATTTTGACGTTCTCCGGCTTAAGCGCTCCGCCACAACTTTTGCACTTCATGGCATCTATTTTGGTCTCGCCGGGCAGATCCACTTTCATGGTCACCTGCTGGACGACCTCCGTTTTTTGTCCACGGATGGCGGCATAAACCAATCCAGCTCCACCTGCCAAGAATAAGACGCCGACCCCACCGAAACCGAGACCGAACGTCAACCAGCTCGCGCTGCCATTTGCGGCGGTGGAGCCGATCACACTTAAAACACCATAGCCAACAAGACACAAGCCAATTAAAAATAAAATCCCTGCACCGATGTATAAAAAGGTTTTACCTGTCATTTTATAAAATCTCCTGAGTTGGTATACGCAGAGTGTAGCATTTTCGTTACTCCAGAACAATTGACATTTGTCTCTTAATTGTCCTATTTTTACCTAATTCTGGCTCTATTCATTTCGCTGTATACTTATTCCAGCAGCCATAGTCATCCAGTTGAGAGGGCAAAGTCCGGCGACCGCGAAGCGTACCTGTGACAAGCAATCCTGTGTTTAATTCAAATAACAAATCCACGAGCTATTAATGGATTAGTAAATTGAGGCCATAATGACAATTCGTGACCAATACGCCAGGTGGAAAGAAACTACCCTCCAGAAATCCTTGGATAAATTTCCGGAGCGGAAGCTGCGTTTCGAGACCACAGCCGGAATTGACCTTCCGCCATTGGCTCTGCCTGAAGATAACGACCCGGATTATGCCGAAAGGTTGGGATTCCCCGGTGAATACCCTTATACACGCGGTGTTCAACCGACGATGTACCGCTCACGTTTCTGGACCATGCGTCAATACGCCGGCTTCTCCACTGCCGAGGAGTCCAATAAACGCTATCGCTATTTGCTGGACCATGGCCAAACCGGACTTTCTGTAGCCTTTGATCTGCCGACCCAGATCGGTTACGACGCGGACGACCCCATCGCGGAAGGGGAGGTAGGCAAGGTGGGGGTTTCAATTTCCTCCATTCACGGGATGGAGCAGTTATTCGACCAGATACCGCTCGACAAGGTTTCGACCTCCATGACCATCAATGCACCCGCAGGAGTGCTGCTGGCGATGTATATCGTGGTGGCGAAGCGGCACGGCGTTGAGATGAAGTCTCTGCGCGGCACGATCCAGAACGACATCCTTAAAGAATATGTGGCACGCGGCACTTATATATTTCCTCCTGCGGCGTCCATGCGACTGATCACAGACATCTTCCAATTCTGTGCCCATAAAGTGCCGAACTGGAACACGATCTCGATCTCGGGTTATCACATCCGTGAAGCGGGTTCCACCGCGGTGCAAGAAGTGGCTTTCACACTGGCGAATGGGATCGCCTATGTGGAAGCTGCATTGCAATCCGGATTAAGCGTAGACGACTTCGCGCCACAAATCTCATTCTTTTTCAATGCTCATAACAATCTTTTGGAAGAAGTTGCCAAATTCCGTGCCGCGCGGCGGTTATGGGCTGAGATCATGAGAAAGCGTTTCAAAGCGCAACGGCCCGCATCATGGATGATGCGCTTCCACACGCAGACTGCCGGTTCCACACTGACCGCACAGCAGCCTGAAAATAACGTTGTGCGTGTTACTCTCCAGGCTCTCTCCGCCATCCTCGGAGGAACTCAAAGCCTGCATACCAATTCGATGGACGAAGCCCTGTGGTTGCCCACCGAAAAATCGGTGCGGGTGGCCTTGCGAACACAACAGATCCTGGCGCACGAGTCGGGCGTTGCCGATTCGGTTGATCCTTTAGCGGGTTCGTACCTTATTGAATATCTCACCGATGAGATCGAGAAAGGTGCAAATGAATACATCGCCAAGATCGACGCCCTGGGCGGGGCACTGCAGTCCATCGAGCGCGGGTATATGCAGAACGAGATCCAGAATGCGGCGTATGAGGCCCAGAAAGCCATCGAGCGCGGGGAACAGGTGATCGTCGGGTTAAACCAGTTCCAGGTTGAAGAAAAGACGACGTTGGAACGTTTGAGGGTCGACCCTGCCATAGAGAAGGGACAAAAGGCAAAGTTAAGGGAGTTGAGAGAAAAAAGAGACCAGAAATTCGTGGATCAGTACCTTGGCAAATTAGCCAGCGCTGCTCGTGGAAATGAGAACCTGATGCCGTTATTTATTGAGTCTGTCGAAAACAACGTCACCCTGGGAGAGATCTGTAATATGCTTCGAGGCGAATGGGGAGAGTATGTAGCGCAGGGGTTTTAAGGAAATGAAACTTTACTGTCATCATGTTGGTAAAAAAGGTGGTGCCTGATCCTGATCTCCTGCGGTCCTCGTCTTCATACTGCGCGTTTGTGAATACCTACAATTACCTTACACCCTTTTCCGCCGCGATTTGCCTGATCGGTAAAGTGTATAATTTATGAAGAAGAAACCAGGTATAAATTGCCCTCCATTCCAAAATCTGCGAACGAACTGATCGCTCAGGTCACCCAACACGGCCTTGAGCCTTTTCTGCTATCCTCGCACATGTTGGTGGGGTTGTTAGATTCGAAGGGAGGGGTGGTTTCATCAAATCCAGCTTTCGATTCGCTCAAAAAGACAATGCCAGGAGCGACCACCTTCAGGGAATTTATTGCACCAGCGGCTCAAACAGAATTTGATAATCTTCTGCTCTACACACGCCGTATAAATAAAGCAACCCAGACAAAACTTGAGTTTGGTTCAAAGGGTCAACCCAGCCAATACGATTGCATGTTAATCCCGTTGGAGGCTGACCGCTTTCTGGTCTTTTGTGAACCCGTCAGCATGGCGGTTAATAATTCGAAAGAACAGCAGTTGGAAGCCGAGTTACTTAAGATCAAGACCGAACTGGAAAACAAAAAAATAGAATTACAGGCCGTCACAGACCAGGCCGATGAAGTATCACATGTCGATTTTTTGACCTTCCTGCCTAATCGCCGATTTATTGTGGCGGAGTTACAGCGCCAGGTCATGTATTCCGAGCGATATGGTACGCCGCTCAGCATCTCGATGCTGGACCTT
>Ga0182027_10006037_pt1 | contig 18254 bp, 10 predicted proteins | sample 712E1DmetaG_FD_121300 | JGI IMG/M metagenome (GOLD analysis project Ga0182027, IMG submission 121300) | Permafrost microbial communities from Stordalen Mire, Sweden - 712E1D metaG (Illumina Assembly) | ecosystem: Environmental > Terrestrial > Soil > Wetlands > Permafrost | place: Sweden... | reverse complement strand
GTACAGCAGGAATGCCGCGACCGAGGTCAGCATCGCCGGCGCCGTGCCATAGCGCATGCCGACGGCGAGCACCGCCAGCAGGTAGACCGGCGCCGGGTAGGTCACGTGGATGCCGGCTCGAAGGAGGGCGATCGTCAGCGTGGAGGCGCCGAGCGCGGCAAGCGCCAGCGCGGCCATCCCGATCAGATCCGCTCGCCTGGGGAGCCTGACTCGCCAAAGATCCATCACCGGGATCGTAGTCCCGTCAGTGGCGGTGGCGGCCCTTTTCGGTGGCTCTGTTGAGCGGATGTTGAGCGGCGGGACGCACCAGTTCGGGGTTTCCTCGTGGCCCCTCGGTCTAGGTTGAGGGTGTGACATTCGCTGAAAGCGTGCTAAGGCTGGTTCGGGCTGGATCTCGCGTCGATTCGGAGGGAGATCGGTCCCCGACCAAGGTCGCCCTTGCGGTGACGGCCGAGCCGACCGACAATTCCTTCGCGGTCGAACCATTCGCCGTGGACGATCAGGACGCCGAGCCGGCGCCGGAGTTGTCCCCGCTCGAGCCCGGCTTCGCCGACATCGAGGCCGCCGTGGCCCTGGTCGAGACCGGGTTGGCGACTCGGGTCGTGCTCACCGGCTTCCCATCGTGGCCCGGCCTGTTGTGGCAGGCCTACCAGCTCGCCGAAACCTCCAACGTAATGATCCTGCCGACCGTCGTCCGTCCCGGGGGCCGCGTGGACATCGTGATCGCGAGGGACACCCGCCCAGATGAGTGAACAACAACAACTGCGTGGCCGGAAATTGGGAGACCGGCGCGTCGTCGTTGATCGTCCACACGCCCGCTACTTCCGTTACGTCGCGCCCGGCGTCCTGGAGGCCAAGCTCGAAGCCCAGGCGCCGCGGACGGCCTACCAGCGTCGCATGGGCACTATCCGTGGCATCCTGTTTGGCCGGCCGCTCTCATCCGCCGCGGAGCTAAGCGAGCGCCTGCCCAAGTGGAAGGCCCTGCCGGTCTTCTCTTCGGACGTGATGTCCTCCGTCGCGTACGCGACCGGAGCCATGATGCTCATCCTGGTCGGCGCGGGGCAGGACAGTTTCAAATACGTCCTGGGGCTGTCGGCCGTCGTCGTCGCCCTGCTGGTCATCGTCACCTTCAGCTACCGCCAGACGATCCGGGCCTATCCCAACGGCGGCGGCAGCTACATCGTGGCCCACGCCAACCTGGGCGTACTGGCCGGCCTCACGGCCGCCGCATCGCTGCTCACCGACTACGTGCTGACCGTGGCGGTGAGCGTGTCGTCCGGCGTCCAGGCGCTCTACTCCGCCTTCCCGGCCATCTATGACTGGCGCGTACAGCTGATCGCGCTCTCGATCCTGCTGGTAATGGTCGTGAACCTGCGCGGGCTTCGTGAGAGCGGCACGCTGTTCGCCAGCCCCACGTACATCTTCATCGGCTCGATGCTGCTGCTGATCACGGTCGGTGTGATCCGGTCGCTGACCGGTCACCTTCCTCAGGTCGAGAACGTCCCGGCCGTGACCGGCATGCCGGCGGAGACCATGGGCCTGTTCCTTCTCTGCAAGGCCTTCGCCAACGGCTGCTCGGCCATGACGGGTACCGAGGCGGTGGCCAACGGTGTTCCGGCATTCAAGCCGGTCGAGTGGAAGAACGCGCAGCAGACCATGATCATCATGGCCACCCTGCTCGGGCTCATGTTCCTCGGCACGAGCTACCTGGCCGTCAACGTCGGGGCCCATCCGACGGGGTTCCAGGCCAACGGTGAGAGCGTGCTGTCGCAGGTCGGGCGGACGGTGTTCGGCGGCCCCGGTGTGCTCTACTACATCCTCCAGCTCTCGACGATGGGCATCCTGATCCTGGCTGCCCAGACCAGCTTCGCCGACTTCCCCCGCCTCTCATCGATCCTGGCCCGCGACGGCTTCTTCCCTCGCCAGTTCGCCCTGCGCGGCGAGAGGCTGGCCTTCAACTCCGGCATCGTCGCCCTGGCCCTGGTCTCGATCTTCCTGGTCGTCGCCTTCAACGGCTCGCCCGATCGCCTGATCGGCCTGTACGCGATCGGCGTCTTCACGTCGTTCACGCTGTCGCAATCGGGCATGGTCCGCCACTGGTTCAGCGGGCGCGGGCCGGGCTGGCGCCGCAGCGCCGTGATCAATGGCATCGGCGCGGTCGTCACTGCCATCGTGGTCGTGGTCATCGCCATCTCCAAGTTTGACCAGGGCGTGTGGATGATCATCATCGTGGTCCCGATCCTCATCTCCATGATGCTCTTCATCAAGCACGAGTACGCCCAGGAGGAGGTCGGGCTGGAGGTTCAGCCGGATGTCGTGTTCGGGCCGCCCCATCGCCGCCAGAGAGTGGTCGTGTCGGCCCAGGCCATGAGCCGGGCCGTGGTCCAGGCCGTGAAGGTCGGCGAGACGATGGGCGAGGAAGTGCAGCTGGTCCACGTGACGCTGGATCCGGCCGAGGGCGAGCATTTCCGCGAGCGAGTGGAGCGCCAGCTGCCGGGCGTTCGGGTCGTGCTGGTCGAGTCGCCGTACCGGGCCCTCGTTCGGCCGTTCGTGCGCTACCTGGAGGTTTCGCAGGCCGAGGATCCGGGCCGGCTCACGATCGTCCTGCTGCCGGAGCACCTGCCCCGCCACTGGTGGGACCGCATCCTGTACAACCAGAACGTGCATCGCATCCGGGCGGCGCTGGTCGGTCGCAAGGACTTCGTGGTGCTGGACACGCCCTACCGGCGAGAGGCGTAGCCGGCGCGGCCCGGCGTGGGCCGGTCAGACCTCGATCATGCTTCCCGGGGTCGCCACCTCGATGGCGCCGCGGTAGACCTCGCCGGCCCGCTCGACCGCCTCCTCGGGCGCGAGACCCGGGGCCAGGTGAGTGAGGACCAGCCGTGCCACGCCCGCGTGCTGGGCGGTCAGGCCGGCGTCCTCGGGGGAGAGGTGGACGGACGGGATCTCGATCAGGTCCGTGCCGACCTCGGCGACCAGAACCCGCGCGCCCTTCGCCAGCGTGACGAGGTTGTCGCACGGGCCGGTGTCGCCGCTGTATGCCAGGCGGTGCTCGCCCAGCCTGGCGGTCAGCCCGAAAGCCGGGACGCCGTGCTCGACGGTCCGAGCCTGGATGCGCAGGTCGCCGATTTCGGCGATGCCGCGATCCTTGAGCTCGACCACCTGGAAGAAGTTGCTCATGTGGTGGTCGGCCGCGCTCCTGACGAAATCCTCGACGCGCTTGGCCCAGCCGGCAGGGGCCAGGACCGGGATCTTGCGCATCGGCTTCTCCGCGTACGCGAAGGCGTAGTAGAGGAGCGGCATGTCGGCGAAGTGGTCGGCGTGCAGGTGGCTGATCCACACCGCATGGAGATCATCCAGGCTCATGAGGTGCTGCAGCGGGCCCAGCGTGCCGCCGCCGACGTCGACCAGGACGTTCGCGCCGCCGCCCTGCAGGAGGTAGCCCGAACAGGGCTCGTCGGCCTTGGGATATGGGGCGCTGCCCAGCGTCGTCCACCGGATAGGGCCGTCAGACTTCCTGCCCCTGGCCGCCACGCGTCTTCCCTCCACGATGCCTCCACCTGGTGAGTTGCACGGATCGTAGTGCCCGCGGCGGCTCTCTGCTAGGGCCGCTCTCCACCTGCCGGCCCTGCCCGGGGCGGACGCGGCTGATCGTTCGACCCCCGCGCGAAGTCTGAAGTCGCACGACCACGCTTGTCCGGCTACCCCAACCGGCAGGCTCCACCTACTCCATTCGCGCTATGGTGAGCTATTCGCGGATGCTGATATTGTTCGCTGATGAGCGAAGTACTGCCCAAGCTCATCGAGATCGAAGCGGCACTCGAGGCCCTGGAGAGCCTGTGGGACCCGAGCGGCCACGACGTGCCGGAGTGGGTGGCGCAGGACCTGACCTTCGGGCAGATGCGCCTGCTCTTCCTGCTCGGCAAACACGGTCCGTCGCCGGTCAGCCGTGTCGCGGAGTGGCTGGGCGTCGGCCTGCCGGCTGCGAGCGGGATCGTCGATCGTGTCGAGAAGCACGGCCTGGTGACGCGCCAGCATCGCCAGGACGACCGGCGCGTCGTCGAATGCGCCCTCACCGACCAGGGGCGCCAGCTGATCGAAGAGATCGGCGGCATGCGCCGGGAGATGCTCCGCCACACCCTCGGAGTGCTCTCGGAGGAGGAGCTCGCCGATTTGACCCGCCTGGTCAAGACCGTCCTCGAACGAGTGAGGACGAGGAGCGAGCGAACGCAACTGCCGTCTTCTGAGTCCACCTTCTGAGCCGCCCCACTCATCCGACATTCGCCGCCTGACCCCGAAAGTGAGGAATGCCCCAAGTGATCCGTTTGACCCAATTGGCCGTGAGCAAGCGCAGCGTGACTGTGCTCATCACGATCGCCATGCTGCTGGGCGGCATCTTCGCCTGGGCCTCGCTCAAGCAGGAACTGCTGCCTGACATCGCGTTCCCGTACGTCGTGGTCATCACGCCGGTCCCGGGCGCCAGCGCGCAGGACGTCTCCACGGCGGTGACCGAACCGATCGAGCGCTCCATCGGCAGCCTGCCGGCGTTGCAGCACATCGATTCGAGCTCGGTGAACAGCCTCTCGATCGTGGTGGCCTCGTTCGACTACGGCACGGACGTCAAGGGGACGACCGCGACGATCGACACGAACGTCAAGGCCCTCGGCCTGACCGCCACGTCCACGGTTGAGTCGTTCGACATCAACGCCCTGCCGCCGCTCACGGTGGCGATTCAGGCGAAACCAGGCACCACCACCGCGCAGCTGGACGCGCTGGCGGCGTCCACGATCGTGCCGGCGCTGGAAAGCGTCGATGGCGTTAGCACGGTCGATCTGAGCGGCGCCGCCCAGGAACGCTTGATGGTCGAGCTCGACCCGGCCAAGCTGGCTGCCAACAACATCTCGATCAGCCAGATCTCCGGCTTGCTCGCCGCCAACAACCTCGTTCTGCCGGCTGGGTCCCTTCCGACCACGACGGCCGCCGGGACGACGATCAATATTCCGGTCTCGGCCCAGCATCAGCTGCTGCTCAACTCCCCGAACGACATCCTCTCCCTGGCCGTTGGGGTCAAGACCCCGACGGCCGGCTCCGGCTCGACGGTGCCGACGGTCATCACCCTGGGTGACCTGGGCACCGCGCAGCTGGTCCCGATCTACGCCAGCGGCTACGCCGAGCTGAACAGCGACCCGAGCCAGGGGCCAGCCGGGTCGTCCCTGGTCCTCTCCGTCTCCAAGACGTCGGACGCCAACACTGTCGACGTCGTCCAGGCCGTCCAGGCAAAGCTCGCCCAGCTCCAGTCCCAGAGCGGCGCCTTCCAGGTGGTCACCGTCGAGGATCTGTCGAGCTTCATCATCGAGTCCCGCGACAGCCTGGTCCGCGAGGGCTTGCTGGGCGCGATGTTCGCCATCATCACGATCTTCATCTTCCTGATGAGCCTGCGCTCGACTCTCGTTGCCGCGGTCAGCATCCCGGTCTCGATCATGACCGCGCTGGTGCTCATGCTCGTGGCGGGGGTCACGATCAACATCATGACCCTGGGCGGATTAGCGATAGCCGTCGGCCGGGTTGTGGACGACGCCATCGTCGTCCTGGAGAACATCTACCGCCACCGGGGCCGGGGCGATCCAATGCGCGAGGCGGTCATCTCGGGTACGCGTGAGGTGGCCAGCGCCATCACCAGCTCCACGCTCACGACCGTGGCGGTGTTCCTGCCGATCGGCTTCGTGGGCGGCATCGTAAGCCAGTTCTTCCTTCCCTTCGCCCTGACGGTGACGTTTGCCCTTCTGGCCTCGCTCGTCTGCGCCCTGACCGTCGTACCGGTCATGGCCTCGCTCTTCATCGACCGCATCAAGCTGAACCCGGATGAAGGCGCTCAGCATCACGACACGTTCGTCCAGCGTATCTACACGCCGCTGCTGCGCGCCGCGCTTCACAACCGGCGCAGCCGCTGGGCCGTGATCGGCATCTCCGCGGTGCTCGTCGTGTTCGCCGGGTTGCTGGTCCCCCACATCCCGACGCAGCTCCTCGACACCGGTTCGCAGAAGTACCTCCAGATCAGCGTCTCGCCGCCTTCCGGCACGCCGTCGGCTTCAGTTCTCAAAGAGGCCCAGGTGGTCGAGGCCAAGCTAAAGAGCTACTCGGAGATCAACCTCATCGAGACGACCGTCCCCGGCGACTCGGACACCGGCTTCTCGGCGCTTGAAGCCGCCTTCACCGGCGGCGCATCGAACAGCGCGTCGATCGTCGTCCGGCTTGACGACAGCGTCGACCTGAACGCCGAGCAGAAGAAGCTCTCCGACGGCCTCGCCAGTCTCCAGATCGACTCGTGGCAGATACAGGTCGCCCAGGAGAGCATGACCGGCAGCGGCTCGATCAGCGTGGTCGTCAGCGGGACGAATCCCGCGGACGTTCAGAACGCGACGGCGGCCGTCATCGCGGCTCTCTCGAACAAGAACGACTTCCCGGATCTGCTGAACGTAAAGAGCGACCTGGCCACCACCGCCTCCGAGGTCGAGATCGACGTCGATCCGAACAAGGCGATCCTCGACGGGACGACGACGGTCGGAGTCCAGGGTGAGGTCCAGAACGCCCTGACCGGGACGAAGGCGGGGACGGTCAGCCTGGCCGGCGTGCCCGCCGACGTCTACCTCCAGCTGAACGCTCAGCTGGACTCGCTGCCGGCTCTCCAGCAGCTGCCTGTGGGCGTGGCGGATATGCCGCTCGGTCAGATCGCCACGGTCTCTGAGCAGGCGACCCAGGCCCGTATCAGCCGCGTCGATCAGTCGCCTGCCGCCACGATCAGCGCCGACACGACAAGCCAGGACACCGGCGGCGTCTCGACCGAGATCCAGAAGGAGATCAACAACCTCCAGGCCGCCGGCAAGCTCTCCGGCGTGACGGTGACCCTTTCCGGCGTGACCGAAGAGATGAACAGCGCCTTCGGCGGCCTGCTCGTCTCGATGGCGATCGCGATCCTGCTGGTCTACCTCGTCATGGTCCTGGTCTTCAACTCGCTGATCGACCCGCTGGTCATCATGTTCAGCCTGCCGCTGGCCACGATCGGCGCCTTCCCGGCCCTGTTCATCACCCAGCGCGCCATCGGCATCAGCTCCATGATCGGCTTCCTGATGCTGATCGGCATCGTGGTCACCAACGCCATCGTCCTGCTCGACCTGGTCGAACAGCACCGGCGTCGAGGCTTACCCATGTACGAGGCGCTTATGCAGGGCGGGCGGACGAGAGTCCGGCCCATCCTGATGACGGCCATCGCCACGATCCTGGCCCTGATCCCGCTCGGCCTGGGTCTCTCCCAGGGCGAGATCATCGCCTCGGAGCTGGCGACGGTGGTGATCGGAGGCCTGTTCACCTCGACCTTCCTGACGCTCATCGTGGTCCCCGTCGTGTACTCGCTCGTCGATGACGCGAAGGTGATCTCGCGCCGCAAGCTCGGCTTCGCTGCCGAGACCGTGGAGGCGGAGCCCGCCCAGCAGTAGATTCGGGGGAACACAGAGGTGTTCCGATAGAACAGCGACCGAAACCGCTGATCCCCGCAGCCGAGTACCCGGAGCGCTGGCTCCGGGTACAGGCCATGATGGCCGCCCGGGATCTCGACTTCCTGGTGGCATATGCCGACGACCGGGCCTCGTTCGGGCCGGCTCATGCCCGCTGGCTGGCGGACTTCCCGGTCCACTTCGAACCTGCCTGCATACTCATCTCCCGTCAGGGTGAGCCGGTGATGCTGGTGGGGCCGGAGAGCGACCAGTACGCCCTGGTGGCCGGCCGCATTCCCGACGTGCGGGTCCTGCGCGAGCTGACTCACCCCGACGAGGACTATCCCTATGCCCGAATCCAGAGCCTCGCAGAGGCGATGGCCGACATCGGCGGGGCGTCCGCGGCCCGGCGGGTGGGCCTGGGCGGCCGGGGCCTGATCGGCGCCGACCTCATGGCGGCCTTCAAAGCAGCCCTCCCGGCAGCCGAATGGGTGGACGTGGAGAACGCGCTGTGCGATCTGCGCGCCCAGAAGTCGCCGGCCGAGCTGGCCGTGATCCGTTATGCGTACAAGATCGCCGAGGTCGGTGTCAACGCCGGGGTCGACGCCGTCGGGGCGGGCATCACCGAGCGAGAGGTCGCCGCGGAGATAGAGGCGTCCATGCGCCGGGCCGGCGCCGAGGGGACCGGCATCGACACCATTGTGGCCTCCGGGCCGAACTCCCGGCCCATCCTCGCCCGGTCCACCTTTCGCCGCATCCAGCCGAATGACCTGGTGCTGCTGACCGTGGCCCCGCGCTACCAGGGATATCACGCCGCAATCGGCCGGGTTGCCCTGGTGGGCAATCCCGGTCCGGAGGTAAGGCGCGCGCTGGCTACGGCCATCCGGGCCCAGCGGGCCGCATCGGAAGCTCTGCGCCCCGGCCGGGAAGGCCGGCAGGTCGAGGCCGTCGGCCGCGGCATCGTTGACGACGCCGGCCTGGGGCAGTACTTCCTCTACTCAGGCCTCCACAGCGTCGGCGTCATCGAGTTCGAGCCGCCGATCTTCGGCCCCAGCAGCCCGGCGACGCTGAGGGAGAACATGGTCATCTCGATCGACATCCCCATGTTCAACACCCCCTGGGGCGGCCTGCGGATCGAAGACGGCTACGCGATCACGGCCACGGGCGCCGAGCCGCTCAATCGGACGCCCTATGAGATACAGAAGTAAGCCCGGATCCACCGGTCACACGCCGCGGATCGCCGGCCCGCGGCTCAGCCGGATGTCGCCGCTCGATCGGGCACCGGCACGCGGGCGCCCGTGGCTGCCTCGTCGGCGCGTGGTATGAGCAGGTAGCCGAGGAGCGCCCCGGCCACGTTCGCAGCCACTCCGAACACGATCGCGGCCTCGATCGAATTGGTCACGATGATGCCGGCCACCGCAGCCCCGATTGGAAAGCCGGAGAAGTTGAGGTTCATCGAGACCGTGAAGGCCCGGCCCATCCAGGCCGGGTCGGTCCGTCGCTGGCGCAGCGTGAACAGGGCGATGTCGAACGGGCCGTTGGCCAGGCCGGAGATGGCCATGCACGCGACGATGGGGAGCAGCCCGGCGGGCCAGAGCAGAATGGCGGTCGTTCCGATGAAACAGATCGCGGGCAGGATGATCAGCCGGCGCTCGCGACCTTCGGTCCGGAGCCGGCCGCAGACGAAGGCTGAGACGACGCCGAAGGCTCCGCTCAGGCCGAACACATAGCCGACCATGTCCTGGCCCATGCCGAGGCGCTTCAGGACCAGCAGCGGCACGACGATCTGGATGACGCCGCCGGACAGGTTCAGGGTGGACAGCGAGATGGCCAGGGCCCGCAACGTCCTGTTGTGCCAGGTGTAAACCAGACCCAGCCAGGCGTCGCGCAGGAGGTTTCCGGTGGAGGCGACCTCGGTGCGCGGGTCGGGGGCGCCGATCATGACGAGTGCGGCCGCGAGGTAGCCGGCCGCGATGATACCCAGCGCCGGCTCGAATCCGAGCACCTGGGCGAAGACGGCGCCGAAGGGCGCGCCGACGACAGTGGCCAGGACCCAGCCATTGGAGTCGACGGCGTTGACGCGCTCCCACAGCGGCTCGGGGACCAGCAGCGGGAAGAGGCTGCGCAGGCCGCTGCTGCTCAACGGGCCGGTCAGGGACGAAATCGTGACGATGGCAAGGAGCAGCCAGGCCGGAAGGTCGCCGGCGAAGGAAAGCGTGGCCACCAGGAGCAGCGAGGTCGAGGCCACGAAGTAGTCGAGGATGATCAGCCGCACCCGGCCGTGGCGGTCCAGCAGGGCGCCGGCGATGGGGCTGACGATCATGCCCGGGGCAATGCTGGCGAAGGCGACGATACCCGCGAGGGGAGGCGAGTCGTAGCGCTGCAGGGCGAACAGGATCACGACGATGCTCACCATCGACTGCGAGATCCTGGCGATCTGCATGCCGAGCAGAACCCGGCCGAGGGACGGTACGGCCAGGAGCGCGCGGTATGAGGGCGCGGGGGTGACGGGTTCAGCCACTGGGCTCCGGCAGGGGTGCGGTTCTAGGACGCGGAGCGTGCCACAGATTCGCGATCGGTGTCGAGCACGGCGCCTACTCGATCGGGTGAGCCCCCATCTGCGGAGCCACTCGATCGGAGAGGCAATGCGAGACCGACCGATGGGGCCAGCCCTGAGCTGTCAGGCCTTCACGCCCCAAAGTGGATCGACCACCGTCGGCGTGCTGTCGCTCGTGCTGGCGGCCTGGTCCAGGTAGGCCTGCGAGGCGGCCTGGGACGTGCTCGCCGTGGTTCCGGTTGCCGCGGAGGTGGCGCTCGAGGCGCTGCTCGGAGCGGGTGTCTGGACTCCGATCAGCACCAGCGCTTGCGCGGCCGTGGCCGGCGAGAGCGACTGGAGCAGCGGCAACAGGGTATCGCCGGCGAAGAGGCCGCCCGAGTTGGCGGCTGCGCCGCCGTACACGCCGCCGACGGACGCGGGGTCGACGCCAAACTGGCTCGAGACCAGCAGGCCGTTGAGAGTGTTGACAGAGGCCGCCTGCGCCAGGTAGGCCGGAGGCAGGCCGAGTTGTGCCAGGTCGGATTGGGCCCGCGTCGTGTTGCCGGCATCGGCATTGGCACTGCTGGCCTGGACCGCCTGCGACGCTGTCGTGGCGGCGCTTATGGGGTTTATCTGGCTCATATGCGAGCAGTCGGTGGCGCCGCGTCGGGCCTTAGGGGATTCCCCCTAGATGTGGTGGCGCGGGGCACCGCTTTCGCCGGCCCGGCTAGGTCACGAGGAGCGGCTCCGGGCCTCGCGTCAGCTCACCGAGTCGCCGCCCTCGCCAGGCGGCATGACCGCCGGCGGGATCGGGTCCGGAGGCGGCACGACCGCGGGCGGGACGACCGCCGGCGGTGGCGGAGGCGGAGGCGCCCAAGCCTGTGGCGGAGGCGGAGGCGCCCAGCCCTGTGGTTGGGCCGGAGCCTGAGGCGGCCAGGTGGAAGGGTCGTAGCCAGGTGGCGGACCGAAGGGATAGGCCGCGGCACCGGCAGCCGGCACCATGGCTGCCGCGACGCGGCGCCGGCGACGCCACAACACGAACAGAACCACGGCGAGCAGGGCCAGGAGCAGCCCGAGCACGGCGCCCAACCTCATCAGGCCCTGGTCGGCCGACCCGTTGATGGTATCGATCGCCTGCTGAGCCGCGGCGCTTGCGTCGTCGGGCTTTGCACTCGTGAGTGCGCTGGTGGCCTTCGCGATCGACGCCCCGGGGTCGGTGCCGATCAGCCCGATCGTCTGGAAGATGCTGTGGCTGCCGTCGTTCAGCTGCTTTGCCTGGGCCACCTTGCCGGCCGCGTCGGCTTCGGACTTGATGAGGGCGAGTACCGCATCCAGATCGGCCTGCGTCTTCGCGGCTTCGAACTGCGTCTGGATGGGTGTCCCATCGAGGCTCAGGCCGGAGACGTTCTCCTGAATCTCGGTGCGCAACGTCAGGATCTGGGTCACGGTGTCCATCGCGGTCTGGGCGCTCACGAAGTCCCAGGAGGCCATCGGGCCGCGGACCGCCAGCGGCATGTTCCAGCTGCCGGCCGTGTCGAGGAGCTGGTGGTAGTTGGATCGAGCCGTCGATCGGGCGGCCAGGTCGGTCGAGCTGAAGATGCCGTAAGCGGCGAACATCTTCTGGGCCTCGTCCAGGTCCTTGACGCCCGCAGGGACCATGCCCCGCTCATCGATCAGGTCCAGCAGGGTCTTGGGGGAGATGGGCGGCCCGCCCAGGGGCGACTTCTCGGCCGGTGACGCGCCGACGTAGGCGATCTCGCCGTTGGACGCGGCCTTGAGGATGGCCTTGAAGTTGGCCGGCCCGATCGCGCCGGCCAGCTCGGTCACGAGGTAGCACGAGGCGGCGTACTGCCAATCGGTGACGTTCTCGTCGACCGTCGTGGAGTTGATGTCCAGGTACTGCCAGGTCATCAGGTCCGGCGAGCCCGTGCCGGGGTACGCACCCGGGTCCTCGCACGGCTTGTAGCTGCCGGTGCTGGCGACCTTCTCGCTGTAGCCGGCGAACCCCTCGTCCATCCACGTGGCGGTGAAGAGGATCGAGTTGAACCAGATGTGCGACAACTCGTGCGAGACCGTGGCGTTGTCCGTGTCCTCGGTCACGGTTGCCGTCTTCGTCGTCGGGGTGTAGCTGCCGGCATAGTCCCCGAGCTGGGAGTTGCCGGCCTCCGTGACATCGATGGTGCCGCCGGGCATCTGGAGGCCGGTCAGATCCTCCAGCTTCGGGACGTCGCCCCGGACGTCAGCGCCGATGGTGCTGGCCCAGGCCGAGTCCTCGGGCCAGGCCAGGATGTCGAAGCTCTGGTTTCCGGCGGTCAGGCTCGTGCTGGTCAGGTTGGAGATATCGGTGGCCTCCAGGCACGTCCAGAACTTGTAAGGCGCCGAGATGGTGCCGCTGCCGAAGGTCTGCAACCCCTTGGCGTCGCCCAACCGAGACAGGTCGGTCCCGGCTTCGAAGACGACATGGAAGCCGTCGGGCACGACCACGTTGAGCGCCCCGGAGTCGAAGCCGTTGCCGACGGCGCAGAGCTCCGCGTACGCCTTGCCGGCTCGGTAGCCACCGGGCGCATGCGGAGCCGCGGGGATCGCGTAGGTCACGGTGACGACTCGCGTCTGGCCGTACCAGACCGCCGGATAGGTGAGCTTTATCTCGCGGTAGTACGTGCCGGTCGTGACGAGGCTCTGCTTGACCTTGCCGGCGTTCGATGTCGCCTTGACCGGCCCGGCCTGGACTTCAACCTCGACACCCGTGGTGGTGTAGTAGTAGTCGTAGAGAGCGTCCGGCGGCTTGGTGTTCTTGATCGACAGCTTGATCGTTACGTCGATCTCCGACTTTGCGGTGTTCACGACGTAGGTCGTCGTCCCAGTCTCGATGGCTCCGCCGGCTGCCGCCAGCGCAGGCAGCGGAGAAGCCAGTGCTGCCATCCCGGCCAGGAGCACGGGTACCAGCCCAAGAACCAGACGCCTGCGCACGACGAACCCCTTCCCGCTGACGTGGTGCTCGATGGAATCGGCGCTTCCGCTCGGTGACGGGGCTCCCCAGCCCGCGAAATGCACCGTTCGAGCGCCAGTCAAGCGATGCCGGGCGACCAAGTCAATGGCCGTACGTACCGAACGTCAAAATGCCCGAATCGGGGCCCGGCGAAGGGGAAACGATCGGCGGCCGTGAACGGCCGACGTCCGTGACAGGCTAGCTGTCCTCGCCGGGCGCTATGGTGGTGCCGATGCAGCTCATCGATGGGCAGCCCGTCTTCGCTGCCACGGACCTGGTCGGCTTCCTGGCCTGCGAGCATCTCGTCGGGCTGGAGCTGGCTGCGCTCGCCGGCCTGGTCGCGAAGCCGGAGCGTCTCGACCCGGAGCTGGATCTGATCGCGAAGCGCGGCGAGGAGCACGAGCGGCGATATCTCGCCGGGCTGGAGGCGGCGGACCGGCGTGTGACCCGGATCGCGGAGGACAGCGGCCTGTCCGATCGGCGGGCGCGATTGGAGGCGGCGGCCGGGGCCACTCGTGAGGCCATCGAGCGCGGCGACGACGTGATCTACCAGGCCACGTTCTTCGACGGGCGGTGGCTGGGGCTGGCGGACTTCCTGGTCCGCGTCGATCGGCCCAGCCGCCTCGGCGCCTGGAGCTACGAGGTGGTGGACACCAAGCTGGCCCGCCACGTCAGGGCGTCCGCGCTGCTGCAGATCTGCTCGTACGTGGAGCAGCTGACCGCGATCCAGGGGCTGGCGCCCGAGCGGATGTACGTCGCTCTAGGTGGGAGCGCGCGGACCGTCGAATCCCATCGCGTCGCCGACTACATGGCCTACTACCGCATGATCAAGGCGGCCTTCGAGGAGCGGGTTCGGGCCGATGGCGGGTTCACCGCCGCCGCGTACCCGCCGATCGGGACATACCCGGAGCCGGTCGAGCACTGCGAGGTCTGCCGCTGGAGCCAGGTCTGCGCCCGCCGCCGGCGGTCCGACGACGACCTCTCGCTCGTGGCCGGGGCATCGACCCGTATGCGCCGGGCATTGAAGGGCAGGGGAGTGCCGACCCGCCGGGGCCTCGCGGGACTGGAGCTACCGCTCGCCGAGCCGCTGGTGGAGGTCGGCGCCGGCGTCCTCCAGACCGGCCGCGACCAGGCCCGCATCCAGGTCCGCGGCCAGGACGAAGGCCGGACGATCTACGAGCTGCTGCCGCCGGGCCGGCTGGCGGACGGCACGCTCGAGCCGAACCGCGGCCTCACCAGCCTTCCCCCGCCGCGACCCGGGGATCTCTTCTTCGACATCGAGGGCGACCCGTATGCGCTGGACGACGGGGTCGACTACCTCTTCGGGATCCTCGAGCCCGGCCTGATCGGGCCGGATGGCGATCCCGCCTTCCACGTCTTCTGGGCGGTCGACGAGCAGGGCCAGGTGACGCACGAGTCGGAGAAGCGAGCCTTCGAGCAGGCGATCGACCTGATGATGGATCGGCTGGCGAGGGACCCCGAGATCCACATCTACCACTACGCCGCCTACGAGCCGACGGCCGCCGGCCGACTGATGGGCCGCCACGCCACGCGTGAGATCGAGGTCGACCGGCTCCTGCGCGGCAAGGTCTTCGTGGATCTATTCCGCGCTGTCCGGCAGGGCCTGCGCGCCTCGGTGGAGAGTTACTCAATCAAGAAGCTCGAGCCTCTGTATGGGCTCGAGCGCGAGGAGGGCCTGCGCGACGCCGGTTCGAGCATCGTCGCATTCGAGAGCTGGCTGGCCGAGGCGGAGACTGGGACCGGCGGCGCGGCGGCTCGATCGCCGCAGACGGACGCGACGCTGCGCAGCATCGAGGCCTACAACCGCGACGACTGCGTCTCGAACTGGAGGCTGCGCGACTGGCTGGAGGAACGGCGGCCGGAGCTGGCCGCCGAGATGGGCGAGCCGCTGCCGCGCCCCGGGCCGGCCGAGCCCGAGGCGGCGGAGAAGCTTTCCGACCACCTGCCCCACGTCGCCGACGTGGCGGATCGCTTGTGCGCGGGCGTCCCGGATGAGGAAGCGGATCGCACGCGCGAGCAGCACGCGCGCTGGCTGCTGGCTCAGCTGCTGAGCTGGCATCGGCGCGAGGAAAAGGCGTTCTGGTGGCGCTTCTTCCACCTGATGAACGACCTCACGGACGAGGAGCGAATCGCCGAGCGGGAGCCGATCGGCGGGCTGACGCTGGTCGAATGCCTGGGGCCCGCGGCGCGCTCCACGGATTACCGGTATCGCTTCCCCGAGCAGGAGCACGCCATCGACGTCGGGACGGAGGTGTGCGACCCGGCCACGGGACGATCGCCGGGGACCGTGGTGGCACTGGACGCCGCGGCGGGCACTCTGGTCCTGCGGCGCGGGCCCCGCACGGACGGGCCGCATCCGACTTCCCTCGTGCCGAGCGGGCACGTGGGCACGGGGCCGCTCCGCGACAGCCTGCTTCGGATCGGCGAGTGGGTCGCGGAGCGCGGCATCGAAGGGCCGGGCGAATACAGCGCCGCTCGGGAGCTGCTGCTCCGGCTGGCACCCGGGGTCCGCGGCGGGGAAGCTCTGTGCCGGCCGGACGAAGAGGCGCTCGACGCCGCCCTGCGGATCGTGCCTGCGTTGCACGGTGGTTGCCTGGCGGTCCAGGGCCCGCCCGGCTCGGGCAAGACGTACCTGGGCGCGGCCGCGATCGTGGAGCTCGTCCGGCGGGGGCGAACGGTGGGCGTGACCGCAAACAGCCACAAGGTCATCGGCAATCTGCTCGATTCGGTCGCCGAGCGCGCCGTCGAGCGCGGCGTGAAGGTACGCATCGGCCAGAAGACGGACATGAGCGGGGACTGCACCTCGGACGCCGCGGAGGCGTTCGAAAGTGCCGGCGCGCTGCTCGAGGCGATGGACGCCGATCGATTGGACGTCGTAGGTGGCACGGCCTGGGTCTGGTCGCGGCCGGATTTCGCCGAGCGACTGGACGTTCTGGTGGTGGACGAGGCCGGCCAGTTCTCGCTTGCCAACGCCGTTGCGGTTTCGCCGGCGGCCCGCAGCCTGCTCCTGCTCGGCGACCCGCAGCAGCTGGATCAGCCGCTCCAGGGCACCCATCCGCCCGGCGCCGAGGCCTCCGCGCTCGGCCACGTGCTGAGCCGGGAATCGACCATGCCCGCGGACCGCGGCCTCTTCCTGGAACGTACCCGCCGGCTCCATCCGGATCTCTGCCGCTTCACTTCGGAGGCCTTCTACGAGGGTCGGCTCAGCTCCGTGGCCGGCCTGGAGAACCAGGATCTGGAGGCGCCGGGCGCGCTTTCGGGCACGGGCGTGCGCTATGTCGCGGCGCGGCACGAAGGCAACAGCAGCGAGTCGCCCGAAGAGGCGGAGGTTGTCGCCCGGCTGGTTCGCGAGCTGGTCGAGGGCGAGGCGATCTGGACGGACCGGCTTGGGCAGACCCGCCCGCTCACCTGGGAAGACGTCGTGATCGTCGCTCCGTATAACGCTCAGGTCGCGGAGATCGAGCGGCGACTGCCGGCGGCGCGGGTCGGGACTGTCGACAAGTTCCAGGGCCAGGAGGCGCCTGTATCCGTCTATTCCATGACAACGTCGGGGCCGGACGAGGCGCCGCGGGGCATGGAGTTCCTGTACAGCCTCAACCGCCTCAACGTGGCCACCTCACGGGCTCGCTGTCTGGCGGCCGTGGTCGCCAGCCCCGCGCTGGTGAGGGTCCGCGCCCGCACGCCCCGTCAGATGCGGCTCGCCAACGCGCTTTGCCGTTTCCTGGAGCTGGCCGCGCCACGAGCATCGGACTGCTGAGGACGCGCCAGATCCGGTGCCGGCGCCCGAGGATGCAGGTGCAGTGTCGCACCGGGACGACCGATACCCTCGAAGCGAGCCCTGTCGCAGGGAAGGCGCAGCCTGAGCGGCGCGAACCCCGTCGAGCGGGTGAGGCACGAATCGGCCCGGTAGAGCGCACCGAGGAACTGACATGCAACCCAGCAACGCCCCGTCCCGTCTCGCCGCCTTGCGCTCCGCGCTCGTTCGTCGCGGCGTCTTCGCCGGGCTCGGGCTTGCCCTCGCGCTCCTCGCCGCGGGCGGCCTGGCCCTCGCGTCCGGGGTCGCAATGGCCCCCGCGCTGGTGGCACTCGGGTTCGGTGTGGCGATCGGCTGGGTCGTCACCGCAGCGATCTCCATATTCACCGTCGCGCGGCCCCTGGGCCGGCTCACCCAGACCGTGATCGCTCTCGCCGAGACGGACACAGCCGCCGTGCTGGACGCCCTTGGCGCCCTGGCGGAGGGGGATCTGACCCGCAAGCTGAAGATGCAGGTCAGGCCGATTGCCGTCGACGGGACCGTCGAGGTCACCCGCCTGAGCGACGGGATCGGAGGAATCATCTCCCGGCTCGGCGAAAGCGCTTCTCAGTTCAACACCGTCACCGACGAGGCATGCCGGCGCCTGTTCTACGTCGGCGGCGACGGGTACCTCCAGGGCCAGACCGGCGGCGACGCCATGGGCCGCGCGCTCGACGGCAGGGGTCAGGTCCTCGTGGTGACCGCCTCCTTCAACCATCTCAGCCTGGAACTGCGCCGCCATGGATTCGAGGGGATCCTGCGGGAGCGATATCCGGGCGTCGAGATCGTCGAGGCGGTCGAGACTATCGGCGAGGGGCCGGAGATGTGCGTCGTCACGGCCGCGGCCCTGAGGCGCCACCCGCGGCTGGCAGGCATATACGTCACGGTCGCCGGCGGCGGAGCGGCCCAGGCCGTGGTCGATGCCGGCCTGGCGGGGAAGCTCACGCTTATCAGCCACGATCTCGTGGACGAGTCGATGCCCTACGTCGTCAACGGCGTCATCACGGCCGCGATCGGCCAGGACCCGTTTGGCCAGGGGCACGATCCGGTCATCCATCTGTTCAACCACCTGGTCGCCGGCTGGCAGCCGCCCAAGTCGCGCTTGCTGACAGCCATGGACCTGGTCACGGCCGCCAACGTGGGCCAGTTCTGGCAGGCAGGGAAGGGCGCCATCGAGTCGGCGGCCGTCGCGGCCCGCCGCCCCAGGCCGATGCAGGCCGCGCACCGCCGCATCCGCATCGCCGTCCTCGGCCTCGGGGACACCCCCTTCTGGGAGCTTGTCCGTGCCGGAGTGGTAGCTGCCGCCGAGGAGCTGCGACCCTTCAACGCCGAGGCCGTGTGGATCGTCCCCGAGTCGAGCAGGTCCTTCGACCTGGCGAGTCGCGCGGCGGTGATCGAGGCGCTCCCGGCGCAGGGCTATGACGC
>Ga0182027_10006036_pt1 | contig 18255 bp, 16 predicted proteins | sample 712E1DmetaG_FD_121300 | JGI IMG/M metagenome (GOLD analysis project Ga0182027, IMG submission 121300) | Permafrost microbial communities from Stordalen Mire, Sweden - 712E1D metaG (Illumina Assembly) | ecosystem: Environmental > Terrestrial > Soil > Wetlands > Permafrost | place: Sweden... | reverse complement strand
CACACAGCAGCCGGTCGGCTCCGACATCTGGATCGCCCTCAGCTGGTGTGTCGGCATCCTCGTCGTCGCGTACGCCTTCGCCATGCGCACCTACCGCCGCAGGATCTCCTAGTAGGGCGTCGAGCTGGCGGCGACGAGTCTCGGCTCGTCGAAGCGCCACGCTGAGCCCGTCGATGCTGGTGGATGATGGCATCCAACAGGTGCTCCTCTGCTGAGCCTGCTGGGTGTTTCGCAGCGCCAGCGTCTCAGTTCAGAAGGGCACCTGTTCGCTGGTTCTGGATCGTGAATCAGCGCTGCCAGGTCTCGCACGCGGGCCTCAGCCCGGCGGGCGTCTAGACATGCTGCGTTTGGCCGGAGAGCCGGCGAAGGCACGGATCCGGGCGAGCAACTGAGGTTCCGTCATCTGGCCGCTCTTGTCGACCTCGACGCGCCGGGCAAGGGCGCGACCGTGATCGTGGACCTCGACCTGGTGAGCGAAGTGTTCGACGACCTCGCCATCGCCGACGAGCAGCAGGTCGTCGTCGGCGGGCACGGCGCCGATGATCTGAGCGAAGAAGGCCCGCATGTGCTCATCGCGGTGGCCCTCGCCGGCGGGATGCTCTTCGGTCGGCGGTCGCCCGGTGGAGCGATGTTTCGCCGGGACGGAAGAGTCGATCTGCTCTCGGCTGGTGACACCATCGGGGCCCCAGCGGAGAATCGTGGCGGAGGCAGCCGAGATCCATACTCCGGTGGTTCGTGAGGTCGTCATTGCATCTCCCTCCTGAACCGCGCCGAAAGCCGGCCAGGGTCAACGAGAACTGGATCGAGGGGAGCGTCGGTAGCATCCCGTTGCCGGCCCAACGCAGCCTCGCGAATCGAGGCGTCGGCACGCGGGTCCGACAGAAGTCCAGCATGCGCCGACGAAGTTCCGAAAGCAATCCACGAGGCCCGGCCGGCATACGCGCCGGAGCGCCGTACCGCTCGCGCTTGCGACGCGCCTGCCCGGAGAGCCCCTGTTCGCGGCGCTTTCACGACGACGGCGCGGCCTCCGATCCGGCCGCTCCTCAGCCCGCGAGAGCTTTGACCACCTCGCCATCGAAGCACTCGATCGCCGCCATCAGCTCCGCCGGCTGGGTCGGCTCGAAGACGACGGCCACGTGTTCGACCCCCAGGGCCTCGAAGGCGCGGATGTCGCTCACCATCGACTCCGGATCTCCGGCGAGCGAGTAGCCGGCGTCCTCGACCCGTTGCCCGGTGACGGCGACACGCACCGATAGCCCGGGCATCGGGCGGCCGACAGAGTCCGCTGCGGCGCGAATGATCGGAATCCGCCGGGCCAGGGTCTCCGGACCGGATCGCGTGGCGTGATACCCATCGCCGAGTGCGCCAGCGCGGCGCAACGCTGCGTCGGACGCCCCGCCGACGACGATCGGGACGCGATCTCCCTGGGCCGGCAATGGCCCGAAGACGAAGTCGCTGAAGCCGTGGAACACGCCCACGAACGGTTCGGTCGAGCCCGACCAGAGGTGGCGCCAGAGCCGAATCGTCTCGTCGAGGTAGGAGCCGCGCCGGTGGAAGCGGTCGGCGGCGCCGAGGTTCGCGTACTCGGTTTCGTTCCATCCCACGCCGACGCCTACGATCAGGCGGCCGTCGCTCAGGGCGTCGAGAGTCGCGAGCTCCTTGGCCAGCAGCACGGCGTTGCGCAGTGGCACGACGATGACGCTCGCGCCGAGCCGGAGACGGCGATAGCGAGCCCCGACCCAGGCCAGCGTCGCGATAGCTTCGAAGGTGCGACCGTATTCCGCGGCGGCCGCGTGGGGGACCAGGACGTGGTCGGTCGTCCAGACGGTCTCCCAGCCGAGACGCTCGGCCGTCTCCGCGCCGGCCTCGATTGCCTCGCGGCTCGACCCGGGCCCGGTGTTTCGAAGGATCAGTCCGAACTTCATGTCGCACGGATGCTAGTACAGAAAAGTGGGAGGTGAGAGCGGGCCAGTATGGTCCTGGCGCGCGATGTCACTTGACCGGCGCATCGTCTACATCATCCCGGGAGACGGACATCATGGAATGCGTGGAGCGAACACAGATCTCGCTGACCGAGGACCAGGCGCGGCGGCTTCGAACGCTCGCGCGACGACGCGGCATGTCACTGGCCGCGCTCATCCGCGACGCAGTAGATCGAGCATATCCTCAGGCCGGCCGGGCCGACGAGCACTGGATGAGCGCCCCGGCGCCGGTCGGCGGCTCCCGGCCGAGCGCACCCGGCGTCAGCTCGGCACACGATCGCCGGCTGGGTGACGCCTCCGACGGATGAGGGCCTCGTTGACATCTCGCCCTCCACGCCCTGCCGACGAGGACCACGCCAGGGGCGAGGCGGGCCGCTGGACCGCGGCCCGATGGCCCTGGGGCCGTCTGCCGAGCATTCGGCCGGCCGAGGTGTGTCGCCTGCCGCAGCGGTCAGCCCCGCTGGCCTCGGCGAGCGCCGGCCGTCTTGCCCGCTCCCTTTCGGGCGAGGGACAGGAGAGCAGCGGACTCCTCGCTTGCCGCGATCGCGTCCTCCTTCGATTGAGCCCGCGCCCGCCCCTCGCGCTCGTTCGCGGCATCTCGCAGCAGCGTGTTGAACTGCTCGTTCAGTTCGTCCTCACGCCCTCGCTGCCGGCTCGTGTCCACCGTCGCGCGGGCCGGGGCGGGTCGAGATTCCGCGGAACGCGCGGCGGCAATGCCAGCAGACGGGCGGTCGTTCGGACTCTCGTCGTCCGGCTTCGGCTTCCGATGCGGGCTCTTGGCTCTCTTCGAAGTCACAGCGAAACGATCACGGCTGCATCGATTCCACTTCCGCTGCCCGTCTCGAGGAGTCTCGCAAACCAAGGCTCGGGACGCGAGTCAGGCAGATTCGAAGCATGCGCCGCTGTCGGTTCGAACGCAATCGAGGAAGCGCGTCCGGGCCGACCTCATGGTCCGCGGGCCCCGCGGACAGGAGCGCTCGTCCCAGCGCCGTCACCGGTTGCGTCAGGTGGTAACAGCTGCACCCGGCCGACCGCCGACCGGCCGGGCATTTGAGTAACGACGGCGTCCGCCCTCCACACGCGAGACGCGACCGGATGCCGGAGCCCTTCAATGACTGACGGCCTCACACCCAACAGCCAGCTGGACAGCGACTTCCAGAGGACACTCGTCGACACCCTCGCCGACGGCGTGTACTTCGTAGATCCCGGCCGACAGATCAGGTACTGGAACCACGGCGCGGAGCGGATCACCGGCTATGCGCCGGGACGCGTGATCGGACATCGCTGCTTCGAGAACATCCTCGACCACGTCGACGGCCAGGGGAACTCCCTGTGCCACACCGCGTGCCCACTGGCCGCAACGATGGGCGACGGGCAGCCCCGCGAGGTCGCGATCTGGCTGCGCCACGCCGACGGTCACCGCAAGCCGGTGCTCATCCGGACCCCGCCGGTGCGCGACACGGAGGGGACGATCGTCGGCGGCGTGGAGATCTTCTCCGGCGATTCCGCGCTGTTGCGGGCCGTGGAGGGCGACGATCGCGCCCGCCGCGACGCCCTGACCGACGACCTCACCGGACTGCCAGATCGGCGGCTATTCGATACCGCCCTGGCTGGCCGTCTGGAGAACCTGGCTCGATACGGTTGGCGGTTCGGACTCCTGATCGTGGACATCGATCACTTCAAGGCCGTCCACGACGACAACGGACATGCGTTCGGGGATGCGGTCCTGGTGGGCGTAGCCGCGAGTCTGAGGGGCGCAGTCCGGGCCGGCGACATCCTGGCGCGCTGGGGCAGTGACGAGTTCGCAGTCCTTGTCGAATCCTCCGACAACGCCGGCCTGGGCGAGGCGGCAGCGCGCCTTCGGGCACTGGTGGCGACGTCGGAAGTACGCCTGAACGGGCTCTTGCAGCCAATCCAGGTCTCGGTGGGAGGCGCGCTCGCCAGTTCCGACGACTCGGCCGAAAGCCTCTTCGCCCGGGCCGATGAAGCCCTCTACAGTGCCAAGGGCGCCGGCAGGAATCGGATCGAGATAGCGCGGCCCGTCTGACCCACGCGAGACTTCATACCGGACCCACCTGCCGGCTGGGGTCGGCCTGAGCGCGAGGCTCGGCCTGAACGAAGTCCGGCGCGGACCAGGCGGGGTTCGGGTACCGGTAGAAACCTTCGCCGCTCTTGACGCCGAGGCAACCGCGGTCGACGTACGGCTTGATGAAATCGGCGTTCCTGCGCCTCTGCGCGTCGCCGGTTCGCCCCGCCCAAAAGTCTGTGATGTCCCAGACGGTGTCGAGGCCGACTCCGTCCAGCATCCCGAACGGTCCGATTGGCATCTTCGTGATGCCCATCCAGGCCCGGTCGACATCCTCGACCGAGGCAATCCCGTTGGCCACGAGCGTGATGGCCGCCTCGTTGAGCGCGGAGTACATCGCGTTGAAGACGTAGCCGGAACTCTCCTTGCGCAACTCGATCGGGATCTGCCCGATCGAACGAGCGAAAGCGAGCAGCAACTCGGTCGTCTCAGGCGAGGTGCCGGGATGGGGCATCACGTCGACCACGTTCGACGACCAGACCGGCGGGTGGAAGTGGAGAGCTGCCACGCGGTCGGGCCGGCCCGTGGCGGCGGCGAACATCGACGGTAGCAACGTCGACGTGTTGCTGGCGAAGATCGTCCGCGGCGGGCACAGGGCATCGAACTGCGCCAGCACGCGTCCCTTCAGGGCCGGGTCCTCGGGCAGGGACTCACTCACCAGGTCCGCCTCGAATGCGGCGATAGCAGGATCGGTCGTCCGAGAGATGCTCGCCAGCGCTCGCTCGCACCCGGCCACGTCGATGGTTCCCGCCTGGACGAGCTGATCCGCATAGCCGCGCATGCGCGGCATTCCGGTCTCGAGTGCGGTCGAATCGATGTCGTACAACGCCACGCCATATCCCCGGGTCGCGCACTGCAGCCCGATCTGCAGGCCCATCGTGCCGCTGCCAATAATGAGCACGCGGTGCACATCGCCGATGTTCATGACACCTCCAAATCTCTCGACCGCCGACTTCCGGCATGGGCTCTGGACGGTCTCGAACGAACCGGCCGGGACGGTTCGGCTATCTTCAAGCGGCGTCCGCTCGCCTGAACTCGAGCCGGCGCCTCAATCCATCGGCGCGCCCCACCTCGTAACGGCGTCCACCGCGCGCCCCCAGGACTCGCGACCCTCCGCTCGCCGGTCGGCGCCGATCCGCGGCTCGAAGACCCGGATCTCGCCCGGCATCGCGGGCAGGTCCGCTTCGCCCTTCCAGAACCCGGCCCCGAGCCCGGCCAGCAACGCCGCCGCGCGCGCGGTCGTCTCTCCGAACGATGAGCGGAGGACCGGGATCCCGAGCCAGTCGGCCTGGATGGCGCAGGCGGTGTCGCTGGCAGAGAGGCCGCCGCCCACCTTGAGCCGGGTCACCCGAACGCCGGCCCTGGCGTCGATCTCGTCGAGAATCGCCCCGAGCTGGAGGCCGATCGAATCCAGGAACGCCCTTGCGATGTGAGCGCGTGTGTGACCCAGCGTGAGACCCAGCAGCGAACCGCGCGCCCCCCGCACGCCGTACGGAACATTTAGCCCGGTGAATGCGGGCACGAAGACGAGGCCGGCTGCGTCCGGCACCGTCTCGGCCAGCAGGCTCAGGTCCTCGTCGGACGCAATCATGCCGGCACCCTCGCGCAGCCAGCGCACGGCGGCGCCGGTTACCGTCGTGTCGGCCTCCAGGCAGTACGTGGGGCGGTTGTCGAGAAGCCAGCACCGGTAGACCTTGACCGTGTCGAGCTCAGGGGCCTGATCGCCGAGACAGACGTCCACGAACGACGCAGTCCCGTGCGTGCACTCGGCGCTGCCGGCCGTGCGGCAGTCGTAGCCGAACAGGGCGGCCTGTTGATCCGCGATCATCGCCCGAACCGCCACTTTGGTGGAGTCGAGGTCGAGGCAACCGAACTCGTCGACGGTCCCGGTGACGTCGGGCAGAGCAGCCCGCGGCACTTCGAGGTAATTGAGCCAGTCGGCCCAGTACTCACGCGCTCTGAAGTCGTAGAGGCACATGCTTTGCGCCAGCGACACATCGACCCGGTGGCCGTCGGACCGGCCGAGGGCATTGAGCACCCAGAGAGCCGAGAGCCCGATCCGCAGCCGGCCCTGGCGCGCCGCCTCGACCACGACCGGGTCGTTGGCCAGTCGCCACTTGAGGTGGAGCGCTGCGCTGTATGGCCCGGGCCAGTATCCGAGGCGGGTGCGGCACTCGGCGGCGAGAGGCCAGGCGCTCAGGTCACGTTCGAGTGGCTGCGTTCGCAGATCCTGCCAGGTGATGGCGTTCGCGAGCGGGAGGCCGCTGCGTGCGTCCCATACGAAGTCCGTGTCCCGCTGCGACGCGATCCCGCAGGCGGCCAGCTGGGCCGCTCCGACTTCGGCATCGGCGAGCGCGGCGTCGATCGCCTCGCGCACTCCTGACGCGACGACCAGCGGATCCTGCTCGACGCGATCTGACGACGGGTACAGGCGTGCAAGGGGACGATAGCCGTAGCCGCGGACCGTGCCGTCGCGGTCGAGCACCAGCGCCCGGCTTCCACTCGTGCCCTGGTCGATGCCGAGGAGATAGTCCTTCATCGGTGCTCCTGGACGGCCGGTCGGCCCGGCGGCGCGGCAATCCCAGCCATGGTGTCGCCACTCCTGCGGTATCAAGTCCTCGAGCTGCCGCAGCACGTAGGTCGGCTCGATCGGCGATCGAGCCAGCATCTCGGAGGTCGTCGCTCCAGTCAGAGCCAGGGCTGCCCCCATTCCCGCCCGAAGGCCCATCAGCACGTCGGTCTCCAGCCGGTCGCCGGTGATCAGGCACTCCGCCGCCGGCAAATCCAGCATGGCAAGAATCGCGTCGCTCGTATGGCGCGACGGCTTGCCCACGACCGCCTCACAGGAGACGCCCGTGCACGCCTCCACGGCCGCGATGACGGCTGAGGCGTCGGGCTGGCCACCGCCCGGGATCGGGCAGTAGCGATCCCCATTGGTCGCGAAGAAACGCGCCCCGGCTCGGATGGCGTCGAAGGCCACCTGTAGCTTCGGGTAGGCGAAGGTCCGGTCGAAGCTGGCGATGACCGCGTCCGTCCGCTCCGCTTCGGCGACGATCTCGAACCCGGCGGCTGCGAGCGCGCGGATGAGCGGCTCCTCGCCGATGACGAAGAGCCGCGCGTCCGGCATCAGCCCCTGAAGGAACCGAACCAGCACCTGGCTCGATACGAGGATGTCGCCCAATGGGGTCGGAAGCCCCAGGCGCGTGAGCTTGGCCGCGTATTCCTCGGGCGGATGAGTCGGGTTGTTCGAGAGGAAGACTGTGCGGCAGCCCAGAGCGCGAAGGCGGGTTATGGTCTCGCCGGCGGTCGGGAGAAGCGCATCGCCCAGGTAGACGGTCCCGTCGAGGTCGAAGACGTAGCCCCGGTAGAGGCGGTCCGGGCGCACCATCACGCGGCGGCCGCCAGTGCTGAGCACCCGGCACAAATCGTCGATCTCATGACGCCTCCCACGCTCGCGACCCGGCCAGGACCTGATCGAGCAGGGAGCAGAATAGACCAACTGATTCGCCGTCGAGGTCGTGGCCAGGGTAGTCGGCCGAGACCGTGGCCAAGGCCAGTCCCGCCCGCAGCCCGATGGCGACGGAGATGGGCGGCGGCTGCAGCCGGTGTCGGTAGCCTTGAGCCCGGCCCGGCGGATGTGCCGTGGCGGTTGCAGGCACGATGCGCCAGCCGGGCGGCGACGCCGCGGCCGAACCGCGTCAGTCCTTCGCCGGGGCTAGAATCAGCACCATCTGACGTTATCTCGGCAGCTTGCAGGAGGCGCAGGTCATGTCCCTGCTCCGGCGAATCGAGCGGGTGCAGCAGGGGGCCGACGCCCCCGATTCGGGCACCTACGGACTCGTTCCGTCTCCGGCTGCGCCGAGGCCGGGACAATCTGCTACGCGGGCGGCCACAGCTCGGCCGGACTTGCTGAGCTACATCAGGGTTCGCCTCCAGGACCAGGTCATCGGCGTTTCCGACACGCTGCTGGACGCCGATGCGGCCGACGTCCACGGCAAGATCGCGGCGATCCTCGACCGGATCATCGACGCCAACGGCTTCGCCGTCACAAGGGACGAGCGTCTGCGGCTCATCGATGACGTGGTGGCAGAGGTCGGGGGCCTGGGGCCGATCGAGGAGCTCCTCCGCGACGACACGATCACCGAGATCATGGTCAATGGCCCGAACCAGGTCTACATCGAGCGAAACGGCCGCCTGGAGCTGACGAACGTCGTCTTCCGGAACGACGACCACGTGATGCGGATCATCGACCGGATCATCGCCCCGATCGGCCGTCGCATCGACGAGTCCAGCCCGCGGGTTGACGCCCGACTCCCCGACGGCTCGCGGGTCAATGCGGTCATCGAGCCGCTGTCCCTCGTCGGGCCGGTCATCACCATCCGGAAATTCTCCGCCAAGCCGTTCACGGTCGACGACCTCATCCGCTTCGGTACGGCGACGGCCGAGATGTTCGACTTCCTGAAAGCCTGCATCGAGGCGCGCCTCAACATGTTCGTCTCCGGCGGCACCGGCTCGGGCAAGACAACCACCCTCAATGTCCTCTCATCGTTTATCCCCGAGGATGAGCGGATCATCACCATCGAGGACGCCGCCGAGCTTCAGCTCCGCCAGGAGCATCTCGTCACGCTGGAGTCTCGGCCTGCAAATCTCGAGGGTGAGGGCGAGATCACGATCCGCGACCTGTTGCGCAACGCCCTGCACATGCGCCCCGACCGCATCATCGTCGGCGAGTGCCGGGCCGGCGAGGCTCTTGACATGATCCAGGCGATGACCGTGGGCCAGAATGGCTCGCTCTCCACCGGTCATGCAAACAGCCCGCCCGACATGCTCCGCCGACTGGAAACGATGGTTCTCATGGCCGGCTATGAGCTCCCGCTGCGGTCTATCCGCGAGCAGATCACCTCGGCCGTCGACCTGATCGTCCACACCGCCCGCCTCAAGGATGGCTCTCGCAAGATCGTCAACATCACGGAGGTCTACGGGATCGAGGACGACGAGATCCTGACCCAGGACATCTTCGCTTTCGAGCAGACCGGCGTTCGTGACGGGAAGATCGAAGGTCTGCTCAAGCCGACCGGGATCCGGCCGACCTTCATGCCGAGGTTCGCGGAAGCCGGCGTGGCGCTGCCGCCCGGGGAGTTCGGCATCCCTGCCGCAGACCCCACTCGACCGGGCCCGGCGCGCTACGGCAAGTGGCAACGGTTCGCCGGGGAGGCGCCTGCGCCGCTTGATGCATCGCTACCCCTCGTCGGCTACGGTCGGGCGGTAAAGGCCGGAGGCATGGTCTACGTGTCGTCGATGGGACCCGTCGATCCTCAGACGGGCCAGGTCGCCGATGGAGGGATCAAGGGCCAGACACGCCAATGCCTGCGCAACATCAAGACGAGGCTCGAGGCCGAGGGAAGCTCACTGGAGAAGGTCGTCTGGGCAAACTGGTCGTTGCGCGACCCGGCAGAGTTCGACGAGTTCAACGACGAGTGGGTGCGCTGGTTTCCGGGCGACGCGCCGGTTGGTCAAGGCACCCTCATGCCTCAGCTGCAACGCCGCGCCGGCTTCCGGATCTCGATCGGGGTGATCGCGGAGGCGTAGGAACGCCGGGCTAGGCCGGGGCGAGAGCAGCGCACCGCCATCAACGACGTCAGTGTCAGTGCGGATGAGCGCTGCTGCGGGTCGGTCGGCTCGGTCCTGGCGGCCCGGGTGCCGTCGCGCGTCCAGCGCCCGCCCACAGGCCCTGGGAATCATCGGGCGGAACGCAGCCTGGCTTACGGGTCAGGACTGGGTGGGCGGCAGGCCAAGGGCGGCTCGCATGGCATTGGCATCCACGAGAAGAGTGGCCCCCATCGGGTCGAGCTGGTCGTAGGCGGATCTGAAGCTCGTGGCGTCGGGGGCGTTGATCATCAGGACCATGAGCGAGTCGATATTGTCCATGTCGGCGATGACCTTGTCGGCCTGCGGTTGTACCGGACCCCAATTGATCGCCTTGAGGTCTGTGACGTAGCCGATGTAGGTATTCAGGCACTCCTGTGCGGCCGCCTTTGCCTTAGTAAGGCTGCCGATAGCCGCCGCCCTGTCCTTGTTGCACTGAACGAGGGCCGCATTGCCCTTGTCGGCTATCTCGCTGTACGCGGACGCCAGAGACGCCACGGCGGGCGAGGGGCTCGCGGCCGTCGCCGCTGACGGTGTGAGCGCAATGGCCGCCACGACCGAGGGCTGTTGGGTAGTCGCCGACGCAGTGGGGGTTGTCGACGAGCCGCTGCAGGCGCCGAGGATCAGGACGGTCGCCGCCAGGATTGCCAGCCCCTTCGTGCGTGCCATTCCCCTGACCTCCACGAATTCCGGGTGGGCGGACGGCCCACCGTGGTACCCACCTCTGCACGGATTCTACTTCACCCGACCCATATCCTTCGGCGCGACAATCGGCACGCGTCGGACAGGATGCCCACCCGTACTCCGCAAGACCCTGAAATCGAGCAGGTGCCAGATCGGGTGTCGAGACGAGCCGCGACCCATCCGAGACAGACCCAAAGAGGTCGGCTTTCACGCTCGGGATCTGGTGAGCCCGCAGGGATTCGAACCCTGAACCTAGGGATTAAGAGTCCCCCGCTCTACCGTTGAGCTACGGGCCCACGGCCGCGAAGGATACATCAAGGCGGGCCGCCCCGATTGTGCCAGCTCATGGGAAGGCTGCCGGATCACCCCCGCCGGGCGCGACCCTCGGACGCCGGCGCGCCGGCCATCAACTGGCGCAGGATTGCGTCCGCCGCCGCATACGGGTCCAGTTCGTGAGAGGCGACTCTCCGCAGCAGATCGCCAGCCGCCGGCCGCTCGGCGGCGGGTCCTTCGGCACCGGCATCGGGACGCCGGGACGCCGGGGCCAGGTCGCCGACCGGTGCGGTCGTCTCGGCGCCCTCGAGCGAACGTACCCGCTCGTGCAGCCGATCCACCAGAACCGCCCAGACCTGGGCCTCGGCCCGCTTGAGGCGCGCCGCCTCGCGGCCGCCGGCAGGGCCTCCGGAACGATGGCGATCCACGGCGGCAACCAGCTCGGGAACGCCATCGCCATTGGCAGCGCTCGTGACCAGCACCTCCGGGTGCTTCGGCGCCGGCCTCCCCGGTCGAGCCTCTCGGGGCGCATCGGCCAGCATCGCGCGGAGCTGGGATGCGGTCCGATGCGCACCCGGGCGATCGCCCTTGTTCACCACGATGATGTCGGCCACCTCGAGCAGTCCCGCCTTGATGGCCTGTATCTCGTCGCCCATCTCGGGAGCTTCGACGACCACTGTCGTGTCGGCCGTGGCGGCCACCTCGACTTCGCTTTGACCGGCGCCGACGGTCTCGATCAGGACGGCGTCGAAGCCGACCGCGTCGAAGACCGCGGCGGCGGCGGCAGTGGCCGACGATAGCCCACCGGCGTGGCCGCGCGAGGCCATCGAACGAATGAAGACCCCGTCGTCCGAGGCGTAGGCCTGCATCCGGACCCGATCCCCTAGGAGAGCGCCGCCGGTGATCGGACTCGACGGATCGACGGCCACGATCGCCACCGGTCGGCCGGCACGGCGAAGCTCGGCGATCAGCGCCGCCACGAGCGTGCTCTTGCCCGCGCCCGGGGGCCCGGTTATGCCGATCAGCTGGGCGTGTCCCGCCAGCGGGTACAGGCGCCGGAGAGCGGGCTCGGCGAGCGGTGAACGGCTCTCGACCGCGGTCAGCAACCGCGCCAGTGCCCGCCGGTCGCCGGCCAGCGCGGCTTCGCAAAGCGCGCTCGCACGCTCCGCGATCGCGGTCTCGCCGGTCGCCGGCTTGCGCGTGTCGGCCACGCCGGTGGAGCTAGTCCCGCGGCCGGGCGTTGGCCCGCAGGAAGTCGGCGACTTCGGCGATCGTCGTGCCGGGTCCGAACACTGCGGCCACGCCGCATTCCTTGAGGGCCGGCACGTCCTCGTCGGGAATGATCCCGCCGGCCGTGACCAGGACGTCGTCCAGGCCGCGCTCACGGAGCAGCCGGCAGACGCGGGGTACGAGCGTCATGTGGGCACCGGATAGGATCGACAGCCCGACGACGTCGGCGTCTTCCTGGAGAGCCGCCGTAACGATCATCTCGGGCGTCTGGCGAAGGCCCGTGTAGACGACCTCGAAGCCTTCGTCGCGAAGGCCGCGAGCGAGGACTTTGGCTCCACGGTCGTGGCCGTCGAGCCCGGGTTTGGCGATGAGAACCTTGAGCGGACGATCGGTCATGGCGCGAATGATAGCCGTGCTACCTGGGGCCCCGGACCGGGGCGAGGCTGCATCCGAACGCAGTCCGCCAGCGCGCCTCGACGCTCCCATGGCTTGCGCAAGTCAGAACCAACCCTGCGCCAGGACTATCACCGACTCCTCGACGCCTCGCTTGTCGGTCAGACCCTCGGGGTGGCCGGACGAGCGGAGGCGCGCGAAGCAGAGCGAGCAAAGGTATCCACGTGTCCCGTCCGGGAGCTCGGAGTTGTGCCGGTCCGAGTAGAAGACGCTCCCCACCGCAGTCTCCTCGCCGCACGAGAGGCACGGTTCGGCGTGGGGGTTTCTCGCGTCAGGCTCACTGATCATCCCCGGCCTCCCAGCATGCGGCTTCGGGTCTCCATGCTAGCAGGCCCGACCGGACCCGGACGACGAGGTCAGACCCGCGGGATCGCCCTTTCAAGGTGGGCCATGAACTCGTCACGAGTCTGCTTGCTCGACCTGAACGCTCCGAGAATGGCGCTCGTGACCAGGGTCGCCCCGCCCTTCTGCACACCGCGCATGGCCAGGCAGAGGTGCTCCGCCTCGATCACGACGCCGACGCCGTAGGGGTTGAGTCGCTCCTGGAGGAAGTCGGCGATCTGCTGGGTCATGCGCTCCTGGACCTGGAGCCGCCGCGCGTACATCTCCACGATCCTGGGGATCTTCGATAGCCCGATGACGCGGCCGCGCGGCAGATATCCAACCGCGGCCGTGCCGAAGAACGGCAGCATGTGGTGTTCGCACAGCGAGTAGAACGGGATCCCCTTGACCACGACCATCTCGCTGTAGCCGACGTCGAACAGGGCGCCGTTGATAAGGCGGTCCGGGTCCACGCGGTAGCCGCAGGTGAGCTCGAGCCACATTCGATGCATTCGATCGGGGGTTCGCAGAAGTCCCTCGCGCTCCGGGTCCTCGCCGATCTCGACAAGGATCTGACGCACGGCACTCTCGATGACCCCGGAAGGGGCCACCTGCGCCCCCGCCGCCGGCTTCTCGGCGGCCTCGATGCCGTCCTCTTCTTCGCCACGCTCGATCTCGTCGACCAGCTGGCGGACATGAGCCTCCAGGTCGAGCTGGCTGCGTTCGGTCGGTTGATCGGTCGGCATCGCTGGCTCCTTCGGTCGAATCCTACGCCGCGGCGCGCGCCCAGTCTCAGGCCGGCGGTCGTGGCACCGCCCGCGCCGTAGCATTAGCACATGGCCAAGCGACCCAGGGGTAGCTCGCGTCGCCGCCGGACGACTCGATCGACGGCCAGTTTCGACGAGCTGGTCCAGCGCGCCCTCGACACCATTCCGCAGCCGTTCGCCCGCGCCCTCGACGAGGTCGCCATCGTCATCGACGACGAGCCGTCGCCGCAGCAGCTCCGCGAGTCCGGCCTCGGCCCGGACGAGGGCCTCTACGGGTTGTACGAAGGCATTCCGCGGACCGAGTACGCCGCCGATTGGGCCTTCGTTCCGAACAAGATCACGCTCTTTCAGCTCCCCCTGCTGGAGGATTTCCCGGACCCGGCCGAGCTGGAGCACGAGGTCTGGATCACGGTGATCCACGAGCTGGCTCACCACTTGGGCATCCCGGAGGCGCGCCTACACGAGTTGGGGGTGGACTGAGGGCGACGGCGGCAAGAACGCGACGCTGGATCCGGGCCGATAGGGGCGGACCGAATCGGCGAGCGGGGAACGCGATGGAACCTCGAGGCCGCGGCGAGCATCTGTACGGGTGGAGGCAAGAGGGAGGCAGATGGAGCGAGCGCTCGTCGAGAGAGCCCGATCGGGCGATCGCGCTGCCTTCGACAGCCTCGTCCGAAGCCAGGTCGATGCCGTGTACCGGACGTCACTCGCGATTCTCGGCAATCAGGCCGACGCCGCCGACGCAACCCAGGAGACGTTCGTCTCGGCGTGGTGCCATCGCGATGCGCTGCGCGACCCCGAAGCCTTCGATGCCTGGCTCGCCCGGATCAGCCTGAACGCCTGTCGACAGCAACTCCGCCGGCGAGGTCGAACGAGGGTTCGCGAGATCCGGCTGCTCGACCCCGAGGACGAACGCGAACCGGCTTCGACCAACCGAGCCCTCGACGACCGAACGGCCGACGCCGACGTCTTCGATCGAGCCTTCGCCCGGCTGTCGGTCGACGACCGAGCCGTCCTCGTTCTGCACCATCTACAGGAGCGCTCCGTTGCCGAGATAGCGGCGGCATTGGGGGCGCCCGCCGGAACGGTCAAGTCCCGCCTCAGCCGAGCACGGGCGGCCCTTGAGTCGGCGCTGGCGAAGGAGTCGCGATGAGCGGCGAGTTGCCTCCGATCGACTCCGACCTGCGCGAGCAGCTGGCGCGACGCTCGGCCGGACGGTTGCCCGAGGGGCTACTGTCGAGCGTGACCGCGGCGCTGGACGGGACGCCGGGCCGTCGACCGCACCGGCTGCCGATCGCCCGGCTGCTGGCACCGGCTTCATGGCGCTCACGACGCCTCGCCGCTGCGGCGAGCATGGCCCTAATCGCGGCCCTGGCGGTCGCCGTGATTGCCATCCCCAGGTTCGCTCCGACGTCCGCATCGGCCGCCTACCCGGCGGACCGGGCGCTTACGACCGCCGAGCTCACGTCGATTCTGGCCGGGCCGCCACTTGCGGTAAACACGACCCTGGTCGTTGCGACGACGATCGACGTGCGGACGGATGTGTGCCCGATGAACCGATATCCGACGGTCGGCACCATCGGCGGCGTCGACCCGCAGGTCTGCGTCATGGGGGCAACGCCCGCGGCCCAGCTTCCCGGCCCGGCCGCGACCGGCGTCTTCGTATTCCGATACATGGCTCCTGGCTACCTGGGGCTGCTCGGTGAGGTCACGCCTGCTTCGGGCTCAAGATTGGCCTTTTCAGTCGTCGACGACTGGCCGCCCGGAGGCAAGACATTCCTCGTCGAGGGCTGGCTCGGGGCCGATGCAATCTCGTGCCCAACCTACGTCGCCACCACTGGCGGCGACCCGCTCGATCCCGACGGCGCCGACCAGTGTGAGTTCAACTGGATGTCCGACGCCGATCCTTACCCGCGATCATCTTCTTCTTCCAGCGGCCTCCTGCCGGTGCCGAAGCGCCTTGTTGAGGCCGGCGGGATGCGCCTGATCGACCACGTCCCGGGCGACGCTCCGGTCCACGGCGTCTTCGTCGTACGCTCCGTAACCGAGCAGTGCTCGAACGCCTCTCCGCAAAGCGACGTCGGCTGCAGCGTGTGGCGCGTCCTGGCGAAAGTCGCCGAAGTCTCGCTGCCGAAGGTGATCCCAACGGCCACGCCCCCGCAGGGCACGACCTGGGATCAGGCGCAACGCCCGCTGACGACGGCGGAACTGGGGGCCGTCGAGGATGCCGGGATGCTCTACCTCTACGACACGATCGTCGCCGACGTGAAGGTCCAGCGGGCGCGCGACGGCTCGTGCTCGGAACCAACCGGCATCGTCGGCTTTGCTCCTGGGGTAGTCGGGATCGTTGCCGGCCTCGACCCGCCGGTCTGCCTGTACGCGGCTACGGGCACGGCGGTCGAGGACGGCATTCTGGTCTTGAGGTCGCTGGGCCCGCGCCAGCTTGGCTACATGGCGACTGTGACTCCGGCGGCCAACAGACTGGCATACGGGGCCACGGAACAGTGGCCCGACGGCTTCTTCCTGGTCCAGGGCTGGCTCGACACGGATGCTGGCGTCTGCGGAGCATCCAGCCTGCCCGCATTCGGCGGACCGCAGCCGCTGTCCCCGGGCTACGACGCCATGTGCCACGCCGCGATCAGTTCGTCCGCCGTGACAGGTCTGTCTGCCAGCCACCCCGCCAGTGCGATCGCCGGCAGCTCGTACGGCGTTGCGGAAACGCCCGTCATTGGCATGACGAGCGCGGCTGCCAGCTCTGGGGCCGCCGTTCCTACCTACCCAGTTCCGCGGGACGGCCGAGCTGTGGACGCGGCTCCCTACTTCGAGTTCACCAGCACCGAGGGCAGCGCGGCGTTCCCCGGCTACCGACCAACCTCCGGCTCCGTCAGCGGAGTCTTCCTGGTCGGCAAGGTCGAGACCTGCATGCTTCACGACCCGGCCGACTGCGAAACCTGGTCGGTGCTGGCGAAGATTCGACCTCTGACCACTCCGTCTGTCCCGACGGCCGAGCCCGCGACGGCCCAGCCGCCGGCCACCGCGGTCACGGGCAGCGGTTCGTATCCCGCCGACCGACCGCTGACGACGGCCGAGCTCGCCAGGTCCATGGCGGCCGGGATCCCGAAGGACCAGGTCGTCGTGGCGCAGGTCACGTTCGCGACGATGAACGGCTGCCCCGGCCTGGGCAGCTACCAGTCGATCGGGCTGCTCGCCTCGACTAACCTCTGCGTCGTTGGGATCGCCGACGGCGACCCCAACCACTCCCCGGTTACCACGTCCCAGTCGCCGGTCGGTGCTTCAGGCGTGTACGCCTTCCGGGTGCTCAATTCCACGACGCTGGGCTTCATGGCGACCGTGGACGCCTACGTGAACGCCGTGGATTCATGGCCGGCGGGCAATACGATCGTGGTCACGGGCTGGGTCGACTCCCTCGGGGGCCTATCCAGCTGCCCGATGCGGCGCACGGGCAGCCCGGAACCGCTGGACCCGGGTACGGAGGTCTTCGACTGCGGCCCGCAGCTCTGGCTTTACCCGGAGCAGTTCCCGGTGCCGCTCGCGAGCGAACCGCCGGCCTCCGCAGGCGGGCATCCCATCATGGCGCCCGACTACCCGGACGGCGGTCTTGGGGCCCTCACAGCCAGCCGGCAGACGTACCTGGTCCGCGACGTCACCCCGGATCGCGTCGATGCGAGTAGCCCGCCCGACAGGCACTCCGGCTGGCAGATCATGGCCCGCGTGGATCCACTGACCGTCCCGCTCGCGCTGGCCGCGACCGCGACCCCAACGCCGGCCCTCAGCGGCATCCTCGGCAGCGGCGAGCAGCCGCTGACCGAAGCCGAGTTTGCGGCGGACTGGGCCACCGATCCGACGCATCTTGCCGGCCGGATCGCCACAGTGAAGGGGCCCGTTCCGACCGGGTTCCACTGTTCGGACGTCGTCGTCCCGGCCTCACCCGGAACGTGCGGCGTCGCCGCGCTGGACGGCACGATCGCGGCGGAGGGCTATTGGGCGATCAAGGTCGAGGCGGACGAGCGGCTCTCGATCGTCGGGGAACTTGCAACGCCGGAGAGCGGCTTCGTCTTCACCCTGGCGCAGGCGCAGTCGGCGAACATCGAAGCCGGGCGCGTCCTGGTCGTGGACGCCTGGCTCGACTGGGCCAACGACTGCGACGTCCTGCCCACGCAGCCGAGTTCGGCGCCCTGCGAGTACTCCCTCCTCACGCCGCAGCAGGTGACCTGGATGCATATGCGGACGCTGTTCCCGTACGACACCGTGCGCCCTGTCTGGTTCGTGCAGGGCGACGCGTACACTGCCTTCGGCGCCGCCAACTACGTCACGGCGGCCCATGGTCTGTACCTGGTCACCGTGCCGTCGTCCGGGGACGCAACGATCCTCGCCCGGCTCGAACCTGCCGGCTGACCGCACCTCGCGGGTCGCCGTCTCCCTCCACGCGGCCGCGGCGGTAACATTCGGACACCAACCGTTGCAGCCGAGGCCGCCAAGCGGCCGCCACAGGAGTGGGTCGAATGCCGGGCTTCACCCCGTTCACCAGCAACTACCAGGATCTCTCGACCAACCAGGGCTACCAGTTTGAGTTCCGCTGCGACATCTGCGGCAGCGGCTACAGAAGCGAGTGGCAGAAGAATCTGCTTGGCACAGGTGCCTCGATCCTCAGCGGCGCGAGCAGCGTCATCGGCGGCCTCTGGGGAGCGCGAAACGCCGCCGACGCGGCCCAGAACATCACCGACCGCGACGCCCGCGACAAGGCCCTGCAGAAGGCCTCCAACGAGATCATGCCGCTGTTCCACCGCTGCGT